>Ga0315280_10008686_pt1 | contig 13256 bp, 12 predicted proteins | sample YL17G06_40_MG_FD_203697 | JGI IMG/M metagenome (GOLD analysis project Ga0315280, IMG submission 203697) | Sediment microbial communities from Yellowstone Lake, YNP, Wyoming, USA - YL17G06_40 | ecosystem: Environmental > Aquatic > Freshwater > Lake > Sediment | place: USA: Wyoming | collected...
CGCGCACCTGGGGATTCCCGTGGTCGAGGTGCGGTTGCCCATGGAGCATGCACGCACGGATCGCACGATCGCTGGCTTCGCCCACCGCGCGCGCCAGTTCAAGGATATCCTCCACTACGCTCTCCTCGCCGGGTACGGCCTGGGTTGGCCCGCGCTTCGGCCCGCACAGGCGCTTCTTCGGGTCGCGCTCTGGCTCGCCGCGCTTGCGCTGCCGGTCGCGCTGACTGCGATCTTCGTGCCGAGCGTGGCGGTGCTCGCCGCGGCTGCCGCGCTGTGCGGGGTGATCGCATGGCTGCCGTGTCTCTGGGTATCCGCCATCGGGCTCCGGCTCCGAAAGCCAAACTACCTCGGCCGGACGCTGCCTGCCGCCGGCGGCCTTGTGCTCCCCGTCATCGGCCTTCCCTTCGTGTGGTTTTCAGGATTGGGCCCGCCTCTCCGAATGGCCGCTCTCCTCGTCGTCTTCGTGTTCGGGGCGGTTGGCCTGCTGGACGACCTCTACGCGTCCCGCCGCCAGGCGCGGGGGCTGCGCGGTCACCTGCGCGCGTTGTTGGCGGGCCGGTTGACCACAGGGGCGGTCAAGGCAATCGCGGGCCTTGCCGCAGGCGCTGCTGCAGGCGCGTTGCTCTCCCCGGGCCAGCCTGCGATCATCATCCTCGACGCGCTCCTGGTCGCGCTCTCCGCCAATCTCATCAACCTGCTCGACCTGCGGCCGGGCCGCGCGCTGAAGGGATTCGCGCTCATCTGCGCCTTCTGCCTGTTTCTCGCGCCCGACTCCCTGCGCCTGCTCGCGCCGGTCCTCGCGCTCGCGGTTGTGGCCGCGCCTGCTGACTTCGCAGGTCGGGTCATGCTGGGCGATGTCGGCGCGAACGTGCTGGGCGGGGCGGTCGGCCTTGGCCTCGCGGTCGCTCTCGCGCCCTGGCAGCGGTTGGTCGCCATCGTGCTGCTGGCCGCCTTCCACCTGGCGTGCGAGCGGGTATCGTTCTCGGAGTTGGTGCAGAGGAGCCGCGTGCTCGCGTGGCTGGACCGGGTCGGGACTGGCCACCTCGCGCCTCTGCCCGCGTGCGAGGCCGGGCAATGAGCGGCGTTCGCCCGCTTCTGCGTCCAGACGCCGACGCGGTCATCTTCAGCGGCGCGTTCGGCAGCGGGAAGACGGAGGTCGCGATCAACTACGCGCTCGCGGTGCACGCGTCGGGCGAGACCACCTGCATCGTTGACTTTGACGTCGTCACGCCGTACTTCCGCGTTGGCGACTACCGGGACGAACTCCAGCGCCGCGGCCTGCGAGTGGTGGCCTCCGCCGGGCGGCTCGCATCATTCGAGCTGCCGGCCAGGTCGCCGGAGGTGAACCAGGTGCTGTCGGATGCGTCGCTGCACCTCGTGCTCGACGTCGGAGGCGACCCGGAGGGGGCTCGTCTGCTCAGGACGCATGCGGAAGCGATCGCGCAGCGGCGCTGCGAATTCCTCATAGTCGTCAACCCCTTCCGGCCGACGACCTCCACGGTGGAGGCGATCGTCGCGCAATCCCAGGCGATTTCGGCGGAAGCAGCATTGCATCTTACCGGGCTCGTGGCAAACCCGAACCTCGGACCGCTGACCAAGGTCGCAGACGTGGTTCGCGGGATGGAAGAGGTGCGGGCGGCCGCGACGGCGCTTGAGCTGCCGGTGGTCATGCTTGCGCTCTCCCGGGAACTGGCAGCGGCGGAGCTAAGGCTCGACGTCCCTGTTCTGCCGCTGGACCTCATGGTGCGCCTGCCGTGGCAGTGAGGGGAGCGGAAGGAGAGCGCGGGCTAGCAACGAAGTCAGCAAAGATGTTTGCGGCCGAAGTTGGACGCAAACATCCCGAAGAGAGGTCACAAACGAGGGCAGACGCTGTCTGCCATGCATGGATGATCGCTAGGGTGTCTGCCTGTGAGTAAGACGAGAATCCGGGTCTCCGTTATCATTGACGAGGAGATGTGCAAGGGCTGCGGTCTCTGCATCTCCGCCTGTCCCCGGCATGCGATGGGCCTGGCGAGCCACATCAACACCCGCGGATTCCATCCCGCGGCCCCGCTCTGCATCGAGAAGTGTACCGCATGCGCCCAGTGCGCCATCATGTGCCCCGATTCATGCATCACCATCCTGAAATCCGAGTGACGCGGCTCCTCCCCTGGCGCGCTGCTGCCTCGCTATGACCCCTTCCCTGCACAAGGCATGGGCAGCATGGAGCAGCGGCAAGGACAGTCTCTGGGCACTCCACGTTGCCCGGCAGTCTCCCGATCTGGACGTGGTCGGCCTGCTGACCACCATCACCGAGCCGTACCACCGGGTCTCCATGCACGCGGTGCGAGAGGAGCTGCTGGAGGCGCAGGCCGCTGCGCTGGGGCTACAGGTGTGCCGCGTCTACATCCCGGCGCCATGCTCGGATGAGCAGTACAGCGCCGCCATGCGGCGCGCGCTCGATGGCGCGCGTCAGCAGGGCGTCACCAGGATGGTGTTCGGGGACCTCTACCTCGAGGATGTCAGGGCGTACCGGGAGCAACGCCTCGCGGGCACCGGGATCGAGCCCGTCTTCCCGCTGTGGGGAAGCGATACGGCCGGGCTCGCGCGCGAGATGATCGCGGGGGGAGTGAAAGCTTACCTGACCAGCCTCGACCCGCGCGTCATGCCGAGGGAGATGGCCGGGCGAGCCTTCGACGACGCCTTCCTCGACGCCCTGCCTGAGGGCGTCGACGCGTGCGGGGAGCGCGGCGAGTTCCACACCTTCGCGTGGGACGGCCCGGGCTTTCGTCAGCCGGTACCGGTGGCCGTGGGCGAGACGGTGGAGAGAGACGGCTTCCTCTTCACCGACCTGGTCACCAGGGGCTAGAGAACGACACTCCAGCGGCGAAGTCCTCGAGCCCGTCCAGCGCCGCGACGGTCGCCGCGAACCGCAGCGCCAGGGGCACTCGCGCGCCCACGTTCACGTGATCGCCGTCGTACTCGGCCATCACCTCGACCCGCCGGCCGAGCACCGTGGAAACTCCCCCGAATACGCCGTCGAGCCTGCCATTGCCGACGCCTATATGGATCTGGGGGAGTGTCACCGGCCCGACGCGAGTGACGATGCCGGCGCCGACGGCGTGGCTCAACACGAGATATGACGTCCGCTCCACCTGATCGGTGATGTCGGTCATGCCGGCCGAGAGCGTGAGCCGCCCGAGCGGCGGCTGGAAGAGGCGCAGCTTCGCATTCACCAGCACTTCACTGTCCTGATGCTCGAGCCGGTCGTCGGAGAGGCCGACCTCGAGCCCGGGCAGAACGCCGGCGTTCCCGTAGATGATCGTCTCATCGGCCCCCTCGTCCCCGCGGATGCCGGAAGCGCCGACATCGAACTCCGTCATCCCCAGCGTGCTTGCTGTGGGAGTGAGTATCAGCCCCGTGGGTCCGAGCAGCGACGGGGCTGCGCTGGCAGCTCCGCAGAGCGCCATCAGGAAGAGCACACCGAGAGCGAGAGACAGTTTCCGCACGGCCAGACCTCCTCAACCGGATTCCATAACCGGATTGCATAGGAGGAAATACCACACTGGCGAGGCCTCGCCTTACGGGCGTCTAGCCGGGCGGCGCGGCGTACGCGGCCGGAATGCGGAGCGTGTCACCGGGCTGAATCTCACCCGGCGAGACATCGTTCGCCTTCGTCATCGCGGCCACGACGTCCCGCACATCCTGATTCGGGTCGCCCTAGCGCTGCGCGAGGGTCCAGAGGCTGTCCCCGTACTCGACCTTGAGGACCAGAGCCGGCCGCTCCCCCTCATGGGTCGTGCGAGCGGCGACAGGCACCGAGATCAGGGCCATCGCCACCCCGCCTAACAGGACCCAGTGAGACCAACGAGGCCGCTTGACCATTTGCACTTGCTCCTTGCAAACATAAGTTTGGAATGCTACGATATAGTGCCATACATCAGTTTGCTATCAAGACATCCGTGGCGAGAATTCCAAACGGTTGTTTGCGAAGTAGCAGCAAACATGGTAACATTAGGTGGACCGAAAGGGTGGAGGGATAACGACATGCGCGGTATCACGGAACGACAAAGGAAAGTGCTGGAAGGGATTCACCACATCTCCCGGGAACGCGGCTACCCGCCGACGGTGCGGGAGATCGGCGAGCGGCTTGGCCTGCGCTCAAGCTGCACCGTCCAGCGGCACCTGGAGGCGCTCGAGCGCAAAGGCTACATCAAGCGCAGCCCCACCAAGGCGCGCTCCATCGAGATCATCCAGGCTGAGGACCCCACCATGGTCCCGGTGCCGATGGTTCCGGTGCCCATCGTCGGCACGGTTGCTGCCGGCCAGCCCATACTGGCGGTTGAAAACATCGAGGAAGTCTTCCCCCTCCCCCGCGACATCGTCAAAGACGACCAGTGCTTCATGCTCCGTATCAAGGGTGACTCGATGATCGAGGCCGGCATATTCGACGGCGACCACGTAGTCGTCCGCCAGCAGCCCTACGCCGACGACGGGGACATCGTGGTCGCCATGCTGGGCGAAGAGGCCACCGTCAAGTACTTCCGCCGCCGCCGCAACCGCGTCTACCTCGAGCCCGCCAACTCCTCCATGCAGCCTATTGTCGCCACCGACGTGCAGATCGTCGGCAAGGTGCTGATGAGCATCCGGCGGTACGCTTGACAGACCGGGGATAGTGCCACGTGGAAGTCAGGGACCCCATCCACGGGCTCATCAAGTATAGCCCGTTGGAGGAACAGGTCATCAACTCGCGAGCCATGCAGCGGCTTCGCGGCATACATCAGTTGGCCATGGCCTATCTCGTGTACCCCGGAGCAGTCCACACGCGGTTTGATCACTCGTTAGGAGTGATGCACGTAGCTGGGCAGATGGCCGAGAGTCTCAATAAACAGGATGAGAAGAAGCTTCTCAGCGACGAGGAGATCGAGAACATACGTCTTGCCGCCCTTCTGCATGATGTGGGGCATGGTCCGTTTTCGCACGTATCAGAGATGCCACTCGCGGCATTGAGCAAGGATTACCTGGAAGCCCAGAGCGTCGCCCCGGAGAAGGTCCATGAACTTGTTACTGTGGACATCGTCACTCACGACGATGAACTGAGATCAACCCTTGGCGAGCGTGGGCGCGAGATCGCTAACATCATAGCCCTTTCGACGACGCCGAACGTCTCGCAGTCCATCGTTTCGGGACCTCTGGATGCCGATAAGCTGGACTACTTGCTTCGGGATTCGTATTTCTGCGGCGTGAAGTATGGCGTCTATGACCTCGAACGAGTGCTGGACGGTCTTCGGGTGATCTCAGCGCCATCGAAAGACTCATATCTGGGTGTCGCCGAAGAGAGTGTGGCGGCGGTTGAGCAGCACCTCATGGCCCGGTACCAGATGACTATGCAGGTGTACCGGCACCGAATCCGCAGAAGCACGGACATCTTGCTCTCCCGGGCCATTGTCGCCGCTGCGGACGAGTGTGGAAGGATCCGGGACTTGTACACCTACGAAGGAGACGCGAAGGAGTTCTGCGCGAGATGGCTTGCCTTCGAGGATCACAAACTGCTGGATGCGATCATGACCGAGTGCGCGGGCGGCGACGCCCGAGAGCTGGTTTCTCGCCTACTTAGTCGAAAGCTGCCGCTACGTGTCTGCGAGATGCCCCTGACCCAGGTGGGCAGGTTTCTCCAAGGCAAACTGGCGAAGCCTGAGCGTAGATCGGAACTGGAGGGGAGGATAGCGGACCACTTGGGGGTTCGACGGTGCCTCGTGATCGTTGATCTGGTTCAGACGGACCCCCCGCATCCGTCGTCGACAGAGCCGGGAATTGATCCTAGCAGCATCTACGTTGACGCTGGCGAGGTCGAGCCGAAGAGTTTCGGAGAGGTTTCAGACATCTTCAGCGGTAATCCTCTCGGTGGCACTCGGAGGATTGTAGTCTACGTTCCGTTCCACAGCGCAGAGAAGGCCGGACGCGAGAGAGAACGAAAGGAACTGTCTGCTGAGGTGGAAAAGATGATGGAGCGATGGGGAAAGGAGGCCTGACAATGGACGCAGAGGATATTGTCCTTGGCATTGTCAAGGCGGCCGGTGGCGAGGTCACAGGCCGTACCTATCTACAGAAGGTTGCCTACTTTGCTTCGGAGATCATGGGCATCTCAATGGGGTTCGGTCCGCATTACTATGGCCCTTACAGCTCTGCCATTACTTCTGAGACCGACACCCAGGTAGCCATGGGCCGCCTGGCCGAGTTCACAGACAGCTTTGGAGGCGGGCAGGTTCGCTACAGGTATCTGCTCAAGGAGGAGGGGAAAGACTACCTGAAAGCGATCGAAGGCTGGGATCAAAAGGGGTTCAAGGAGCTGTCCGAGATAGTTGAGAAGATACTGGCAACACACGCCAACTACGACCAGTTGGCGTGCGCGGCCAAGCTACACTATCTCTTGCAGAAAGCTGGCGGTAAGATATCGCGAATCACTGCCAAAGAGGAAGCTAGGCGCCTTGGCTGGGAGATATCTGACGAGGATTTTGGCGCCGCAGTCTGTCTGCTGCAGCAACTCGATCTAGTTCAATAGCGTTCTTGCGGTCTTGTCGGTCGGGCCAGGTGCTTCACCCTGGCACGTAGCGCTTGCTATCGTCTCTGCAGGGTACCCGTGGAGGGGTGTCCGAGCGGTTGATGGAGACGGTCTTGAAAACCGTTGGGGCGCAAGCCCTCGTGGGTTCGAATCCCACCCCCTCCGCCACCCCCAGTTCGCGCCCTGCCCAGGCGTCATTGCTAGGACATCCGGTAGTAGCCCCGCACAGCGTCAACGAACTGCCGCGCGAACTCCATAGTGCACTCGCTGTGGATGTTGGTGTAGAGGACCCTCCCCTCGCCCCGCGCTTGCACGACCGCCTGGACGCCCCGCGCATCTTCGCCGAGCGGCGTAGGCCGCAGGCACAGCGGCATCGGCGTCTCGGTGTTGAGGCAGATGCGCGCGGAGCCGTACAACGCTTTCATCACGTACAGCAGGGCGAGCACTGTCGCCGCCGGATACTTCACCTCGCTGGTGACGGCCCACCAGCCTTCCTCGAGGTACTGAAGCTTCTCCGCGCGGAAGCGAACGTTGCGAAGCCCGGGGCACTCCAAGAACCACTCGACTCGCAGCCCTGTGGGTCCGGGCTCGGCCGTCACCTGCGGCAGGAGATCGGCGATGTCTATCTCCTGGAACGCGGCAGCGTCCTCGCGCATCTTCCGTGGGATGACGTCCCCATACAGCCCGACCGTGTGGTCCTCGCTCAGCGCCTCAGGTGGTATGGCAGTGCCGTCCCCGAGGCTGGTGATGATCTCGAACTTGTGCGGAATGACGGCGGCGGCTCGTTCGGCGAACATCCCGATCTCGACGACTGGGTCAGTCACGCGGCGCACCTCCTGTCGGTCCGCCGATGACGCTTCGGCGCCTGCCTGGAAGCCGCCTCTGTGGGCGGCCTGGCATGTTCCCGTACGCGCCGTGCCTCGGTACAACGCAGGATAGTGTCGCGCCGCCGACGAAGACAGGATGTGGGCGTGGGGCGAAAGGCGTGAGCCACAGCACCAGCGCCGTTCCCCCGGGGGCGATCACGGATTGAGGTAATGCCGGCTGTCACACCCGACATAGCCGTAACCGCTGAGACCCCGAGAGTCAGCCTGTGCCCCGTCCCACTGGCGCACCCGCCCCACTCCTGTGGTTCGGCCAACCGAGTTCGCGGTGGCGCCGTCTCGATGGCGGCCAGCGCCGCCGCGCTCTTGCTCGCCTCCGCCGCGCCTGCTCACGCCTACATCGGTCCCGGCGCTGGATTCGCCGTCTTCGGCTCATTCCTGGTGATGCTGGTCGCGCTTTTTCTGGGCGGATTCGTGCTCCTGACATGGCCGGTGCGAGTCCTTATCCGGGGCCGCCGGCGGCGTCGAGCCTATGCCCGGAGCCAGACCGATCGCGTCGTGGTGATCGGGCTGGACGGCATGGACCCGGATATCGCCGAATCCATGATGGCGGCGGGGCGAATGCCTCATCTGTCGAAGCTTCGCGACTCTGGCACTTACGGCCGCCTCGAGACCACCTGCCCGCCCATGTCTCCCGTGGCGTGGTCTTCCTTCATGACCGGCGCCGGCCCGGGCCGCCACGGGATATTCGACTTCCTCCATCGAGACCCGCGCACATACCTGCCCAATCTGTCCTCCGCGCAGATCCGGCCGCCCGCGAGGTCCCTGCGTGTCGGGCGTTTCCGCTTTCTCCTCGGCCGCCCGGTCCTTCGGGCGCTGCGGCGCAGCAAACCGTTTTGGGCAGTCCTCGGCGAGCATGGCATCTTCTCGACCGTCCTGCGAGTGCCGATCACCTTCCCTCCCGAGCCGTTCAACGGCCTGCTGCTCGCCGGCATGTGCGTGCCCGACCTCCGCGGCACGCAGGGGTCGTTCACCTTCTTCACCACCGCCGACGAGGCGGGCGCGCGGCACATCGGCGGGGAGCGCGTTCACCTGGTGCGAGACCGTGGCGTCGTGCGAGGTGAGCTGCCGGGCCCCGCCCAGTCCGGGCTCGCGGGCGCCCCTGCGGCGCGGCTGCCCTTCCTCGTCAGACCCGGCGGCAACGGCACGGCGAGACTTGAGGTGAACGGTCAGCGCGTTATCCTGCGCCAGGGCGAGTACTCCGACTGGCTTCCGCTCAGCTTCTGGCTGGGCCCGGGGATGCGCGCCACCGGCATCTGCCGCTGGTACCTGAAGCAGCTTGAGCCGGAGATCGAGCTCTACGCGACGCCCATCAACATAGACCCCGAGCGTCCTGCGCTTCCCATCTCGCACCCGCGGATCTACTCGGTCTACCTGTCCAAGCGACTCGGCCGCTACGCGACTCTCGGGCTGGCCGAGGACACGTGGGCGCTGAACGAGGGCGTGTTGGACGAGGCATCCTTCCTTCGGCAGTGCCAGCTCCTGTTCGAGGAGCGAGAGCGGATGCTGCTCAACGCCGTCGGCAACACGCGCCGTGGCTGCGTGGTCTGCGTTTTCGACACCACCGATCGCGTCCAGCACATGTTCTGGCGCTATCGCGAGCACGATCACCCGGCCAACAGGGGCAAAGAGTCGGCGGCCTTCGGCGCTGCCATCGAGGAGGCTTACGAGCAGGCCAACGCACTGGTTGGCAGGATCGCGTCGTCGCTGGGCAGTGGAGATACTCTCATCGTCCTCTCGGATCACGGGTTCAAGAGCTTCCGGCGCGGGGTGAACGTCAACGCCTGGCTGAAGGCCAACGGGTACCTCGCGCTCAGGCCGGGGGCGACGGGAGACGGGGAGTGGCTGCGGGATGTCGACTGGGGTCGAACTCGAGCATACGCGATTGGCCTGGGCGGCGTCTATCTGAACATCAGGGGCAGGGAGGCCCAGGGGATCGTCCCGCGGGAAGAGGCGCCGGCGCTCAAGCAGGAGTTGATCGAGCGGCTGACCGGCCTCCATGATGAGGAAGCCGGGCAGGCCGCAGTGAACCGTGTCTTCGATTCCGCCGCGGTGAGCCCCGGCCCGTATACGGACTCGGGCCCTGATCTCGCGGTGGGTTACGCCCCTGGCTACCGCACTTCGTGGGACGCAGCGCAGGGGAAGGTCGCGGGGCCGGTGATCGAGGACAACACCAGGCGATGGAGCGGGGACCACTGCGTGGACCCCGATTGCGTGCCCGGCGTGCTGTTCTGCAACAGACACCTGGACGTCGCAAGCGCTCGCATGATGGACATCGCCCCCACCATCCTCTCGCTCTTTGGCGTGGGGACTCCGGCGTACATGGAAGGGCGGTCGCTGCTGGCGCCCACCGGGGAGGCCGGGTATGCCCATGCGTAAGCCCGCTGACCCGCGCCAGGGTTCGCTGCGCGATGCCGAGGCGCCTCGCGACCCGTCCAGGCGAGCGGCGCTGAAGAAGCTCGCCGTGTTCGGTGTGCTCGCGGCCGTGGACATCACCGCGCTGGCATCCTGCGGGCGCAGGGCGCTCGCGCCTCTGGCGACCGAGCGCAAGGTCATCATCCTCGGCCTCGACGGCCTCGACCCGCGGTTTGTGGAACGCTGGATGGGCGAGGGGAAGCTGCCCAACATGAGTCGGCTGCGCGAGCTTGGTGGCTACAGCAGGCTCGCGAGCAGCATCCCGCCGCAGAGCCCGGTCGCCTGGGCGACGTGCATCACCGGCCGGAATCCCGGAGGGCACGGCATATTCGACTTCATACAGCGCGACCCCCAGACCTATCTCCCCTACCTCTCCATCGCTCGGACCGACCCGCCCAGCCGAACGCTGTCTGTGGGCGACTGGAAGCTCCCCCTCTCAGGGGCGAGAGTGCAATGCCTCAGGCAGGGGAGGGCGTTCTGGGGGCTGCTCGCCGAGCGCGGGGTGCCATGCTCAGCCTACCGCATCCCGTCGAATTTCCCGCCCCAGGACACGGGCGCGAAGGAGCTTGCCGGCCTGGGAGCGCCGGACCTGCGCGGCACCTATGGCGAGTTCTCATACTACACGGACTCGCCCCCGAAGGGAGCGCGCAGCATCTCCGGGGGCGCCGTCTACCGCGTCACCGTCTCCAACGGCCGCGTGCGGGCGCGCCTCACCGGGCCGGAGAACACCATGCGCGATGGCAGCCCCGACACGTACGCCGATTTCGACGCGTGGGTTGATCCCCGGCACCGGGTGGCCAAGATCGCGGTTCAGGGCCAGGAAATCGTGCTCCGGCAAGGCGAATGGAGCGACTGGCTGGTCGTTCGCTTCGAGATGCTTCCCCATCTGAAGAGCGTGGCCGGCATCTGTCGTTTCTACCTCAAAGAAGCGTCGCCGCATCTCAAGCTGTACGTCACGCCCATCAATGTTGACCCCGTTGATCCCGCGCTTCCGGTCGCCGCGCCGGGTGACTTCGGCCGCGAGCTGGTCGAGCGGTTCGGCCGCTTCTACACCATGGGCTTTCCCGAGGACGTGAAGGCGCTGAGGCACGGCATTCTCGATGACGGGGAGTACCTCCACCAGTCGGGCATCACGGTCACCGAAGCGCGGCGCATGTACGAGGGCGCGCTCGATACCTTCCGGCGCGGGCTGCTCTTCTACTATTTCTCGGTCACCGACCGCACGCAGCACATGTTCTGGCGGGCGATGGACCCCAGACACCCGGCGCATGACCCGCGCTCGGCGCGGGAATTCGGCTCGGCCATCGAGGACTGCTATCGTCAGGCCGACCAGTTTGTGGGCCAGGCGATGGAGGCCTGCGATCGCGACACGACGCTCATGGTCATCTCCGATCACGGGTTCTCGCCGTACTACCGGGCGTTCAACCTGAATGGGTGGCTGGCGGCGAATGGCTACCTGGTCGGCAAGGAGCCATGGGCGGGAGGCGCCGACATCTTCTCTAACGCCAACTGGTCGGAAACCACGGCCTACGGGCTCGGGTTCAACTCGCTCTACCTCAACCTGCGCGGTAGAGAGGCCGAAGGCCGGCTCGACCCGATGGAGCGGGAGGCGGTCTCGCGCCGGCTCGCCCAGCAACTGGAGCAGGCGCGCGATCCCCGCACCGGTGAGAGGATGATCGCCAGGGTCTACCTGGAGCACGAGGTCTACTCCGGCGATCTGACCGACCGCGCTCCCGACCTCGTCGTTGGCTACGCGCGCGGCTACCGCTGCTCCGACGATTCCGTGTTGGGCGAAGTGAGCGCACATCTGGTGCAGGACAACATGGACAAGTGGAGCGGCGACCACTGCGTCGATCGCGCGCTCGTCCCGGGGGTCCTGTTCGCGAACAAGCCCATCCGCGCGAGCGCGCCGGGTCTGCTCGACGTGGCGGCCAGCGCGCTCGCGGAGTTCGACGCTCCCGCTCCCGGCGACATGGAGGGCAAGCCCGTCTGGTGAGGATGTGACCATGTTCGGACCGAAGATCAAGCTCGATCGCGACCTATATGGCCGGCTGGCTCGCTGCGCGGAGCTGGCCGGATACTCGTCCACCGATGAGTTCATCCGCCACACCTTGGAGAAGGCGGCGGCGGCGCTGGAGACCGCCGATACCGAGGAAGAGATCGAGAAGCGCCTCCAGGGGCTCGGATACCTGGACTGACGGGACGCCATGGCGGCTGTCAACAGCACGATCACTCGCGCCTTCGACCTGTTCTTCGCGCCCTTCGCCCGCGCCAATCCGTGGGTCGGGCTCGTCGTCGTGTCGCTGGTCTCGGGAGTGGCGCTCTTGCTCGTCTTCCGCTGCACCTCGAACCAGCGCGGGCTTCGCTCGGTGAAGGACCGGCTCATCGCGCACCTGCTCGAGGTCGTGCTCTACCGTGACGAGCTGCCGGTCGTGCTGCGCGCGCAGTTAGGCGTCGTCCGCGACAACCTGAGGTACCTCGCCTACGCACTCGTGCCGCTGGCATTCATGGCGCTGCCGGTCGCCGCGCTGCTGGTGCAGATTGACCTGCGGTACGGCCGCCAACCGGCGAAGGTCGGCGAGCCGATCATCGTGGCTGCGAAGCTCACCCCGGAGGCCGGGTCGCTGGACACGGTGTCGCTGACGGCCCCCGCCGGGATCAAGATAGACTCGCCGGCCCTGCGCATCCCGGCCGAGAGAGAGGTGGACTGGCGGATCGTCGCATCCGCGCCTGGGAGCTACGAGCTGCGCCTGACCGCGGCCGGCAAGCAGTTTTCGAAGACCCTCGTCGCAGGGCCTCGGGCGAGTCGGGTCGCCGCCGAGCGCGTGCAGTCTGGGCTCCGGCAGCAGTTCCTCCACCCCGGGGAGCCCCTGCTGCCATCCGACGGACCGGTGAGCTCCGTCAGCATCTCCTATCCCGGCGCGTCACTGCCCCTGCTGCGCTGGCATCTTCACTGGATCTGGCCCTGGCTCGTCCTGTCCATGGCCTTTGGGTTCGCGCTGCGCGGCCCTCTCCGGGTGCAGCTCTAGCGCCGCCGTCGCGGCGCCCGGCCACCTTCCCTCCGGAAGGCTGGCACCGGCGGCAAGTCGAAGAAAGCCAATAGCGCAGCTCCGAGCGCGATTCCGCTTCATACCGAAGACGAGCGCATCGCCGCCTTCAGCCCGCACGAGAGCGGCCGCGGCGTGGCGCACTGCCTCTCGCCCGTGAGCACATACTGGAGTTGGGAGAACAATGATCAGTCCCCATGGTGGCAAGCTGATTGACTGCGCGGCCCTCCCCGAGGAGGCGGTGGAGCTGGCGCGCGAGGCCAAGCATCTGCCTGCGATCCGGCTGAACGAGCGCGAGATCGCCGACCTCGAGATGATCGCGTGCGGCGCGATGAGCCCGCTGGAGGGGTTTATGACGTCGGCCGACTA
>Ga0315280_10008687_pt1 | contig 13255 bp, 9 predicted proteins | sample YL17G06_40_MG_FD_203697 | JGI IMG/M metagenome (GOLD analysis project Ga0315280, IMG submission 203697) | Sediment microbial communities from Yellowstone Lake, YNP, Wyoming, USA - YL17G06_40 | ecosystem: Environmental > Aquatic > Freshwater > Lake > Sediment | place: USA: Wyoming | collected...
ATGGGCATCGGTTTTGTGGGACTTGCGGGCTGCGAAGGTCCGCTCCGTTGGCTCGTGCTCCCTGGCACGGGCTGGCGGCGGCAACGATAATGGGGCTTTCGGAGCCTGGGCGGTTCCAGGTTCGCTGTGAGGGCCGATTCTGGAGGTGTATGACATGTCGCAATCCTACTTGACCCGCCGCGAGATCCTCAAGGCCGGCGCGGCGGCGATGGCCATACCGACGTTGCTCCCGGGACACGTGCTGGGATTAGAAGGCGCCGCCGCGGCGAGCGAGACGGTCCGCGTGGGCGTGATCGGCTGCGGCGGCCGGGCCCACCTCATCCGCGAAGGAGCCGACGTGAAGGCCTTCCGCGTCGTGGCCGTCTGCGACTGCCAGCTCAAGCGGGCCCAAGACTACGCCAAGCAGCTCTCCGGCGGCCAGAACTGGGGCGTCTACGACGACTTCCGCCAGATGATCGAAAAAGAGAAGCTCGACGCGGTGATGGTCGAAACCCCCACCCATCCCCGCGGCTGGATCGCCATCCACGCCATGCAGATGGGCATGGACTGCTACATCGAAAAGCCGATGTGCCTGACGATCGCCGAGGGCCGGGCGATGGTCAAGGCCGCGCGGGCGCTGCGGCGGGTCACCCAGGTCGGCACCCAGCAGCGCTCGATGCCGATCAACAACTGGGCCAGCGACCTGGTGAAAAACGGGTCCCTGGGAAAAATCAAAACCGTGCTCGCCCCCAATTTCGTCGGTCCCTTCCGCTGGACCAAGACCTCCTCCAAAGACGTCAAGGCCCCGGTGGAGAAATGGTGGGACATCTGGACCAACCAGGCCGAGCTGCGGCCCTGGGACCCGGGCCTCCAGTTCGGCTGGGCCCGCTGGTGGGACTACGACGGCGGCGGCCTGTGCTTCGGAGTGACCGGCTGGGGCACCCACTCCTACGACCAGATCAACCGCGCGCTGGGCACCGACGACACCGGCCCGGTCGAGGTCCTCCTCGAAGAGCCTGTCGATCCCGACAGCGATACCTACAAGGACGTCGCCGGCAAGACGGTGGGCGGAGTGCTGATCGGTGAGACCGGCGACATCGACACCGGCACCGACTACCACGGCATGGCCCGGCTCAAAGGGCCGCGGGCCAAAATGACCATGAAATTCGCCTCCGGCACCGAACTCAAGCTCCACCTCGACGGCAACCGCGGCCCGGGCCTGGGCGCCATCTTCACCTGCGAAAAGGGCAAGATCGAGATCAACCGCAACAAGCTCGCCAGCAACCCCAAGGAGATCGTCCGCGCCCCGGACAACCCCGGCCCGAACAAGCGGGCCGAAACCGCCTACCACATCGAAAACTGGATCGACTGCATCAAGAGCCGCAAGCCCTGCAACGCCGACATCGAGATCGGCCTGCGGGCGACCACGCTCTGCTACCTGGTGAACATCGTCCGCGACGTGGGCCGGGTGGGGGAGGCCCTCAAGTGGGACCCCGCCGCCGAACGCTTCACCAACTGCGACGAGGCCAACAAGCTGCTGGACCGCCCCCGCCGCAAAGGCTACGAGCTGCCCAAGGTCGGCTGAGCCGGCATGGGGCGCGGAGACGAGTCGCGCGCAGAGGTGCGAAGACGCAGAGAAAGAGGCGGAGGATGACTGAGAATGAGATCGGGACGATCGTCGTCGACGCGGCGGTGCAAGTCCATCGAGAGCTTGGGCCGGGACTGCTGGAGACGGTGTACGAGATCGTACTCGCCCACGAGCTTCATGAGCGGGGATTGAGCGTCGAGCGGCAGGTTCCGATAGCGATCCAGTACAAGGGAGTCAAGTTCGACGAAGCCTTTCCCGCAACAGAAACTAAGTAAGACCGTCCGGGAATCCAGTAGGACCGGCGTCTCGCCGGTCCGGGGGGTCTCGGCAGGTTAGGGGGACGGTCTTCGGCATGCCGACCCAGGCTGCGGCGCGTGACGGTATGCCACCCAAGATGTCAGAACAGGTGCGTCGGCCCACTGCCGTCTTCGCGCTCACGGTTGATAAGACGTCACGCCTGGGGCGGGGCGAAAGCCCTTGGCCTGGTCGATCCAGCCGCCCGGGCGGACGGGGGTCTGGGCCTGCCGGGCGTACTCGGCCAGCTTCGCCACCACGTCGGGGTGCCCGGCCGCCACGTTGTTCTTTTCCTCGATGTCACGGCCGAGATCGTAGAGTTCCCAGCCGGCCTTCGCGTTCGGCTTGACCGCCTTCCAAGAGCCGGCCCGCACGGCCGCCGAGCGGCTCCACTCCCAGTAGAGATATTCGTGCTGCCTTTGTTTGTGCCCGGCCGCTTTCTCACCCAGCAGCGTGGGAACGATGGAGATACCGTCGATTCCATCAGGCGGGCGGACGCCGGCCAGCTCCGCCAGGGTCGGCATGACGTCGGGGAAGTACCAAAGGAAATCGCTCACCGCGCCGGCCGGGACGCGGCCGGGCCAACGGACGATCATCGGGATCCGCAGCCCGCCTTCGTACAGGTTCCCCTTGCCCCCGCGGAACCGCCTGCCGGTCTTTGGGTCGACGTTCGGGCCAAACAGGCCGGCCGGATGCTCCGCGTCGGCAAAGTACGTGTGCCCGCCGTTGTCGCCGGAGAAGAAAACGATCGTGTTCTGGTCCAGGCCGAGGTCCTTGATCAGGGCCATCACCTCGCCCAGTTGCCGGTCCACCATGTTGACCATCGCGGCGTAGACCTTGGGGTCGTCGCGGGAGCTGGGGCCGGGCCAGGACCGTTCGCCGCCGCTCCAGGGCCGGTTCTTGTAGAGCTGCCAGGAGGGGTCGCTCCTGGGAAAGCCCCATCGCCCGTGCGGCGGCGTCCAGGGGACGTAGGCAAAGAAGGGCCGGTCCTTGTGGGCACGGATGAACTTCTTGGCCTCCTCGACGATGAGATACTGGCTGAAAGTCTTGCCCTCGTAGTAATCGTCGCGGTTCCCCTCCAGCTCCACCAACCCGCTGTTGCGGAGCAAGTACTTGGGGAAGTACGTGTGGGCGTGGACCTGGTGGTAGTAGCCGAAGAAGAGGTCGAAGCCGTGCCGCTCGGGGACGCCGGTGGTGCCGCGGTCGCCGAGGCCCCACTTGCCGAAGCCGCCGCAGGCGTAGCCCGCCCGCTTGAGCAGTTGGGCCACGGTCACGTCGTCGCCCCTAAGCGGCGTGCCGCCGGGATTGTCGCGGACCGAGGCGTGGCCGGTGTGCAGGCCGGTCATCAGGGTGCAGCGCGTCGGGGCGCAGACGCAGCCGCCGGCCAGGGCCTGCGTGAAACGCATCCCTTCGGCCGCCAGGCGGTCGACGTTGGGGGTCCGCATCACGGGGTGCCCCATCGACGAGAGCTCGTAGTAGCCGAGCTCGTCGATCACGAACATCACGATGTTCGGCGGCCGTTGCCGGGAAGCGTTGTCGGCCCATGCCGGAAGCACCAGCATCGACGCGACGAGAGCCGAGATCAGTGTTCTGCGCATGGTGTCGTCTCCTCAAGTGGACCGCCGTCACGGAACCTCGTCCGCGTCCGAGGCCAACAGTTCGTTGTCGTACGCTTCCTCGAGCCCGCGGACGGTGCTGGCCAGCTCCTGGTTCCGCTCCACGGCGCTGGAGACCTCCAGTTCCCACTCCGTGCTGGCGGCCCGCAGCGAGTCGAGGTCGAGGTGGAGCTTGAGGATCTTGGCCAGCCGGCGGGTGACGGCCTCGATGCTCGCCGGGTTGGTCCCCTGGAGGTAGCTGGGGATCTCGGCCACCAGCGAGACCATCTCGACGCCCGTCGACTCCGCCTGGGCCATCAAGTAGCTGGTGAACGAGCCGGGGCCTTTGTAGGTGTTGCGGCGGCGCAGGCCGTACCGCTCCATCTCCGGCAGTTGGGCGGGGTCGGAGCAGGTGACGTACAACCGGGGCTGGCGGGTGTGCGGCACCGACCCGCCGAACGAGCCCACAAAGAGGATCCGCCTCACCCCCACCCGCCGCGCCATGGCGAAAATGCACTCCCCGAACGCCTTCCAGCCCAGGTTCGGCTCCTTGCCCAGGAAAAGGACCAGCCGGGCGGGTTCGTGAACGTAGAACGTGTTGCTCGGCATCTCCAGGCGCTTGAGCAGCCCGTCCTCGATCTCCACGGTGGGGCGGAACAGCGCCGCGATCTCCATCGGCCCGGGAAAATTGTAGAGGTAAAACGGCTCCGGATCGATCTCGGCAATTGGCCGGGCTTCCAGGAGGTGGACCAGCCGGCTGACCGTGCCGGTCGATACGTCGCCCCCGTCCATCCAGCCGCTGAACGCCAGCACCAGGGTGGCCCGCTCCAGCCGGGGCGACTCGCGGATCGAGAGAAATGCGTCGTGGCTTTGGCTCATGCCGGTATTGTACCCGGCCCTCGCGTGCCGGCAAGCTGCGGGTGCCACTGCGGGTGCCATGGCCAAGCTTGCTTGGCCATGCTGCCTCCAGGACATGCCCACGGCAAGCGTGGGCATGGCACCCGGCGGCGCGTGTCTCACCGCTCCTCGATCGGCACGTAGTTGGTCTGCGTCGGGCCGAGGTAGACCTGCCGCGGGCGGAAGATCCGGCTGCTGGGGTCCTCGTGCTGCTCTTTCCACTGGGCAATCCACCCCGGCAGCCGCCCGATCGCAAAGCATACCGTGAACATGTTCGTGGGGATGCCGATCGCCCGCAGGAGAATCCCGCTGTAGAAGTCCACGTTCGGATACAGCTTCCGCTCGACGAAGTAGGGGTCGGCCAGGGCCAGCTCTTCGAGCTTGCGGGCGATATCCAGGAGCGGGTCGCGGCGGCGGAGCTTGGCGAAGACCCGGTCGCAGGCGTCCTTGAGGATCTTCGCCCGGGGGTCGTAGTGCTTGTACACCCGGTGGCCGAAGCCCTGGAGCCGAAACGGCTTGCTCTTGTCCTTGGCGTCGCGGATGCAGTCCTCGGGCGAGAGGCCGCCGCTGCGGATCTGCTCGAGCATCTCCACGACCTCGACGTTGGCGCCGCCGTGCAGCGGTCCCCACAGGGCGCAGACCCCGGCGGCGCAGGAGGCGAAGAGGTTCGCCCGAGCGGACCCCACGACCCGCACCGTCGTCGTGCTGCAGTTCTGCTCGTGGTCGGCGTGGAGGATGAAGACCAGGTTCAGGGCGTCCTCGATCTCCGGCGTGACGATGTACTGGCGGTAAGGGAGCGAAAACATCATGTGCAGGAAATTCGCGCAGTAGCGCAGGTACGGATCGGGATAGATGAAGGGCAGCCCCTGCGACCGCCGGTAGGAGAAGGCGGCGATGGTCCGCACCTTGCTAATCAGCCGCGCTGCCGCCTCCAGGAGCGACTCGCTGCTCTCCAGGGCCAGGAACTGCTGGTGGAAGCAGGCCAGGTTGCTCAGCGTCGCGGAGAGGATCGCCATCGGCGGGGCGTCCACGGGGATGTGCTGGTACTGGTGCTTCAGCCCCTCGTGCAAGAGCTCGTTTTCCGTCAACTGCGTGCTGAAGTCCTTCAGCTCGGTCTTCCGCGGCAAGCGCCCGAAGATCAAGAGCCACGCCGCCTCGACGAAGTTGGGCTTGGTGGTGAACTGCTCGATGGGGATCCCCCGGTAGCGCAGGATCCCCTGCTCGCCGTCGACGAAGGTGATCTCGCTTTTGCAGACCGCCGTGTTGCCCAGGGAGGGGTCGAAGGTGCACAGCCCGGTCTCGTCCCGGAGCCGCGTGATGTCGATCACCCGCTCCCCCTCCGACCCGGTGAGCACGGGCAGCTCGATCGTCTGCCCGCCGATAGTGAGAACCGCTTTCTCGGACATCGCTGGGCCTTCCTTGATCGCCTGGGATGGGACGGAAACAGAATGATCATAGTGGCGCCGGCGGCAAATGCAAGGGACAGGGTGCCATGCCCACGCTTGCCGTGGGCATGTGCGTCAGGGCGCGGGGTGCCATGCCCACGCTTGTCGTGGGCATGTGGGGCGGGCGGCATGGCCAAGCAAGCTTGGCCATGGCACCCGGCTTGCGGCGCAAGCGATTCGGCGGTTCGAGTCACCGGCCGGTCCGGCCGGCAGGGGCCGGATCCGCGAAGCGGAACGAGAACAGGTCGGCCTCCCGCAGCTCGAAGCGCACCCGGACCGGCTTTCCGGCCAGCCGGCCGACGGCGGGGCCGCCTTTCCAGGCCACCGTGTGCTCGATGGCGTCGCCGCGGATCGGCGAACAGTCCTCGAGGCGGAAGCCTTCCAAGGGCGCTCCGGAGGCATCCTCGATCGCCACGCGGACCTGCCCCTGCGGCCCCGCCGCGTAGTTGATCACCAGGCGCTCGCCGGCAAACCGCAGCGGCCTGGTCCGCAGTTGCCCGCCCTGGGCCGATCCCCGCGCCGAGACGAACCCATCCACCCGGTAGGTGAACCGCCGCAGGCGGCTGCTCGGCCCGGTGTAGTAGGCCTCGGTCGCGTACACGGAGTATTCCTTGTCGTTCCCGGGGAGCTTGACCAGGCCCCAGGCCATGTAGTTGCTGCGGTTGCCGGCGCGGTCCTTTGGGGCGGTGACGGGGATCAGGGCCTCGGTCCAGCGGTGAAAGGTCCGCCCGTCGCGGCTGGTCATGAGCGTCGGTTCCACCTGCTGGCCGCGGTCCGGCAGGAACCGTGTGGGAAAGCCGAGGAGGATGTGCGGGGCCCGCTCGTATGGACGGATCGCGTTCGTGTAGAGGTGCTCGCGGGGCGCGTTGGGGTATTCGAGGAAGACCGGGTCGGTCCAGTGGAGGAAGTCCTTCGAGGTCGCCGTCATGATGTCCCGCACGCCGTTGCGGAAGCCGCGGTGATAGTCGGCGTACACGCCCCGCGCCGCGTCCCAAAAGCCCAGGTTCTGCGAGTCGAAGGCCCCCTTGGTGATCACCGGCTCCTCCTGCATGAGTTTCCAGCGGAGCCCGTCGGGCGATTGGAAGGCGTACAGCCCGGGCTTGTGCTTGCCGTCGCTACAGCCGAGGGCCTTGTATTGGGCGTCGGGGGAGCAGGCGGGGTTGGCGTCGCGGAAGGGGGTGAAATCGTGCGACCCCACCCCGTCCCAGAGAATGTTGTTCCGCTTCGACCCGCCGAACTCCACCAGCCCCAACTCCGGCTTCGTCCAGTGCACCCCGTCCTTGCTCTCGGCGTAGCAGGCCACCTCGCGGTGCGGGCTCTGCCGCGTTCTCTCGTCGAAGTGCGAGCCGCGGTAGTACATCCGGTAGCGGCCGCCGTCCTGGAAAACCGTGTAGTACGCGGAGGTGTTGCCCTCCCACGGCTTGTCGGTCACCAGCACCACTTCCTGCGGGGTGGGCTTGTGCAAGTGAAGCTCCACCCCTCTGGTCATCTCGTCGATCAAGAAGCGGTCCACGAACAGCTCCAGCCGCGAGCCGACGTCCACCGGCTCGTCGGCCCGGGCCGAAACCGGCAAAAGCGCCCAGGCGGCGAGCACCCCCAGAACCAGTCGGTGACTGTGCATGGCGTGACCTCCGGATACTCGGCTCAGCATACGCGGCCGCCAACGCGGCCGCAAGCCGGAGCCGCGGGGTTGTGAAATGGGGCTGGAGCGAATATCATGCAGCCGGCTGCCATGGCCGGGTGCCAAGCCGGGTGCCATGGCCAAGCTTGCTTGGCCATGCCGCGTGCCGAACATGCCCACGACAAGCGTGGGCATGGCACCCAGCAAGCGTGGGCATGGCACCCAGCAAGCGTGGGCATGGCACCCAGAATGACATCCAACCTCTCAACGGGAGGATAACAGTGATGGGCCCCAAGCGAATTCGAGGAAGCGATGTGGCGGCGGGCGGGTTTCTGGCCCTGGTCGTCTTTGCCTGGGCTGGTGCGCCGGCCTGCTGGGCGGGAGAGAAGACCGATCGGCCGCCGCTGGCGAAGGTTCGCATTGCGGCCGATGGCCGCAGCTTCGAGACGGAAGACGGCAAACCGTTCGTTCCGATCGGAGTGAACTACTATCGCCCCGGCACCGGCTGGGCCCCGCAGCTCTGGAAAAAGTTCGACCCCGGCGCCACCCGCCAGGACTTCGCCCGGATGAAGCAGCTCGGCGTCCGATGCGTGCGGGTGTTCCTTACGTACGGGTCGTTCTTCATGGAGCCCGACGCGCTGGTGCCCGAAGGGCTCGCCCGCTTCGACCAGTTTCTCGGCATGGCGGAGGAGGCCGGGATCTACGTCCACCCCACCGGCCCGGACCACTGGGAGGGCGTCCCGGCCTGGGCCCGCGGAGACCGCATCGCCGACGAGCAGGTGCTGGCCGCCTTGGAGAGCTTCTGGAAGCACTTCGCCCGCCGCTACCGGGGCCGCAGCGTAATCTTCGCCTACGACCTGCTCAACGAGCCGCAGGTGCGGTGGCAGAGCGGCCCGATGCAGGTGAAATGGAACCAGTGGTTGGCGTCGCGGTACGGGTCGAGGGAGAAGGCCGCCGAGGCCTGGGGGACCCCGATCGATCCGGGCCGCTGGGGAACCCTGTTGCCGCCGGAGCCCAAGGAGTCACCCGGCGACCGGCAGCTCCTCGATTACCAGCACTTCCGCGAGGACGTGGCCGACGAGTGGACCCGCCGGCAGGCGGCGGCGATCAAGTCGGCCGATCCCGCGGCGCTGGTGACGGTGGGAATGATCCAGTGGAGCGTGCCGGCGATGCTCCCCGGCGTGCAAAGTTACGCCGCCTTCCGGCCCGAGCGCCAGGCCAAGTTCCTGGATTTCCTCGAAGTCCACTTCTACCCGCTGGCCGCCGGCTTCTTCGAGTATGCCCGGGAAGAGGACGAGGCGCGGAACCTGGCGTACCTCCAGAGCGTCGTGCGGGAGGTGGCGGCGGCGGGCCGGCCGGTGGTGTTGGCCGAGTTCGGCTGGTACGGCGGGGGCAAGCTCTCGATCAACCGCGGCGTCCATCCGGCGGCGAGCGAAGAGCAGCAGGCCCGCTGGTGCCGCCGGGCCGTGGAGACCACCGAGGGGCTGGCCACCGGCTGGCTCAACTGGGGCTTCTACGACCACCCCGAGGCCCGCGACGTGAGCCAGTTGACCGGCCTGCTGACGGTTGAAGGGAGGCCCAAGGCGTGGGCCCGCCAGTTCCAGGCCCTGGCGACCGCCCTGGGGAGCAAGAAGATCGCCCCGGCCCGCCTCGGCCCGCGCCCGGCGCTCGACTGGGACCGCGCGATCACCAGCGTGCAGGCCGGCCGGAAGTTCCGCGAGGCCTACTACGAGGCGTTCGTCAAGGACAAGGGCTCCCAGGGAGGGGCCCAATGAGTCCTCCGCGAGGCACGCGTGACAAGGCGTCGCGGTGCTGCGCCCCCTCTGGCGTTGGCACCACCGTGCCCCTGCGTTCGCCCCGGAGGGGTGTCCGACGATGGCGCACCGATTCATCGCTGGCAAGCCGAACGTTCCCCCTGCGTTCGCCCCGGAGGGGCGCGTGAGAATAGCCCAGCGATTCATCGCTGGGACGACAGACGACGATAACACAGGCCCGCCCCGGAGGGACGGCTGAACTGCTCTGCTGCACCTCAACCGTCCCTACGGGACGGCTCGATGGACGGGTGATCGGCAACCCAGCGATGAATCGCTGGGCTAGTGTCAATCGTCCCTCCGGGACGAAAGGCGTTCAGGGCCAAGAGAGGATTTCGAGGGCTTTGATGCCATCCGCATCGCCAACTCGCTTGTCCGCGGGGGTCGCGCCGGCAACGGCCAGCCTCCTCTCCCGGCTCCGCATCGGGGCGTTGATCCTCGGCGCGATCATCGTGGTAGGCACGGTCGGCTACCGGCTGGCGGGCTGGAGCTGGCTCGATTCGCTGTACATGGTCGTCATCACCCTCTCCACGGTCGGCTACCGGGAAATGGGCGAGATGACCCCCCCGCTCAAGCTCTTCACGATCGCGGTCATCCTCTTCGGCGTCTCGACGGCGCTGTACATCATGGGAGGGTTTGTACGCATGGTGCTCGAGGGAGAAGTCAACCGCGCGCTCGGCTCGCGGCACGCCAGCAAGGAAATCGAGCGGCTCGTCCGCCACGTGGTCATCTGCGGCTTCGGCCGGATGGGGGAAATCGTCGCCGGCGAGCTCGCCGCACGCGGCCAGCCGCTGGTGGTCCTCGACAAGAATCCGGACCAGATCGCCCTGGCCTTCTCGCTGGGCCACCTGGCGATCCACGCCGACGCGACGGAGGAAGACAGCCTCGTCCAGGCCGGCGTGCCCCGGGCCAAGGCGCTGGTGGTCGCGCTGCCCAGCGACGCCGACAACGTCTTCATCACGCTTACGGCAAGGAACCTCAGCGCGCAACTGCAAATCATCGCCCGCGGCGAGCTCCGCACCACGGAGAAGAAGCTGATCCAGGCGGGGGCGAACCGGGTGGTGCTGCCGGCGGCGGCGGGAGCGATGCGGATGGCGGCCATGCTCACCCGCCCCTCGATGGTCGAACTCATCGAGCTGGTCGGGGGGAAGAAACACGCCGAGATTTCCGTGGACGAGCTGAGGGTCGCGGCCGGGAGCCCGCTGGTGGGGATCACCGTCCGCGATTCCCAGACGCGGAGCCGTCACGGCCTGTTGATCGTGGCCATCCGCCGCGCCGACGAACGGCTGCTGTTCAACCCCAGCGCCGACACCGTGTTTGAGCCCGAGGACACCGTGATCGCGATGGGGAAAATCGAAGACATCGAGCGGTTCCGCGGGGAATATGGCGTTTAGGCGCCAGTGTGTCTGAAAAGGGCCGTGGCCTTTCAGCTATCAGCTATCAGCTTTCAGCCAACAGCGGCCAGGTACGTGCTTGCACGGCGCCGGCGGTGTTCGTAGCGGGTTGTCGGGTCAAAGTCTGTGACGCTGAAAGCTGATCGCTGAGGGCTGATGGCCAGCACAAGACACACACCGTGCCGCGCTTATTCAGGCGCGCTCAGAGCGAGAGCACGAATTCGGCCAGGTCGCGGAGCTCGTGCGGGTCGAGCTTCTCGACGCCGCCGTGTTTTCCCTCGCTCAGCAGTTCCTCGATGGTCGTGTAGTGCCCGTCGTGCATGTAGGGGGCCGTCCGCCACAGTTCGATCAAGGTGGGGGTGTCGAAGGCCGCCGAGGGGTCCAGCGGGCCGCGCGAGCCCACGTCGTGGGCGAGCAGATCGGTGTACCACGGCGGCGGATGGCACTTGCCACAGCCGACCCGCTCGCTTTCAAACAGCACCTTGCCGCGTCGGGCCGCCGCGCTCAGGCGGCCGTTTGCCAGGCGGGGGCTGGGGACCGGGCGGAGCGACTTGAGATAGGCGTCGATCGCCGCGGCTTGCTCTTCCGAAGGGGGAGCAAAGAGGATCTTCTCCAGGCCCGAGCGGACGGCCGCCTCCGCGGTGGGCCGGACTCCCAGGCTCATGGCCGGCGGGGTCTTGTGGGCCAAAAGCAGGCTCTTGGTGTTGTTGGGGTTGCCCGCCCTGTCGTTGAGCAGGTCCCAGTTGAGGCCATCCATCCGCCCCTCCGGGTGGCAACTGGCGCAGCTCTGCCAGCGTTGGAAGCAGAGCGCGGCGTCATGGAAGTGCACCTGGCCTTTCCGTTCCGGGGTGAGGACCGGCTTCGGCCCGAGCGCCAAGGAGGTGACCGGCTTCGGGGCGTTGCGGTCGAGATTCGCCGCGGCCAGCGTGTCGCTGAAGTACTCGGCGGCATAGGCCGTGGCGCCCACGACGGCCAGCCCGCGGGGGCCCTTGCCCTCCAGCTTGATCCGCCGTCGCAGGCCCACCAGGAAGGTGAGGTTGTTGGCCACGTCGTCGCCGGAGGGCAGGCGGAAGGGGCTGTAGTAGAAGGGCTCGCCGTAGAGAAATGCACTGGAAAAGCCGGTCATCGGCATCGCCCTGAGCCTGGCCAACAGGCCCGCCGCGTCGATCACGCTCAGCTCGTGCGTGCCGGCGTGGCTGACGCAGATCGATCGGCCGTCGGCGGTGCAGGCCACGTCCCAGGGGTTGGCCGCGCCTTCGTCGGGGTCGTCCAAGAGCACGGTGTTGACCACGCGGCCGGTGGCCGCCTCGATGACCGTCATCGCGTTGCCGTTCATCCATCCCCGCAACACCTGGATCGTGGGCAGATGGTAGCGGGCGAGGACGTGAACGGCGTAGACGTACCTGCCGTCGGGCGAGACGCAGATCCCGCGGACACTTGTGCTGCCGGTCGTGAGCCGGACCGACGAGGGGCGGTTGGTCCGGGTGTCGATCACCGTGACCAGCGCGGACACCGCGTCCACCCCGTGGCGATCGGCCGGGTCGGCGGGGAGGTAGTTGGCCACCCAGAGCTGCCTCCCATCCGGCGTGAGGGCCGCAGCGATCGGCTCCCGGGCGGCCGCCACCCGCACCACTTCCCGGCGGGCTTCCAGGTCGATCACCGAAACGCCGTTGTCGAAGCGGTTGCAGACGTAGAGCCGCTTCCCGTCGGGCGACACGGCGGGTGCGGCCGCGGTGTGGCCGGCGGGAATCGCGGCGACCGCCTTCCCCGTCGCGGTCTCGATGACCACCACCCTGCTTCGCGGCGCAGCACAGGTTACGTATAGTCTTCTTCCGTCGGGGCTCAACGCCAAGCCGGTCGGTTCGGCGGGCAGGTGGATCCGGCGGGTGACCGCCCCACGGGCAACGTCGATCACCGCAACCTCCGCGGCGTCGGCGTTGGCCACGTAGAGCACGCCGCCATCCCGCGAGGCGACCACGGCGCAGGGGCCCAGGTACTTGCCCGGCCCGGCCGCGCCGGCGGCCACAACAAACACGGCTGCCCAGGCTGCCACGGCCCAGAGGGAAGCCCTCGGGCGCAGGCTGGTCGTCACGCCCGCTCTCCTTGCACTCGGCCGAATCGGAGACTGTATCCGCGAACCATCATTCTACCAGACTGCCGCCGCATTGGGGAAACCCATCTACGCTGGCACATCCTTGAGGGTTTTTGGGATTTCGAGAACCCAGCCCCGTAAGGGCCGAAAGAACCGCCGCAAACGGTCTGTTTCGCCCCTGCCGGGGCTCACGGGCACGACGCAACCCTTCCCCAAGGCCTCGCGGCCTCGTTGTTGCACACAAGTCCTCGTTCGCCGGTCGTCCCGTAGGGACGTTCGACAATTGCCCAGCAGCTCACTGCTGGGTAAACGGGCAGTCCAAATGACCCATCCGTCCCGTAGGGACGGCTGAACTGGCCGTCCTCCGGTCGTCCCTACGGGACTTGTCGGCCGACGTATTGCGATCCCTCCTCCCAGCCGTGAACGGCTGGGCTATTCTCAGTTCAGGTTTCGCCCTTTTTGAGGGTGTAGTTTCGGTGCTCCGCGGCGATGTTGGCCGCGGTGCTTTGGGTCGTTGGGGCCTGAATTCCCGCAAGGGA
>Ga0315280_10008688_pt1 | contig 13254 bp, 10 predicted proteins | sample YL17G06_40_MG_FD_203697 | JGI IMG/M metagenome (GOLD analysis project Ga0315280, IMG submission 203697) | Sediment microbial communities from Yellowstone Lake, YNP, Wyoming, USA - YL17G06_40 | ecosystem: Environmental > Aquatic > Freshwater > Lake > Sediment | place: USA: Wyoming | collected...
CGTGCTGGTGCCCGGCTGCGCGTACGGGCGCCACTCGACCTACCTGTCGGCCCAGGGCTTTGCGGTGACCGGAGTGGACCTCTCGGAGGTGGCCGTGGGGATGGCCGAGTCGTGGGCGACCGACCTTGGCTCGAGCGCCCGCCACCGGTCGGGAGACCTCCTTGCGCTGCCGTATGCCGACGCCACTTTCGGCGGCGTCTTCGCCTTCAGCGTCCTGCACCTGTTCCTCCGCGACGGCCGCGCGCGGGCGGCCCGCGAGCTTGGCCGGGTTCTGCGACCCGGCGGGGTGCTCGTCGCCGCCGCCTTCTCCACCGACGACGAGGAGTTCGGCCTGGGGCTGCAGGTGGAGGAGAACACCTTCGACGCCAAGGGCGGCCGGCCGGCGCACTTCTTCACGCCCGCCGAGCTGGGCTCGCTCTTCCCGGAGCTTGCGGTCGAGCGCGTGGAGACGGTCGTCGAGCCGGAGGATCACGGGGGTCGGCCACACGAGCACCACCTGCTCCTGCTCGTGGCGTCGAGGCCCGCGTAGGTCGTCGGGCTGGCGGGCCCGGCCGAGACTCCGGCGGCGCTCGCCACCTGCCAATCGCGCCGCTCGGCCGCCCGCCGGCCCCTTCCATCGGTTGACCATCGGGTGTATAATCTGCATGCACTGGTGTGTCTCCGCAGTTCACTCAGGTGGTGAGGACAGGGAACCGGGCGGCTCAACTCCCTCCCCTGCCGCAGGATGGCGCTGACGGAACTTCCCCAGAGGCGAAGCGCGACAAGCGCAATTAAGGAGTCAGCGTGTCAGCTTACCAAGACAAGACCCTCACCTGTCGGGATTGTGGCCGCGAGTTTGCCTTCACGGCGAGCGAGCAGGAGTTCTACGCTCAGCGGGGCTACACCAACGAGCCAGGGCGCTGCCCCGAGTGCCGGGCGGCCCGCAAGGCGCAGCGTGGCGAGGGTGGTTACTCGTCCGGTGGGTACAGCAGTGGCGCCAGTGGCTACGGCGGCCGGCGGGAGATGTACCCGGCGGTCTGCGCGCAGTGCGGGAAGGAGACCCAGGTCCCCTTCCAGCCGCGAGGCGACCGGCCCGTCTACTGCTCGGACTGCTACGCGGCGCTGCGAGGCAGCAGCGGCGGCGGCTACGAGCGTCGGGGCGGCAACGGCGGGCGGCGCCGCTACTAAACGGCTGTTGCTGGCTGGCCGTTGGCCGCATTGGCCAACGGCAACGCTCGGCGATCGGCCGCTCGTCACCTGAGCCGCGGGCTCGAGCGATGGCCAGGGCTACAGCCGCCCAGCCCTGGCCCCAGGCCCAGCTCTCGACGATGACTCGGGCCCGCGACGCGCCGGAGCGGCCTGCCTTCGCCCCTAGCGCAACACGGCGACCCGGACCCTTAGCTGGTAGCCAGCCGTTGGCAGCTTGCTATGCTACACCCTCCAGGTAGACCTCGGCGTCCATCGCCGCCTTGCACCCCGTGCCCGCCGCGGTGATCGCCTGCCGGTACCGGTGGTCCTCCACGTCTCCCGCGACGAAGACGCCGGGCACGTTCGTCCTGGTCTCGTCGTGGACCCGAACGTAGCCCTTCTCGTCGAGGTCGATCTGGCCCTCGAATATCCTCGTGTTGGGCACGTAGCCGATGGCCACGAAGACGCCGTCGGTCCGCACCTCGACCGTCTTGCTCGTCTTGACGTTGCGCAGCCGGATGCCCTCGACGTGCTGGTCCCCGAGCACCTCTTCGACCACGCTGTCCCAGATGAAGTGGATCTTCTCGTTGCGCCGAGCCCGCTCCTGCATGATCTTGCTCGCGCGAAGCTCGCTTCGCCGGTGGATGACCCTCACGCTCCGGGCGAACTTGGTCAGGAAGACGGCCTCCTCCAGGGCCGTGTCGCCGCCGCCGACGACTACGACCTCCTTGTTGCGGAAGAAGAAGCCGTCGCAGGTGGCGCAACTGGAGACGCCGCGACCGGTGAGCCTGCGCTCGCCAGGCACGCTCAGCCAGCGAGCCGACGCGCCTGTGGCGATGATGACCGTCTCGGCCTCGTAGCGCTCGCTCTCCGTGCAGACCTGCAGGGGTCGGACGCCGAAGTCGACGCCGGTGGCCTCCTCGTCGGCGAACCGCGTGCCGAACCGCTCGGCCTGCCGGCGCATGTTCGCCATCAACTCGGCCCCGAGGATGCCGTCGGGGAAGCCGGGGAAGTTCTCCACCTCCGAGGTTAGCGTCAACTGCCCGCCAGGCTGTCGGCCGGCGATGACCAGCGGCTCGAGGTCGGCCCGCGCCGCGTAGATGGCGGCGGTGAGCCCGGCCGGCCCCGCGCCAAGGATGACCATCTTCATAGAGCACCTCTCGCGTCTAGGGGGTCGCAACAACCCTGCTGACCCCGCAGTGCACCGGTGGCCAGAACCCGGCCTGTTGGCACCGGGCCCCAGCCCCGGCTACCCCCGGGGCCCGAAGGAGCACACTTAGCAGTATAGCCCGGCATCACGATCGGCACAAGCGAACCCGGCGGCGCGTCGACTTTCCAGCTATTGACAGGTCGCGCCATCTATCTTAGTATAGGCCCGGCGGCCTGCTCCCTACCGGGCGCAGGTCTCCGGCCTCGCACGGGACGGCAGGGCCAGGCGGGACCGGGTCCCCGAACAGGACAGCTACGGGTCACTTCGAGCTACACATAGACAGCCAGCGCCGCCGCGCCTGGCCCAAGGAGGATCCAGTGGATCTGTTTGAAAAGTGCCAGCGGTACACCAAGCCGAAAGAGGCCGAGGCGGCCGGCTATTACCCGTATTTCATCCCGATCCAGTCGCAAGCCGGGCCGGACGTCGTCGTCAACGGCCGGCGCATGATAATGCTCGGCTCGAACAACTACCTGGGCCTCACCCAGCACCCGAAGGTCATCGAGGGGGCCATCCGCGCGGTCGAGAGGTACGGCACCGGCTGCACCGGCTCGCGGCTAATGAACGGCACTTTCGACCTCCACCTGGAGCTCGAGAGCCGTCTGGCTCGCTTCGCCAGGAAGGAGGCAGCCCTCGTCTTCACCACCGGCTACCAGGTCAACCTTGGGTGCATCTCGGCGCTCGTCGGCCGGCACGATACCGTGGTCATCGACAAGGCCGACCACGCGAGCATCGTCGATGGGTGCATGCTCTCCCATGCCAGGGTCGTCCGCTACAAGCACAACGACATGGGCGACCTCGAGCGGACCCTGGCCTCGGTCGACCGCTCGCACGGCGTCCTCGTCGTGGTGGACGGCGTCTTCAGCATGGAAGGCGACCTGGCGAACCTGCCCGAGATAGTCAGGCTGAAGAGGGAATACGGCGCCAGGCTGCTGGTCGACGAGGCCCACAGCGTCGGCGTTTTCGGCGAGGGCGGGCGCGGCACCTACGAGCACTTCGGCCTCGTCGACGACGTCGATCTCGTCGTCGGCACGTTCAGCAAGTCGTTCGCGTCCACGGGTGGGTACGTGGCCGGCGAGGCCGACGTCATCTACTTCATCCGGCACACCGCCCGCCCATTCCTCTTCACCGCGGCCATCCCGCCGGCCAGCGCCGCAGCGGCGTTGGCTGCCCTGGACATCATCGAGACCGAGCCGGAGCGGCGGGCGAAGCTCTGGGAGAACGCGAACAAGATGAAGCGCTGGTACGACGAGCTGGGGTTCCGCACTGGAAACAGCGAGAGCCCGATCATCCCCCTCATCGTCGGGGAAGACGTGCGCCTGGCCCAGTTCTGGCGTCGGCTCTTCGACCTGGGAGTGTTCACGAACGCGGCCGTCGCCCCGGCGGTCGAGCCCGACCGGGCCTTGATCCGAACCAGTTGCATGGCAACCCACACCGACGAGCACCTCGCCGCGGCCATCGAGGTCGTGCAGCAAGCCGGGAAGGAACTCGGGCTCATCTGACGAGCCGACCATGACCCGAATCCTCATCGCGATGTCCGACACCGGGGGTGGCCACCGGGCCATCTCCTCCGCCATCCAGGGGGCGCTGCGCCGCCTCTACGGCATTGCCGCCGAGGTGGTGATCTCCGACGTCTTCGCGCTGGGCCACCGGAGCATCTTCGACGCCTCCACCCGACTCTACTCGCCGATGCTTCGGCATGCCCCCTGGCTCTACGGCCTCGTCTACCACCTGAGCGACCGCCCTCACGTCTACTCGACCATCGCCCGGCAGGTCGAGCTGATGGACTCCCCGAAGATCCGCCGACTCCTCGAGGAGGCGCGCCCGGACGTCATCGTCTCGGCGCACCCTCTGAGCAACCGGCCCCTCCTCCGAGCCCGGGCCGCCCTCGGCTGGCGAACCCCAATCGTCGCCATCGTCACCGAGCTCGTCACGGTGCACCGAAGCTGGGTCGATCCGGGACTCGACCTCTACGTGACGGCGACGGCGGAGACGGAGGCGGCCGTCCTCGGCCTGGGCGCCAACCCGCGCCGGGTCCTCCGGCTCGGCCTGCCCGTGGACGAGCGCTTCGGGTCAGTGCAGGCGCGCCCAGCCGACCTGCGCCGGGCCCTGGGACTCGACCCGAACACCTTCACCGCGCTCCTTATCGGCGGAGGCGAGGGCGCCGGCGGACTCGGCCGGATCGTCACGGCGGCGGACCGTGCACGGCTCGACGTCCAGCTCCTCGTCGTCTGCGGCCGCAACCGGGCGCTGAGAAGCCGCCTGGAGGCGCGCCACCTCGGCATCCCGGCCCGGATCTTCGGCTTCGTCAACAACGTGCCCGAGCTAATGCACGCGGCGGACGTCGTCGTGACCAAGGGTGGCCCTCAAAGCATCGCCGAGGCGCTGGCCGCGCGGCGCCCGATGATCCTCACGGCGATCACGCCCGGGCAGGAAGAGGGCAACGACCAGTTCGTGGAGCGCCACGGCGTCGGGCTTGCCCCCGCCTCGACGGCGGGCGTCGTCGAGGCCCTGCGGATGCTTGCCGCCAACCCCGCCCAGCGCGAGCGCCTGGCCCGCAACGCCGCCCGGCTCAGCCGGCCAGATGCCGCGGCCAACGTCGCCCGGACGGTTATGGAGCTCGTCACCTCTCGCAAGGGCGTCTAGCGCCGTCGGCCGGGTAGGCTGTGCGCGCAGGCAAGCCGCTGCCTGGTTTGACAACGACCCCGACCTGTCCTATGATTGATAAGACGGCATCCGGTCCCGACTAACGTCCGTTGCTAGCATCCCTGGTGGCCGTCGATCGCTGGCCTCCGCCTGTTGGCGCGGCCAGCGTGCCGACCCAGGAGTAGCAGCCGGTCGCCGGCTACCGATTCGAACGCCAACTGCAGGGCCGCGGCCGGGTCAGAGCCCCCACTCGGCTTGACCCCGGGCCGCGGGCCTGCGTAGATCTAGGGTTATGGTGGGTACGTCCCGACACAAGCCGGTCCTGATCGTCGAAGATGATCCCGACCTGCTGGACATGATGGAGATCGTGCTGGACTCAGCCGATTACCCGGTGCGGAAGGCCCTCAACGGCAAGGAGGCCCTGGAGGCCACCCGCGAGCAGATGCCGGGGCTCATCCTTCTCGACATGAAGATGCCGGTGATGGACGGCTGGGAGTTCGCCCAGCGCTTCAAGAGGGAGTTCGACGGCGCCGCGCCCATAGTCGTCGTCACGGCCGCCGCCGACGCCAAGATGCGCGCCGAGGAGATCGGCGCCCAGGGCTACCTCGCCAAGCCCTTCGAGATCGACGACCTCATCCGCTGCGTGAACAAGCACTACCGCATGAACTGACGCCAGCCGAGGACGCTCGAGTCAGACCCGCCCCTGCACTTGCGTTTCGACTCAGCACGGATGATGGACAACTCAGCCGGGCAAGCCACTCGTAGGCCGAGGAGACCGAAGTGCCAAGGCATGCTATCGTCCCCGACGGCAAGGCCATCTTCTGGAAGAGGTTCACCTCCACGAAGCGCGCGGGCTCGACGGGAGGCAAGGCTCTCTTCTTCCGCTCGTCTCACCAGGACAGCGCGGCCGCCCGGCCGACGCCGGCCGTTGCGCCTCAGACGATGGAGGCGGTGCCGGTCGCGAGGCCCATGCCCGTTCCAGCGTCACACGTCGGAGGCACACTGACCGGCGTGCCTGTCGACTCCAGCGGGGACAGATCGCTCGTCGGCCAGCGGCTGGGTCCGTACCTGGTCCTATCCGAGATCGGGCGCGGCGGCATCGGCACCTGCTACCGCGCCCGCGAGGATTCTCGGGCGAAGCAGGTTGCTCTGAAGGTGATCCACCCCTGGCTGGCAAGGCTGCCAGGCTTCACCAGCTCGCTCCTGGCGGAGATCCGGGCCACGGCCTGGATCCGCCACCCCGGCATCGCGGCCATCCTGGACGCCGGCGACGCGGACGGCCACGTCTACGTCGTCTCAGAGCTTATCGATGGGAGCTCGGTCGAGGATCTTATCCGCCGGGAAGCTCCCCTTGCGCCTGACGATGCCCTCCGCATCGCGCTTCAGGTCGCCTCCGCCCTGGACTTCGTTCACACAACGGGTGCCCTCCACGGCGACGTCAAGCCGTCCAACGCCATCGTCGGCAAGGATGGACGCGCCGCACTCACCGACCTGGGGCTCGCCCGGCTTGCCAACGCCGCGATCCGGCTCGCCACGGTCGGCGCGGTGCTGGGCTCGGCCGGGCAGATGGCGCCGGAGGTCGTCCTGGGCCAGCCAGTCACCAGCGCCGCCGACCGTTACTCCTTCGCAGTCCTCCTCTTCGAGCTGCTGACGGGGCAGCCCCCGTTCCCGGCTGCTGTCCCCACCGCCGCAATGGTGGACCACGTCGGCAAGGCTCCACCAAGAGTGACGAGTCTGCGCCCCGACTTGCCGGCGGCGCTCGACGAAGTGCTGGCGCGCGCGCTCGCCAAGGATCCGGCGGCGCGCTACGCGACCTGCTCGGACCTCGTCCTGGCCGCGGCCGCGGCTCTCGGGTCGGCCCCAGCCGCCTCCCGAGCACGCGCGACCGGGCTGCGAAGGATGGCCGGAGCGCTCGCCGCCATCGCCGTGATCGTGGTGGCCGTGATCGGCACCTTCGTGCTGTCGCGAGGCGCACCTGTGGCGACCTGGACCGGGCGAGATGCCCCCCGCACGGCCCCTGCAACAGCGGCGAGTGAGCCCTCCACCGGCGAGCTCGTCTCGGACTCCGACGGTGCCCCCAGCGGCCCGCCGACAGCTTCCGCCTGGAATGCTGCCCAGGCGCGAGAGAAGGAATCACCCAAGTCCGATGCCACGGCCACAGCCATCCTCGATCCCACGCCGACGCCCGCGGAGGTCGCGCGAACCCCGGCCACGCCGACTGCCGGCCCTGAGCCAGCCGCGGCCACTCACGTCGGCGACGCTCCAAGTGCCCCGAGTACACGATCGGAGCCAACGCCGGCCATCGTGCAGCCAGCCGTGTCGGCTGCCCCCAAGACTCCGGTCGGCACGCTGATCGTGGTACGCCCCAATGAGCTCGGGGCAAACGATCTCCATCGGATGCAGCTCTCGAGCCGGTCGATCGAGTCCCTGGGCTCGCCCAGTCTCGTGTGGAACTGGGCGCCGGCACCGTCGCCCGACGGCGAGTGGGTGGTCTTTGCCACCGGCGCCCCTTCCCGAGCGGACATAGCCGTGATGCGTCGGGACGGGTCAGGGCGGAGGGTCGTCGTCCGCTCGGGGGAGCTCAATCTCGGCTCGCCGTGGTGGCTACCCGACAGTCGCATCGCCTTCAATGGCAGCCGGGGCAGTCTGTCGGAAATCTGGGCCGTGTCCAGCGAGGGCGGCATTCTGACCAAGCTGACTGACTCCGCGGGCCTGAGCGAAGGGACGCGTATCCCGACCTGGCCGCGGGCAGGTGGATGGCTCGTCTTCACCGGTCGGCAGGGCGGGATCTTCCGCGTGTTCGCTCAGCCGCCGGGCAGTGGTGCCCGACCGATATCGCCCGAAGGCGCTGACGCTTACGCGCCAGCTTGGGCGCCGCATGGCGGCCAGATCGCCTTCTCCGGCACCATCGGCGATGGCCGGGTGGGCATCTTCACCATGACGCCTGACGGCGGCGACCTGCGACAACTGGCGGTCCCGGAGCGGGGCAGGTGGGCCTGCTGCCCGGTGTGGTCGCCCGACGGTGGGTGGATAGCCTACGTCGGGAACCTACCGGCCGGGGGCGATTACGGCGACGTCTACGTGGTCTCGTCCGAGGGAGGAGACCCAACACGCGTGACCTTCGACGGACACACCTACGATTGGCGGCTTGCCTGGCTGCCCTGACGACGGCAGAAAGAGGATGTAGGAGTCAGAACGCAAGGCTAGGAGCTGGCCCTCAGCCCCTGCGAGACCGCCAGCTGGAGGTGGTCGGCCGCCAGCTCGACCAGTCGGACGAACTGCGCCGCCTGGGGATCGTCCGGTGGGAGGGCGCGCAGGCGCGCCTCGACGTCCGAGCCGTCCAGCGCGGCCATCGCGCCACGCAGCCGGCTCAGGCCGAGGTGCAGCGCCAGGCGCTCGCGCAGCGCCTCGATCTGTCGGCCAAGCCCCTCGAGGCGGCGCTCCAGAGCCTCCCGCAGCGCCTCGGCCGGCCTGGCGTCGGCCTCCGCCCGGTCTCGTGCCTTCTGGGCCAGTCGCGCGTCGACGGCGGCGACCGCCTTCTCGAGGGCCTGGCCCGTCTCCATTGCCTGGCGGATCAGCAGCGCCTTTCGCAGCGACCCCAGCCCGTAGGAGCGGCTCTCGCCGGCGGCCGTGCCGACGATCCCCTTGTCCGTCCAGTAGGTTAGCTGGCGGACCGTCACTCCGCAGACCCGAGCCGCCTCGGTCGCGCTCAGCGCCAGTCGGCTCAGCACCTCCTCCTCGTCGATCAGGCACTCCGTCGGCGATGGGTCACCTGCCCCATTGCATTCCTCTCGCATCTGGCTCAGGCTGGCACCCATCCGGGCAAGTGCCTCCTCCAGTCGGCGCACCTGCGCGCACAGGGGCACCGCGCCCGTCGGCCGCGCCAGCCACTCCTCCAGCCGGAGCTGATCGAGATGACGGGACAGCCTCCGGAGAGGCAGGGCGCTACGCTGGACCACCACGGCCTGCCGAAGCTCCTCGGCCAGGATGCCCAGACGGCCCAGGTGCTCGGCGAACGACTCGGCGAGCGCCTCGGGGGGCATCTCCGCCAGCGCCCGGCGGCACGCCTCGCGTTGGGCCAGATAGTCGTCCACCGATTGGGTTGCCTGCTTCAGGCTTCGACCGCGATCCAGCTCCCGCTTGATCAAGAGGACCTTCTCCACCGCGTCGACCGGAAAGCCATCGCCGGCGAGCACGATCCCTCGCTGTACCCAGTACGAGAGCTGGCGGCGGCTCACGCCGCAGAGCCGGGCGACCTGCTCGGTGGTCAGCCTGACCTTGGCGGCGATCTCCGCCAGGCTCAGCCCGCCGGTCGGCTGGCTTTGCTCCATACCTTATGCTTCACCCACATCTCTATGCTTCACCCACGTCGCCAGTCAAGTCGAGGCCGCTCGCGCGCCGACGTCGCACGCGATGTGGTAGCTTGGCCGGGCCAGCCACGTTTGGGAGGATGCTGACCGTAGGAACATAATAGCACCAGCGCGAGAGGAGTGAAAGACCCCACTATGCGCGGTAGCGCCTGACCGCCAGGCTGCTAGCGACTGCTCACCCCCCGGCCAGTCGCCGGGGCTGCGAGCCGGGCATAGCTCTTGCTGGAAGAAGACTGTGAAACCACTTGACGGCTGAACGCCAGGACACGGCTGAACGCCAGGACAAGGTCGAAGACGATGCTGCCCCCCGGGCCTCTCCTGCTGGCTGCCTTGCCGTCCGCCCAGCCGCCGGCCATCGTGCGCTACGAGACCTCCGCCCAGTGGCGGGCCGTGCTCGCCGGACGGCTGCCGGGCGCGGTCCAGGCCGCGCCGCCTGGCCCGACCGAGGTGGTCGAGTACCCCGAGGAGAACCTCCCCCTCGACGTCCAGGTGGTCGCCGACGGGGAGACGCCAGACGGACGCTGGTCCCAGACTGTTCGGCTGACGATCAAGCCGGGCGGATCGCTCGGCGCCGTCTCGGAGGCCGTCTACGGCAACGTGCTACACGTAGACGAGATGTTCCAGGCCGCCCTGAGCCTGGACCCCAGCCTGACGAATCCCGCCTTCGTGCACGTCGGGCAGGAGGTCGAGCTGGCCGTCGACCCGACTCGGACCTTCGTCCTCCAGCGCGTCGACGCCGACGGCCAGACGCTCGTGCGGACCTTCGCCAACGGGGTCCGCGAGACCATCTACCGCAAGCCGTCCAGCAGCGTCGTGCGGCTGGTCGAGTTCCCGAAAACTCCCGGCGGCGAGACCTTCTCGTTCCCGGATCCCGACGGCCGCCTCTCGGTCCCGTCGGGGGGCCGGATCGTCGACTTGCGCTACCGGCCCGGCGACGACTACGCCGCCGTCGTGCGCGAGTCGGCCGGGGCGGCGACCTTCAAGGCCGCCGCCGACGTCAACCGACAAACCGGCTGGCAGCCGACCCGCTGGCCGCCGCCGGCCGGAGAGGCCAGGCGCGCCGTTCTGGGGCCGGCCGAGAGCTACCAGCCGGATGCCCCCAAGTCGCTGCCGGCCAGACCGGCGGACCCGGCGGCTCAGGCCACCTTTGACCGGCTGGCCGAGGAGCGCCGGAGAGTCGGCATCTACCCGTTTCAGCAGCTCAACTCCGGCATCGTGTACAAGGTCATGGTCGAGGACCCGGCCGCCACGGCTCGCGACGTCGCCCGGCTGATCTACGGCGACGACCAGGAGTACCTGGCGATAGCCCAGAAGGCCGGCTTCGCCGTGCCATCCGACCCCGCCGCGGCCCGGACTTTCAACCCGAGGCTGTTCGGAACCTCGTTCTTCGACGTCGCCGTCGAGTACACCGGCGAGTACTTCCCCTACGCCGACGAGCACGACGCGCAGGCCGAGGCGCACGTGATCAAGCTGCTCAACGGCACGGTCATCGAGCGCTTCGACCGGGCGCAGGCCGACGGGCACGGCGTCTGGGAGATCACCCGCTACCCCAACGGCCACAGGCGGATCACGTACCGGCCCAACAGCCTGATGCTGACCCTGGCGACCGGGATAGCCTACGTCCAGGGCATCCAGGACGTGTCGCTGGACAGCGCGACCCGCGAGGCGCTGCGCCGCCGCTACGCCGCCGAGTTCCTCTGGGACTGGTCGTTCAACGTGCCCCGCGAGCCCGGCGACATCCCCGACTCCTTCGACGTCCAGAAGTCGGGCGACACACAACTGGTCGTCGTCACCATCGGGCCGTCGGCGCCGCTAACGCGCGTGGAATCGCTGCTCGACCAGATCTGGAACCGCAGCCCGCTGGTCAAGGTCGTCGCCGTGGTATTCCTCGGCGCCATAGCCGTCGTGCTGGTGGGCCTCCTGACGAGGTTCGCCCCCCGGCCCGAGCGGGGGCGATGAGGTCCGCCGCTACTTCGGCGGGGCCAGCCTGAAGAGGTCCTGGATGTCCGCGAAGATGGCCGTCAGATCCTCGTGCTCGGGCTTCCCGAGCGGGTTGCCATGGTGCGACCGGAGGTAGTCCGACCTGATGATGCCGCGGCGCTTGAGGATTGCCTTGTAGACCCCCGGCAGCAGCGCCTCGTAGGTCAGGACCGGCAGGAGCCGGGTGAACACTTCCCGGGCCCTCTTCATGTCGCCCGCGTCGAGGGCGTTCCAGACCTGCACCGCCACGTCGGTCATCTCGCACGCCGGCATGTTGCCGCAGGCGCCGCGCCGCCACTCCTCGATGACGTACTTCCCGGCGACGCCGCCCATCACGCCCTTCAGCTTCGGGCCGCAGAGCTTGATCTCGGCCTCGATGGCCTTCGTCGGCGGCATGGTCTCTTCCTTGATCCAGTCGACGTGCGGCAGCTCCTGGACGAGCTTCGCGCACTGCTCCGGGCTCAGGCGAGTGCCGGCCGGCGCGTCGTGGTTCTGGATGAAGATGGGGATGGTGATGGCTTCCGAGAGCGCCCGGTAGTACTCGAAGATGTCCTTCGGGGAGACGAGCCGGACGTAGGGGGGCATCGCGATGACGGCGTCCGCGCCGATGGACTGGGCGTGCTTGGCGAACATGACCGCGTGGCAGTCGCTCGATCCGGCCACGCCGATCACGACCGGCACCCGGCCCCGGACCTCCTCGACGATGATCTGGGAGACTCGCTTGCGCTCCTCGTCGGTCAGCGTCCAGAACTCGCTGGCGTTGACCGGGGCGACGACGCCGTGGGCGCCGGCCTCGACGCAGAACTGGACCTCGCGCCGCAGGCTCTCCTCGTCCAACACGCCCTGGTCGTCGAAGGGGGTGCAGGGGATGGTGAAGATGCCTCTCCATTGCTCTGCCATTTCGCCAACCTCCGTGCCGCAGAGGAGCGACCGACACTCACCCCGCCTTCGGCACCCCTCTCCCGCAGAGCGGGAGAGGGGCCGGGGGTGAGGGCCGGCTCAAGCATTCCGCAAACCGCTGCAAGAGGGTCGGGCGGTTAGGTCGGACTCCCCTACTTCGCCCGAGCCGCCTTGATGGCCTCGACGTACTTCCGGGCCGTCTCGGTGATGGCGTCGAACCGCCCTTCTCTGACGGCCTTCCGGTCCACCAGGTTGCTGCCCGCGGCCACCGCGACCGCGCCCGCCTTGATGAAGTCGCCCGCGTTCGCCAGGCTGACGCCGCCGGTCGGCAGCAGCCGGATCTGTGGGAACGGGCCGGCCAGGTCCTTGAAGTACTGCGGGCCGCCCAGCGTGGCCGGGAAGACCTTGACGACGTCCGCGCCGCATTCCCAGGCGGTCAGGATCTCCGTCGGCGTCAGCGCCCCGGGGATGCAGACCTTGCTGTAGCGGTGGCACATCTCGATGACCTTGGGGTTCAGGCTCGGGCTGACGCTGAACTGCGCGCCGGCCAGGATTGCCGCCCGGGCCGTCTCGGGGTCCAGGACGGTGCCGGCGCCCAGGAGCACGTCTCCGGGCATCGTCTTGCTGGCTTCCTTGATCATGTCGAGGGCGTTGGGCGTCGTCATGGTGAACTCGATGACCTTCACGCCGCCCTCGCGCAGCGCCTGCGCCGACCGCACGAGCTGGTCGCCGCTGTCCAACCGGACCACGGCGATCACGCCGCAGTCGATGACGTACTGGAGCATCTCTTCTCTAGTAGCCACTGGCCCAATTCCTTTCTGTCTGACAGAGTCCCAGACCAAACTCACCACAGAGGCACAGAGGACACAGAGGCGTGAGCGCGAAGGTCCCGCTCCTCTGTGCACTCAGCGTCTCTGTGGTGCAAGTCCCCGTTCCCTAACGCGAGACACGCCCGGAGCCGACTCCCGCCGCCAGCCTCTCGAC
>Ga0315280_10008689_pt1 | contig 13253 bp, 8 predicted proteins | sample YL17G06_40_MG_FD_203697 | JGI IMG/M metagenome (GOLD analysis project Ga0315280, IMG submission 203697) | Sediment microbial communities from Yellowstone Lake, YNP, Wyoming, USA - YL17G06_40 | ecosystem: Environmental > Aquatic > Freshwater > Lake > Sediment | place: USA: Wyoming | collected...
TGCGATGAACGCCCAAGAATCTCGCAACGGTTGCTTGTCGGTAGCCAGCCATCACATGGCTGACCCCCAATCGGCGCCGTCGCTCCAGCTCTTCCTTGAACCCAGGAATCCTCATGCTTATCTATACGCATGTACCAAGACCCCGGTTCACGATGTTGCTTTACTTTCCTGAGGGTCAATAGACATCTTCGTTCTCCTATGGTTTGTCACACAAGCCTTTCGCCGCCATGGCCAGTGCCGGCGCCGCGAGCATTCTTCTGCCGTTTCTCTCCACAGGCACAAGGCAACGAGCAGGTAATTTGAAAGTGATTTCATGGGTGATTTCATAGCGATCTTCTTCGTTTCACTCGTGGAACGTCGCTGGGGACGATTACTTCGTCAGTTCCTTGATCCGGATGTTGCGGAACTGGATCGACCCGACCTCCATTTGCAGGCCGATGTGGCCGGGAACGACCTCGGCCTTTGCGCCTTTGTTCACCACCTTGCCGTTGACCTCCAGCGTGATGTCGCCGCCGTCGGCGGTGATCGTGTACTGGTTCCACTCCCCGACGGGCTTTTCGTTGTCCTCGCTCCGGCCGCACTTGTATTTATTGGTCCGCTTGGGGTCCGTCTCGCACTGCCGGCCGAGCTTCCAGAGATCGCCGGTCGCGCCTTTTTGGAGCCCGGCCTCGTAGCAGGTTAGGCCTCTGGTTTTCAGGCGGAAAAAGACGCCGCTGTTGGGCGGCCTGGCCTACTTTTCCTGCTCGGGCCAGCGCCACTCCAGCTTGAGGACAAAACTGGTGTAATCGCCTCGTTCGGTGTACACCCAGCCGTAAGTTTTCGTCGTGCAGGTCAGCACGCCGTCGGCCACGGTGCATACGTCTTCCAGCTTCAACTTTTTGTCGTCCAAGCGGACCGTCCAGCGGGAGAGATCCTTGCCGTTGAAAAGCGGCGTGAATCCCGTTTCCGGGTCCTTGGCCGCCTCCGGCGCGGGCTTCGATTCCTGCGCGGTGATCGAGAGGGGAACGTCGCTGTTCACGATGCGGGCCAGCGTGACGAGCAGCACGCCGGCGGCGGAGGAGGCCTGAAAGTCCGTGCCCTGAACCAGGGGCGTGCCGCCCACCGTCAGGCGCGGAGAAGATGATCCGTTCCAGCCCTTGACCTTGAAGGCCGGTTGCATTCGTTGGACCTTCGCCCCATGCAGCGTGAAGCGCACTCCCTTCCCGGTCGATTTGAGGACATAGCAGCCTTCCGCTTCGTTGAAGCCGTCAGCATCGCGGTCGCCCTCGTCTGCCGTATCGAGGCCACCTTCGCTCACGTCGAGCCGGTCGGGCGAGCGGTAATCCTGGGCGTAAGCCGCCGCCGCCTGATGGCCGTTAAGGTCGTCGCGAAAGCAGAGCAGGAGGGAAATGTGGTTGGAGCCTTTGGGCAGCGTCTTGTCCGGCCAGCGCCTCACGATGTCCAGACCGGCGCGGAGGTCCTTGTCCTGATAACCTCCATTCCAGTAACTCCCGTTGTATTTGCCCTCGCGCAACACCATCAGCATGTCTTGGAAGTAAGTGGGGCCGTCGGTCCACTCCAACGCGAAGGACGACGCGGTGGGACCGGAGGGTTTGTCGGGGCCGAATTCTCCGGCGCAGCGAACTTCGTTGGCGCCCTCGCCTTTGCCGAGACTACCCCAGGCGCCGTTGGGTTTCAGGATCAACAGGAAACCGTGCAGCACCAACGGCTGTTGGGCGATGAGCGTGTAATCCACATACACCGCGCCGGACGGGTAAACCGTGAAAGTCTGCTCGAAGCCGAGTTCCTTCCACGCCGCTTCAGGCCCAGTCCGGCCATAACGCTGATGGGGACCGCTGAGTTGGACGCGAACCCGGCTGGGTCCGGCCTCCAGCAATTTCATCTCCCTCGGAGGATTGGCGTACCACGACCCTTCCGCTTGCGGCGGGCTACCAATTTTCACCCAGAGCAACCCATTCTCGTCCAACACCGGCGCCAAGTCGCGTTTCTTTTGCGGGTCGTGCTTCAGGTCAAACCACGTAGCGCCGAAGCCTTTTCTCTTCGTGAAAGTGGTCTCGAACCGGCCCTCGGAGACGACGCGGATGGCGCCCTCCCCCTCCTGCTTCGCGCGGATCTCCTGCCCCCAGGCGGGAACACTGCCCGACACGAGGAAAAGTCCCAAGACGAACGTTGCCGTTCTTGTTCTGAAGCGAGTCAGCTTCACGGAACCTCCGACTGCTTTTCGGAGTCGGGTGGATGGTGACGGTTTGGTTTTTGGTGTGGCTGGTTTCATGGTGGTTCCTTTTGTTGGTGTTCGGTTGGTGTTCTCCGCTTGATAACGACCCCTTCATTTGGAACTGATCGCCAGACCCGGAGGCGTGGAATTCGCTCTCAGCTCAGTGGCCAGGGGGGACGTGAACGCGGGCGTCTCTCCATGCCGAATGGAGACTGCCCCTCCGGGAGATCCCCGGCGATTGAACAGGACTGTCCACGAGCCATTGGCTGTCTCAAGCGAGACGCCTTCCTGGGCGCCATTCTCCACGAGTTTGAACGCCCCGGGCTGCGGTGAAAATGTTCCGGCCTCCTTGCCAGCGGCATCGGCGTACGGAATAAGGACATGAAGGAAGTGGTGCTCCTCCGACAGCTCGGGTGGCTTCACCTCTATTCGCCACAAGCAGATATCAATGTCGCTTTCCTTTCGCCGCTCAGGATCAGCTCCACTGTTGGTGGCGTTGGGATCATGCGGGTTGCCCCAGGTTCCGAAGCCCTCCCCGCCCCGTTTCGTGATCCGCGCTCCTTTGGGAAGAAGCGTCCGAACGCCCACGGCCCCCCGTTTGGGGGTTGTCCGGTACTTGCCGTCCCGGGAAACGACGCGCGACAACACTCCTTCCGCGCCCAGATACGTCTTGAACCCTGGCCCTTCCTTCGCGAGCTTCGCAGGAGCGCCATCGGCGAGAACATCCGGCTCATTCTGCAGGTGAATCAACCACGTCTTGGGGAACGAGGCATCCGTTGCGTGGACCCGATCGTAGATCACGAAGAACTCAGGCGTTCCTCGGACATAAACGAACTGGCGGGTGAACTCGCGGAGCTTCTGGGACTGGGTCCGCTTCTTCGTCTGCTCGTCATCCCGCACGCTGCTATAGGCGCGCGTCAGGTCGGCGGCCACGTAGGTATAGGCGTCACTATGTTCATAGGCCACGATCTCGCCGCGCTTCACCGGCTCCAGCGCGTGATAGAAGTTCGGAATTTGCGGTCCCCCGTCGTTCCTGTGCGTTTCCTCCCCTGCCTTGTTGTAGTATTTCTCCTTCGGATCGTAAACGAGCACCACATTCTGGCTGTTGGGGATGGCGGCCGACGAGTAATATTGATATCCTGCCGTACCGGCCAGAGTTCCCTGCTTGGCGATCTGGAATGCCCCCACGCAGCTCGACCCGGATCCGTATGTCGTGAAGACCGGCGCAGCTGTGAAAACGGCCCAGGTATCGTCGACCCCCTGCCACGCGCTCCGCATATACACGTGGCCCGATCCGCGGAAATGGAAGGCCAGCGGCAATGCCTCCTTCTTCACCACCGGGACGCTCGGGTCGTACGAGATCATGTCCGCCCAGCTTGCCGTGCCCTTTTCGACGGCGGACCTCGCCATGCCCTGGCTGATCCCATCCCGATAGTGCGCGGCATGCATGGCGCGGAACATGGAGAGGTCCAAGCTGCGAAATATCCCCGGTCCGGTGTCCTCCATGTGGGGCATGTGGCCGGTGTGCGGCACGGTGCCGTAAACCTTCCAATACGGAGACTCCCGGTGAAACCCCGTGCGTGCAACCTTTTCAAAGAGATTCTGGCCCGTGGCGAAGCGCCATGCCTCCCAGGTGATAAAGGGCGCGAAGGAAACGTTGCCGTGGTTCGGACCTTCGGGCCAGACTCCCCCGAGCTGGTCGAATTTCTTGACGAACTCCTCGGGCATGCGCTTGGCGAACGAATCAAGCCATCGGCAAGCATCTTCCTCGTAGTCTGTCTTCTCCCCCGCGATGGCTAGGGCCACCATCGTCTTGGGGGCGATGCCGTCCCGACACCAGGAGATGCCCAAAGTTCCACCCCACGTCTGGTTGTACCAGTAGGTTCCGCCATCCAGCGTGATCTCCGGAACCTTGGTGTAATTGCGTAGGAACCGCCCGATCCGGTTCCCGTACAGGGTCCGTTCTTGGGGGGTCAGGGCGTCGTAGATCCAGTCGTAGAGAATGGCGTCCCAACCGAAGTTCATGCCGTCAATGCCGCTGCCGTCGGCCTTCCACAGTACACCCTTGATGTGGTGCACGAACCGGCTTCCGTCCCGTCCTGATTCCGTCTCGATCCGATAGGCGAAGCCGAAGATCGGACCGCAATAGCTGCGTGGATAGTACGCACTGTTCGGATCCTTTCGCTGGTCCGCCGTATACAACAGGTCCTTGTAGCTGGACTCCAGCGGACCGTCCTTGCCGCATTGAGCCGCGATCCGGCGAAACGACTCCGCATCCGCGAAGATGCGCGGGTGCCCAGGCCGGAGGGTGTATTGCCCCGGAGGAGGTGTGGGCGTGTTGACGGTGGGCGCATCCGCAGCGGACACGACGGTTGCGGCCATGAGGAGAAGGAAGCTCGCCATCATTGCTTTCACAGTTTGTGTTTTCATTTTCATAGTCCAAATTGTTGCCGGGTTTCTGGTACCGCGCAACTCGCAGTCTCCTAAACCCGTTAAATGGTTGGGCACCACACCCGTTCCTTTAAGGGGCTCTTCCGGTTTTAGGTGCGAACCCCGCACGTTACGGAACACCCACGACCTAAGCGGATTCTAGCCAGGCTCTGCGCGCGGCTCAACAGGCTGCAACCCGCCAATCGGGTAATTTTCGGGCCATTTGCCCCCCCCGCAAGAAGACTCTCCGTGGTGGCGGTCGTTCACGCCGAGCGCGCGCATACCGAATTGGAACGTCAACTCGTCCAGGATTCGCCCCTTGGCGGTGAGCTTCACCTCGGCGGTGTAGAGAGGGCACTTCTCGTATGTCCAGGGCTGGAATCCCGGCATCGGCACTTCGACGAAGAAGTGCTCGCCCCCGAGGGGGTCCGGGTCCGGCACGAGCCTGGCCGGCGATTGGCCTTTTCCCATGACCTTCCCGTCCGGCCATGGCTTGACCTGAGCGACGATCTCCAGATCATCTACGCGCTCGATCCCGGTCGGCGTGACGCGGATCCTCACCCGGCTGCCGGCCAGATCCGGCATCGCCAGCACCCACTTCATGTAGGCCGTGTCGGCAAAGTCGATCCAAACGTCATCGGTCACTTCGGGCATTCCTGGACCGAATCCCGCCGGGATCAAGCAGTTGCCGCTACGGCTCCTCCGCACCCCGGCGGCGCCGCGGATCTTCAGCACGATCTGGTTTTCGCCGGGCTTGAGGATGCCTGCCGGGACGAGCACCTGAAATGGTCCGGTCGGTTCATTCTCGCCGACCTTCTCACCGTTGATGAACGCTGCAGCGCCGGAGGCAATGCGGTTCGATCGCAAGACGGCCAGGCCCTCGGCCTGAGTTGGGGTCATATTGAAGTTCCTGCGTGCCCAAACGAACTTCGTCTGGTTTGCCGCCTGCTGGTTCCACTGCATGAACGGCCCCGGCAACGTGACCGGCTGCCAAGGGAGCCGCTGCGCTCTTGCCGCCGACTCAGCGCCTTCGTCCCCGTTTCCACGGGCAAATTCCCAATCGCCGTTCAGGAGGATGGAATTGGCGCGCGATCCCTCGTACTCCCGGGCGAGCGAAGTGACACACCAAAGCCCCAGAGCTAAGAGGCACAGCGGCATCGTCAGATGCGTCATCGTGGATGCGCCTTCCCCAAGCAGCATTGCTGGAGACAGCGCCGAGCGGCTTGAAATCTTTCATAGGAAATACGTCCTTTACAAGTTGCGGATTACTGCGGAGACGCACCGCCCTATCTGATCGGACTTACTTCCTGCCGGCCGGCGCCAGCATCGGCGTGCCGAGGCGGAACTGGACCGCCACGGGCGAGTCGGACTCCCAGAGGAGCCATCGCTGGATATGGCCGGGATCAATGCTCAGCCGCGCCTCGTCCATCGGCACGCGGAGCAGCATGGGCACGCGTGGCGGGATCTCCACGGAGCGCTGCCACCAGCCCTTGGCGGCGTCCTCCAGGGAGATGAGGACCGTGATTGTCTCGTCGCCGGGATTGTAGATCGGCTGCTCCAGCGCGCCCACCTGCGACCAATCCGTGGTGGTCAGGTCCCCCGCCGCGAACTGGGCAATCGGCCAGCGGTCGCTCTTGGGGTCGGCCTTGTTCCAGGCCGGGAGGCTGACCTTGAGCGGGTAGGAGCGGCCCTCCAGCGCAAAGGGCTCGGCCGAGAGGCGGTCGGGGCGGCCCTTCACGAGCGAAGCCCGCTTCGCCGGGTCGTCGAGGTCATAGGCGGGCTTGCCGCCGGGCGAGGGCGTCGCCTCCGGCCCGGCGAGAATGGCAAACCACTCCCGCTTGCCCACCGGCGGCACCGTGCGCTTGATCTTGCCGGCGTGGATCTCCGCATCCAATCGCCCGACCATGTCCCGGACCGCGGGGAAGGCATCCAGGCCCTGCGGCTCCTTGTTCTTGCCCTCCGAGTGGTAGATGTAGGCCAACACGCCGTCGGCGCCCCAGTCGTAGAAGCTGAGCAAATCCTCGCGCACCTGCTCCGGCGTGGGCATGTCCTTCCACTGCGGCGACTCGTCATAGCCGAAGGCCTGGTAGATGCCGATCAGGCCCATGTCGGGCTGCAGCGAGCGGGCGCGGGTCATGATGAAGCGCATCTGGTTCCGCGTCGTGGCGTCCAGCTTGCCGGCATGATAGGGATAGGGGTAGACGCCGAGCGCGTCACAGATGCCGACGTCGAAATTGGCCATCGCCGAGGAGCCGCCGATGCCCATCACGATGATGTGGCTGTTGGGACGGCCTTGCGCATCCCTGTCGGCGAGCCGGATGATGCGCGACATCTCGCGCAGGGAGTCGATCTCGCGTGGCCGGCTGTCGTCCACCAGCCAGTAACCCCAAAGCCCCGGGGCGTCCTTGACGGCCAGGATTTCCTTGCGCAGACCCTCGGAATCGCACAATAGCAGGCCCGTGCCGTGCGGGGCGGCCCGCGTGCCGCCGGCGCCGCGTCGGCAGCCGCCAAAGGCGTCGGCGCTGCGACTGGCGTATTCGATGCGCTCGCCCTCGAGCATCAGGTAGCCGGATTTCGGAAACGAAATCACGGAATCCGCCCTTTCGCCGACGACCGGGATCGTCGCATCCGTCGGGTTGATCTCGCGGGCCAGGCGTACCTGAGTGAAGCGGCCGCACAAGGGATACATGACCTGCATCTTGTGTTTCGCGACGGCCTTGCCCATGGGATCGTTGGGGTCCAGTTGCCTCTTGGCGCTTTCTGGGCTGTAGCTGTAGAGGAGCGTCATGCCGAGCTTGGCGGCGCCCTCGACGTGTTCGAGGGTGTCGACGCCGAACGCGCCCAAGGGCGCCCGGCCGTAGACCGTCATGTTCTTGGGCGCCGCGGCGGCAAGGGTGGGTAGGATGGCGAGACAGATGATGCTCAGGGAGTGGCGTAGCATGTGGCTTCTCCTATTCGATTCAGACGTGGGTTTCCGACACCGGAAGAAGAACTCATCTCAGCGGTCACTCGAGCCTGCGCTGCGTTGGCTGCTGCCAGTCAAGTAATAGTTCATCACCAGCATGTCGAAACCATGATCGGCATAGTCCGCGACGTCGGCCCGCGTCAGGCGATCGAGTTCGGCCGGCACATTCCGCCCGCGCGACTCCGGCCCATCCAGGGCGCCGGCCCACGGAAACCCGCCCACAAGTGCGGCCCAACGCTTGTCGGCAGGGCGGCTCAGTTGAAAGGGCAGGACCAGCAGGCGCCACTCCAGCACGGTGGGCGGGGCCTTCTCAGGCCGCACGCTGAGCGACATCCGATAACGTCCGGCGGGGGTGCCCGGCGGCACGCGGACAGTGAGCCACCCCTGCTTGACTTGACCCGCCTGCACGCGGCAGGCGCGGCCCACGGGCGGCTCGATCATCTCGGGCACCACGCGGTACTCGCCTTGGCCTCCCCAATCGCTCGCCCGCTGCGGCCAGCAGCGGACGACGCCGACGCTCACGTTTTCGCAGGCGATCCGGGACTGGCCCGTTTCGCCGATAAAATCCGACAGCTCCACGGCGACATCGCCCAATTCCTTTTGGGCAGAAACGCAGAACGTTGCCGGCTCGAACTCGCCGGGCGTGGCAAAGGCAGGGAGCGGCTTTCCAATCGCCGTCCGCGCCGGAATGTACTCCGGCACGATCTGCTCCGTGTAATCCGCGGGAAACACCACGTAGCCCCGCTTCCGCTCCTCCGGCGTCAACTCCAGCGGCGCATTGGCCGGAGTGTACTTGGCCTCTTTCCACTTCGGCAATTTCTGCTCGGTCAGGAAGTAGACGTCTCGCTCCAGCTTGGCGACCACGTCGGCCAGCTCGGGCCCTTCCTTGCCGATCACCAGACCGCTGAGGATCCAGCCGTGCGGGCCCTTTAGGATGCCGGCAGGACCAGGACGGGGTCTTTCGTTGGCGGCTGCTTGCCCGTCTGCTGCCGAAGCGGCGAACGCTACGAGCCCAATCAACATGAGCGACGTTCTTACGGCCCGGCGCTGCTTTGTGGAGTTCTTGGACAGGGGGTTCACCTCTTCCATTCTTTGGGCCAGGGGTAGTCGTTCTATTGCGCTCGCAAAACGCTACCGTGACTTATCAGACGCGGATCGCTTCGCGGCCAAGATCATCGCGGCCAGTTTGGCCCGCGCCTCGTCGTATGCCTTGGGGTCGGGATTCCAGCGGAAGAACGATCCGGCCAGCGGCAAGACGATCTTCTCTGCCTCGTCGGCCCGGCCCAAGCGCTCAAGGATCGCCAGATACTCGTAGTCCTGGATGGAGTCGCGCAGGGCCTTCAGGCGCAAGCTGGAAGCGACTCCCTCGTAGCCGACGTCGCGTCCGGGATACACCAGGCTTCCTTCGCCATTATAGAGCGGCCCGCTGTCCAGCTTGCGGCGATCCCAGGTGCCGGGCTCGGTCCACGGGTCGTCGACGACGCTCCAGACCGACATGCTGCCCCAATACAGGAGTCCCTGCACGTGGTAACGCCATGCGGATCCAGGACGGGACGCGGTAATTCAGAAGCGGGAAATCGGTCTGCCACCAGGGGCTCATCTTTTCGCCCTGGCAGAGGGCCGTGTAGGTCCAGATCGTCTCGCCCAAGGCCCGGCGCTTGGCCGCCGTCGCTTCGTCGTGCAGGCAGAACAGCGGGCACCAGATGTCGATCGCCCCGTTCAGATCGCCCCACTTGGGGTCTTGCGTAAGCGTCTGCTCGGTCACCATCACCTTCAAGGCCGACTTGAACCGGCGGATCGCGCGACCCCATTTTTGCACATAACGGTAGGCCTTCTCGTCGTTGGGCTCGTCGATCAGACCCGCGTAGAAGAGCACATTGGGCCGGTCGAGTTCGGCTGCCGCACGATCCCATGCTGCCAGCCAGGCCCCCAGCCGCTTGCTCTCGGCTTCAGGGTCCTTGACCGCCTGGTCCGGGTGCGGCATCCACACCGTGTTGACGTGGTAGCGGTCGACGAACTCGCGCAAGGCCCGAATCTGCTCTGAGGGTATTCGAAAGGTCCCGTCGGGCTGGGCCTGGGGAGTAAGGCTGGCCTTCGGCGTGGCGTTGAAGCGATGCTCGCTGAGCAGTTGTGAAACCTGGAGGAAGGCGGCGTCCTCGTCGGCCAGTTTCTTCCCTTTGCCGGCGTTGGCCCGATTCTCGTAATACCCGCCCAGACTATGGGCCGGCGAGCCAAACTCCGTCTTCATGGTAGGGGTTTGCGGCAGATCGAAATCCCAGACCGTCAAGACCACCGGGACTTCCGTCGATTGGCCCTCGGCCGAGCGGACATGGTAGGCGCCGCGGTACTGGCCCGGCTTCGTGCCGGCCGGCACATAAAGCTCAACCCAAAAGCCGTGCGTCTGGCCGGCTGGCAGGTCCAGTGGCATCGCCACGAACCGGGCCCCGCTGAGCGGCTTGCCCGTGAGGGGATGCGACGCCGGAATCAAGGCATCGGGATACCAGCCGGGCCGGAAGGAATCGTTGCGGTGCGAGGGCTCGGTCAGATGGAGCTGGTGCTGACGGAACAGCCGCGACTGGCTCCTGGCCAGTACCGCGCCGCCCGGTCCGACCAGGTCGCCCGCCTCGATCCGAATGCCGCGCAACGCAACCTCCGAGCGAACCAGGATCTGAAAGCCCCGCCACTCGTTCCTGGCACAGGCCAGCCGCACGGTTGTCGCTTTCTCCGCCGGATCCTCGCGGAGCACACGGCGAGTCTCCGTGACCGTCCAGACCTGCCAGTCGGCGGGGGCCGAACTTGCCACAAGGCAACTCAGCCCAGCCACGATCCATGTCACGCGTGTCGGTCGATTCATCGTTTTGGCCTCCTGTGATATGAGGTGCGATGGTTTCCCCGATTTCTTGTCCTGTTACTCCTGGAGCACATATTCGTGCTCATGTTCGATGCGCTGCTGCTCACCGGTGAGGTGCCGGCGCTGCCGTTGTCTTGCCAAGGCCCGCAGTGGGGTCACCGGCGAGTTCATTCAAGTAGTTTTCCACGTTGGTGTACCCATTGGCCGCGAAGGCTGCTCCGTCACGGGCGTCATTGGGATCAAAGCCGTGGGCGATTTCCCGTGCATCGGGCATCCCGTCATGGTCCGAGTCTGCGGGAGGCGCAGGCGCGCCACGGGCGAGGTCGGGCCACGGGCCGGTCGTGTTGACGCGGGAGGTCCCGGTCTTGTCGCGCACGCTCTTGACAATACGCAGATCAATGGCGTCGCGTGAGGGCTTGGATGCTCCGACACTGGCCAGCACTTTGCCTAGCAGGCTGGAGACGTCATCCATGGCGATCGAAGGCGACGGAAAAGGCTTTGCGGCCTCGTACTGCGCCTGTTTCGCCAGATGAGTGCCTCCATCGCGATTGAGTTCGTAGTAATCCCAGGTGTTGACGCCATGCCCGATCCAGTCGTTGGTGCAGCCGGTGGGACTGCGTGGTCCCCAGTTGCCCGATAAGTACAACCTGGTTCCGCCGGCCTCCGCGTCCGAACCGTCAACGCGGACCGGGCCGCCGTTGCCGACGTTAAGATACGGGTATCCACTTTCCGGCCCTGCCAGCCAGAGGTTGCCGACCACGTTGCCAAAAGCCGAGGCGTTCAGGGCGAATTGCCCGAAGACCGAGCCGTTATTCCCGCTCCAGTTGTAGATCACGTTGTTGCGGAAGTCGAACACACTGGCATGTTGCATCAAAGGTGTTCTCGAACCCAGATTCGCATAAAGGTTGTGGTGGAGCGTGATGCTCTTCGGGGCACGATTGCCGCCGATATGGTTGCCCATGTAACATTCCGCAATGATATTCCACTGAAAGGTTGCCCGATCCAAATAGGAGCCATACCAGTCCAATTGCGTGTCCGAACCCCACGAGACCGAGCAGTGATCGGCAATGACGTCGTGCACTCCGGGTTCGGCCGTTCCGTAGAACAGAATGTTGTTGCCGGCGTCGTGTTTCATGTTGCCGCCCATCCGCACGCGCAAATGGCGAACGATAATGTCGTGGGCGCCGTTCACGAACCAAACGCCCCAGTCGCCGTCCGGTTGCCCGGTCCCTTTGATCTGCACGCCGCCCGGCGAGGTTTGCCCGGCTACCGTGAGGTAGGGTTTGCTCACCCGGATTGCGCTTCTCAAAGCAATCGTGCCGCTCACCCGGAACACGCAGATGCGCGGTCCGGAAGCTTCCAGGCAACTGCGCAGACTCCCGGGGCCCGAATCATCGAGATTGGTCACCTCCATGACCCGTCCGGCGCGGCCGCCGACCGCATTTGCGCCAAATCCCTCGGCCGTCGGGAAGGCTTTCACGGATTGAGCCATCGCCACGGGCGCAGCGGCGCGCGGTTGCGCCCGACTTCCTTCCGGGTCAAGTTCCGCGGGGTCATTTTGGCCCACGGCCCACGCAGGCAGGCTGGCGAGAGCCACGAGGCCAGCGACCAAGAGCCAAATGCACGACACGCGTCCGCTTCCATGTTGGCCGAACAACATCGTAAGTCTCCTGTGAGAGGGGGTGCGATGGTTTCCCGAATTACTTGTCCTGTTTCTGAACGAGCCGTTGGGAGAGGGCCTTTCGTTCTGCTACTGCGCTGCTGAGAAGGACCGCCGTCACCTTCCCGCTGGCGGGCGGTGTGTTCGCTGCGCCGGGCTCCTGCGCATACACCTCCAGCTCCACTACCTGGCAGATCTCGTTCGCCGAGTTGTGCAGGCACGTAAACCGCACGTACTTCGCCGGCCGCGGCGAGAAGCGATCGACCTGCCAGCCGCGCCACTCGCCCATGCGCTTGTCCACCGCCGGATCCCACTTCTGCTGGTCCACGGACGTGTCAATGCGGTAGCGGAAGAAGCGCCCGTCCAGGTCAAACAGCAGGACCTGGGTGCGGGCGACCGTGGACACCTGCGGCAATTCGATGATGAAGCTGCCCGGGATGTAGAACGCCCCGAAGCCGCTCATCCCGCCGTAGAAGCATGTGTTTCCGTCAATGATCTGCTCCGGACCGATCTCCTTGCCCCACTCGGGCCGCGGCGGAGCGCCGATGACCTTCGCTCCCCGGCTGGCGAGGGCCAGATTCTTGGAGTTGTCGGGGTACTGGCTGAAGTCGAACCGGCCCGACGGCTGGAGGGTGCCCTTGACGAACTCGCACACCTTGCGATAGAGGTCCCGCCCGGCGCCCTTGTCCTCCGCGAGTCGCTTCAGTGCGTCGCCGCCCTCGTAGTATCCCAGCACGGCGTCCTTGTTCCAGCCATAGTACAGTCCCGCGTCCAGGTAGGCGATCAAGCGGTCGCGGTACTCCGGGTCCGTCAACGCCCGGCCGTCGAACTCGATCTCGATCCCACAGCCGACCATGCGCGCGACCTTCGCCGTGGACTGGAAACGGCCGAGCGGCAAACGTTTCTTCGGGAAGAAGAAGTTTGGCTGCATCATCACACAATCGAAAGCCGCCTGGCGCCACTGGCGCACTCCCTGGGCTGCGTAGTACGGAATCCAGTAGTGCTTCAGACCCAGGCCGTGCAGATACTCCGACGTCCAGCGGGCCAGGCCCTGATCGCCTCCGCCGAAGGCCTCGTCGGTCCAATAAAAACCGGCCAACTCCAGACGCCGATACTGCTTCTCCCGCCACTG
>Ga0315280_10008690_pt1 | contig 13253 bp, 14 predicted proteins | sample YL17G06_40_MG_FD_203697 | JGI IMG/M metagenome (GOLD analysis project Ga0315280, IMG submission 203697) | Sediment microbial communities from Yellowstone Lake, YNP, Wyoming, USA - YL17G06_40 | ecosystem: Environmental > Aquatic > Freshwater > Lake > Sediment | place: USA: Wyoming | collected...
GCCCGGATGGACTGGCTTATCATCTCCAGGCGCAGGGGCTTGCCTTCGCCCAAACCCTTTTTCAGAAACAGAAGGGCCCTCTGCTTGTCGGGAGTGATTTCGACGCGGATCTCCGCATCCGCTCTTTGGCAGAGGGAACGTCGATGCAGGCGCCGCTTCTCGGCCGCGGTCTCCCGGAGCATGCTGTCGATCTGCTGTGCCTCGAGAAGGGTTCCCCGCCCAACCCCCAACAGCTCGCATTCCTGGATCAGAGTTTCCGCCGCGGGTAGAGGAACGGTCGCAGAGCCCGGCTTGAAGTCCAGCAGGCAAGAGCGTCCGTCCTCGGAGAGCTGGACGGAGTATTCGTGCCGGGTATAGGGGAAGAGTTCCAGCCAGTTCTCGCCCCAGCGGAAGAAACCGGCCTTCCCGGCCACGATCTCCGTTCCCAGCTTCCGGAGGTGTTCGCTTAAATAAATACCGCCGAGGTCGGTCTTGGGACAGGGGATCTCGGAGCCGAAGATGCTCCTGCCCGCTTTGCCCTCCAAGGGCGGGGAAAGGCGGGCCAACAGCAGGCCTTCCGCGGCGTAGCCGCTGCCCAGCACGGCGGGACGCGACAGGGGAACGGGCCTGAGCGTCTCCTGTTCTTGTATGGTGACCTCAATTTTCTCCTTGGCGGGCAGGAAAGGCAGCTTGGGCTTCTGGGGGAAGCGTTTCTCGACCCTGACCTTTTCCACCAGGCGCTCGTACACCCGGGGCTGGGCGGAAAAGACGGCCCTGGCTTCCTCCTTGAGTTCCGGGGGAATGGGCAGGTTTTCCGGAATCAGCCGGGACGGCTGGCTCGGCACCGGGGCCGTCCCCCGGGCGGCGATCCAGATGGTGGGCTTTGGAGAGGCGGCAGCCTGAGAGAAGGCGGCATCCAGGGCTTTTAGATCCACTCCCCCGCGGATGTTTTTTCTCCGCAGCGACTCCAGGAGTTTTTCCCTGGACCAGAGAGGCCCTTGCGGATCGGGTATCAGGGTGAGCCTGGCTTCCAGAGCCAGCCTGTCGATTCCCAATTTAAAGTTTGCGCGGATGCTTGCAGCCATTGCTCCACTACCTTCTCGGTCTGACCCGCGGGTACGGACCTCGCCGCCCGGCTTCCCACTGGAAGGCAGGGCATTCAGCTCTTTTCCGGGGAGCCCCCACCCTCCGTTTCGTGGCCATCGCGAAGCGAGCCCTGCTCTTCCCGCTCTCCGGCCCTGCGCCCATAGGATAGCAGAAGGAAGAGAGAAAGGAAATCGATGCCGAGCACCCCGGCCAGGATCCCCAGAGTGGGGATCCTACGGGGCAGGAGCTCGGCCCAGAACGGGGGCAGCCCCAGGCCCAAGGAGCCCCTGGCCAGGAGCAGGAGAGCGGGGAAAAGCCCCAGGATTTTGCCCAGCCGGGCCAGGTTGAGCAGCCCCTTATCCAGCGGGGGGCGCAGGAGCAGGAACAGGAGGCAGGCCGGGACCAAGAGCTGATCGGAGCCGTAGAGAATGAGCCAGAAAGGCGCCTGCCTGTCGGTGAGAACCACGGGATAGAAGACCGACAGCATCACGAAAAATAAAAGGGCGAAACGGATGAACTCCCAGAGCAGAAGAAGGATCAGGGCGGGCCGGTGCGGTTTCATGGTTAGGCGGAGTGTAGCTTCAAGCCGTCCCCAGGTCAAGCGCGCCCGCCATGGGGTAAAGGCGGGTGCGTTGTTGACAAAAGGGTTGCGAATGCCCAAACTTAAGCCGATTGGAGTCAGAGTCATGATGGATGCTCCCAAGCGCATCAGTGAGCGAAGCATCTGGATCGGCGTAACGGCCCTGCTGCTCGCTTTTATCGCGGTGCTGGCCTTTTCCCCCCGGGTGCTCGCCGGAAGCGAAGAGGCGGAAACCCAGCGGCAGTTGGGGATCTTCTACGAGGTGTTCCGCTTCGTCCAGCAGAACTACGTGGATGAGGACAAGGTAGAGGCCAAGAGGCTGGTCGACGGCGCCCTGAAAGGGCTCTTCCAGGCCCTCGACGACCCGCACTCCGCCTATTTGAACGCCTCCGAGATGCAGGAGCTGAACGATACCACCACCGGCCAGTTCGGAGGCGTCGGCCTGATCATTTCCAAGGTGGATCAGGGGGTAGAAGTGGTTTCGCCCATCGAGGATACTCCCGCCTATAGGGCCGGAGTCCATGCCGGAGATATCATTACCGCCATCGGCGAGCAGTCCTTGGTGGAGCTGAGCACCGATCAAGTGGTCCAGATCCTGCGGGGGGAACCGGGTACCACCGTGACCGTCACTATCCTGAGGGGCAGGAGCCTCAAGTTCAATCTTCAGCTCCAACGGGCCATGATCGAGGTGCCCACCGTGAAGATGGCCATGATCCCCGGCGACATCGGCTACCTGCGCATCATCCAGTTCACTCCCCTCACTCCGGACCGTGTCCGGGAGGCCCTGAAATATTTCGAGCGCAACCGCTACCGCGCCCTGGTGATCGATCTGCGCAGCAACCCCGGCGGCCTGCTCTCCGCGGTGGTGGACGTGGCCGACTACTTCATCGCCGGCGGGCCAATCGTCAGCACCCGTTCCCGGGTGCCGGCGGAGAATCACGTCTTCTACGCCTCCAAGAAGGAAACGATCGTGGATCCCTCACTTCCTATCGCCGTGCTCATCAACCGCGGCTCTGCCTCAGCCTCGGAGATCCTGGCCGGGGCCCTCAAAGACACGGGACGGGCCAAGCTCCTGGGGGAAAAGTCCTACGGTAAGGGCTCCGTGCAGCAGGTGAAGAGGACCGACGACGCGGGCTTCAGGCTGACCATGTCCCGGTATTACACCCCCGCGGGCATTTCCATCGACAAGGTGGGCATTCTCCCGGACATCGAGGTCAAGGAAGAGGAATTGAGCCAGGAGGAAGAGAAATCCCTCCCGGCGCTCCTGGAGCAGGGCCTGACCAGGGATTTCGTGATCGCGCATCCCCAGCCCTCGGAGCAGGATATCCAGCAGTTCATCCAGGAGCTGAGGGAGCGCAATATCTCCCTGCGGGAACGCCTGGTCCGCCGCCTGATCAGCAATGAAATCGACCGCACCAACGACCAGCCCCCGGTCTACGATCTGGAGTACGATCTCGCGCTCCAGGAGGCGGTCAAGACACTCCAGAAGTAGAGGCAGGCAGAACCTGAGACAGTTCGGTATTCACAGCAGAGAAAGAACGCAGCTCATCGATATTACCGCCGAGGTGGGAAGGGAGGTGTCGGCCTCAGGAGTCCGGGAGGGAATCTGCACCGTGTACGTTCCCCATACAACCGCGGCGGTGACCGTCAACGAGAACGCCGATCCCAGCGTGGCCCGGGACCTGCTCAAAGAGCTGAACAAGATCGTGCCCTTCCAGGACGACTACTCCCACGGCGAGGGCAACTCCAGCGCGCACATCAAGGCCAGCCTGCTCGGCTCCGGCGTCCAGATTCCCGTAGCCGGAAGCCGGCTCGCGCTGGGCACTTGGCAGGGAGTTTTCTTCTGCGAGTTCGACGGACCGCGGCAGCGGACCGTCACCGTACAGGTGCTGGGCACTGCCCAGCCATGAGACTGCTGCTTCTGGCCGAGATCTGGCGGATCGTTCCGGTGTTGTTTGCCATCGCCGCGGTAAAGATCATCGTACAGGAGAGGTTGGTTTGGAGACTATCGGAATAAGACGGATTCAGTTCTTGAACGTGCCGGTGGACTGCGTGGATCAGGAAAACGCCCTGAGGGCAGTGGAGGCATTCCTCCAGGACGGGCAGAGGCATCAGCTCGTCTTTGTGGACCGCAGGGGACTGCTGCGAGCGCGGCACAACCCCGAGTTTCGCAGGTGTCTGCGGGAGGCCTCCCTGGTCCTGCCCACCTCCCGAGAGATCGTCAACGGCGCCAGGTTCCTGAAGGAGGGTGGCTTCAGCCTTTTCACACCCTTTACCTTCGTCATCCGCCTGCTCGCTCTCGCCGAACGGCTGAACCGCTCCGTCTACCTCCTGGGGGCGCGGAAGGGGGATCTGGTGAAGGGGGAAAAGAACCTGAGGGATTCTTTCCCGGGCTTGCGCCTGGTGGGGCGTTATGCGGGTTATTTCGGCAGGGATATGGAGAAGAACGTTCTACTGGCCATAAAAAAAGCCTCTCCTTCCTTTCTGCTGGTCGGCAACGGCCTTTCCGCCAAGGATCTCTGGATCCTCCGGCACAAGAAGGAACTCAATCCGGGGATCTATCTCTGGGCCGGGGATTGCTTCGACCTGTTCTCGGGGAAGAAGAAATCCGCCGCCGGCGGCTTAACCGCCTTCCTGCGCCAGCCCTGGAGGGTGCTGTTCCTCTTCTCCTCCCTTTATTTCTGGCTCCTGCTCCTGGTGCGCAAGGCCTTCAAACTCTGAGATCCGTTCCGCCCCCTGCCCAACCTCAGAGGTCGTAGAGCTTCAGGTACGCGTACAGCTCCTTGAAACGGAGCTGGGTCCTGCGCACGATCTTCCTTCCCAGTCCCCGGCGGAGGGCGGGAACGAAGAGGAGGAATCCGAGCAGGTCGGTGATGAATCCAGGAGTCAGGAGGAAGATGCTTCCGATCAGGATGCCCGCCAGGCTGACGAACTCCTCTGCGGGGTACTCCCCCCTGTTCATCCTCTCTTTCAAAAGGGCCAGTTGCCGGCGCAGCTCTCGCAAGGCGATGAGCATACCCACCAGGCTGGTCAGGGCCGCCGTGGCCAAGGTCAGGTAATTTCCGAATACTGTGCCTAAATAGATGATCAGGAAGATCTCTCCCAGGGGAACCAACGAGTAGAGGAGGGCCAGCATGATCAGCTGGAACATGAAGGCGCGGTCGAAAAGGCGCAGAAGCAGGCTTCCGGGGATCATCAAGGGGTACTGTAGCATGCGCGCCGGCCCCAGGCAAGCTCAAGGCCTCCGGCAGGTTCCCGCGGGGAGCTTTCAGCCGCTTGCGCAATCGAAGAAAAAAATATATCATTATTTTATTAAAAATGGTCCGCTTGCTCTTTATCGATGATGACCCCGGAGCTCAGAAGACCCTCAAGATGGTGTTGGCGGAAAACTACGAGGTGACCAGCGCGCTCACGGGGAATGAGGGACTCGCCCTGGCGGAAGAGCTGGAACCGGAGGTAGTGCTCCTGGACATCAACCTTCCCGACCTAGACGGTCTGGACCTGCTGGAGCGTCTCGTGCGCAGTCCCCTTTCGCCTGCGGTGATCATGCTCACCGCATACGGTGAGGTCCAGTTTATCAAAAGAGCTATCCAGGCCGGAGCTTACGACTACATCGTGAAGCCCTTCGAGCTGAAGAACCTGGAGGGAACGATCCGCCACGCCCTCCAGAACCGACACGGGCGCCGTCCGCCCCTCAGCGGCCCCGTCCCTGAAGCCTTCGCCGCCCTGGTCGGTGACAGCCGGGTCATGCGCGAGCTCAAGCAGGAGCTCCTTCGCTACGGGCCCGCGGACTCGCCCGTGCTGGTTCAAGGAGAAAGCGGGACCGGCAAGGAACTGGCGGCCCGGGCCCTGCACCAGCTCTCCTCCCGCCACGAGGCGCCCTTCGTGGCCATCAACTGCGCCGCCCTGCCGGAATCCCTGCTGGAAACGGAGCTCTTCGGTGCGGAGCGGGGGGCGTACACGGACGCCGTATCCAGGCCGGGCTGTTTCGAGCAGGCCAACGGGGGAACCATCTTCCTCGATGAGATCGGAGAAATGGCCCCTTCGGCCCAGGCCAAGCTGCTGCGCGTCCTGGAGGCCAAGGAGCTCTTCAGGGTCGGAGGGAGGGAGGCCGTAGTTATCAACATCCGGGTGGTATCAGCCACCAACCGGAACCTCAGGGAGAGGATGGCGGAAAGCCGTTTCAGGGAAGACCTCTACTACCGCATCAGCGTGCTGCCGGTGGCCGTTCCCTCCTTGAGGGCGCGCCCGGAAGACATTCCCCTGCTGGCCTACCACTTCTTAAGGCTGCTGGGCAGGGACTCTCAGAGGCTCGCTGAGGGGGCTCTCTCCAGGCTGGCCGCTCACTCCTGGCCGGGCAACGTGCGAGAGCTGAGGAACGTCATCGAGCGGGCGGCCCTCCTGGCCGGGGAGCAGGAGATAAAGGAGCGGGACATCCTGTTCACCTGAGGCGGCGGATATGGAAGCCTTCCAGAAGCCAGGCAGGCTCGCCCTTCTCCCCGGAGGCCCGCTGCAGCGCTCGGGCCACCACCAGGATGCGGTCGTTCACGGCGATCATGTCCGCAGTGGGGTTCTTGGGCAGCCGCCGGGGGAAGAGGCCGAAATATTCCTTGCCCGTAAAGCTGACGGTGCAGCGGTAGCTCTTTACCTCCTCCAGGCCGAGCCATTCCCCTGAAACGAGCTCTACCCTTACGCTGAAACCCTCTTCGTCGGGATTCACGAAGAGGATGCCGGTCACGGTTCCGTTGAGAAGGAAGAGCTTCCCGGACTTGAGAAAGTCGGCCTCCTGCTCCGGTGGCATCTGGCTCAGGGTCTTGATGGTGACGGAGAAGTCCACTATCCGGTCGAAGGACTCCCTGCCCAAGGCTGAGGATTCTCCGGCGCCGCCGAGCAGCAGGATCAGAGAGAAAAAGAGGACACGAGTCAAGCATTCTCTTGCCATAGGCTCTCCCTGCCCCGATATTAGAGTCTCGGACTTCCCAGGTCAAGAAGAGATTCTCTTTTTGAGCGCCAGGCCTTTCACCTTCTTGAACAGCGCCTCCAGCCTTTCGGCCTCCCTGGAGGAAAGGCCGGCCCGTGCCAGGATGTCGCTCCAGAAAATTCCCAGCTCCTCGGGCCCTACCAGGGTGAAGAAGCCCAACTCCTTCAGGGCGGAGAGGATCTCCTGCACCAGGGCCTCCAGCCGCTCCGCGCAGATGGGGGAGAAGCCCCCATAGGAGATGGGAGCCAACGCGCGGTAGAGCTGGTAGGCGATGATCTGCACCGCGTGGGAGAGGTTCAGGGAGGGGAAGAGGGGCGAGGAGGGAATGCGCACCGCCACGCGGCAGAGATCGAGCTGCTCGGAGTTCAACCCCGTGGTCTCGCTGCCGAAGACCAGGGCCACGGTGCCGCTCCCGGCCCCGGCCACGCGAGTGGCCAGGGTTTCAGGCGTGAGGGCGAAGTACTTCCTCCGCTTTCCCGCCCGGCGGGTGATGCCGGCGGAGAGCACGGTATCCTTGAGGGCCTCGGAGAGGCCGGCGGCGAACACGGCCCTCTCGAGGATATCCTTGGCGTGCACGGCCGTTACCCCCGCCTGCACCGGATCGAAGTTCTCGGCCCCCACGATCCAGAGGGAGGAGAGGCCCATGGTTTTCATCGCCCTGCAGACCGAGCCCACGTTCCGGCTGTCCTGGGGCTTCACCAGCACGACCCGGATGTTCTTTAATCGTTCTTCCATAGGATCGCTTCTATTCTTTGCCGGCCAGGAAGCGATTGTCAACGGTCGGGACCGAGCCGATAGTATTACCAGATGAGGAAGAGCGCCCTTTTTTTATGGCAAGGATTACACCTCCGAGGGCGAGGATTGCCGCTACGTCGCCCTGCTGCCGTCCCTGGCCCCGGGGTTCTCCTCCCTGCGGGGAGAGTTCCAGCTGACGGCTCGTTACCGGGGCGCGGCCCGCTACCCGATCCGTCCGCAGAGCGGCAGTGAGGGGAGCTATTATCACCTGGGGGCCTTGAACCTGAGCTGGGATCCTAATAGAGGAAAATGAAGGCAAGGGTTTGACAAGCTGGCAGTTAGCGTATAGTATAGGGTGGGTATTTATACTTCTGCAGAGAAAAGGGAAAGTATGAATAACGACATTGTGCCGGGGTTCGACGACGACAAAGACGATAGCCTGAAGATACGACTCCAGAAGATCGACGAAGTGACGGGCTGCCTGGTGCTCTACCTTACCGGTTACATCGACACGTATAACTCCAACTATTTCCAGAAGCGCGTATCCAAATCTATCGAGACCGGTTTCATCCGTCTCATCTTCCACTGCGCCGGCCTCAACTACGTTTCCAGCACCGGAATCGGCTCTTTCACCGCTTTTCTCAAAGCCGTTAAGCCCCGCGGCGGAGACCTGGTGCTGCTGGAGATACAACCCAAGGTGTACGAAGTGTTCCAGCTGCTGGGCTTTTCCCAGTTCTTCAACATCAAGGAAAACCTGGAGGAGTCCGTGGCCTTTTTCTCCGAAAAAACCGAGAAGGGGCAGACGGGGCCCTTCCCCAAGATTTTCAAATGCCCGATCTGCAGCAAGAAGCTTAAAGCCTCCAAATCCGGGCGCTTCCGCTGTTCCGAGTGCAAGACAATTCTCGCCATCGATAATGCGGGACAGGTATTTTTAGGCTGAAGACAGCGAGTGATCCGGCTTCGAGCATGCATCCAATCAGGAGTCCAAGATGACGAAAAAAGAAAAGGTCGAGAGCTTCTTGGTGGAGCTCGCCCTGTCCTACGAGGAAGTGGCGGCGAACACCTGGCTGATCCATAACAGCGGCACGGGACTGGAGAACATGGTAGTCATGCTCTCCGAGCCGCTGGTGGTGATCCGGGTTAAGGTGATGGAGGCGCCGGCGGCGGGCAGGGAGAAGTTCTTCGAGGAGCTGCTGCGGCTGAACGCCGAGGACCTGCTTCACGGGGCCTACGCCCTGGAGGCGAAGAATGTGATTCTGATCGATACCCTCGAGGTGGAAACCATGGATCTCCATGAGTTCCGGGCTTCGATCGAGGCCCTGAGTCTGGCCCTGGTCGGGCACTACAAGCTGTTGTCCAGGTACCGCCAGAAAAGCTGACAGGAGGAGAAACGATGGGATTGTTCGGGAGATTCAAACGGGTCGTTGAATCCAACATCAACGACCTGATAAGCAAGTCGGAAAACCCGGAGAAGATGCTGAACCAGCTGGTCATCGACATGAACGAGCAGCTGATCGAGGCCAAGAAAACCGTAGCCTCGGCGATCGCCGATGAAAAAAAGCTGGAGCGCCAGGCCCTCGAAAACAGGGATCAGGCCGGCGAATGGGAGCGCAAGGCCATGCTGGCCGTGAAGGCCGCCAAGGACGACCTGGCCAAGGAGGCCCTGGTGAGGAAGCAGGAGTACGACACCTATTCCGGCCAGTACCAGTCCCAGTGGCAGACCCAGCATACCGCGGTGGAACAGCTGAAGGGCTCCCTGCGCCAGCTGCAGCAGAAGATCGAAGAGGCCCAGCGCAAGAAGAACCTGCTCGTGGCCCGGGCCAAGAGGGCGGAGGCCCAGAAGAAGATTCAGACCACCATGGGACGGCTGGCCGACAACTCCGCCTTCGATGTCTTCGACCGAATGGCCTCCAAGGTTGACCAGATCGAGGCCGAAGCCGATGCCATGCAGGAGCTGGAACAGGTGGGCACGGACGCCAGCCTGGAGAAGAAGTTCGAAGCCCTGGAATCCTCCGGAGCCTCGGCCGACGCGCTTTTGGAAGACTTGAAGGCCAAAATGGCTCGACTTGAAGATAAAACCTCCTCATGAGATAAACGTCAACGTTGCCGCCACGGATCCCCTGCTAAACGAACGGCTCAAGCTCTACAGCCGCCGCAGCCGGCTGAGGTTCACCTTCAGCCAGATCCCCCTGCTGGGGGAGGTTTTCGACGCTTACCTCCTGCCCGCAGAAGCGCTGGACCTGCCTGAGACCGCGCTGGCACTGCAGAGCGGAAAATTGCTGCTCGCCTACGGTCCTTCCGGGCTGCTGCGCAAGGCCTTCCTGGCCGGCTGCGCGGACTACCTCAAGGAGCCGTGGGAGCCGGAAGAGCTGGAGTACCGCCTTTTCAAGGAGGTCCAGGAAGAGGCCGGCTGCCTGCCCCTTCCCTGGGGGGAGCTCACGCTGCAGGCCCTGAAAATAAGGGGGCCTGGCGGCGAGCAGCCCCTATCGTTCCAAGAATACCGCATCCTGCAGACCCTGCTGCGCAACCGGGGCCAGATCGTGCCCCGGGAGGTGCTCTATTACTCCATCTGGGGCAAGCCTGCGGGGGGCCCGAGCCGTGTTGTGGACGTCCACATCTCCAGGCTGAGGAAGAAGATCCTCTCCCTGCTGCCCGGCCTGGCAGAGTGCATCGTCGCCGTAAGAGGAGTCGGCTATCTGATCGAGTAAGCTTTCAAGGGCTCGCCTGGCCTCGGTTCTGATTGATGGAATCGAATCAAGGAACATCCATAAAATCTATTGTTTAAATTGGAATTTCTATTTAGTATTGGGACAATTCAGCATTACGAGGAGGAGTATTCATGGGCGCCTACATAAATGAAGTCATTGAATCGGTAACCAAACGGTACCCCTGGGAGAAGGAGTTCCTTCAGGCCGTGCGCGAGGTGCTCACCTCCCTGGAGGTGGTGGTCGAGCGCGACCCCAGGTACCGCAAGGCCGCGATTCTGGAGAGGCTGGTGGAGCCGGAGCGGGTGATCCTGTTCCGCGTGCCCTGGCAGGACGACCGGGGCGCCTACCGCCTGAACCGCGCCTACCGGGTGCAGTTCAACAGCGCCATCGGCCCGTACAAGGGCGGCCTGCGCTTCCACCCCTCGGTAAACCTGGGGATACTGAAATTTCTCGGCTTCGAGCAGGTCTTCAAGAACAGCCTGACCGGCATCGCCATGGGCGGTGGCAAGGGGGGGAGCGATTTCGACCCCAAGGGCAAGAGCGATGACGAGGTCATGCGCTTCTGCCAGAGCTTCATGAACGAGCTGTTCCGCTACATCGGCGCGGACACGGACGTACCCGCCGGCGACATCGGCGTGGGCGGCCGGGAGATCGGTTACCTGTTCGGGCAGTACAAGCGCCTCAAGAACCTGTTCGAGGGGGTGTTCACCGGCAAGGGCCTCAACTGGGGCGGGAGCCTGGTCCGCCCGGAGGCCACCGGCTACGGCAATACCTACTTCGCCCAGGAGATGCTCAAGGCTCACGGCATGAGCTTCGAGGGCAAGCGGGTGGCTGTGTCCGGCGCGGGCAACGTGGCCCAGTATACGGTGCAGAAGGTGAACCAGCTGGGCGGCAAGGTGGTCACGCTGTCGGATTCAAATGGCTCCATCGTCGACGAGGACGGGATCGACGAGGAGAAGTGGCGCTTCATCATGGAGCTGAAGAACATCCGGCGAGGCCGCATCAAGGAGTACGCCGACAAGTTCAAGAAGGCCAGGTACGTCGATGGGCAGCGCCCGTGGCGCCTTGCCAAGGTGGACATCGCTCTGCCCTCGGCCACGCAGAACGAGCTGGATCTTGAGGATGCCAAGGCCCTGGTGGCCGGCGGCTGCGCCTTCGTCTGCGAAGGCGCCAACATGCCCACCACCCTGGAGGCCACGGAGTACTTCCTGTCCAAGAAGGTGCTGTTCGGTCCGGGCAAGGCGGCCAACGCCGGCGGCGTGGCCTGCTCCGGACTGGAGATGTCCCAAAACTCCATGCGCCTCGCCTGGTCGCGGGAGGAGGTAGACGAGAAGCTGCACCGCATCATGGTGAACATCCACACAAGCTGTCAGAAGGCCGCCCAGGACTACGGCACCCCGGACAACTACGTGAACGGGGCCAACATCGCCGGGTTCAAGAAAGTGGCCGACGCGATGATCGATCAGGGCCTGGTGTAAGTGGCATCATAGGAGCCAGGGACATCGAGGAACTAAAAGCGCCGCAAGGCAAGTTCCGGAAGGAAGATACGAGGCCGGGGGCCTATTGGCTCGCCGGCCTTTTTTCTATATCTTGGGTTTAAGGGGGGCTTCGTGTACCGAGAGATCCTGTCCGATCTGGTCAGGCAGTACAAGACGGACAACGACATCTACCACGACCTCATGCAATTCCGGGTCCGGGAGATCCTCCTGGTGGCCACGATCTACGACGCCTTCATCCTGGAGGAGGAGGACAAGCTCACCGAGAAGATCTTCGGCGAGTACCACCAGCTCAACCTGACCACCGCCCCGCGCATCACCAGCGTCTCCTTCGGCGAGGAGGCGCTCGAGATCCTGAGGACGCGCCCCTTCGACATGGTGATCCTCACCATGCGCATCGACGAGATCAGCCCTTTCGAGCTGTCGAAAAAAATTCGGGAGGTGAACGCCACCATCCCGATCCTGTTGCTGTTAAACGACAACACCGAGATCCGCCTGGTGGAGGAGAAGCGGGACCGCCTGAAGTCCCTGGACAAGATCTTCGTCTGGAACGGCGACTCGAAGATCTTCCTGGCCATGATCAAGTACATCGAGGACAAGATCAATGTGGTCAAGGACACCCGTCTCGGCCTGGTGCGTGTGATTCTCCTGGTCGAGGACTCGATCCGCTACTACTCCCGGTACCTTCCCATCCTGTACTCGGAAATCATGAAGCAGACCCAGCGGATCATCGCCGACGAGCACCTGAACGAAGTGAAGAAGCTGCTGCGCATGCGGGCGCGGCCCAAGGTCCTTATGTCCGAAAGCTATGAGGAGGCCATGTCCGTCGTGGACCAGTACCGCGATTACCTGCTTTGCCTGATTTCGGACGTGAGGTTCCCGCGAGAAGGCGCGCGCGACGAGGAGGCGGGAGCCAGGCTGATCCACTACGTTCGGGAGCGGGTTCCCGACCTGCCAATACTATTACAGTCGGCCGAGCCGGCCAACATAACGCGCGCGCGGGCGATGGGTGCGAGCTATCTATACAAGAACTCCGAGAACCTGTCACGGGAGCTTACCGAGTTCATCTTCAACTACCTGGGTTTCGGGGATTTCGTGTTCCGCAACCGCGCCGGCGAGCCGATCGCCCGGGCCCAGTCCATGGAGCAGTTCAAGGAGCTCCTGCTCACGGTGCCCGAGGACTCCCTGGTCTACCACGCGGACCGCAACCACTTCTCCGGCTGGCTCATGGCGCGCGGGGAGATCCAGATCGCCAAGAACCTGCAGCCGGTGAAGGTGAGCGACTTCCCAACGGTGAAGGGTCTGCGCGAGCACCTTCTCGCCGTGCAGCGGCAGGTGCAGGTCAACCGCACCCGGGGGCGGATCATCCAGTTCAGCGAAACCCCGCCCGACGAGCAGCACCACGTGATCCGCTTGGCCGAGGGCTCCCTGGGCGGCAAGGGGCGGGGCATGGCCTTCCTGCACCTGCTGATCCAGAACTGCGGCCTGGAGCGCTTCGTACCGGAAGTGGACATCCGTATCCCCCAGACCTGGGTGATCGGCACCGAGGAATACGACGCCTTCATCGAACGCAACGGGCTGGCCGAGCTTTTCCTGCAGGAGAAGGGCTTCAAGCAGGTCAAGGAACGCTTCCTGGCAGGCGAGCTGTCCGCGAGCCTGCGGGAAAAGCTCATGCGTTTCCTGCAAGG
>Ga0315280_10008691_pt1 | contig 13252 bp, 18 predicted proteins | sample YL17G06_40_MG_FD_203697 | JGI IMG/M metagenome (GOLD analysis project Ga0315280, IMG submission 203697) | Sediment microbial communities from Yellowstone Lake, YNP, Wyoming, USA - YL17G06_40 | ecosystem: Environmental > Aquatic > Freshwater > Lake > Sediment | place: USA: Wyoming | collected...
CGTATGCGAAGGCGTTTGGAATCGGGATTTGCGCAATCATGAGTTTGGGTTTCTTGATTCCTGTCTTCTCGCTGAGGTTCTCTACCATCGCATGAAGCTGTGGATTCTCGTCTAGGGGCAGTTCGCGCGCCCGATACAACGCTTTGATCAGATAAGGTGAAGCCAGCCACTGCACAATGTTGATCGAGACAACCAGAATTCCCAGAGTGATGAGGTTGAAAACCTCTAGAAGGCTTAGAACTACCGTGAAGAATAGGGTCGACAGACCTATGATGATGGCCAGCGTTCCTGCCATGGAAAAACGGAGCTTCCAAACTCCCATCAACATACACCGGTATTCTCCATGCAACAACAGCGGCTTATATCTGTTGCGTCATGGAAAGCTGAGACAGATCGTTTGCGGTTAGTCTTATAACGACCGATAAGCTTAGGTTGGTTCATGAGCATTCTGGTTGACGATGTTGGTAGCTTCCCACTGCCAGCTTCTGTTGATCGATACGCGTTTAACCGTGCCCGTTGTTTGGCGTATCAGACGATGGCAAGAGGAAAAACCATTGCTCGTGATGCCAGTGTGGAGCGGAATTTCTGCAAGGTCGTGGTTGACTCCTTCAAAATGAAGCTGGCATCTGGACTCGACGTGGTGAACTATCCCCAACACTATGACATGCATGAGCAGTTTGCAGAAGCCATCCGCGAAGCCACGAATCAAGGCACATACTTAGTTGACGAAAAGAAAGCATTGATTCCTGAGATTCTGGTCCTAAAGGAAGCCGCCAAGACAATCTATGAGAAAACAGGCAAGCGACTTCGCCTGCGTGCCTGCATCACAGGTCCTATGGAGTTGTATTTGAAGGAGGTCGGAACCACAGTATATGAGGATGTTCTTCTAATGTTCGCCGAAACCGTACGACGGTTTGCGACAAACTCTCTACTGAACTCGAAGTATATCAAGACCGAAGTGCTTTCTCTTGACGAGCCAAGCTTCGGGTTTCAGGAAGTGGCGGCCAATCGAGACACTAAGTCAAGGGTCTTGGAGCGAGCCTTCGACGTTAAGGGCATAACAAGACAAATTCACCTACATTCACCGTCAAGAATCATCGATCTGCTAGAGATTGACAACGTTGACGTGTTGGCTCTTGAGTGTGCAACCACGCCGAAGAACATGGAAATCGTGACAAGGAAAATGCTGGATGCATCAGACAAGCGAATAAGAGTAGGTATTTCCAGAACAGACATTGATGGCATAACGGCTGAACTTCGTGAAAAAGGCCTCATTGCCCCAGCGCCTGATGAGTTGGTTGAAAAGATGGAAACCATACGCAGTCGATTTGAAGTTGCGCAAAAGAGGTTCGGGGATCGCTTGGCTTTCGTTGGACCTGATTGTGGACTGGGAGGATGGCCAAGCCAAAAGGCAGCCCGGCTTTTGTTAAGGCGAACTGCGCGAGCGGTCAAGACTTCGTCTTGATCAACAGTAAGTTTCATATGTGGTTTTCACACAAGGATTCTCTATGAAGAAAGAGAACCTTGAAAGACTGCTTTTTGCGATGATTAAGAACTCGAAGAGAAGCGACAGGGATCTTGCGAAGAACCTTCACATTTCTCAGCCCACAATCACTCGACTAAGGAAAGCTTTGGAGAAAGAGGCAATCCTCCAGTACACGCTTATTCCGAGGGCAGCATTTCTGGGTTTTGACATAGTGGCCTTCACGTTTACTCGCACAAAGGATTACATTCAGCCTTTTTGGGAGAGCAAGAGCAAGTGGCTTCAATCGAAACCTAACGTAATGTACGCAACCACAGGTCAAGGCATGGACGCAGACGCCGTAATAGTCACTGTCCACAAAGACTATGCGGATTTCACAAGATTTTACCATGAACTCAGAACGGCATGTGGCGAATACTGTGAAGAGTTCAAGACATTCATCATAAGTCTGACAGGAAGCGAACATGTTAAGAATTTCACATACAACTACTTGGAGAAAGCCTACGAGAAAGAGAACCTGTGACAAGTTTGAAGTCGTGATTGTGCGGCAATGGATTGGGACGAGCGAGCAGCCCTTATGAAGTTGAAGCGTCTCAGATTAGAAGTAGTCGACTGAGAAAAATCAAGCCAGACTACTACTTCTGCCGAGTTGATTGCCGCCAGGGGTCTGTTCAGTACGTGGGAGATGTTGAAGATTCAGGTCGTCGTTGCAGTTCTTAGAAAGTACCCATGTGTCTACGGAAGCTCAGCTCCGAAGCTCCGCCCAGAGCGCCGCATGGAAGTTGGGAAACAAAATCAACTGAGTGGCCAGAGAAGAAGGAAAGAGCACCACGACTTCAGAGGGTGAACTTCACTTAGCAAAAAAAAGAAATGCCCCTAGTTGATACTATAAAACAAGTCTCTGATCACAGGGAGAAGAAGACGAGATCGGATTCAGACAGAAAAGAAAAGAAGGAATAAAGCATGAATATCATCAGAACCGCCTTGCTTATCATAGGCTCAGCTTTTCTAGTTTTCGGATTGTTTGTTTCGACAAACTGTGCGTTTCGATTGAACAGTGATAGGAATTGGGGTGAGAGCCTACTTCTTTATGACTTGGGATTCATCGGTTTAGGTTTGTCAATTGAATTTTTCGGCCTAGGTTTGATTCTTCTTGGTAAGCCTATAGAGAGAGGGAATGAGTCATGAGCGAATTTAGGAAGTGCCCAAAATGCGGCTACACAATGAAGGCTGTGAGCCATCTGGTGGGCCATGGACGGGCAGTAAGACTAGTGAAATTCGGTGATCTGTATGGTGACAAGGTTATCCCCTCCTACTGCGAGAAATGTAGATACATTGAACTCTATAACGAGAAAAATGTGGAGACGAAACAGCTATGAACGGAGTCAAGAAGTGTCCTAAGTGTGGCGGAGAAATGAAGGAAGGATACGTGAGGGGAACTGGCGGCACACAGATGTATCCAGTCCACTTTACTGACAAAATCAGTTTCTGGACTGCGGGAAACTGGGAGAGCCCTTGTGCTGTTGCCTGCAAGAATTGTGGTTACATCGAGTTATACATTGAAAGAAAGGAATGAGCTGTGAATGAACGTTTCATGGATGCCGTGAGGTATGATCGCTGTGGAGAGTCTATAGCAAAAGGTGATAGTTTCGTTGTTTCTGGGAAATCCCTTTGCGGCCAGAAGTCATTATTCAGAGCACGGTTGACTGATGCAGGGGCGTTGCCAGAGGATTTTGGTGAGACATACAATCCAGCTTGTTATCTAGAGTCGCTCAAGGAGAAGAAGAGGAAGACGAAAAAAGACGATGCTAAGCCATGAAAGTGTGGCGGGCCCGACGGGATTTGAACCCGCGACGTGCGGATTAAGAGTCCGCCGCTCTGACCTGACTGAGCCACGGGCCCATACGTTGCCACCACAATAACCTAACGTTCTTTTTATTAACTTTGTCCCATTCCCTTCGTCATCACTTGATAGCAAGTTGAGACGAATCGTTTTAAGCTATGAGTCGCATCTTCGATGAAGTGGTGTGCTGTTTGGGTAAGATAGTCTTCGTTGGACTCGGACTGAATGATGACCTAGGAGTCAGCATACATGGCTTGGAAGAGGCCAGAAATGCAGACACTGTCTTCATCGAACTCTACACAAGTGTACTACCCGAATTCCAACTTGAACGACTCGAAACCACCATGGGGAGGAAGGCCCACATGCTCACGAGAAACGAGCTTGAAGAGGATAATGGAAAGAGAATACTCGACGCTGGAAAGACAGGAAAGACCGTCTTCCTAGTTCCAGGTGACCCTCTCATTGCCACAACCCACGTGGCGCTAAGGATTGAAGCCCACAAAAGAGGAATAGAAACACAGGTCATTCATGGAGCCTCGGTCCTCTCTGCGGTCATAGGACTATCAGGTCTTCACAACTACAAATTCGGCAAAAGCGTAACCATACCCTTTCCAGACGAGACTCCTTCCAGAACTCCATATTCAGTCATTGCACAGAACAAGACGCTCGGATTACATACACTCTGTTTACTGGACATAAAAACTGAAGAAAACCGGTTCCTAAGCATTCGCGAGGGTTTAGAGGCACTCTTGAAGGGTAAGACAGAAAAGAATGAGGGAGCAGTTACACCTGACTCCGTTGCTGTTGGAGTGGCGCGCGCTGGGAGCGTGAATCCGATGGTGAAGGCGGGTTTCATAAACGGGTTGTTGAGGTCTGATTTCGGTGGGCCTCCACAGAGTCTGATTCTCGCGGGTAGCTTGCACTTCATGGAGGCTGAAGCGTTGATCACGCTGGCAGGCGCCCCTGAAGACATCAGGAGGTTCGTTGAATGAACGCTGAACGGCTGGCTGAGAAGTATATTGCATCTGCCGAACATGCGCTCGACGAGTTGAAGGTCTCTGATGTCTGCGTGAATACAGATGTTGGGGACATAGAAGAAGTTGTGGGGTCTGCCAAAGCCTATCTAGAGGACGCGAAGTATTACGGTGACAAGCGAGAGTTTGAGGTAAGTTTGACATCGGTGGCCTATTGCGAGGGATTGTTGGATGCTTTGCGATTACTGGGGATGGTGAAGTTTGAATGGCCAACGAGAAGAAAAGAGAGATAGTGCTGGCATCAGGCGTTTTTGACTTGCTCCACTTGGGCCATGTGCGATTTCTCGAAGAAGCCAAGGCTTCAGGCGGAGCAAACGCTGAGCTAGTAGTCATCGTGGCCAGAGACAGCACCGTGGAGAAAAGAAAGGGCGAGAAACCGGTGATACCTGAGAATCAGCGTTGCGCTCTTGTGACCTCCTTGAAAGTTGTTGACGAAGCCATGTTGGGCTTCAAAGAATTCGACATCGGCAAGGTCATAGGAAGAATCAAGCCGGACGTGATCGCTGTCGGCCACGACCAGAGGGACATGGAACGAACCGTCAAGAACTACATCCACCAGAAGCATCTGAAGATCAAGGTCGCCAGAATAGGCGAATTTGGCGAAGACGAATTGAACAGCTCCTCGAAGATCAAACAGAGAATAATCGAACACTACAAAAGATGAGCTGGCAATGTTCAAGAACTCAAAAAGCCTCATGCCAACGGTAATGCTAGTCACTGCAAACATTGCTGTATACGCTTTCACATCGCTTCTGAGTGGCAACCTCATGGTGATGGACGACGCCGTTCTTGCTTATTACGGACAGATGAACATCAGAGTACTTAATGGCTGGTACTGGCAACTACTGACATCAATGTTCGTGCATGTGAACATAGTTCATATCGCTGGAAACATGTTCTTTCTTATCATCTTCGGTCTCAAGGCCGAGGAGATTTTCGGCGTAGAGGAGTACTTGATCGTTTATTTCCTGAGCGGATTGGCAGGCAACTTCCTCACCCTCTTATACCTTGGCCCATACACGATCTCCGCTGGCGCATCCGGTGCGATATTCGGCATGTTTGGCGCCGTTCTGATCTATCAGAGACGCGTCGTCCGGCAATCAATTGGAAGCGCTTTGATCTATGCGTTCTTCATGCTGATCCTCAGCGTGGGTTTGAATGTAAATATCCTTGCGCATCTCGGAGGACTAGGCGTGGGCCTGTTGCTTGGTTACGGTTTCGCCGCAATGCGGAAACCTCCTCCAATGACCGAATATCGGTACTCTTACACGACTTAGGCATTCGATGGACTCCTGCACCTGTGAGCAGGTCAGTCAGTTCTGTCCGCTTTGTCTTTCCATCGTGGAGCCAACGTCGGAGCCGTTCACAACTCGTTCCGCTCATCAAGTCCTATATACGAGCGTCCTGCAAGATGAAGAAACGGGGAGGGTTTTCGGGCCTCATGCTCTTCACTTCGAGATCAATGGGGACAATCCCAAAAGAGCAGTGCAGTTTCATGCAAAAGTGTTTGGTTGGCAGATCAAGAAATGGGATAGGCCAGTCGACTACTGGTTGATCAAAACCGGCGAGGACAAGGAGCCCGGAATTGATGGCGCGATCATGCAACGAAGAGACGAGAAGGCCACAACGTACGACACGGTGAGCGTTCCTTCAGTTGACGAGTTTCTGAGGAAGATAGTGAAGGCTGGCGGAAAGGTGATGCAGAAGAAAACCACGATTCCCGGCATCGGATACACGGTCCACTGCGCTGATACCGAGGGAAACGTTTTCGGTATCATGCAAGACGATTCTAGAGCCAAGTGACCGTGGCGGTTGATAGAGTGGGGCCAGAGGCAAGACTGCGATTGCCTCTAGTCTGATTGCGTCAGAAGATGGGATCTTTGCCCTGCCATTCTGGCCTTCCTTCTTCGGTTGGCAGTTCTGTGGGGTTTACGGTGGGGTCAGGACCTGGACTTTGACTTTGTGGCCGTCCTTCAGTCTCAGGCTCTTTCTCAGTGGCTCTGGGGCGATGATTTCGAGGACGGAGGCGTCGTAGTGTGTCCTCAAGGCCGAGATTATGGCTCCTCTGGCTTTGTTGCCCACTATTGCTGGATAGCACTTGACGATTCCGAAGCTGCGGTCCTCGCTTTTGAATCCTTCAATCTCAACAGCAGGGTACGCCTCAAGCTCAGAGCGCGTCTTCACATCATAGTCAGTGGTGAGCTTCAGGTTCAACGTGCCGGGGTAGGGGTCGAACCCCAGTTTTTCGATGAACTGCTTTCGGTATTCTTCTTTCGAAGTGTAATAGGCTCCCTCTCCCAGGCCTGTGAAGACCACGCCTTCCAGCGTTATTGATGGCGGATATGTTGCCTCCATCAGCAACCGCAGATTTGCATAAAGCTTCTGCAACTCTTTGACGCCTGTCTCGGTGACTCGGATGAGGCAACCCTCGGGAGTCATTGTTCGTTTGATCCAGCCCTTTCCTTCCAGTTCGATCAAGTAGCGAGATGCAGTTTGTTGGGACAATCCGAGCTTGTCGGCAAGATAGTCGGTGGATATCTTTGCCGTTCTTCGATGCGCCCCCATCTCTGCGAGCTTTACTAAGGTGAAAAGGTGACGCCACTTGTACTCTTCAGTCATCCCAACCACTATTGCACAACCTAAACACCGCATGCTACATATTTAAGTGACTCGAAAATACTCGATTGATCAAAAGTGGGGTTGACGGTTTACCCTGTATCTGCATAATGCGATACCAGTGTCAGCATGTCCAGAATGTTTATGAAGCCGTCATAGGGAGGCGCCAAGTCGGCGAGTGCAACTATTGTGCCGTTGTATTCTGGATCGCTGGGCAGAAGCCAGTACTGTGATCCTCCTAGGACAACATCTTGGATTGTCACTTCTCCGTCGCCGTTCAGGTCGGCCTTGGTCGATTGATCGATCGTGGCTTGGCACGTTATGTTTGCTCGAATGAACACATTTCGCAGGTCAATCATGCATACGGAAACCTCGACAGGAGTAGTGACTGTTGTGACAAAGGACACGATGTAGGTTCCGTTGCCTAGGCCTATGATTGTTAGGCCATTCGATGCATTGACTTGTGTCCAGACGCCGCCATTATCGTAGAAGAAGGTCATGCCTTTAGCGAGTGCAGGCTGGCCCTCATTGGTCAGGGTACACATTAGGCTTACATTTTTCTTTCCTCCAGCAAGCGTGGCGTATTTGCCGCTGAGGGTCAGCAATGAGGTGATGTTGATTGCGGAATCCATTGAGGCCTGTGAAGACACATCGTAGATTTTCACTGTAATACTCGCGTACGCGCTTGAGAAGCCACTACCATTTATGCCCCATGACAAGCGAGTGCCTTCGTCGTAATTCGAGCTGTTTAGCGCAAGATATGTTAGGTTGCAGATCCTGTGTTGTCGTAGGCTTCGTAGAGTCTCAATGAGTCGGTTCATGTTGCTCGCTAGCACTGTTTTTTGGCCTCCGTTTGAGATGTTGGCAAGTGATCCTGTGACTACGTTTCTTGCGGTCTGTTTCACTGCGAACATGAAATCGGCGGCTGCAGATTCGCTGGTGTTTGCTGTGCCTCTGCTGAGTTCGTAGACGTACATCGTCGTGGAAGAGATGAGTAGGGCAATTGCGAACGCAGCCACTATCAGAAGCTGTCCTGTGTTCTTTCGACTGTAGTACTTACTTGCTTCTGTCATGAGGCCATTGCCAACTCCAACTGGACTATGTAGACGTGGAAGATCATGCTTTGGTCTCCGCAGACGTACTCAACAGAGGAGATTCTTTGACTGCCAAAGGCTCCGTTTGAGATAGTAGCTGTATTGACTGGCTGCATTTGGTTGTCATAGATCGTCATGCTGAAGGCTACGCCTGCAGGCAAGGCCAGACTCAGAGTCTCTCTTATTGTCGTCCAGTTTTTGCTGCTAATCCAGCTTGCTAAGCGACCATCGGAGTCCAGTTTCAGGAGAGTCTCAAGGCCAGCGGAGGCCAAGTCTCCATCTCGTGGATTGCTCTGAGTGACTGTCACGTTGGCGGTAACTGTGAAGGCGGAAAAAACTATGAGGACAGCTAGGAACGCTTCGACGATTCTGACCTGCCCTCTATTGTTCCGGTTCACGTTCTCAACCCTCCAATCCACAGCGTGCAATCATAGATCGCCGAAGCAATGCTGACCAAGTATGTGAAGCTGAAGATATCAGACCGTGCTTGGGTCGACGCGGAATCTGCGCCAAATTGAACTGGAACATGTGGGTAGGCCACCTGCTCCGTGAAGAATGTCGTCGAATTGTGGCCTGTGGCAACGATCAGTGTGGGACATGGCTCTGCGAAATGCGTGATGTTATACGTGGCGACATTGCTGCCGTTCGCTGACTTGACCAAAGTGGCGGCGTGACCATACGTGAACGCGTACACTGTCGACATGGTCACGTCTGAGGCCACAAATAGGGCCGTAAGGGTGTGGTTCAGTGGACTGAGCGACACGAACGCTCGATTAAGCTTAGGACTGGCGGAGTTGTGCGCAAAAGGACAGATGCCAAAAGAAAACAGTCTCTCGTCATACGACGATTTGGCAAAAGCCACAAGAACTGCAGGTCCTCCAACTGCATTTGAAATAGTCACATTCAGGTGCGTTCTTCCATCCGAGACAGAGACATCTGTGGCTTCCGCAAAGTCTTCAGCTATGACGTAAACCACCAAATCTGCAGTGACAAGTCTTCCGTGTTTTCTAGTCGAAATCTCAAAGGTGTAGACTGTTCGGTTGGCTTCTGCGCGTGTGGCTGTCAGGTTCGTGGTGATCTCAAAGACAGGTTTGATTTCGATTCTAAGTGAAATTTCGGGCATTCCCAATGCTGAGAACGCTTCTGCGTAGTCGAGGGCGTAGTCATTTTGGCTGTTGAGTCTTGAGACTTTGTCGGGGTCGAGGTCATATTGAACGCTTGTCTCTGCGCTTGCAAGGCCAAACGTAGACGGTGTAGTCTGGTTGCTTTCTCCCCAGTTCGCGGGTGTCCCAAGGTGAAGGAGAATGTACTTGGATATCTCTCTATATTTCGCGATTGCGTTCGTGTCTGCGGTGCGTTCTAGGTAAGGGTAGAGGAGTTTCGATGTGCTTGCCATGGTCGAAAGCACAAGCAATACCATTAGCGAGCATGCGAAGAATGTGTCAACCGATGCCGCGGGCACTTGTGTTTCCTCTCCATCCTTCACAGTTTAGCTTGGTGTGGCTACGATACCGTATAATCCACCTATCATGCCTTGAGACAGTATGAGCGAAATGTAGGCGGTCGCCACGAGCATAGCTGAGTACTTGAAACCTGCGGCAAAGGTGCCTTCATTCACTTTGCCGACAAAGAATCCTGAAAGCCAGCACTGTAGGATTATGCCCGTGGAGAAAAGATTGATCTGTTCCTGCATCAGTCTGAGTGGTGGAGCCGTGTTGCCTGGAAGAGATATCTGCGTCATCGCAAAAACCGTGGAGGCGACCATCGTTGTAGTCAGGGCTATGAGCACACTCCAAATGAAGGCCAAAATCACGTAAGGTCTGAGAAGCGACCTCTTGTTTGAATCCACATCTTTCTGCCGCTCACTATACTCTGTCAGCGTTTCAAGAGCTGTAGACGAGCCTCCTCCGATCTTGATCGTCTCAACAAGAATCAAGAAATCGACCAGCACGGGCCATGTCTGGATTTTCTGCTTCACGTTACCAAAGATTTTCCTCAGCGAGACACCCCATTCCATCTGGCTTCTCACAAGTCCCAACGTCTCGGAGAAGCTTCCGTATCCCGTGCGCTTTGCTGCATGGACAATGCTTTTTTCGGGTGAGAGACCGATCTTTCTGGCCTCTGTAACGTCTCTAAGGAAGCTAGGTATCGCGTTTTCTGCACTGGAGTTGATTCTGGAAATTTTGATGTAAACTACTGTGGGAGGAATGGAGATGGCCAACAGGCAGACAGTCACGACTAGTGGAAAAATGTCTGGTCCAATTAGCCATTGCAGTGCAGGCACGAAAAACAATGCAGCGATGACAGCCGAAACGATTACCATTGGGATTATTGCGGACTGATATGGTTTCTTAATCCCGACAAGGTTGCTCTTTCTCTCCGCGTTCGCAATGACCATGAAAACAACTGAAATAAGTGGAGTAATGAAGAATATGAGGACGCAAACGACGTTCGTGGATATGCCTGGCGTTCCGGTGGCCTTCATAGGTTCGAAGATGGAAGTCGTGGCAAATATGATGAAAAGCACGTAGGAGCACAGCGTCACGATCAGCATGACAGCATAAGCCTCAACGAGAGTGCTAAGTCTCTCTACAGAGCGGATTGCATTGGCGCTTTGCAGTTCAAATATGGAGCGCAGTTTGCTCTTGAGATAGGCCACTATGTCGCCACCGCTCCTAATGGACGAAACATACCCCAACAGAAACTCACGATACCCTTTCGATCTTGTCTTCTCCGCATGTTTGCTCATGACGGTCAACGGATCGTAACCGAGAACATCGACTTGCCTAACGATCTCTTTGGCCTCTTTCTGAAAAGTGGGTAACAACTCTATAGCGGCAAGCTTCTTCCAGCTGTCATAGATGCTCACTCCACTGGCTGCCAGTAGTGTGAAGAGCAATGCAGCAAAAGGCAGCTCCCGATTGATCTCGCTCTGAGCCTCGATGTTCAGGTAACTCAGCATTGATTTGAACATTTTCAGCTTGCCCGTCTGTATCTGCAATGCTCTCACCACTTCGGGTTTTGCAGAAATTCCTTTTGGAAAAGCTGCGGATTGCTGTAGTATTGGCTTAGGACCTTGTTGACGCTCTTGTAGTCACGGATTCCGTGTTCAACCATGTGTAACAGCACATGTTTGCGGTACTCGATTTCGTCGACCAGTTTTTCTATTGGAATGTCGAGGCTCGAAGCCATTTTCTTGAGAAGGTAGCTTTGAGCAATGTTCTCTTGGTAGGTGTCCGAAGACGGGTTCCAAGTGAAGACTTCCTGGAAATTGCTGGAATCCTTGATTTCTGAAATGCTTGTGAACTTTCTGCTTGAGAGTCTTTTGCCCGATTCCAGAAAAACTGGGCTTCTCACGTTTTTTACGGAGATGACGCAGTTCATGAGCGAAATTATTGATGTTGGTATGCTCATAGGCGGCTGTGTGAGTCTTTTGATTGCCGTGTCTACATCTTCAGCATGTAGAGTGCAGAGGCCACCGTGGCCAGTGGCAAGGGCTTGGAACAGCACGTATGCTTCTTCTCCACGGACCTCGCCTACAATGATCAGGTCCGGCCTATGCCTAACCGCAGACTTTATCAGAGCATAAAGGCTGATTTCGCCTTCGCCTTCCAGTCCGAAACCTGAACGAGCAATATTGGAGGTCCAGTTCTCATGCGGGAGGTTTATCTCTGCAACTTCCTCAACTGAGATGATCTTGTGGTTTGGACGTATGAGACATGCCGTTGCATTGAGGGCGGTGGTTTTTCCGGCTCCTGTGGCACCTATGATCATGACTGACATCTTGTTTTCCATGAGAAGCCACAAGTAGGCAGCTATACTCTCATTGATGGTCTCATTCTCGATCAAGTCAATGATTGTGAACGGATCCTTTCTGAATTTCCTGATGGTGTAGGCTGTCCCAGCTGGCGTTGTTTCTTTGCCGAAGGAGACGGCAAGACGATGTTTCTCAGGTAACGTGACATCAACTATTGGGAAGGCGATGCTGACGTGTTTTCCTGCCTTGTGCACTATTCGCATGATGAAGTCGTCGAGTTCTTCCTCGTCTCGAAACGTCACACTAGTCTTTATGTTTTCATATCTTCTGTGCCACAGAAAGATCGGCTTGTTCACGCCACTGCAGCCGATATCCTCAACGTTCTCATCATACATTAATGGGTCTATTTTCCCGTAGCCAACAATGTCTCTTTCCAGATAGTACAGAACCTTCCGCATGCCCACTGGAGTGACGCCTGCCAGAACCTTTTGGTGCTTGTTAAGAATTGTGGGGAGCTGCCTTCTGAAGGATTCTGCAAGCGTCTCCTCTCCTTCAGGAGACTGAAGCTCAAACTCCAAGATGTTCCTGAGTTTGAAATACCCTTCTCGTTCGTCTCTACTCAGGGGAAGTTCATCCAAGACGTACAGGTATTCAAGGGTTTCTTCGTTCTGGACGACAGTGGCATAGGAGAAAGGTGACCGTAACGGATAGTATTCGACCTCTGCATATCCTTCTGGAACACTCCACTTCTTGACATCGAGAAACTCGATCACTTCGTCTTCTTCCTTCACAATGTTTCCAGGATCGTCTTTTTGGCGTAGCTTACCCTTCTTTGAACTGAATTCGGTCCTCATCTTAGACACCAGAGCTTGAGTTTGTGAGTTGGATTTGAACGAAGCCCGCAACCGAGTTGCATCTGATGCAAGCGGCTCCGTAGCCGCCTATGTAGTGCCCGCTGGCTCCACCCTTGCCTGGCAGGAAGGCATGTATTTCAGATCCCTCAACTGGCACGTTGCCTAGACCTCCCTCAATCCAGATTCTCGTAGAATCGTTCCGAAGTTGTAGCCAATACTGCTTGCTTCCAATGGCTGCTGGCATCTGAACGTAGGCTTCACTGGTTGAGTTTGTGACCAAGGCTAGCGTCAATAGTTCGGCGCTTCTGGCGGCAACGTGATCCACGATGTCGGCAAGCTGTTTGGCTTCAGATGAGAACCGAAGCACGTTGGCATATGCCATGAAGCTCATAACCAGCAATGTGCTTACGGCAATCATAGCGATGAAGACATACAGGTGGCTGGGTGTTATTGCCGGCGTAATCTAGGCCTCCGTTCTCATCAGCCTAACGTTGCAGACAACCGTTTCAACGTCCACTACGGCGCCTTCGGATGTGCTTGAAACTGGAAGCCAGATTCTCTCGAAGACTCC
>Ga0315280_10008692_pt1 | contig 13251 bp, 13 predicted proteins | sample YL17G06_40_MG_FD_203697 | JGI IMG/M metagenome (GOLD analysis project Ga0315280, IMG submission 203697) | Sediment microbial communities from Yellowstone Lake, YNP, Wyoming, USA - YL17G06_40 | ecosystem: Environmental > Aquatic > Freshwater > Lake > Sediment | place: USA: Wyoming | collected...
TTGGGCTGCCTTGGAATTCGGGGGGAATGGCGTGAGCCCCCAAAAAAGTTGGAACAATGTCAACGGCATGTAGCTGATCTAAACGCTTTATTGCCTCTAAAATTTTCAACTCATCCTTCGTGATTAAGCCATAGCCGCTTTTAGCTTCCGCCGTAGTTGTTCCGTGCTCCAACATGACATCAAGCGTTTTAAGGCCAAAATCCACAAGTTTTTCAGCACTTGCCTTTCTTGTTTCTTTAACAGTCTTTAATATGCCGCCGCCAGAGCTAAGAATCACCGTGTAATAGGCACCTTCAACCCGCATCTGAAACTCATCCTCCCGCGAACCAGCAAAAACAAGATGCGTATGCGGATCGACAAAACCTGGCAAAACAATTTTTCCGTTTGCCCTTATCACGTTTTCCGCTTTGAAAACCTTTGTAACATCAGAAGACTGCCCAACAGCAATTACCCTGCCATCCTTAATCGCTAAACCTCCGTTGCATATTATTCCAAGTTCTTGCATCTGCTTGCCTGTACGTGGCTTCTGACTGCCACCAGTAAGTGTGACAAGCTCTTCAGCGTTTACAATGAGTATGTCTGCTTTTTCTCTCGCTCTTGTTTTGACGGTTTTATTCAAAGGCATCGCCCTTTTCTATAGCATTTTGCACAGCTATTTCTAACACTTGGTCTTCAGTTAAGTTGTCGATTTTTAGATAATATGAGGCTATGTCAATAAGAGCTTTCAAAGGAACCATACCACAAAATTCCGAACCTAGGATTGGCACGTTGTAGCGTGCAGCTTCCACCTTGAGCATTTCAAAAACACGGTAAAGCGGCGTCTTCTCAAAATCGCTTATACTCATGCCTATCTGTGTAACGTTTTTCTCAGGAATAAATGCAGCCATGGCTTTAACATTTGAAAAGCCACCTTTTTTCGCGTGTAAAGCCTTCGCAATCTTTTTAGCAATCTTCAAATCAGCAGTGCCCAAATTAACGTTGAAGCCAACCATAACGTTCCTCGCACCAATTACTGTCGCACCTGCCGTCGGATGTGGTTTGGCTGGACCGAAATCCGGTTTACGTTCAGGCTTAACAATCATCTCAGCCAACCTTTCATACTCGCCCTCACGTATCCAATCCAAATCCTTACGCTCAGGTTTTGTTGCTGCTTCACCATAAAGATAAACTGGCACACCACATTTTTCAGCCAAGGTTTTCCCAAATTTACTTGCCAGTTCTATACAATCCTTCATGGTAACGTCTTTAATGGGAATAAAGGGCACGACATCAACAGCCCCCAAACGCGGATGTTGGCCTTTGTGCTTATTCATGTCTATGAGTTTAACGGCGCAGACCGCCGAATTTAACGCAGCCTTTACAACTGTGACGTTATCTCCCACAAATGAAACAACTAGGCGATTATAGTAGTCGTCGTAAGTGAAGTCAAGAAGGTATGCGCCTTGGACCTTCTTTATTTCCTTTAAGATGGATTCGACTACTTTGGGGTCGGATGCGCTGAAATTTGGCACACATTCAACAATTTTCTGTAACACTTCATTCCCTCACAGGTTATGCGAACAGACATACTTCAAGCAGCAAAATAAACTTTTTAGTGTTTGAGACCATATAGAGTAGCTCTTCAACTATAGCAGTGTGTAATTAAAATTGCGTTTGCCATGAGTAATATGCCAAAAATTATATATCCCTCAAGTGGAAAATGTAGAACCGCCATAGAAGGGAGATTTATGAGAAAAATACTTGCAATTTCACTAGTTCTGTTAATAGTTCTAGTTTCGATGTCAAATGTTCGCATTGCACAAGCTGATATAGAAGATGTTACGTGGATCAAGCCAGCATGGAAAAACATAGTGAATGACCCATATTTCGGAGTAAACGTTCCAATCGCGTACATTACTGGGTCAACATGGATACTGAACGTTAAGGTTAAAAATGATGCAACCAATTCCACTGGGGCTCATATGACCGCGAGAGTTTATAGAATAGCTGTTTGGTTCGATTGGAACAAATTCTACAACACTACTCTGAATGTCAGTATAAAATACGATGACACTTACTTATTCACTGTTAGCAATGTAACAGAACAAACATCCATAGCTTCGAACCTCTTCTTGCACAGCTACAAGGTTTACGTGGAGTACGAAATTACCTATGAAAGTGGTGGAGGAACCATTATAGAAAAGATGACATGGGGACCAAAAAGTTATTCCGGCTACGCAGTACTATCTCCAGAACAGTACAATTCAGCCGAGGCTTCTAAAAATTATGCGGATTTCAAGGATATGGTAAAAGATTATGTTGATGACTACGCTGAATCTCACGATCTGTATATTCAAACAGAAAGAGAGGCAAAAGAGGGAGCTACATCCTACAGCAAAGGTGAGTTTTCTAGCGCTTTGGAACATTATAACACCTCTTTAAGTTTGCTAACCCAATCATGGATGAGATACACGACAATAAAGGCAGAAGATGATAGCATTAAACTAGACATGAAACAAGCCGAACTAGACGCTATGAAAGCAAATACTACAGCTACACTAGTACAAGCCAACGCAGTAGCAACAGCTACTGTGATTAACGCTGTTGGGTTCGCGTTCTTCGGAATAGGCTTCATATTCTTTGGTATCGCAGCAATATTTTACGCAAGAAGACCAAAACCCACCCAATAACAAAACCTCTTTTTTTTTGTTTTAACAAATCTCCTCTTTTTAAAATTTTAATAGCCATATCTGTAATCTTATTCTGCTCAAAGTAGGAGAAAAAAGATGAAGTCAGAGCTCGAGTTTGAAGTTCCGACATGGAACCAAATGTACGATATGCTTCTGAATCTAACTGAAAAAATTCGGAAAAACGGGTTTAAACCAGACATAATTGTAGGTGTTTCCAGAGGAGGATGGCCCCCAGCTAGAGTGTTATCAGACTTAATGGGTAATCCTAACCTTGCAAATGTTAGAGTAGAATTTTACTTAGGGGTTGCAGAAACAAAAGGTGAACCCACTTTAACGCAACCAGTTTCTGTGGCAGTTGATGGTAAGAAAATTCTTCTTGTGGATGAGGTTGCAGATACTGGAAAAAGTTTGAAACTGGTGAAGAAACATCTCACTGAAAATGGTGCCACGGAAGTCAAAATAGCCACCGTCTATTATAAACCCTGGAGCATCATCAAACCAGACTACTATGAAAAAGAAACATGTCAGTGGATAGTTTTTCCATGGGAAATAAAGGAAACCATCAGAAAAATAGTTAAAAAATGCAGAGAAAAAAGAAAACCCGTAGAAATAGAAACAGCAAAGCTTGTAAAAGCTGGAATATCCCTAGAGCTTGTTAGAAGATTTTTGAAGGAAATTCTCGAGGAAGGATGAGAAAGACTTTGCTGGAAACAGGTTGCAAGGTAAGAGAAAGTAGATGTAAAGTTCAAAACCGTGAGTTTTCAGAGGATCTTCAGAACTAGAGATGCCCTGTTAGAGACGTCTTCTTTTTAACAATAGACTCCTGCGGAAGTAGCTGGCAAAATAGCGTGTTGCCTGCAGAAAAACCTTAAACGCGCTAATAGCGGCAAGCGCAAAGTAGAGACCATCTGTGATGCTTCTTGTAAAATTCATCCACAAGGAAAGACCATTAACAAAATGCAAGATAAGGTCAAAGCAAGAGAAAAAGGTTGCAAGTAACGCGATAACTGTCACATAGTTTTCTCCACCATTTTTCGTTTTAATTTTATAGAATAATGCGCTTAGCATTGCAGATATAGCAAGAATCCATAAGTGAAAAGGTTTAACAACTTTTATTGCTCCATCATCCTTGGTTCCAACAACTATTGTGGGATATTCTACAAAAGGTAAAATAATCACGATAAAAATCAACCATTGAAAAAAGGCAAAAAAATAAACGAAAAACCTTTTTTCCAAAAATTTTTCACCTTTTTGCTAATTTGTCGCTAATAACGTAAATACTACTCAGAATTGCTACTCCGGCAATTCCGGCGAAGATCAGTAAAAATATGAAGGATTCGCCTGGTTGATAACTAAGTTGATTTATTATAGCTATCACGAATTCTGCCAAAACAGCGTTTACACCCATTGCGCATGCAATAATAGTTATTGCAAAAATGTTGCTCCATGAACGAATGATTGCCAATTCATGTAAGTCTCCACCCTTTGAAAGTTGCTCTTTTTCCATCAATTTTATTTCGGTGGCATATCCGAGATAAAGGCAACCGCCAATTACCATAAGAATCATAGGGTAGGTTTGATGTAAAGACCTCTCCATTTCTTGAACAGTTATCCATCCTATTATGCTGGATTCTGCTAAGAGTAAGGGAAGAATAAGGATTGCCAAGAAAGCAAAAAATTCCTTCCCCCTTGCTGTAGGACTCAAGATGATGCTGAGAACACCGATAATAGTGGCTAAGAAGAACGCTGTTAACGGCAAATCCAACACGATGCTCTGAGTGGTGAGAAGAAGTAAAATAGTGATCGAAAAGAACAATGAGAACACAAAAGCAACACTTTTACTGCGATGATATAGAGCAGAAAAAGAAAGACCAATAGACATTAAACAGATAATGTTTCGCAGGCTAAAGGCATCGACAGGAACCACAAATTCGATGAACTGAAGCCCATAAGTAGATGCCCAGCTCAAAAGAACGATCACTATAAATTCTAAAGCAACAAAAACAAATTTTTCAAACTTCATGTAACAACAACCTTAAATGCTTAACCAAGAGGGATCCGAAATTCTCTTTTTTAGGGTTCCAATTTAGGACATCTACTCCCAACATATGGAACTGTTGAGTCAGCCTTTTGCTTTTGACCTCAAGAATTCGAGCGGTGAACTCTTCGAAACAATTTTTTTTATGGATAAGGTCATAAGGCAAAACATTTACAATCAATGTCTTTGCTAAATGTTTCCTCTTTGCATCCCAAGAAACTTTTTTTATTCCTTGAATAAGCTCCTTTACGTTGTTTTGCGTTAGATGGGTAATTATTATAATCAAAGGCGAAAGACTGGTAAGCTGTTTTCTGTTTTTCTCGATGGCTTCAGGCAAACCTTCTACGGCGTGAATTTGAATTCCGCTCTCAATCGAATATAGTTTTAGTAGTCGCTCGGAAATTTTAATAAATTGCTTTTTCCCAATATCTGGATAGAATCTTTCTTGTAAGTCATTGTAAATGTACATTGCAAGAAGGAAACCTTTGTTTAAGAAAAAATGGGTAAAATTGATAGCGGCCTCTATGCCGTATTCATATGCGTTCTCTGTCGAAGTGCCGAACCGCATGTTTTGATGGGCGTCTAGAAAAATCCATACACACAGCTTTCCTTCTCGTTCATACTCGTTTATAAGTGGAAGGCTTTTAATTCCACGCGACATTCTTGCTGTGGCTTTCCAATTGATAAACTTAAAAGAGTCACCATGTGTGTATTGCCTTATTTCTTTAAAATCAGTACTCATAGCACCAAGTCTCGTGATGCCTCCTAAAGGGGACAATAATGAAGACATTTTATGATGAATTCGCACCTTTCGAATGTCAAATATGCGTGGAGACACTGTCAGTTCATTTGGCTTCCCAACAACATCTTTTATGGGCTTAAGTCCGAGGATAGGTTTAAACTCTAATTCAGTACCTTTAAAATAATAGCGACCACGTTTAGTACACTTTGCCTTGTACGATAAAGCAATATTTTTGGTTCCAACTCCTTTCCACATTACTTTATAATTACTTCCATCAACTAGCTCAAAATGCTCCGGAAGTTCTTCATACAAAGTTACAGTGCCGATGCCCCCAGTTATCTTAACTGTTGTTTCTATATCGACAGTTTCGCCGACCCATGCGGAGTTTTTAGAACATGTTCTTTCAGCTTCAATTTTCGGCAAAGGTAAAGAAATTCCGAACAGATAGACGAAGAGGGGAACAAATGAGATTATTAACACTATACGATTTGCAATAAACAAGCCAAAAATAAAAAGAACAGCAAACCATATGAGAGTTTCTTTAGCTTCAGGAAGAATTGTCATAAACTACCTCGAACGGTAATCCTTAGGCACGGGCACTTTGTTAATAACCTCTATCACCGCTTCTTTTTCATCAAACCTTTCAAGAACATGTTCTGGTTTTAAAATCAGTCTATGTGCAATAGCTTCAATGACGACAGTTTTTACATCGTCGGGTATCACATAATCTCTTCCATCGATAAGCGCCAAAGCCCTTGCGGCCTTAAGTAATGCCAGCCCACCTCTCGGACTGGACCCCACTTCAACCTTTGGGTGCTTTCGTGTTTCTCTGACTATCTGAGCGATATACTCCAAAATTGTATCATCCACATAAATACTGTTCTCAACTTTATTTTGTAGAGCTAGAAATTCTTCAGGGGAAACAACTGGCTTCATGTCTCTTGTAGGGTCATCTTTCTTCCAGCCTAATCTACGAAGAAGAATTAATTTTTCTTCGTTCACCGTTTCCGCGTATCCTGTGGAAAGTTTTAGTAAGAATCGATCTACCTGAGCTTCCGGAAGTGGAAAAGTACCTTCGAATTCTATGGGGTTCTGAGTGCCCATAACAAAGAAAGGCTCCATTAGTATGTGTGTTTCATTTTCTATTGTGACTTGCCGCTCTTCCATAGCCTCCAAAAGTGCTGACTGTGTTTTGGGCGGAGATCGGTTAATTTCATCCGCAAGCAAGATGTTTGTGAATATTGGGCCTTTCATAAGTTCAAATGTTTCCTCTCTATGTTTCCAGACTTTAGTGCCCAGAATATCCGCAGGCAGGAGGTCTGGTGTGAATTGAACACGAGAAAATTGGCACCCAATTGAAAATGCTAGAACTTTAGCAAGCAATGTTTTTCCTAAACCTGGATAATCTTCAAAAAGAATGTGGCCATTGGCAAGGGCTGCAGATAAAATTTTTTCTATAAGGATTTTGTCCCCTACGTATATGCTAAGGCACTTCTCGACTATTTTTGCGCATAGTTTTTTTTCTTTTTCCAAATTCACTTCTATTTCATCCCTCTATGATATTTCTTCTACAAGTTTTTTCAATAACTCTTCTCTTGCCTCTCTGTTTATTTTTTGGGTTTTCTTCTTGGTCCATGGAAACGCTAAAAAGGGTATTTTCTTGTCTTGATATCCTGATAATCGTTGAATTTTTCGCAATATTTGGCTTTCAGATTCTCCTAGATCTCTCAGCTGCAATGCATAATAAACAAGCATTAATTCTTTTTTCCCTGAGTTGACAAATAAGTCTTGGATGTACGTGAGATAGTCGAAGTCTGCGTGTGTTTCTTGCTTAGTTTCTTGCACGTGCTTTTGCCATCTAGAAAAGCTTGGTTCAGGGTGAACTTCTAAAGTCGTCTTTCTTAACTCCATGTAAGCCAAAAAAATTGCAAACACAACAGTAATCCATTCTCCAATAACCAATGTGGGAATGATTTTTAAAAGGGACGACCTGATGAAGGCAATGTAGAGAGTTAAGATAGCTCCTAAAGAAAAACTTACCCAACTGCTCGAAAACCACTCTAAAAACACTAAAGATGTTCGTTGACTGTACGATTTTGCTAGCAACCTCAAAATTATGCCTATAGGTGTTACAAGAAAACCTCCTGCGAATGGGAGGAGAGCCAATTCGGCTGGTTTCAAAGTTTCTGGGAGAATAGTTGTTATATGAAAAGTAGCGTAGCTTAAAATTCCCAGAAAAGAGGCGGTTAACAAACTAAGACGGTTTTTATTTTTTATTAAGTCGTGTCCTACTGCTAAGCTAGTTATTGCGAAAGAAATTAACATTAACGGAAATAATGCTTCGCTCATGGAAGAAAGATATAGATAGTAGCCCGTGACTAAAAAACCAGCAAAACCAACCAATCCCTTTATCGCCACCTTTTCCCTCGTTTTACTCAACATTCACATTCAACTCCTTAAGGGCTAAATACATTGTTTCATAACTTCTTCTAGTTACAGAACGAGGGCTATACTCAGCCTTCTCGAAGCAATCTGTGATGCATTTAGCGTTCAAAGAAGACATACCTGCTGGTTGAAGCATGTATTGGATTTCTCTCGCAGTCATGTAATCTTTCACGGTCATACAGCTTTGAATAAGGTTTTGCAGAAACGCATGATATAGTCTAATTATTTCTTCTCTATAATCTACTATGCGAAGCGCTATCTCTGTAGCATCCAAAGTTTTGTTTGAATCATCATGCAACACAGCTATAATTTTTTGTAATCCTTTCTTGTCAAAGACATGATAAAAACTGAAACGTCGGTTATCATCAACTTTCTCTTCAAAGACAAGGTTATCGTTAATAAAGATTTTAAGTTTGTTTTGAGAAACTTTTTCGCCGTTATGTTCCAATGTACATTTAATCAATAGTTTATCCTGAACCCCCCAAACGGGTGGAAATGGATCTACTATCTCGGTAAAACATATCTTCAACCGGGAGTTTTTTATTTTCTTAAAATCCTCTTCAAAAAAGATGATGCTCGGAGATTTTGTTAACACTTGGACACTGTTTTTCTTAAGTTTTCTTGTGAACGATTTCGTAATAAGGTTCTCTTTATAGACTACATAAAACATTCCTGCGAGGATAAGTGAAACTGCTACCAAATTAGGCTCAGCAGACACCCATGCGGGAATAGTACTAGCTAAATACTGGTCTGAACCGTCAAAAGAAACCACTAAAGATATATTCTCTGGTAGGATTGGAGAGGCTAGATCTAACGAAAACTTTACTTTCCCTTCATTGTCGGTTTGGCATGATAGACGGTGATTCTTAACAGTAATTGTTTGTCCTTTAAGTGGAAACTTTTGGTCATCAAGAAGAAAAGCTGTAACAATGAGTGAACTTCCGAAGAGCCCTTTCTTAGTGATAGTTGCATTCAGATAGGTTCTCGCCGCCACCCTGACCTCTTGTGTTAAAGTCAAGTTTCTGCTGACAAAAGTGAGTGTGTGATTTCCAAGATCTTCACTTTCAGATATATGAAGCGTGTGGGTGAAAGATCCGTTGGCATCTGTTTTTATTGTCGCTATTTCTTTGTCGTCTAAGGATATACTCAGAGAATGGTTTGTTTCTTTTTCTATATTCGTCGTTATTAACCCTTTTATTTTGTTCTGCTCTCCTCGAATTAACGTGCTTGGTGTTAGCGTTCTAATAAGATAAAAAGGAGGCCCTCTAACTTCTGTTCCATATGGAGGAAAATCCTCGGGTAATGAGTCCAATTCACCTGAAGGTGTTGCATCGAATGGAATCCAGCCGTAGGGAGGCAAGTATACTTCTGTTAAAGCATGAGCACTTGTGCTATGATAAATAGCTTTATTTTCCAAAACATACGAAGGTTTAAACCCGCCACAAACCCTGGCTGGAATGCCTTGACATCTTAAAACTACGGCAAGTGCGGTTGCTGCATCAAGACAAATTCCCCTTTTTCGTTCAAGGAAGGTAAGAACCCAGTCTTGGAAAATAACACGAGGGACTCGTCCTGCAGCGAGGTCGCTGTCATATTCAAAATTGCTTTTTATATACTCTACGTCTTCAAGGATTTGATCAAAAACATTAAGAGATGAATTTTTCAAATTTTGTGCGAATAGTTTTACCTCGAGCGGAAGGCTTTCTGGGAGTTGCAAGTATGTTTCACGGATATTTTCAGGAATAGAATCTAAAGAAATATTGCCTTTATGTATGTCCAGAGAATCCCATGTAGCTTGGTAAGTGAAATTAATTTGCGAAGTTGGGGCAGGTTCTGTTAATCGAACTTGGTAAATGCCTGCGACCTCATCAAAGAATAGTTTGAATTTCAGGTCGTATGGCGTTGTGAAATTGAAGACTGTGGACGATGAAGAAGGTGTCGGCAAATAAAACTCGTTCGTTGTTGCGTTAAGTTCCACTGAAAAAATCAAAGTAGCATTGCTTGAATTTTTTTGGGAGTCTATCATATTGGATACCGTTGTCGTCTGCCACTTGAAGCCATTATAGTAATCATACGTAACGAGCCTCCAAAAGAGAAGAGGAAAAGTTGGCGACACCTTAAACACCAAATATCTATCTTGCTGTATCCACCCTTCTACGCTTTCTCTAACCGGATAAGGCCATACATTCCAGTGCGGGACTGACATTTGTCTAATTGAAGGAAGACTTTCGAAAACGATGGCAAAGAAGGGAATAGTCAAGGACAAAATTAGAAAGACTGTCAATGGAAGCAAGTTTTTCTTTATCATTTAGGTGCGTTCACCAAAGACTTACTACTTTTAAAAATCTTTTGGCGGTATTTAATCTTTAACTCTTCATTTAGTCTTAAATTTGTTATAGCCACTCTACGAAAACTTTATCATGAAAGCTCTATTTTTTATTTTCGAAGAAGAAAATTGCTAGAACACATTAAAGAATTCGGAAAGTATTTTGCGATAGCTGGTTTTAGAAACGTGACAATCAAGGATACAACAGAATTTTTAAAAAAGATACACAAGGAAAAACCGTCAAATGTGGAAACTCAGTTTTTTGACGCTAAATTTGTGGCTTCATGGGAGCATTTGTACTTTGCAGTTTTGAATGCGTTAACGGCTTTCAAGAACAAGGAAAATATTTCAAAAAGTGTAACGATGGAAACATTGCTTTACGCTTCTTCACAAAGACAAATTCGAAAGGCTATGGAACTTCTCGGCATTAAATCCGAAACATCAGAGATAGCGTTGCTAATAATTGGACAGAACCCTGAAACCGTAAAATCAGCTTTACCAATAATTTCAGCAAGTGTTGACATACAACATGATGATACGGTTCTCGAGTTATCAGAAGAAAAGAGGAGAATCATTCAAAAAGCTTTTGGAATTTCAGATTTAGAGCTTAAAACCGTCATGAAAAAAGATGGTTTGGAAAAAGCCTTAATCAACCTCGTCATCGAGCAAATGGCGTTGCTAGCAACTCGGCGTTAGTTTATAGCATTTTTTCCTTCATAACGGTTAAGATTTCTCCCGGTTTTATCACTGAAACTCCAGTTAATCTGCCAATCACCTCAATTAAAAGAATTTTGTCAGGATTGTTTAGGTTAACTTCTCGTTCAATATTTGCCGCAGCGGCTTCGATAATGTCCTGTGTAGGGGTCTCCGTAAAACGTTTCTCAACTGTAACGCGGAAAGTTTCGCCCTTGCCTATCTTAGAACTGAGGTCCATGGCTGTCCGTTGAATTTCGCCTAAATCTGTGCGCACAACTCTTTCAACAGGAATTATTCTAAGCGTATAGCGAAATTCGTAGGGACGTTCACGCAAAAATTTGCGAAATTTTTCTATAACATCAAAAGGGTTGAAAGCCGTTTTCACAGCAATTAGACCCGAAATGCCAGTCTTATCAACTGTCGGTGCTGAATCGCCTATTTCTCCAAGTAAATACCATAACTCAGAACAAGCGTAACCCTCGTTTCCGCGTGAAGTGGTTGCTAAAAGGTTAAAATCTCTGAGCATAGTCACACCTCTGTAATGAATATACTGAATTATTATTATTTCGTAGGTAAATTTAATGTTTCTAAAAGAAGGCTCAATAAAAACCTCATATGGCGAGTTTGAGGTCAGTGCAGGTTAGTTGGCTTTTTCACAGCTTAGGGCTCTTAGCCGTCGCCTCACATCATCCCACTGTTAACATGCCATTACAAAGATTTATTCATTTTGATGACAATAAAACATTACGCTTAAATTTATGGTCGCATAAGCTCACTAATCTAATTTAGAAGGAGATAAGTCATTGACTGAAAAGGGAAAACCGGTAATTGTTGTTCATGGTGGTGCTGGAACTTTGCAACCTGAACGCAGTCAACCTGGTTTAGAAGGAGTTAAAAGGGCCGCAAAGAAGGGTTTTGAGATTCTAGAAAAGGGAGGAAGCGCTGTTGACAGTGTCATGGAAGCCGTTATGGTTATGGAGGATGATGATGCATTTAATGCCGGCTACGGCTCTAGTTTGAACATGGAAAAGGGTGTGGAAATGGAAGCATCGATTATGGATGGAAAAACATTGCAAGCGGGTGCTGCTGGACTGTTGAAAGACATTAAAAATCCTGTCCGTTTAGCAAGGACTGTTATGGAAAAAACAGATCACGTTTTTGTGGTCGGCGAAGGGGCAGAAAAACTCGCTAGAATCTTTAATCTTGAAAGAAGAGATCCAATAACGGAGCTTAGGTTAAAGTATTACGAACAGCAGAAAAAAGCCTTGTTTGATGGAAAATTTGAATTGCCGAGGCTGGCTAGCTTAGTTAAAACTTATCCTGAACTCTTTAAACTTGAAACTGTGGGTGCAGTTGCCCTAGATAAAGATGGAAATGTTGCAGCCGCAACTTCTACGGGAGGCTTTCCGTTAAAACTTCCCGGAAGGATTGGAGATTCACCATTAATTGGATGTGGCACATACGCGGATAACTATGTTGGTGCATGCTCTGCAACAGGCATTGGTGAAATAGCGATAAGGCTTGTTTTGGCAAAGACTGTTTGCAGTTATATGGAGAATGGGAAAACGGCACAAGAAGCTGTTGAACTAGCAATAAAGCTTGTTAACAAGAGAATATTAGCCACGTACAATCATATGGGGCTAATCTCTGTTGACGTTCACGGAGGAATTGGCGCAGCACATAATTCTCCAAACTTATGCTGGGCTTATATCAAGCCAGGAATGCAAGAGCCTGTGGCTTCTTTAACAGCTAAAATTGTGAAGTAAAGTCTCTAAAAAGACGTTGACAGCTCTGCGTCTTGATTTTTATTCTCGACAACTGACGAATAAAAATGTTTAAACCATTGCTTGGTTGCTTTCATTAAGCGCTAAAACGGGTGGGAGGTGAAAAAAGATGCCTGAGGAAGAGGAAGAAGAGGAAGAAGAGGAAGAAGAATGGGAAGAGGAAGAATGGTAAAAATTTAGGCAGACATGAGCATTTTTCGATTTTTCTATGCCTAAAATTTTGAACCATATTTATGCCTTTTTCAAACCGCATATTTATAACCTACTAGTTATGACCACTCATTATCGGACTAATCATGACAAGAGTTGCCGTCTTAGATGCTGATAAATGCAAACCAAAACGTTGCAGTAGATTGTGCCATCGTTTTTGCCCAATAGTGCGAAGCCACATAGAAGCCATACGGTTTGAAAACGACAAACCAGTCATTGTGGAATCCCTTTGCACGGGATGTGGAATATGCGTAAAGAAATGCCCATTCAAAGCCATCTCAATAGTTAATCTTCCAGACGAGTTAGAGAAAGAATGCAGCCACCGTTTTGGAGAGAACACT
>Ga0315280_10008693_pt1 | contig 13251 bp, 12 predicted proteins | sample YL17G06_40_MG_FD_203697 | JGI IMG/M metagenome (GOLD analysis project Ga0315280, IMG submission 203697) | Sediment microbial communities from Yellowstone Lake, YNP, Wyoming, USA - YL17G06_40 | ecosystem: Environmental > Aquatic > Freshwater > Lake > Sediment | place: USA: Wyoming | collected...
AGAACGATTTCTTTTACTTCCCTGGTATTTTCAAGGAATTCTGCCTATGAGGTGCCATAATTACAATCACCATAAGGAGGTGATTAAAATGTTTAAACGTAAAAGAAAGGGGATGGCTTTAATCATGGTAGTGCTGATTTCGGCGCTCTTGTTTGTGTCTATCATCGGCATAGCAATGAAAGTTGTTCCGGAAAATAAAATAATTGTAGCGCGGTCATCTTCTCAAAGGGCATTAACTGCTGCAGAATCAGGTCTTTCACAGGTTTTGTTTAATTTGCGTAATGCAGATTTTATAAGTGAAACCACTGCCCCTTCTAGTAACCTTGAATATCTTACTATAGGAAATGTAGAGAGCATTGCATCCATGAACACAGGAGAGTCTCTAAAAATAACAATAGATCCACCACCACCATACGGAACCAGTACGCCTTATGTGACTTATCAGGTAAAAATATTAAAAACTGGAGGTGAAACATGGATACCTGACAATCTACCTTCAGATGCGCTGCATAATGTATCTTTAGAGATTCATTCAATGGGTTTGGTACTTGATAAGAAAGGGGGTAATGTTCTTGCAAGAAAAGTAATCAGCACGAATTGCAATGTTGATTTTAATAAAACAACAGAAACCATTCCTTTATCTCTAGCATTACTTGCCGGGGGAGATATTAAATTTTCTGGAGGTGGAGGTGGAAAATACCCGATTGAAGGAGGGAGTGTCTTTGCTAATGGTAACATAATTGGAAAGGAAAATAAATTAGTAATTAATGGAGGATCAGCATATGCTGCGGGCACAATTCCTAAAGGAATTGCAAGCGGAGGTGTAAATCCTGGTTACGGTACTACTATTGAAATCTCTCAAATTTATGCTGATTACAATAAAAATTTGGCTTGGAACTTTAAAACAGGAGCGTATCCATATAACGATAGTGTTGCGGCACAAACAGATCCGAAAACAGGTGCAGTTTTATATACATATCCGAATATGTCTGATCCATATGTCCAATCTGTTATCAGGAATTATCTTCATGGAGCAACAGAGGATACGGGCGATATGTTGGAAGACATACATGCTTTTTACAACGACCTGATGAATGCTACAGGCACAGAAGATGGGAGTGGTAGTGGCCTTGATGCTTTAAATCCTCTTGTAGTTGCTGATTTACAGAAGAATGCAAAGAAAGTTGCTTACTATTATAATGGTGATTTTACATTCAACGGTTCTTCCATTAAATATTTTGGAGACGAAGATAAGTTTTATACTGATCCTAACCAAAAGAAAGATATTAATTATCTTTCTTTTGGAGGAATTATTATTATTGACGGTGACCTTTCTATAGAAAGTAATGATGCAATAGGAGATCTAAACAAATTAGACCTTACTTTCATTGTGAGAGGTACAGTTACAATAAGAACGACTGGTTCTGCAGTATTGAACGGTTTGCTTTATGCCGAAAATGGCATAAAGATGGAATCTGGGAGCATGGAAGTTAATGGAGCTATAATAACAGAAGGAAGCATAGATGTGAAAGGTAATTCTACAATAACTTACCATGAAATGGGCTTGAATACTATTAATGTTTTGAAACTCTTGTCGAGTGGTGTTTCTAATGCGAATATAGGTTTGTCTTCCTGGAAAGAAATTTCATACGATGAATTTTAAACTGTTTGCTAGAAATCGTAGAGGTTTCACGCTTATTGAGCTTATTATAGTAATTGCAATTATTATTATCTTGACAGGAATTGCAGTACCTTTGAGCGCTGGTTATATTACAGAGCGCAATGTTTATAATGCTGCAACGCAGGTTCAGCAGGATTTATTGCTTGCTCAAAGCCTTGCAATTACTCATAGTTCTGGCGCTTCTGGATGGTTTGAGATTTATTTCTACCCTTCAGATAATAAGTATTATGTTGAGACGACCGAAGATGCGAAGTTCACTCCTCCTTCGACTAAATCTGGCAAGGTGATTACAAGACAATTTAACTCTGTACTTAAATTTTCTTTAAGTCAAAGTCTTTTAGATTCAGGCGGTAAGATCAACTTTAATAATTTTGGAAATCCTAATCCGAGTGGGGAAAGTATAATAACTATTTTTAATACTTCTGAAAACAAGAAAATAAACGTTACAATCTCAACTATCGGCAGGGTAAAAATCGACTGGGTAACGAAGTAAAATTTTTATATATCACTGAATACAGGGAGGCTGTTGTGCCTCCCTTTTTTATTTTTATGACCTTTCTTTATAATAGAAACATTGAAAAGAAAATGGTGGATTTATGGGCTTATTTGAAAAGAGAAGAAAAGGTTTTACACTTATTGAGCTTCTAATAGTTATTGTTGTAATAATTACTATTACGGGAATTGCTATTCCTGTTTCTTCTAAAATCATTGCTGAACGTTCATTATATAATGCTGCAGTTCAAATTCAGCAAGACATATTGTTGGTGCAAAATTTTGCAATAACTCACAGTTCAGGTAATACTGCGCGCTTCAGAATCAGATTTTATCCTGCGCAAAATAAATATATAATTGAAGAAAGTGAAGACGCAAACCTTGTATCAGGACAGGGGAAATTAATAAAAAGAAAATTTCCTACATCATTAGGGCTTCCTATGTTTTTTAGCAAAAATGTTCCTGATTCAGTTGTCTTCGGGGTAAGCAGTGTGCCCCCGAAAGCCTATGTTGATTTAAGTTTTAACAATGTGGGAAATCCGTTCCAAGGTGGTGGACACATTAATTTAATTAATAAAAGTGGAAGTAAGCAAATTAAAGTTATAGTTTCATTAATTGGTAGAGTGCGCATCGAGTGGGTTAAAAAATAAGTGCAATAGTCTAAATATTAAAATGAGGAGATTATCACGGGCTCTTCGAGCCCTTATAATGACGGCATTATCGGAGATTATCACAAAAGGAATGCACGATGATGTCATTATCCTTTTGTCACTCTGAGGCTGTTTTTCTTAAAGCCGAAGAGTCTTAGTATTTTCTCTCTTTGTCATTCCGGATCAAATCCGGAATCTCGTATTTGAAAAAGAAAAATATAGACCCTGAGACAAGCTCAGGGTGACAGAAGGGGAAAGGATTGTAGAATGACAGAGAATAAAAAATGAGATTCTTACAGCTCCACACTACGGAGCCTCAGAATGACTTTTCTCTCTTGTCATCTCGAGCGTAAGCGAGAGATCTCCTCATTTATTTTTAAAAGGAGATTCGAGGGAGTGTGTCCCCCGATTAAAAGAGCCTATATAGTTGTATTTTGCAAGCGAAGATTCCAAGTATTAAATGAGGAGATTATCACGGGCTCTTCGAGCCCTCATAATGACAACGTTATCTGAGATCGTCATGGGTTTCTTGCGAAACCCTCACCATGACAGGTTGTTTGGTATAGCTTTATAAAAAAGGAATGGAGGCCAGGCGAGGGGACTTCCTGACCTCCAAGGAGGTGTGAGTTTTGATATAACAGAGGGAGCAGGGGGAAGCTCCTCTGTCGACACCCTTTATGATGTTTTGGAGGGAGTTCTGGCGGAGAGAGTGGGATTCGAACCCACGGAAGGATTTTGGTCCCTCACTCGCTTAGCAGGCGAGTGCCTTAAGCCTACTCGGCCATCTCTCCGCACAACGTTTAATTATATGCATTTATTTAAAAAATTCAAGTTTTTGTATACGTTACATACATTTGATACTCCGGATAACATTTTAGTAAGTAATTTATCGGTGTCAAATTGTTAAGACTCTTATGAGGTCTTTCAGTATTATAAAATAATCCATCAGGTTCACATCAAACTTAGTACTCATGTCTATTGCCTAATCAAAATAATTTTCAATTGCCCTCTTGCTGCATCCTGTCATAAAAAGGATATCTTCAATGCTATATTACACTGCTTCTTCTACTACATACCGAACTGCAGACTTATCTACAATTGGAAGCATTTCTTTTGGTTGAGATTTTGTTGCAGGTAACAACCTTGTTCCAAACTCTGCTACAGGAATTGTAAACTTTTTTATTTTAATTACCTTTCACCTCTTAAAATGTTTTTTTGAAAGTTGCGGGGAGTGAGAACATTGGAAGATACATAGCGAGAGCAATGAAACCGACAATGACGCCAAGTATTATTATAAGTGTCGGATCGATCTTTGCTACAAGATTTTTAATTGCATGGTCAAGATCCCTATCCCAAAGGATACCTAATTTTTCTAATACGCTATCTAAAGAACCACTTCTTTCACCAACAGAAACCATCTGTACCATTATCCTCGGAAAGAACTTTCTTTCCCTCATTGCAGCAGAAATATTACTTCCTTTTCCTATTTCTTCCTGCACAGTCTTTAATTCGCTTATAATATATGCATTGCCTGAAACTTTTGAGGCAATTTCAATTGCCTCAACTACATTAATGCCACTTCCAAGGACAAGCGCACAAGAATGTAAAAATCTCGATAAAGCTCCAAATTTACTGATTTTACCAAAAACTAGAATTTTAAGTTTATATCTATCAATTAGGAGTCTTCCAAATTTTGTAGAGTAAAAAATTCTATAGGCAACATAAATAAGTACTACCACAATAACGAGTAGTTCCCATTTGTGCTTTAGGAAATTACTTACTTGAAGAAGTATCCTTGTGGGAGTAGGTAGAACTTCCCCTGCCTGAGTGTAAATTGAGACGAACTTAGGGAGGATAAATCCCAACAGAAAAATAACAACACTAATTACAACAGTAACCACAAACTTAGGATAAGCAAAAGCACTGTTTATTTTTCTCCTTATATCAATGTCCCTCTCAAGATAGTTAGCAATACCTCTTAGTACCTTATCAAGAGTTCCTGTAGCCTCTCCTACTGAAAGCAAACTAATATAAATTTCCGGAAAGACTTTTCTATATTTTTTGAAAGCATTGCTCAAAGAAGTTCCCTTTTCTATATCTGTTTTAATACCTGTAATAATACTTTGGAAAGATTTATTCTCAATTTGTTCTGAAAGTCCTTGAAGAGCTTCTGTAATTGAAAAACCCGAGGCGACGAGCGTTGCTAATTGTTCTGTAAATATAATGAGCTCTTCTTCTCTTATCCTACCAGAAGATAAATTAAAACCTTGAAGGTTGAGTTTTGAAACCCTTGCTTCCTCAATAGAAACAGGGTAAAGGCCTATTCTTTCAAGTGAAGTATGAACTTCTTGTTTATTGAGTGCATCTATAAAGCCTTTTACACTTTTTCCTTTTTTGTCAATTGCCACATAGCGAAAGTGTTTCAAAACTACGCCTCTTCTACTACTCTCTCTACTTCACTGAATGCAGTCACTCCCTGTGTTACTTTAAGGAGCCCTGCCTTGCGCATGTGAACCATACCACTTCCTACAGCGGCATCACGAATTCTGTCATAAGAGGCAGATGTTTGAATAAGTGATCGTATCCCTTCATTAATTTCAAGCACCTCGAAAATTCCTGTTCTTCCCTTAAATCCTGTAAAGTTACAAATCATACACCCTTTTCCTTTTTTAAGTTCTCTTACTTCAATGCCTGTTTCTTTTTCAATGACAGATTGCTCGATCTCCTCAAGTTCATATGAATGTTTGCAGTTATGGCAGATTACTCTTACAAGTCTTTGCGCAACTACTCCAATGAGCGAAGATGCAAGAAGATACGGCTCAACTCCTAAATTTAGTAATCTAACAGGAGTTGAAGCTGCATCATTTGTGTGAATAGAGGCAAATACAAGATGACCCGTAAGCGAAGCCTCTACTGCAACCTTTGAGGTTTCAAGATCTCTTATCTCTCCAACCATAATGATATTTGGGTCAAGTCTTAGTATTGATCGAAGTCCAGAGGCAAAAGTTATACCAGCCTCCTCGTTTATCTGTATCTGCACAACGCCTGGTATGTTATATTCAACAGGGTCTTCAAGAGTTATAATCTCTGTGCTTCCTACATTAAGCGTTGAAATTGCAGAATACAGAGTCGTTGTTTTTCCCGAACCCGTAGGACCTGTAACGAGAATAATCCCATATGGCTTTTTGATAAGTTTTGAGAATACATCAAATTGCTCGGGAAGCATTCCAAGTCTTTCAAGTGGCATAAGCATCTTTTGTTTGCTGAGGATTCTCAAGTTAAGTTTTTCTCCGAATGATGTACCCATGGACGAGACTCTGAAATCGTAAAACTCATCTGCATGTCTTGCATCAAAATGACCGTCTTGAGGTCTTCTCCTTTCGGCAATATCCATTCCCGCATTTACCTTTATGAGCGAAATAAGAGGCTCAGCTACTTCTTTCGGGAGAGTTAGCACATTATACATTATACCATCTATCCTGTATCTTACTTTTGTAGAATAATCTTCAGAATCTATATGTATATCTGAAGCATTTTGATTGATAGCATCTGAAATGACCGAGTTTGCAAGTGAAACAATAGAGGTCTCACCGACTCCGGTCTCCGATATAACCCTGATTAAACCCTCTTCAGTTTTTTTTGCCCCGATTGCAGTTATTACATTTTCTGCTTTCCTCTCAATGTCAAAAACCTTATTAAGAGCTTTATCAAATTCCTCATCTGCAATGAGAAACGGCTTCACTTTAAGGCCCGTCATTAGCTTAACATTTTCCAGCGCTTGAGGGTTTATTGGGGGTACACAAGCAACTTCAATAGTATCATCAGTCCTTCTTATCGGTACAACCCTGTAAAGTCTTATAAAGTTCTCAGGCAACAAATTGAAAAGAGCAGGATTGAGAGCGAACTCCTCAAGTGAAATCGCAGGAATACTTGCTTGTATTGCGAGAAATTTACCAAGCTCTGAAGGAGAAATAATTCCCTCGTTTACGAGAATTTGTCCCAACTTCTCGTGAGTTTTTTCTTGCTCCGCTAATGACTCCTTAAGTTGTTCTTCAGTGATAAGACCAACCTTAAGAAGCAAATCTCCAAGCCTTAACTGCTCACCCATTTCTAAGGATTGCCACCCTCATAGCTCCATCTTTCAACGCTTGCAGTACGAATGTAAAATGTTATGTTTATGCCTGTGTTGGCTTTTCCGCTTGTGCTATATGAAACACTGTTTTCCACAATGTAATGGTTGTATGTTTCGAGAGATTTTAGAAAGTTAGCGAGATTATCGTAGCCTGAAGAAACGTTTAAAGAAATTGGAAGAGCTTTGAGAGGGAGAGTTGTATCTTGAACAGTTGTAAGGTTGCTGAAGGAAATCGTGTTAATATCAATTCCAAATTTTAAAGCATCACTACTCAATCCCTTTAAGAAGTTAAGCAAACTTTTATCGTCGAAAAACATTGCTTCTATGTCGTTTATGCTTGCGTTTGTTTTGCTCAAGTCGGTTTTTAAACTTTCAACAGTGTTTGCGTTGTCAATTTTTTGATGAAGAATTAGAGTCTCGCTATTCAATTTCTTGATGTCTTTTGTGAGAGTAACCACCTTGAGCCCAAAGAAGCTAACAACACCCGCAATCTCAATAATCGCTATCAAAATAAAAACGTTTACCAATCTTATTTTATTTTTCTTCCTCATTTCGCAATTCCCTTTAAAAATATCTGGACATCAAAAGTGAAAACACCCGATGTATCACCTCTTGTAATAGTTCCAATAGAAGCTTTTTCAACGTACGTTGCACTCGTAAGGTTCTTTTCGAAGTCAAGAACAGTTGCTATTGTTGGCGCAGTGCCTCTTACTGATATTTTTCCGTCTTCTGCAATTGTAACATCAAGGAAGCTGAGCCCGGTAGGACGCTTTGTAGACATCTCTTGAAGAACTTTGGAAAGTTTTACATGATTGTCAAGCATCTTTCTGGTATCGCTAAATTTTGCAAGCAGGTCCTTAGCTATCTGAAGATCTTTGAAAAATTTGTCGGCATCTTCCGACGGAGCTGAAATTTCACCTATGGATTTTTCAACATTCTTTAGGTTAACCTGAGTATCGGTAAGCGTTTTATTAATAATGGGATATGCAACTGCTGCTGCTGCATTGATTGCAACAAGAACAAGCGCTATAGTAACGGTCTTGAGTCTGTCGGAATAGCGCTCACGCAAGAGGTGTTCGTTGATACTTAGAAAGAGCGGGTCGTCAGCTTTTGAAAAAGCAAGTGCAGCAAGCCCTATGGAGCAAATAAACTCATTTCCACCCGATGATTGTATTTTTAAGTAGTCTTCTTCGTCTTTTAGTTTCACGTCTTCTGGAACATTTAAAGCAACAATTGGATAAGGAATTTTTTCAGTAAGAGTTTGCAAAATTTCACCTGTTTTATTAGTCCCAGTTGAGAGGAAAACCTCTTTTACTGGGATGTTCAAGGTTTTCGATGCATAAGTGAAAGTGGTGAGAATGTTTCCTATCCAGGTACTCCTTGATGCAAGATCGTTCTCTTCGAATGCTCTAAAACCTATATCCTGAGTATAAGTAAATACAACTTTTCCATTATCAACAAATGTTAGGCCTGTAGTGTCTCTGTCGATGTTTACTATGCAAAATGCATTTTCTTCTTTAATTAGCACTGACACTGCCTTTGCAAGGGCAAAATTTGAAGGAACGATGCTTTTTGCTTTAATTCTACAATTGCGAAGGAAACTCGAAATATTGATTATGTTGCTCTCTTTTGTCGCTCCCCAAACAATCAGCGAACTGTCCGCATCTTTTTTTGAGGTAACAAATCCAAGGATAACATTTTCACCTGAGAATATTGCATAGTCTTTTATTTCTGTTTGAATCAACTTTAAAACCTTTGCATCCTTTAGAGGAGGAAGCACTTTGCTACGGACGATTACTCTATCACCTGGTATCGAAACAATGACTCTACTGCCAACATGCTCACTGGAAAAAACTTTCTTGACGGATCCTATTACCTCTTTATTTGTTTTGAGGCTGTCAAAATCCTCATATGGAATTTCCTCGATTTTGTCAATAGTTATTAACCCACCATCTTGCTCAATGATGGCTATTCTTATTGCATTTTCGCTTATGCTTATGCCTGCGCTTCTCTCTTTCATAACTCCCTATTGTGTATAGTTTATCAAATAAATGAGTTTCTCCAAACTTACCCTTGTGCTTGAAGTAAGGGTAATGGTAATGATGTAAGGTGGTGGGGAGGAGGGTGGAAGTATGGCGGTGACTGTGAAGTTTGTGATGACCCCCGGCTCAAGGCCTGTGGGGAAGATCGCAAGAGTTGGATTTGCAGATGTTCCAATGCCACGTTTAAAAATTGAACTTGCAGTTCCAACATTATCAAGCTCGTATTGGCAGTAAAGAGTAGGTTTTTTATTTCCATTAGTATCTGCATCGGTATACGAAAAAATTATTTTGTATGGGTTCCCTGTGGTTATCACTATGCTTACATTATCTGCCCTTCTTATCCTCTGCTCTAAATCCTGCATTATGAGATTCATTGCATACTGTCCTTTGATGTCCTGTGCGCCATAAATCTGGTTTCTGAATATTTGAGACATAAGCGTTGCAATAGGTAGAGCAATGAGAGCAATGATTGCAATGACGATTACCTCTTCCACAAGTGTGAAGCCTTTTCTTTTATATGCCCGCATTCGTACCATCGCTTTTGTTCCTCAAGAAATTACAGTCCATTTTGATTATAGGCGTTGATGTATCGGACATTTTATAAACCTCAACGGTAATTGTTTTTAGATAAAAATTTGAATTTTCTTGCACAGAAACATTTGTGTATTTATACCCAAAGTTATTATAGGGAGAAGAAAATGGAACAACGGATGAAGAATTTATAATACTTTGCAAATTAGTGTAGTTAAGCGCTTTAACATACTCAATTTGCTTTGAAGCAAGGGTTGAGGCAATCTCAATATCCTCAGAGCTTTTACTTTGCTTTGAAACATTTGTATATGCAGTGATGCTCCACAGCAAAATAATCCCCATAAGTGCAATGGAAATCGCAGCCTCAATAATAGAAGTGCCTTTCCTTAGTTTCATAATTAGTATTCCTCTCTATATGAAGAAGGAAGAAACTTCACGCTACTTGATACGATAAAATGAGGTGGTGGATTGCCGAAATAGTCATTTATGTAGTTAAACTTAATTTTATCTGCAATATTACCAAGGCTGTTTGCAACCATTTCTCCATTGATTGTAAGCATGCTTTGACCTGAATAGGATGCTGTAAAAGTAGCATTTGTATAAACAAAGCCATTTATCGTAAGTACCTTGTTTCCTTGCAACCTTACACTGAACTGCGTATTAGCATATGCCGGACTGTGAACCAATACTGGATAAGTTAAGCCATTAAAATTGACTGCAGTCCATGCTGCAGTGCTACTTATATCTATATTGGGAAAGTTAGTAATTAATGATAAACTAACTGAACCACTAAGTACGATAGTCAATGTATCACTTGAATTGCTTCCAGCATAATTAATAAATACAACTTTTCCTGTATCGCCATATGTTGTTGGATTATAACTTTGATTGCCTGTGAAATTCCTTTGTACAAAAAGTCCTGCTGGATAATTCGAAGAATTCGTGTACCAACTCCAATCCGGGTAAGGGATTGTACATGTCCCTAAAGGACAATAAAAATAGGAAGGATTATAAAAAAGATTAAAGAAATAGTTGCTATCTGGAATACCTATGGAATCTTTTCCTCCCGTTGAAGTATATAAGCAGTACTTAAGTGAGTCACTTGAGCCACCACCTTGAACATTAGCATATACTATCCTAGTGAATTGCCCAACCGTTCCTTCGCCTTTTATGGTGGCAATGCCACCATAACCCGAGTTATCTGGTGTAATATAAGTTGCTTTGTATGAGCCAATACCTGAAGGAGAAGTGCCTGTTATATTCTGCCCATTTGTGTATGTTGTGCCGTTATTTATGCTATAAATCATCTGGTTAATTCCCATCTGTGCAAAGTAAAGGGCTTGCTCTCTCTGGTAAATTTCCGTTTCCTCAAGAGCCTGAGAGCGCATTGCAGTGGAGATGCTTATAGCAAATACGCTTACAATAAGCCCAAAGACGATCACAACTATTATAAAGGCCTGTCCCTTCCGTTTCATATTAAAATTATAATCATTTCCCTCTGAATTTAAAAAAAGACCATCACTCTGTTATCGCGCACTCTTTTCCTCACGAAAGCGAGCGGAGGCAATCCTTTTGCCCATTCTGTCATTGCGATGAGTGAACGCAGCGAACGACGAAGCAGTCTTCCCACTCTCACACATTTGTCTTCCGAATAGAAACAAAAGATGGGGGGCACAATGCCCCCCATAAAGATTTAACTAAAAATTAGTACGCATACCAATTTTTGTCTGGATCAGGTACGGAATCTAAACCTTTTGAGTTAATTCTTACGTCCGCTTGAGTTTTGTCAGTGCTTACCCCATATACCCAGCCACCTGCATCTGTAATATCTCCAACTACTAAAGGACTATGAGTTACTATAGTTGGAACAGCATTGGAACGTATAACTGAGTCATCTGCTTTTGTTGCCTCCACCTCAGGCACTACTCCTTCTGCAAAAATCGTCCCGTCAAGCACTGCAGGATACACGCCGTGGTTCTTTGCATACTGAATACCAAGTGCAGACCTCACTGTCCCAAGTTGTGCCCTTGCCTCTGAACTTCTTGCTTCTTCAATAAGTCCTTGATACTTTGGCACTGCATAGAGTGCAAGGATGCCAAGGATTGCAATGACAATTACCAGCTCAATAAGGGTAAAACCCTTTCTATTTTTTCTCACATTTTCCTCCTAAGCTTAATTTACTTTAAGTATTCTAAGTATATTTTTAATTTTGTCAAGTACGTGTGCATGAATTGAATCATCAAAAATCTTAATCCTCTGTAATCGCTACCTCTGCGATTCTATGAAATTGAATCGTTGCCTCGTCAACCAATCTATATGAAAAATCTTTAGTCCTGAATTCATTTCAGGATCTATTAGAGTAAGGAGGTAAAAGAACTTGCTGATAAAGGGTGCAGGTTACAGAAGATTAAAACTGCAAAAACATCAGTTTACAAAAGATTAAAGATGAAGGAACATGAAGAGCTTTGGGAAAAGTTGAAAGAAGGAGGTTTATGGGCCTATTACTTAAAGAGAGGAAAGCCGTTCAAAGAGAAGAGGCAACGAGGTATAATGAAAGCAGAAGATGAAAAATTATCCGTTAATTTTCCCCTGGCTCAGAATAATTTCGTATAGAATCTGCTGAAAGGGATTGCAGATTACAGAAGATTAAATTTAAGTGAGGCAACCAAATAATATTTTGTAGAATTGCAAAAACAGCAATTAGAAAGGAGTAAGAAAATTATATGAAGCAACACGAATTTGTATAGGTAGTAGTCTCGTATGTATCGTAACTTGTACAGTTTTTGTATGGGTTATATACATAACTATTATTTCTTTTAGGGTCTTGCCGAATTTATTTCGGAATCTCGTTTTTTAAAGTATTAGGCCCTGAAACAAGTGCTTGTCTTCGACAAGGAAAGGATTGCAGGATGACCCCTTGGTTTGTTATCTCGAGCGTTAGTGAGAGATCTCCTCATTTATTTTTAAAAGGAGATTCGAGGGAGTGTGTCCCTCGATATTAAAAGAGTGCATAATGGCGGATAAGGAAGGATGTTCTTACGGAATTTCACGGCTCCTCTGAATGACTAAAAAAGGAAACGATAGGATTATCATTTTTAAATTGTCAATTATTAGTATAATAAAGCCATGAGATACGGTATTATATCTGACATACACAGCAATACCGAGGCGTTAAATGTTGCACTGAGCAATCTCACTGAGAAACAGGTTGATATTATTGTTGCCCTCGGCGATATTGTGGGGTATGGGCCTGACCCTGAAGAGTGCGTTAATATAATAATGAGCAAATCCATTGTTTCAGTCATGGGAAACCATGATTTCGGCCTGAACTCCCTTGATTATGAAAATTATTTCAATACCTATGCAAGGGAAGCGATAAGATGGACAAGGAACAGAGTTTCTGAACAGACAAAGAGCTTTATAAAAGGACTTCCATTTTTTATTGAAAAAGATAATTTCACGATGTTTCACGGAAGCCTGAGTGAACGAAACCCATTTCGTTATATTATATCTCAGGGTGATGCAATAGAGAGCTTCGATAATCTTAAGACACCCATAGGTTTTTTTGGGCATTCACATATTCCGGGCGTTTTCTCTATGGGGAAGGATAAAAAGATCGAATATATAAGGGGTGCTCCTGGACAAAGAATCGATTTAAAAGACGATTATAGATACCTTATTAATGTGGGAAGCGTTGGTCAGCCGAGGGATGGAATTCCTCTG
>Ga0315280_10008695_pt1 | contig 13251 bp, 10 predicted proteins | sample YL17G06_40_MG_FD_203697 | JGI IMG/M metagenome (GOLD analysis project Ga0315280, IMG submission 203697) | Sediment microbial communities from Yellowstone Lake, YNP, Wyoming, USA - YL17G06_40 | ecosystem: Environmental > Aquatic > Freshwater > Lake > Sediment | place: USA: Wyoming | collected...
TGCTTATAAGGTTGGATTATGTGTTCATAGTAGCGACAGCTCTCATAGCTGAATTATGGTGGGGGATAAGGAAGAAGAATTGGTACTGGCTCTTGGTGGGTTCAGTTACCGGGCTTGTTATGTTGCCCTGGGTTTGGTGGAGTTTGTCCACTTTTGGTCAATTGATGCCACCAAGTGGGGATGCTCTTGCTATGATTTTTGGTTTTAAACCTTCTTCAGGTTTAAGTGGCATTTTGGATCAAATGATTTACCTTTACTATGCTTTAAATAATCCACTTCACATGTTGATTTTCCTGTTTCAAATGGACTGGGCAGTAGTTATAGGATTTGGTTTCATCTTCATTTCTTACATTTTTACCCGAAAGAGCATTTTTAAAACAAAGAAACTGGTTGATCTATCTATTCTGCTTCTTGTGATCATTTTAGCTGTTCTTACAATGTTCATAGATAGAGTAAGATTCCTTACTTTTATTGTCTTTGTTTTATTCATATTTTATGTAGCAATAAAACTTTATCGAGAAAAAAGTGAATTTTATCGAGTGCTTAATAATATTGCACCATTAGCTTTCGGGATATTAGCAATGGTTCTTTATTTTGGGCTTATTAGGCGCTACTTTCGCGGCTGGAACATGATAGAAGGTGATGTATTCATTTCCGCCATCCTGTCATCGTTATTAGCCGTAATTTGGAATAAAAAAGCAGGAGTATTAAATTCCATCCTTATTGTTACATGGGTAATGATAGCAAACATTGTGATCGCTTATCCTTGCCTGGAAAAAGGACCAGTTCCTTGGCAGGACAGACTTGTGCGGGCGGCTGATTGGATAAAAACGAATACTGACAAAAACACGGTTGTAGCTTCCGCTAATGCTGGAATACTGCAATGGTATGGTGAAAGAACTATAGTAGATGTAGCTGGCATCGAAGATGAAGCAGCCTACAAGGCATTAAGAGAGAAAAAGCTCTATCAATATTTGAAAGTTAGAGGAGTAAGATATTTGATTGATCCTCCTTCTTGGCCTTTCGATTCTTATAAAGATTATTGGGGAGTAGATATTTCTCAAAAGCTAGAGATCGTTTATAATACAGATCCTGAACATAAAGATAAGTATAATTTTCCAGTAGAAGAAGAATTTCTTGTTCTAGTGTTCAAATTAAAGTGAGTAAAAGTGATTGATTTAATATTTGGCGTCGTTATTTAAAGATAAAAGGAAAAACGCTAATGGCTTGGAAAACTCATTATAAGGTCATAGTAATTCTAGTGCTTCTGATCGGTTTTTTAATCCGATTAGTTCCGTTGTTACCTCCCGAAATCAACCTTATTCGCCATGTTCCCGATGATGCCTATTACCTTTATTGCGAAGCCGATAATCTAGCGAATGGCAAAGGTCTCTCGTTTGACGGGGTAAATCCCACTACATCCGGCAGACCTCTTTATATAGTGTTTCTTGCCGGGGTTGATCTTATGGTCGGTAGGGCTAATCTGCCATGGGTCGCATATTCACTGGGGGTTATTGCAGAGCTTTTAACAGCGCTTTTAATCATAAGATTCTTGCGCAATATCAATCTACCTCCTCCCGTAGTGATCCTGGGAATGGTCTTCTACATCTCTTCGGCAAAGATTATATTCTATGGTGTAAATGGGATGGAGACGCCTTTTGCCATTCTCTCCATAATGATCTTACTCAACCTCTATCAGATGAAAACGAAGACTGGCTCATCCGGTATTCCTCCCGCCATCGCACGGGGGATAACCCTGGCTGTAATGATGCTGTTGCGCCTGGATTATATATTCCTCGTGGTTCCAGTGATTTTGTATGAAGTATGGCTGGATATAAAAAGGCGAAATTGGGATTGGTTCTGGGTAGGAGCAGCTGCTGGATTAATAATGGCTCCCTGGGTGTGGTGGAGTATGGCAACCAACGGGAGTTTGCTGCCACCCAGCAGCGATGCGCTTACATTTATCTTTGCTCCCAAGTTTACCGGTGGTTTACCAGAGCTTTTAGCACGATTTGAGATATTTCTTAATGCAAGTAACACTTCCATGTATTTAATCATCTATCTTTTCAAATATAATATCACTGCATCATTGTTCCCTTTGTTTATATTATTCATTTGTTTGATTCGTAAAATAGAATTGCGCATGAGTTTAAACGCATCAGATATTATCATTAGTTCATTATTGGGTATACTCGTAATTCTTTCATCAATATTTGATGCATGGAGGTGGATAGGTTATTTGTTATTTGTGGCTATAATAATATATATTCTTATCATTCTTGCAAGAAGATATATAAAATTCAGAGAAACTCTATTTGCAATTGCGCCTGTGACAATTGGTTTTATCGCTTTAGTCCTGTTTTATATAACCATTCGCCTGTTTTTTAGACCATGGAATATGATTGAAGGTGGCTTGATTTTGTCCCTCATCCTGGGCGCTCTTTGTGCTGCTCTGTTAAAAAGGCGTTTTGGTCCGATCTACATCCTGATAGTTATTGGCTGGGTGATGGCGTCAAATATCATCATCACTATATCGGCGCAGGACAAGGGACCTTACCCCAGTCAGGAGCGATTTTACCGGGCTGCAATGTGGGTCAGGGAGAATACTCCACCGGGCACTGTGATTGCCGCAGCTAATGGCGGGATAATACAGTGGTATGGGGGCAGGACACTGGTTGATGCAGCTGGGATAGAGGATTTGGAGGCGTATAAAGCGCTTAAAAGCCACAGTCTTTATCATTATTTAAAACAGCGAGGTGTGCAATATCTTATTGATCCCAAAGAAACGCCGTTTAAGTACTATGTTGATTACTGGGGAGTTGATATTGGTGAAAAACTGATGACGGTTTACGATACAGATGCTTTGAACCAGGACACCTACAGTGTGCCGGGCGTAGAAATAATAAAGCCCATAATATATCAGCTCGAATAATAAAAGGGCAGCATGAATGGCTGCCCTTGGCATACTTTATACTTACTTGGCATATTCCACGACACGGCTTTCCCGAATTGCCACCACCTTTATCTTGCCTGGGTATTCCATTTCATCCTCTATGCGCTTGGCAACCGAGCGACAAAGTTCAGCCATGCCAGCATCGTCCATGGTTTCAGCCTCAACCATAACCCTGAGTTCCCTTCCCGCCTGAATGGCGAAGGTGCGATTGACCCCGGTAAAGCTGCCGGCGATTTCCTCCAGCTTGGTCATGCGCTTAAGATAGCCCTCCAAAGTTTCGCGGCGGGCGCCCGGGCGTGCCGCGCTGATGGCATCGGCAGCCTGGATGAGGATCGCCTCCATGCTTAGAGGCTCCTCCTGCTCGTGGTGAGCGGCGATGGCGTTGACCACCTTGGGGCTTTCGCCATACTTTTGCGCCAGTTCGGCGCCGATCTGGGCGTGGGTTCCTTCCACCTCGGCATCAACTGCCTTGCCGATATCGTGTAGCAGACCCGCCCGGCGTGCTATCTCAAAATCAATGCCCAGCTCGCTTGCCATCATACCGGCTAAATATGCCACTTCGCGGCTGTGTTGGAGCACATTCTGCCCGTAACTGGTGCGGAACTTGAGCCTTCCCAACAGCTTGATCGCCTCGGGATGAACGCCGGTAAGGGCTACATCAAACACGATTTGTTCACCCGTCTCCTTGATGATGTTATCAAGCTCAGTGCGGACTTTCTCCACGATCTCCTCTATGCGTGCCGGGTGGATGCGACCATCCAGGATCAGGCGCTCCAGGCTCATTTGGGCAATTTTACGGCGGATGGGATCAAACGAGCTGATAATTACTGCTTCAGGGGTATCGTCTATGATTAAATCAACGCCGGTAGCCGCTTCCAGGGCACGGATATTCCTTCCTTCCCGCCCGATGATGCGACCCTTCATCTCCTCGCTGGGAAGTTCAACCACCGAAACCGTTGATTCGGATACATAATCCGAGGCATAGCGTTGAATGGCAAGCGCGATTATCTCTTTAGCTTCACGGTCGCCCTTTTCCTTAGCTTCATCCAATATCTTTTTGATGATGATGGAAGCCTCGCGTTCCGCCTCACCCCGCATGTTCTCTATCAGAATACTCCTGGCTTCCTCGGAGCTAAGACCGCTGATCATCTCCAGGTGTTTGTTCTGCTCTTCAAGGATTCGTGCAAGTTGACTGGCATCGGTGGTCAACTTCTTTTCGGCTGCGGTTATTTTATTCTCACGATCTTGCAGGCGCGCTTCCTTCTTATCAAGCGCATCGGTTCGGTTATCTAGATTCGTTTCCCGTTGCACCAGGCGGGTTTCCAGAGCACGCAACTCGTGCCGTTTTTCCCTGACTTCATTTTCCAATTCTTCCTTTGCCAGGATCTTGTATTCCTTTGCCTGAACCCGGGCTTCCTTCCTGATATCCTCGGATTCATGCTGCGCCTGAGCTATTATCCCCTGTGCCTCATTTTCGGCAGCCATGCGCTTGCGTCGGGAAATCAACCTTTGCATGTAGTATCCAATGAGGAATGACAAAGCGCACAATCCCAGCGCAGATACAACCAAGAGAATGGAATTTACATCAAACATAGGGTTAATACCTCCACTTTGGGGAGGGGTTATTTAAATACCCTATGGAAATGAGAGGTGCTAAAGTCGGGTTAGAAAGGACCCGGTTGAAGTTATTATTGGCGGTGTAATTACTTTGGTAGACCTTGGTTTAAACAAAGTAAAGGGGACACTGCCATAAAATTGCTGCAACATCAAATAACTGCGATTATTCTTAAACGCGTTGTTCACGCGATATCCTCTCTCATAACCATGGGGCGCTTATACTCCCAATGACAATAAGCTATCATTTTATAACCATATTGTCAAGAAAAAAATTCGTATCTTCAAGTTTCGTATGTAAAATAAGCCACATGAGTAAACTATCCTGAAATTCAATTTATTAGAAGACAAATCATTGATAGCGATCTAACCTGGTGGATTTATAAAATACTACTGCAAGATAAATTATTGTCATGCAACTGAGTAAAAGTGCCAGCCAGCCAATCAGATCCCTTGCCCGGTAGATTTTCAAAGTATGTCTTCCAGATGGGCTTCTAAACCATATGAATCCATTGTAATTGTTCTCTTTCAAGGCAAGTGGTTTATCATCCAAGCTTGCTTTTAGCGCCGGCAAGTAGGCAAGGTTGACTCCGACTGCAGACTCTCCCTCTATTGCATAGCTTATCTCAATTTTGTAGGGGGACCTTCGGGTGCTTATCAATTTGAGGACTTCACTGGGTGGTGAGGTGCTGATTTCACTATTTCCCCCTTCATTTAATGAAAGGGTATTCCATGGATATTCTATCCAGTCATCAGCATTGGTAGGGGTTCCTTGTGATGAATTGACAATTGTCCCTGGATATAGATAGCCTCTGGCATCCGGGATTTCAACCAGAAGATATACTCCCTTCAATAAACCCGGTCCCAACTGTGTTTTTTCCAGAAAGGCTTTACCAATGTCATTAGCCGGCAAAACAAGTGTTGTCACTCCCAAATCAGCCAGCATTTTCAGAGCTTTTTGCGGGTCACGATGCATAATTACACCCAGCGGACGAAACACATAATCGCGAAAATGGAGGTTGCTCCCGCTGGCTAGCCAACCCCCAAGCATAGGTTTATCCTGTAGTGCCGAGATCAAAGCGCTGACATACATTAAATCGTGGTGAAAATATAATCTCTCCTGGGCAGGCAGTCGCTTTAAGTAGTCCGTCAGTTCCTGATAGAAGATCAATCTGCGAGGATCCTGCGAGGCTGTGTGATTGACAAAAGCTGAAACAAACGGGAGATTTGCCCCCAATATTAGCAGCAGAGCGGATGTGGGAATGAAGCCAGGGAGTACCGCCAGTAATCGTTTGGTTGATTTTACGCACACAATCCTAGAGATATACGCAGACATGATAGCCAGTAGGATAAGTGCTGGCAGCATCAACCTTTGCTGCATTCCCAGGCTTACAGGTTCCAGCTCCCCACTGGCAAACGATGGATAGGTAACATGCTGGATTAAATCGCCAATGACCGGGATGGTGTAAAACATAGGCAGGTTGAAGAGCAGAGCTGCGATTCCAGACCACAATAACGGAAACATATAGGACTTGCTTTTCTTCTTTCTTATATAAACAACCAGTCCAACCAAAGCGATAATTGCAGGGATTACACCCAGAAACCAATTTTCCAAATAAATATCAGGCAGTAAGGAGATGTATAGAGGATCAGAGCAAGGTTGTGAGCAAAATCGGCAGGCGTCCATGAAAAAATTTGGGGTGTTGTTCTTAATACAGAATGGCTTAGAAGGTAATTTTGCCACCAAATCGCGGTTAATGCTATGGTTCCAATGCACATCAAAAGCCAGGATTGCAACTGTCCCTTCCTGCGATGCCAGAGCATTTCCAGGCTAAACCCGCTGAACAACAGCAGAGCCATCAAAGCCACCTGGGCATGTATTAAGACACTACATGCCAAAAGAACAACAACTATTACACCGTATGACAATTTTCCAGCCCGCCAGCGCCACAAAGTCAACAATAACGCCAGCAGCAGCGGTAATGCCCAGAAGCGCGAGATGCCCACATAGCCCATGGTCATACGAGCGGTTGCCAGGATAGCCATGGCGATGAACCCACCCATCCTGGTACCCGAGATGCGCCTTCCCGCCAGGTAAGCAAGCGGGGGGACAAAAAGGAACGCGATAAATATCTCTATACGGGTAGCGAGGAAGCAGTCACCGGTTAGGATGTTGATTATTCCGCTACACATCGGCGAGAATGCCCCATAGATGGTGTAATCAAATCCAAAATACCAGCCCATATCCCAGCCGGGCTCACTCAACGAGAGGATGGAGGACGCCGCGCTGCGGGCGAGATAAGGCTTTGCCCACACATCACCTCCGGGAGGGAGGGGATCGTGCAACATGGCATAGTAAAGTATGGCACCGATGGAAAAGGCAAGGACTACATCCCGCAGCGGTTTGAGCCTTGGGGGTTGTTTGAACAAAGAACCAAGAATGAGGAATGATATAGAAACTATTAAGTAAAAAAGTGCCAGGGAGTTAACCAGATAAAAACTAAGAATAATTGCAGAAATGGCTAGGGTGCAGGAAATGATCGTAAAAAGAAAATTGCGGGAGAGCGGCAATAACCTGGGTAATTCTCTTTTTATCAGGATAAAAAGAACCAGCATAAATATAAGGGGCATTAACGCCCAAAAAATTACACCCATGAATAAAACTAACTCCTTTTCACTTGAGTAAGGCTGCGCTTCCTGCTAATGATAAGGAAGAAGATTAGTATAAGTGCCAGTGTGCTACATCCCAAAGCAAGCCATCCTGTGATGCTTCGCTCGCGGTAAATTACGATGGTGTGGCTGCCAGCCGGGCTTTCAAACCAAATCAAACCGTTCACAAGGTTCTCGCTGATGCGCAATGGCTTGCCGTCAAGGGTTGACCTTAACTCTGGCTGGTATGCCAGATTGCACGCAACAACTCCGGATGCATTCAACTCATAAGCAATTTCAACCTTGTTTGGAATTTTCCTCAGGTTGCCTTCACTAAGAATGGCATTAGGTGGTGCATCATCAGCTTCCGATTCGTAATGGTAGCCAGTTATAGTATAGACCTTCCAAGGTGTTTTATCCCAATTATCATAATCAATTTGCTTTTTGTCATATACCTCCACCAGCTTTGCCGGTCGTAAATAATCATAATTGATGGGAATTTGCGCTACTAGCCAAGCACCATGCACCGAACTTGGCATCCTGCCCATCCTTGCCAGCAATATCCTGCTCTGGATGGTATTCAGCATAATATAGTGCTGGGTGCCAATGGCAGAAAGCATGCGAACCAACCGCTCGGGATCCTTGGTTCCTGATTCTTGCAAAGACCAAAGATACTTATAAGCGAAATTAGAGTTAAAACCACTGGCTATCCATGCTTGTAAAACGGGTATGGTGTTAATTGATGACTGCAATATCCCACCATAGTCAATCTCCAGATCGTAAAGGATTTTGTCCTTTGGCGAGAATTCATTAAAATAGTGCTGAACATTTTGAACCAAATCCGCTTTCCGGGGATCAATTTCATTGTTGGCATTTAAATAAGACGACCAAAATGGTTGGTTTTCCCAGATCACACAGGTAAGGAGAACCAGGATACCTGGCATAGCAATTTTCCTGAAAAATGGCTTTTTTAGATGGTTGATAAGCGACGGCATTTTTGCCGCCAATACTCCCAACATCATCAAGCACAGTAAAAAAAATCTCTGTTGAAGCCCGATAAAAATCCCTTCGTTTGCATCTTCACCAAAATCAGGAAAGACCAGATGCTGGGTAAAAATACCCAGTGCCGGTATAAGATAGAACAGTGGGATATTGATAAGCAGCGCTATGCCGCCAGTCCATATCGCCGGAAACACTCCACTCCATTTTTGTTTCTTCATGCACAGGATTACAATTCCAATGAGACCGCTTAACACCGATATAGCGCCTAGAAACCATGCATGGGAATAGATATTAGGTAACTGATGCATTGCATAAACCGGGTTTATCAATTGAAGCAGGATGGATGAAGTAAGATACCAGGCACGATCAAAGGTGCCGGGATCCCAGGGATTCAGCTGTGGAGCTACAAACACCACGGGGGAAGATTCCAAAATGTTTTGCCACCAGATAGCCGTTACCCCAACGGTAACGAGGACTATTCCTACCCATGCTTTGAAAACTCCTTTCCGGTGTCGCCATAGCATCTCCAGGCTGAATCCGCTAAACAGGAGCAATGCCATGGCTCCAACCTGCGCATGGATGAATATAGCTGCCGCCAGGAAAAAAGCCACCAAAGGCGCATACCCACACTTGCCATCGCGCCAGCCACATAGCGTCAGCCATAGCGCCGGCAAAAGTGCAACCGCCCAGAAGCGTGCTATGCCTATATAGCCCAGAGCCAAGCGGGCTGAAACCAAGATAACTAGGGTGATAAATCCACCCCAGCGATTCCGTCCCACACGTTTGCCTACAAGATATGCCAGAGGAGGGAGGAACAGAAATGCCGTGAACATCTCCAGTCTGACTCCGAGGAAATGGTCACCGCCAAGAAAGGCGAAGATCCCGCTCATCACCGGCGAAAAAGCGCCATATACCGTGTAGTCAAACCCCAGCATCCAGCCGATGTCCCAGCCGGGTTCGGTCAGCGTGGCGATGGAGGCAGCGGCGCTGCGGGCGAGATATGGCTTTGCCCAGGTGTCCGGTCCGCGGGGAATGCCATCGGCGAGGATGGGGGAGAAGAGCGCTATGGCTAGCAAGAAGGTAAAGAGTATATCGCGCCAGGGGATGAGCCGTCGGGGAAGCCTGGGCAGAAATCCGGTGAATGCAATAATCAGGCATACGAGTGCCGCGCTGCTAATCAATGATCGGGCAAAGAGATAGGTAAAGATAAAAAGGGATGCTGCGATTACAAAAAGCAATGAGGAGAGCCAAAACCTAAAGTTGAGAGGGAGGAGCCGTGGAAGCTCCCTTTTAATTAAATAGAAAAGAATAAAGGGAAAACTAGCGCAGAAGATAACCCAGAACAATATACCCAAGTTTGCTCCCTATTTGGGCGGTTTGGTAAGGATCAATGCCCAGTGGCTGCGCCAGAATGGCAGCGCTTCTGCCAGTGTTACCAGCGCCTGCGATTTGTATGCCAGCGCCGCAGCCAAACGGTAGCTAAGTCCGCAGCGCAAGCCCTGCATCGCATAGCCGGGGAAGAGCCGGGCGATTTCCTTCCTGTCAAATCCGATCAGGTTGCCACGCGTCCTGATCACATCGTACCAAAGGATTACCCCGCCCGCCGCCAACACCCGATCCATCTCCTGTGCCAGCTTCATGCGCACATCCGCATCCGGCACCGAGCTATATACCACCGACTGCACGATCAGGTCAAAGCGGGAATCGTCAAACGCCAATGTGTCGGCGGGATTGACGACCTGTGGTATGCCCAGCGCGGTCAGCTCCACATCCAACTCAGCCCTGTTTATATCGCACCCGAATAGTTTCCCGCCCATCTCCATCTCCCGCAGCAGGAGTAACAGCCGTCCCCTGCCGCAGCCCACCTCCAGCACCCGCCAATCTTTTGCCCGGGGGTAATAATCCCGCAAAAGCCGCGAAATTGCCCTTTCCCGCGAATGTTGGAAGAAGAGCGCCAACGCATCCAGGCGGTTCCATCCCCGCAATAGTGTCTTGTCCCTCTGCACAGTGTTCACGCAGCCCCCATGTCTCATGTTATCATGGTGGTAGGCGGTTTGTTGCGCGAATGTGAGGTATTGGAACCTTGGGTTTTATCCTGTGCATGGCTTTGATAGTGACTGCTACCGGTGCCGGTGATCCTTATGCCGAACAGGCGGAACTGCGCGCCAAGTCCGGCAAGGTGACGGATCTGGTTGCCGCCGCCGCGCTATGGGAAGCCCAGGGCGAATACTCGCAGGCAATCAGTGTGCTATCCCACTGCGCCGAGCTGGACAAAAAGAATGCCGTATTCTACCTGAGCCGCGGGGGCAATCTGGCGGCACTGCTGGGCGACCATGTGCTGGCATCAAGCCTCTACCGCAGTGCAGCAGCAACCAGTGGGGATGGCAGCAATGATCTGAAATTGCGAGCGGACATTGAAACAGTGCGTGCCAAGCTGGATCTAGCAATCCCCGCCGGAGGTAACACTGCTCAGCCGGCTGTAAAAGATTTGTGGGAAGTCTATGCCGGCAAGGTGGCGCAGATCTCCAAAACGCTGCGCACCGCCCTCAGCCATGGTTCGGCGCGGGAGAAGGCAATGGCGCTACTTTATATTGCCCAGGCTTACGAGCGACTGGGCAGTGCTTTGGTGGGCTGGTCCACCAAACCGGAGGAACTGAACCCCATCACTACGAAGCTTTCTCCTGCGGTGGGGGAGTTCTACGATGGGGTGACCATCAAGGATATTCTGGAGATGGCAGCGACCAATTACAGCCTGGCGGCGTTTCTGATCCAGAATGGCGATAATCCTGACTGGCGCTGGGCTGGACCGGCACAGGACCGCTTCTTCTCACTTAGCGAGATGATCGGCAATTTGGAATTGAAATGAGGTAACGATGCTTAAAGAGATAAATGGCTATCTGGGAGAAGTCTCCGACCTGGTGCGCAAGGTGGATTCCGACGCGGTCGCCCGGGTGCTGGATGTCATATACGATGCCTATAAAAAGGATAGGACCATATTCATCTTTGGGAATGGCGGAGGGGCGGCAACTGCTATCCATCTGGCATGCGACCTGGCGAAGGGCATGGTGGGGTGGGGCCCCAAGCGTCTGAAAGCCCTCTCGCTGTCGGACAACATCTCGCTCATCACCGCCTGGGCGAACGATACCGACTACAACAATACATTCGGCGAACAACTCCGCAACTTCGTGCAACCCGGCGATGTGGTGCTGGCGCTATCGGGCAGCGGGCACAGCCCCAATGTCATCAACGGGCTAAAGGTGGCTGCCGAAGCCGACGCCATCGGCATACTGTTCAGCGGGTTTGACGGCGGCAAGGCGAAAAAAGAGGCGAAACTAACAGTACTTGTTCCCAGCGATAACATGCAGCAGATAGAGGATGTGCACCTGATATTGAGCCACATCATCATGCACTGCCTGAAGGAGCGGCTGAAGGAGGACTACCCGGATTTGGCAGCCAAAATGACGGGGAAGTGTTGATTTTTTGTCATCGCGAGGAGCGCAGCGCATAAGTAGATTTCGTGTTATTGCGAGGAGGGGGTTTCATCCCGACGAAGCAATCTCCCCAGCCGGGATCTGCAATTATACGGGGGAGATTGCTTCACTGCGTTCGCAATGACAGGAATGCGTTTGTCATCGCGAGGAGCACAGCGCATAAGTAGATTTCGTGTCATTGCGAGGAGGGGGTTTCATCCCGACGAAGCAATCTCCCCAGCCGGGATCTGCAATTATACGGGGGAGATTGCTTCACTTCGTTCGCAATGACAGGAATTCGGTTTGTCATCACGAGGAGCGTAGCGACGAAGTGATCTCCCCCGCCGGAGTCGGAATAGATGGGGGAGATTGCTTCACTTCGTTCGCAATGACAGGAATGCGTTTGTCATCACGAGGAGCACAGCGACGAAGTGATCTCCCCCGCTGTAGTCGGATTAGATGGGGGAGATTGCTTCACTTCGTTCGCAATGACAAGGATTTAATCAAGTATGAACTACTTCGTCTATATTATGGCTAGTAAATGGCACAATGTTCTCTATATTGGAGTTACCAGTGACTTAAAACGACGGGTGTGGGAGCATAAAAATCATGTCAGGAAGGGATTTACAATTAAATACTTTGTGGAAAGGCTTGTTTTTTATGAAGTCTATCAGGATGTTTACGAAGCGATTAGAAGAGAAAAGCAGTTGAAAGCCGGTTCCAGAGCAAAAAAGATTGAATTGGTAGAAGGTAAAAATCCTAGTTGGATTGATTTATCCGATCAGTTGAATTGATACCTACCTCTTCCTCCGCGCCTCACTTTTAGGCGGTTGCTTATCCAGCAGATTCCGCATCCACTGCTGGGCACGGGCATGTGCATCAGGATCATCCGAGACGATATCGGGGAACACCGCCTCCTTGGATAGATCCACACCGGTTAAACCTACCAACCGTAAAAGTGCCTCCGCAGCGTTGTAGCGCACCAGATACTCCGGGTCAGCCAACGCCGCCATCAGCGCCGGGCGAGTTGCAGGGACATCAATCTCACCCAGCATTACGGCGGTGTCCAGGCGGTCAAACTCGCTTACACCCTCCCGCAGCACCTTCACGATCTCATCCACCACTGCAGACTCGCCGGTGATGCGCCAGATGGCTGCTGCCAAACGGCTGCGCAGGTAGTCCCCGGCGGTGGGCAGCATCTCCCGTAGTTGGGGCAGTGCGGCTTGGGAGGTGATATAGCCCAGCCCCTCTACGCAGCGGGGATCATCCAGATTCTCCAGCAGGAGCCGCTCCGCTTCGGCACGCTCTTCACCCTGCAGCGCCAGCAGCGATCCGACATCCAGTCCGTCGTGCCACGCCATGTAGGGATCGCCAAAGAACGATTCGTGGAAGGCGTTAAAGGTGGATGAGGGCATGGGTTTACCTCAATCCGGCATGGTAATGGTATGAATAACGGGGTAGCGAGTTTCTCGCTACCCCGAAGTAATAAAACAGGAAGCAAGAAAGAGGAAAGGGGTTAGAATTGAGGCAAAAGATATCGGGAGATGAGAGGGAAAGCCGAGC
>Ga0315280_10008696_pt1 | contig 13249 bp, 18 predicted proteins | sample YL17G06_40_MG_FD_203697 | JGI IMG/M metagenome (GOLD analysis project Ga0315280, IMG submission 203697) | Sediment microbial communities from Yellowstone Lake, YNP, Wyoming, USA - YL17G06_40 | ecosystem: Environmental > Aquatic > Freshwater > Lake > Sediment | place: USA: Wyoming | collected...
ATCATTCACCTCCGAAACATGCTAAACTTGGCGAAGCAGAACGTCGTCATTTTGCCAGCCATGCCTGCGTACTATCATAAGCCAAAAAGCGTTGATTCCCTTGCGGACTATGTGGTTGGAAAGGTTCTGGACATTTTAGAAATTGAACATGACCTTTTTGAAAGATGGGCAAGCACATGATTGTGGGAGGTTGTCTATTCCATTTCCTCATTAAAAATCTCCTGAAGAATCGCCTTGCTCACGCCAAGTTTCTCCGAAAGTTCCCTAACCCACTTAACGTAGGATCGGAACACACTGCGAACAATCTCAGCTTTTTCATCTTTAGACAGGGCATCCTCCTTTGCGAGTAGAAGGGCGAACCATCTGCCCAAATCCGATAAAATGTAATACTTAACCCAAACGTTGCGGCCCGCGCTTTCCCTCTTCTCCATCGACTCTTCCAGTATGCCCAAGTCGGTTAGTGACTTCAAGTGCTCTATCAAAGTCTTATTAGAATAATTTAGGCTTTCAATCAGGTCCCTCTGATAGATTTTTCTGGAAATTCCCTGATTAATCGAGAAGTTCAGGATGTCTATGGGAACGGAGGAGCCGAATATAGATTTCAGTACCTTCTGTTTCATTTTCGTGGGCAGAAATATAACGTAAGGATTAAGCCGTTCACTCATAGTATCCTCGCCTCTATCATTTCTCCTTAATTTTATTATGAGATCAACTTAATGTATTCTGTACCTCTTCCCTCCGCTGAACCCACTAGAAGTTGATAGTGTTCATGTTTTGTCTTATTGTTTATGACCTTCTCAAGTTTTCCTTTACATGCAATACGCTCTCCGACTTGAGCTAAACTGTCATATAGGCTTTCGTAAGAAACCACGGCTTTAACCTCAACTGCCTCTATTGGACCCTCCAACATTTCCACGTCTTTAACACGGTAAACGCAAGGAAGAAAAAGGCTGTCGGCATTTTCGTAAACAACCGCCTCGATAGTGGCAGGTCCTAGAGGGCGATAAGTTTTATCGCCATATGTCTCCTTGACCTCCTGCTCTAATTTAACTGGATGAATGGAAAAGAAGACATCTCCTATTATTCCAATGTTCCATTTTCGTTTATAAATTTGCAAAGCTTCAGCGAAAGTTAAAGGATAGCGTTGAGCCTTGTTGTTACACCAGTTTTTGAGAGCTTTACCTTTGAGAGGGTGGGCGAAGGAGCTCGGCAGAGTATAGGCTTCGGTTAAGGCTTTTTTTAGGGCTAGGCTGCTTTTGTAACCGTAAATAGTCACGTCTATGTCGGAAAACTCTGGGCGATGAATATCGAGGAGGATGGACCCAGTTACTCCAAAGAAATTTTCTGGAACACCACTTATCTCCGACAAAAATGTTATGAACTCTTTTAGTTTTTGCTGTAGGGGGTCTAAGCGAGAAGTTCGAAGCAAATGGGCTAGCTTTTTCTCTGGTTTATAGTGTTCTTCTATAAATTCAAGCGGAACAGCACTCATCTCAACGTTCAGAAACTTTGAATAAAATAGATAATGCGGGCAGTCTTTCCTTAAGAGACCAAACGATTCCAATAGGCCAGGGATTGTATAGCTTCCTAGAACCCGCTTAAACCTCTTTTTTCCTTTGCCCCATTTTCCAAGCTCGGCGGGAACGTATTTTATATATGAAATAACCCGGTCTAAAGGATGAACTGAACCCACAACACAAAAAAATAAGCTTTCTTTGGTCCGCAGAAAATCTCGATCCCTAAATCGCCTCATGTCTCTTTTCGCCTACGTTAAAACCATGAAATCCGAGGGCTTATTTCCTAATAGCAACCTAAAATATTCAGGTTTCCCACCTCTTTGCACTCCTTCAACCTTGCCCTGAGCAATTACGCGCTCGCCCTTTTCCGCTTGTTCGCAGAACCTTCCTCGGAAGGACGCTATCTCTACGATTTTTTTGTCACGGACGCCTTCAAGTACTTTAATATTGTCTATTCCGTAACGGCACGGTGTGAAGATGGCTTCGGAATCTTCGATCACTATGGCTTTAATTCTGGCATAGCCTTCGTTAGTGTAGCGAATTGCGCCATACCTTGTTTCAACTTCGTCCCAGCCCTTCACAAATCGGATGAAGTAGTCTCGATTCATGAACTTGCCCTGCAGGGCCTTCCGCGACTCGGTTCGAATAAAATCTTCAAGGGACGTAACGGTGTCTTTCGAACGAAAATCGAATAGAGCCTTCAACTCCTTCGCGGTGTAGGGCTTCATCAAACTTTCTTTATCTTGCAGCAGAGATTTCAACGCTGAGTAAACCTTTCGGCAGTTTTCAGAACCATAAACAATGGGGTCAATGTCCGAAGACGACTTGTGAAGCCCCACCATGATAGAGCCAGAAATGCCTAGGTTTCTCCAGGAGACATCGGCGGCGTCCTTCAAAGTTTCAACAAATTGCAGTGCCTGAGTTTCCAGCTTGTCTAGGTTCTCTCCTTCACGAAGAATTTGCAAACAATCTACAGGCTTAAAATGATGTGTTATATCTTTTATAGGAACCTCACAAAGTTGTTCATCGAAAACGGGATCATACACCAGATATTCCGGGAACTCCTCCTTAAGCAAGGCATAACGCTCAGAAAGGACGTAAACCTTCCGATACGCTACATCATCCCGTTCTCGGTCACCCATCGGATCTGGAACAAAGCGAATGAACGCAATAATCCTGTTAGGAGGATGAACTAATCCCTTAACGTCAAAAAGCACATCGCCGACCGTTTCGACGATATCACCTTCACGAGCTCTCATCTTTGCTCCTTCTAAAGCCTCTTAACTTTTAAATCAATTCTATTCGGTCTAAGCCTACTGTTCAATTATTGATTTTTCTTCTATGATCAATCTGGTATTTTTGAGCGATTTCATTAATGGCACAGCTATTATGGTTACAAATATTGCTTGTACAAATCTAATTGCCGGATAAATGAACGGACTTATTATGAAAGCTACTCGAACAAAATCAATAGTGTAACCGAAGATCCCGTTATACACCATTGGAACAGCAAAGATTAAAGCCCCCCACATATTGTCAGCTTGATTTCCTATGAAGGCTAAAAGAAAATACAGAATCGAAACTGATTTTGGTGATGAAAAATGCTTGGCAAATTTTGCAGATGGAATAATTAGTAACAATGCGATTAATTTGTCCCATATAACAGCCACGCCAACATACCAGAACTCAGCAAGAGGCTGAGAAGGCGGTAAGAACAAAAAAGCAACTATTAACATTCCAAGTGTAACGAAGGCTTGTTTCCATTTCCTATAGTAAATTAAGCCGATAACTAATGCATTAAAAGCAGGAGAAAGCAGGAAGGGCATACCGTAGGAACTTGCACTTCCTGGGGGCAACAACCAAGCTACGAAGGCTCCCATAAGTGCCGCTGAAAATCCTAGATACGGTCCTAAAACTAGCCCGAACACGGAGGCGATGAGGGCTTCAAGGTGGATTTTTATATCTGGAACACCTATTGCGGGAACGTAAGGCGATATTATTGATAACGCGTAATATAGAGCTGCGAAAACAGCGGTTAATGCGATGTGGAGCGTCGTTAACTTAGCCATGTCAACCGCCTATTGTAGATATTTAAACAGCTGTGTAATCATTTACATAACGTTAATAAAACTTTTCATTCCTAAATACATAAAAATTTGGGGTGGCTCTCATGATTAGAAGGTCAACAATCAAAATAGCAGATTACGTTTCTGAGTGCTTACAACTAGCTATTCTCCTTGAAGTAAGCGCTTACCCCAAGCCAGGAAACGTCCACAGAACCTCTAATTTTCAAAAAACTAGATATGAACAGTTTCTGGTCTCAGCTGTCGCAGTAGCACCTTATTTTAGGCATGCTACTGAGCGTGGGATCATGGTTGCCACGAAAGAGATTAGTCCAAATGAAGTAGAGATCGGCGCAGCAATCAAGGACGCTACTCAGGAAGTATGTAGGCGGCAACGCGGCGGTAACACACTCCTTGGGTCAATTATTCTGCTTTCACCAATGGCAGTTGCTGCCGGAATGATGTTTGCTAAGGGTAAGTTTTCTGTTATTACGCTTAGGAAAAACCTGAAAACAGTTGCTGAATTAACTACGCCTATGGACGCGGTAGAGGTTTATGACGCGATTTCTATTGCTAAGCCGGGCGGGTTAGGTAAGGCTCCAAAGCTGGATGTGGCTGATCCAGATTCAAAAAGAAAAATATTAAACAACAAAGTGACGCTCTTTGAAATTTTTAAGATAGCCTCTCCGTACGACTCCGTTGCTTCAGAGTGGGTAAACAATTACCCAATTACGTTTGATTTGGGTTATCCGTATTTTGCTCAACAACTTAAACAGACGGATGACATAAATGTTGCAACCGTAAACACATTTCTAAAAATCCTTTCAGAAGTTCCAGATACGCTTATCGCTAGAAAAGCTGGTTTAGCCAAATCACGAGAAGTTACTGCACGGGCTAAAGAAGTTTTAGAAATAGGTGATTTAACCACTTCTGAAGGCAGAAAAAAACTTATGGAATTTGACAGAAGCCTCAGAGATGCCGCTCACAAATTGAATCCGGGGACAACCGCCGACCTCATTACAGCAGTCCTAGCAATAAGCACCTTAGGAGGATACAGACCCTAAATAATGGTGGTTTTTTGAAGAACTCCGGGACGTTTTCTATGGTGGCTAGATGCCCCAGAACTTTGGCGTTGGGCGTTTGCGTATCTACGGCTCTTCCAGCGGTTGGTAGCCGTGTTCCCCATGCTGAGGCTGGGGTTGGCGCCGTTGCGACTCAGGCTTACACTGATGTTTCTTATGGGGTGGAGGGACTGAAGCTTTTGAAGAAGGGTTTTTCTCCGCGGGAAGCCTTGGAAACCATGCTCGAGAATGATCCTTATAGGGAGTTGAGGCAAGTAATTATTATAGACGGGCATGGGAGGACTGCTGCTTTCACTGGAAAAGAAACTGTGGAGTGGAAGGGGCACTTAATTGGTGAGGATTACGTGGCGGCTGGAAACATGCTTGTTGGAGGCGAAGTTATTGAGGCGATGGCTCAGGCTTTTGAAAGTTCGTTAGAAGGCGATTTGGCAGAAAGGCTTATGAATGCCTTAGAGGCTGGTCAAGGGGCTGGGGGAGACAGGCGTGGAAAGGTTTCTGCTGCCTTGCTGGTTGTTGGGATTCGCCCTACTCTGGATTTGAGGGTTGATAGGCATTGTGAACCAGTTGTGGAGTTAAGGAGAATGTTTGAAGAACTTAGGAGATGAAAGCAAAAGCCATAAACCTTTATACTGTGAAATGTGTTGCACTCAGCATTCATGGCAAGATGAGGGGATGGAAGAAGCCGCATGAAAAGGTTAGCCGTTACATGTATTCTCTTGGTTTTGCTTTTCTTCGGGTTGAGCGCGCCAGTTAACGCTTCACTGACGGTTCAAGCGGTTATAAATCAAGGCATTGACGTTCTTCTCGATTTTAGAAACATTAACTCCTCAATTTGGGAGAAAATTCAAAATAATAGTTACTTATTCAACTACACAACTTTTCCCAAAATCATTGTGGATAACCTTAAACAACGGTATGGGCTCAACGCGACATTCTCCCTTCCAGACAACCCAATTTCTCCATTAGACAACTCAACGAGATCTATACGAGCAAGATTCCATTTGTCTGGTTCAGACATCATAAGCCTTACATTCAATAAGAAGACGATGGCGAAAACGTACCGTGTGAGAACGGAGTGGAGAAATTTCTATGCTAACTTCACGAGCGCCCAAGGCGTCCACATACTCTCATTAAACTTCACCGAATATTTCGGAAATCCTGTTTCCCAGTGGGAAAAAATCAATTATACGCTTAGCGATGGGGTGCATCCCACTTACTTTTATAACCATACTGGTTCAGCCGCCTTTGATCCCTTGTTTTATTTTGTGTTGCCAGCGGGAGCGATTAATGTTCAGGCGGTGGAGGACACTGTAACCTTCGAGTTTCCGCCTTCGCTAGGAGACGTTCTGCTCAATAGTCCGTTTCCAATTGTGGGCGCCTTAATAGTTATAACCATAGCTATCGTTCTTTATCGAAAGGTGAGAAGAAGATAGAATTTTAGTTTTCTATTCCTCTAAGGGGAAAAGATTATGGGTCATTATGTTGTTACATAGTTATGTGGCGATGACCTTGGGAGAGAGGTTGAGGAGTAGGAGGGCATTCGAAGAGTTGGCAAGCATGCTCACCGATGAAGACTTAGAGGCTATTCTTGAGTCTAGCAGAGAGTTTAGGAAAGGGTTCGCATTTAGAACTTGGCCTAAAGTTGGCGCAGGCGCCTAAAAAGTAGATGTGTGCGTTTTCGCCTTAAACTGATTTCATTTCGATTAGCCATTCTTTTAGTAGTGAGGCAGGCGTGTCGTCGAATATTTTTTTTCATTGTTTTGATGGGGATTTTGCCGACGACTTTGTTGCAGATGAAGCATTTTATTTTGAGGTGGTTTTCCTCTACGCCGACTAGGGGGAAGTGGCAGTATGGACAAATTAGCATTCCATCTTTGTATTTGGGGGCTTTTATTTTTTCTTTAGCTTCCATTCGATTCCTTCCCTATAGTATTTTAGTAGGGAGAGTGTATTGAGGGGTTCTGTTCTTTTTTCTAGGGTATTTCCAGTCTAGTTTGTCGTACATTCTTTCTAGAGTGGTGATTATGTCGGCTTTCCCTTGGGTTATTTGATTAACAATGCATTTTTTCTATTGATTAACAATAGACTTTGGGCACAGTCTCAGCCATAGTCTTTTGGCAGTGGAAAATTTTCTTTATAGAGGCACGTACAGAAGTGCACACGCACGTATCTTATGCTCACGCTGAAAAAATACTGCTTTCAACATTCTGTTTTTATTTTGTATCCAAATATAACCGAAAAAACGAAAACCTAAACACGGAAAAGGCGGCATTGAAGCACAAATCATGTATTTAGACCTATTTTTTCATTAAAATTGCAAAATTTAGGGTGCTAAAACAACCCTAAAAAACGCTTCTTAATCAAAAAGGGGAAAGAAACAGGCGAAAGGCGATATAGTTATACCTATCTACGACTTTCGTGTTTCCGATAACATTCTCGGCAGTAAACTGGTCGCCCACTCGTGGGTTTAAAGGGCACTTCGCATTCGTTGCCGCAGTCAGCACATACCGCTTTGAACATCTTTCTTTCATAACTCAACTTTTTCACCTTCCTTACATTTAAAATCAAATGGGGAGTTAAAAGTTTTTACTAACTTTACTAACTTACTAACTTTGCTGTCCACTTCATAAAGCGCCGCGATCTTAAAGGCATAGTCGACGCATCGCCCCGTTATGGTCGCTCTAAGCTCTTGTGCCTCTTCGTCATCGACAGATAAAACGTATTTTTCAAACATTTGTTTTTCCCATGTATTCAAAGCATCTAAAGCTTCCTCAGTAAACTCAAATTCTCTTTCATAGCGAATTCGCGCAGAGCTAGACGTTTGCTCTTCTAGCCATCTTTCCGTAGGCGATTTTTCTTCCATTTTTTCTCTACCTCCTAGAGCGTTTAAATACAAAAAGAACTTTTCGGTTACCCAAATATGTTAACGCTAGGATGGAGAGATTGTCATCGAAAGGTTAAACGCTTATTAATGCTTGGTGACAAAACTGAGAGTTCGGCTATGAAAGTTAGGTGGTGATTGGATTATGGAAGATGTGAAGATAAAGCTTGCAGTGCTGTGGCTCTTTTATGTAGTGGCTTTTTTGGCCGTTGTGACATTGGTTATCTTTGAGCCAGGTGTAATAGCGGACATAATGAAGGGAGAAATATATGGCGAGAAAATAGGACCTGAACTGTTGCTGGTAGTAGCAATCTTATTGTTGGTTCCATTGGTGATGGCTTTCCTGTCCCTGACCCTAAAGGATTCGACAAATCGCTGGGCAAACATCATCGTGGGCATAGTCTTTACCGGTTTTCAGCTCGTTGCATTAATTGAGACTCTAGTAGCCCCATCCGCTTATGCCTATGCGATACTGATGGAAATTTCAAAAACTGTGGTTCCAGCACTGATTGCCTGGTATGCATGGAAGTGGCCTAAAAAGAAGGATTAGCCCCAATAATCATATTTCCATTGTTGCAACAGCAGTGGTCTTCGTCAGGGTTAGGAATAGGAAACAATAATCCCTCCATTTCCATAGATTCTTTCTATTGGTCTTGGCGCTAGGAAAAAGGTTGATTTTAACATTCTGCTGTTATTTTGTATCTAAATGTGTGTTTCGCGGAGGATGTGTTCTCGGAGGCACTAGAGGGGGGGCTATATATAGGGGCATTTGCCTTGTTTCCTAGCCGGGCTTCCCACATGGGTTATTTGACTAACAAAGCATTTGTTACAGTAACCCTAAGACTTTATAGAACCAGAATTCACAAGATTTATAAATAACTTTTATGCTCTTTATTTTTGAGCATGCCCTTAGACCAAAGGACATGTTTCGTGCGTTAATTGATGAATTTCCTAGCTTTTTCTTTAAGCTCTTCAGGTGTCATTTCTTTCAATTTTAGCCCGCATTTCTTAAGATACGCGTATAGTCTTCCACTATTTGACCCTAAAAGAAGAAAATAATCTCCTTTTCTGGCAATTCTTACATCCTCGCTAGGTCTGAAATATTTAAAGCTACCTCTGCTAAAAAAGAGGAAATTTGATAGGTCATCAAATACTGGCAGATTTTCAAAAAGATTTCTTTCTTCTTCTGTCGGAACGCCTGCTAGACTTTCTGTGGGAATAAACACTATAGGTCTTGCGATATATTGTGTCAAATCGATTTCTCTGCGACTTACAGGTGCCATAAACTTCAGAATTTGGGTATTTCCTCCCAACTCATGAACGATGATTTTTTTGGCCCAAGAAAAATCAGAATGTATTCTTTTGAGACCTTCTGCGTTAAAATCTTCATTTCTCTTCTTAACTTCCATAACTGTAAGTCTCGTAAGCAAATCTGCTGAAGAAATCAAACAATTACAGTTGCCACCTTTGTAAACGACACTAAGACCCTTAAACTGCGATAATGAATCCCAAGCTGGTGTATGACGGGATTCAAAATGATCTAAATACATTTTGTCGATTCCATCTGAAGAGTACTCATTTAGATACCAATAAGCACAGTAATGAGGGTAGGCGTTAGCTATCATCCTTACAAATTCAACAGGATTTTTTGTCATCGGTTGATCTTTGCCAAAAATTGATACAGTGGGAAGTTTTTTGGGATTGTATCTTGTATAGTAAATATCTACTTTTTCGATCTCTTTCTTAAGGCAATCAAAAAAGGGAATGATGAAATCATTCTCATGCTCTGGAGCGATTCTGGAAATATCATAAGCCTTAAGAACGATTCTGTTCGTCTCGATGCCCATATCTTTAAGTGTCTTATGCATGCATTCTCTGTAGAGATCAATAAATGATTTTTCTTCCTTGCACGTAACGACAGTACCTAGCAGACCTTCAAAAACTTTGGGAGGGCTGCCTAATTCGATTTTCAACGAATCAATTCCAATAGCATTCATAGGTACTGCTTCGGTTTTTCTGTTTTATAAACTTTTGAAAACTCCGTAGGTCAAAAGACTTAACAGTATCAGAATTTGAAAAAGTTTTTATTAGACTGAATGCAGGGCTTCCCTTCTGGCTTATTTGACTAACAAAGCATTTTTCAATTGATGAACAATAGACCTTGGCCACAGTCTCATTCATAGTCTTTTAGCCGTGGAAAATTTTCTTTATAAAGGCACGCACAGAAGTTAACCGAGAAATGTTGAACCCCCATTTTCCACTGATGTTAAGAGCACATACAAATTATGAAGCATGAAGATTAAGACCACAAGCAAAACTACGATAACAATAACGTATATCGTGTTTTTGCGGTTAAACCATAGTCTAACACTATGCAACCGCTCTCTAGGTTTCTGGAATTTAGGTTCTTTTTCTTCCTCATATTCCTCAAACTCTATATCTCTGAGTGAGAACACGGAGACCGCTAAAAGTGAACCATAAAAGCCTATTTGAACAATAAAAAGCAAAATACTATTCCAAAAGGCTTTTCTATATTCTGTGTAGATTTCGTGTGTTGCATACTTCTCTGGAAATAACTCTTTTATATCCCATCTACATTTTCTGCTCAGGTCTATTATTTCTGGAACAAAGAAATAAGTATTAACTACAATTAGAATGATGCAAAAGAAGGCTAAGGACACATAGGCTACTTTAACTCGGTTCATTTCTGTCCCCGTTTGCTCTTTTCCCTAAGCGGTTTTGAGCCTTATGAATCCTGAATTCATTTTTCCTTAACAAAACTTAGGAAGATTATGAGCGGAAAAAAGACTCTACTCAGACTTTGTTCTTTCTCTTAATTCATGTAAGGCTAAGTTGATAGCGTGGGATAGGGAAGCGAATTTTTTACGTTTAATTTGGGTCATGACCCACTCGAAAAGGTCTTTGTCTATGGAGACATTACGCTTAACTTTTGGCATAGGATTTTAGAAATGTACACCTTGAGACATAAGCCTTTTATACACTAAGTAGTGATTAGTGTTACTAAGTGTATAGAATGAAGAAGTTAAGTTGCGGTTGCATAGTCAATGAGAAAGGAGAAAAGGTCAAACTTTGTGACCTGCACGATTACATAAAAGAAGCCTCAGAGTTAAAGAAGTCAATGGAAAAGAAACCTTAACGCATAGTCTCTCTTTCTATCTTTGGTTCGTTCTCACGTTGTCATTGAAATGAGGTCTCGGTTCCTAGAAGAAATCTACGAGAGCTTTCTGATTCACTTCAGCATGAGAAGTGCGCGTACGATCATAAGATTTATAAGTTAATAAATTTATAAATTCTATAAGGTGATGAATAAAAATGGATGGAGAGAAGGAGTGGACGACAATAGGGCTAACAAAAGAGCAATATGCTAAAGCAACAAAACTGAGGGCATATGTTGAATATTTAACAGGACTACGAATAACTTTTGGTGACATAGTCGGTATGTCTTTTGGGCTTTTCGCAGGTCTCATGGCACCAGCAAAAATTCTGTTTGACAAACTTGCAACAGGAGAAATTAATGAAGAAGAGGTTGCGAAAAGGATAGGTTTAACTTGGATTGAACACTTCAGAGAACTCGTCAAGATTAGGGGAACCAGCAAAACCGACTTGGATATGTTACTTGATACAGCTCTAAGAACCCTAAAAAGTTTCGAAAAAATAACGGAAAGCGCAAAAGCGCAGAGGGATTTAAATGCAAGCTAAGTGCTTTTACTGTATCCTTTCTAATTCTTTCATATACTGATATTTTTTCCACCAATAATATGTAGAAACTACACCTATAATAACAGCCAGTATTAGTGCACCTACTAAAAGGATCAACGCTAGATCTGCATAAGGATGATAAGTTATCTGATATGGCCACTCTATTCTTGTTTCCGTGATTGATCCGATATAAAGTCCTCCTATAATCATAATAAAAATTGGAATTAACATTATGGTGGCTTCCATTTCGTTATGTCTACATTCCGCTATCTTTTCTTGCAAAACCGTCAATTTTATTTGAGTTACCCTTAAAGTCGCTCCGCACCACGAACAATAAATAGCTTCCGAAGGGACTTCTTTACCACATTTGGGACAGTTTGGCGTTGGAATCTCCTCCATGAATATTTTGGAATTGAACTCGATAAAAGCTTTTGGCTAGATTAGTATGCGCTAGTATACACAGTAGCTAAAGAAGCGATATTAGAGTTTTTAACCTCCAACAACTTCTTTATGACGGTTTAACCTTTATACTTCTATGTAGGGGTAGGGGTTTCTGTTCCTAGGAGTAGGTTTATGAGGGTTTTTTGGTCCACTTCCGCCCGTGTTCTCCAATCTAAGTATAGTTGTCCAGCCTCATCCTCAGCTAAGTATCCATAACGAATATAACGCCTCAGATTCACGTCCACTCTCCACCCTGGAAGCTTATCCCTCAAAAGGTTCTCCACCTCCTCCTTAGGAGCTTTTCCCTTCTTAGAAATAATATAAGAAATAGCTATGGCTAAGCCAGCAATGTCGTCAATGCGCCACCCAATAAGCTTAGACTCCTTCGACGTAACCCCCTCACGAAGCGTCACATAAAACCTAGCCTTATCCAAATCCTCAACACTAGGCTTCTCAGGCGATGCCCCCTCCTCAAAAATTGTCTTAACTTCTAAGTCCAGATTTTCTAGATAATTATCCAGAATCTTAAGCACCTTAGGATAGTCTGAACCCAAGCTTTTCCTCAGTTCCCAGCCCTTCACGCCAGGCTTCTGGTGACGCTTATAAAGAAGAAGGTGCGCAGCTCTCTTGACTTTACCAGCGAAATAAGCCTTCTTTTTCAGCTTTGGACTTGGCCTCTCCACTTCTCCCATTCCTCAACACCTACAGGCAAAGGTACAGACATCACCTGCTTTTTCCCAAGCAAAGACTCAGGCTTCTCAAAAGGCTTAACAAAAACTTCCTCTTCTAAAGGGCGTATTTCCAAGGTGGCGTAACCATAAGTCACGAGAAAACTCGTCATATAAGCCCTCCCCACCGTCTCCAAATAAGTTTCAGCGCCAATGAAATCCCAATACCGAATCTTCTCTTCCCCGCCAACCCTCCGCTTCAATTCATCCCAAAAACTCTCCAACTCCTCCGAAAAAGCTTTCTCGGCGAAAAGCCTCTGCTTAACTAATTCCTCCCGCGTTACAGCCCCAACCTCCCTCTCCAAAAACGATGTTTTCCTCCACCGCTCATCCAACGGCATCAAGCCCTGCCAATACTGAACAGCTTGGGCTAAGCTTTGAGGGGAAATCTGCTCCATTTCAATGACGGGGTTCCAAGCCTTAAGGAAAATTTCAACGAGTTCCTCCTTGCCCAACCGCCTTGTTTTCTCCTCAAGAAGAAATGGGTCAGTGTAAAGGGAAGTCGACCGATGCTTAACCCAGTCGCTCTGAAGCTTAATAACAGAAGAAAGCTCATGAATGGCTTCAGCGTCTAAGCAAAGCTCTTCAGGCAGCTTCCACTCTGGGAAATACTCTCGAACAATGGCTATGATGTCGTCAACATCCACAATGAAGGGATCTAATCCCCTCTCCTCAACCGACCTGCACAATTCGATGACGCGTTGAAGCCGCTCCCTTCCAAGCTTACTTTGAGACAACCTGGGCAACCTCTTTAACTAGCGACGAACCCTCAACATTCTGAACCGTAATTACGTGAACATCCTTCCCAGAAAAAGTT
>Ga0315280_10008697_pt1 | contig 13248 bp, 10 predicted proteins | sample YL17G06_40_MG_FD_203697 | JGI IMG/M metagenome (GOLD analysis project Ga0315280, IMG submission 203697) | Sediment microbial communities from Yellowstone Lake, YNP, Wyoming, USA - YL17G06_40 | ecosystem: Environmental > Aquatic > Freshwater > Lake > Sediment | place: USA: Wyoming | collected...
CTCGGCATAGGCGCGGTTGGACTCCAAAACCTGGACGCGATATTGTGCCCGCGCCAGGTTGAGGGTGGCGCGCCGGGACTCGATGGGCAATTCGCGGCCCTCCGCCACGCGGGCGTTGATGGTGGCCAGGATGCGCGCGAGGCCGTCGGCCTGTTGGCGGGCGAGCTGCTCGAGCTTGGCGGTCTTTTCGGCTTCCAAGAAGAGCTCGGCGGTGCGGAAGGCGACCTCCTGCTATTTGGCGGCGGCGTCGATGGTTGCGGCCCTGCGATTCTCTTGGGCGGCGGGTTCGAGGGTAGAGCATTCGCCTGTTAACCGAAGGGTTGCAGGTTCTAGTCCGGCCTGAGGAGCTAAAGCTTTCCCGCCCGTAACAGAGTTCCCAACTGGCTAACGCAGATCGGCTTCTGCGTGCCGATTCGTTGCGTCGCCGGCTGCTGCCCGGTTTTTGGTCCGGAGGTCCCGCGAGTTACGATGAGGGCTTGCGACAGGCGGCAGGCTCGGCACCGGGCGACGATATCGACACCACGCTGATGATACGGGCCGCGGAAGGAGACCTCGCGGCCTTTGAGGAAGTCGTGCGTCGGAACCAGGCGGGGGCCTGGGCACTCGCCTGGCGTTGTCTGGGGGATGCCACCGAAGCCCAGGACATCGTTCAGGAAGCATTCCTGAAAATCTACAAAGCCGCCTCCCGATACCGGCCTACCGCGAAATTCCGGACGTATCTGTACCGGGTCGTCACGCGACTCTGCCTCGATTGGGAAGCGAAGAAGCGTCCGGACTATACAGATACCCTGCTTTCATTCCCGGACTCCTCTTGCGGCCCGGAAGCTCTGGTCGGGCAGATCGAACTGAGCGATGCCATCCGGAAGTGCCTGGCCGATCTTCCGATGAACCAGCGCCTCGCCATCACGCTGCGCCACTACGACGGGATGAGCTACGAGGAAATCGCGGAGGTTCTGAACGTTTCCGCGAAAGCCGTCGATTCTCTCCTCCAGCGCGCCCGCGATGCTCTCCGCCAGCGTCTGGCTGCCTACAAGTAAGATTGGCACCCCCGAGGGATTTTCGGGGGTTGCCCGTTTGACGAAGATGATGCATCTGCGAAGCGGTCGGAGAGCGGATGCGTGGCGGTCAATCAGATATTCTGAGGTGTTGCAACTGTTTTCGGGAGAACCGGACCGTATGCTCATTCAAACCGTAAACCACTGCGCATCATGCAGATCGCCGCGCTCCTCAAGGCGGTCGTTGCCACTCCTCACGGCTTGCGCCCTGGCCTGGGCTGTGCCCTGCTTCGCCCAGAAGCCCCTGACTATCCCACAAGCTGTCGAGCAGGCGCTCGAGAAGTACCCCTCGGTGCGAGTGTCACTGGAGCAGGTTTCTTCCGCCGCGGCTGGCATCAACCTGGCTCGGACGAGCTACTTGCCACGGGCGGATTTCGTCGGCCAAGTGAATCGGGCCACTCGAAACAACGTGTCGGGCCTGCTTCTCTCGCAGTCTGTAGTCTCGCCGATATCCGGTCCAGTCCTCCCCGAGGATCGCCTCACGAACGTCTGGGGCAGCGCGGCCGGCGTGCTCGTCTCCTGGGAACCGTTCGATTTCGGGCTGAGGAAGGCGAATGTTGAAGCAGCGGAAGCGGCGCGCACACATGCCGAGAAAGGAGTGGCGCTTACCAGGCTTCAGGTCGGCACGGTTGCGGCCGATGCTTTCCTCACGGTGCTGGCCGCCGAGCAGGGTGTCCGCGCAGCCCAGGCCAGTGTGAACCGGGCCCGCGTGGTTTACCAGGTCGTCGACGCGTTCGTGAAGGCCAGACTTCGTCCCGGCGCCGAAGCCTCCCGGATGCGTGCTGAGGTCGCTCTCGCTGAAACACAACTGATTCAAGCCGGACAGTCGGTGAAAGTCGCCCGAGCGGCCTTGGCGCAATTCCTCGATATCCCCTCGTCGGATCTTTCCCTCGAGCCGGGACCGCTCCTCGAAGCTCCTCCCGCTGAGCCGCTCGAGGCCGGCGCTTTCCGGCAACACCCGGCTCTTCAGGAACAGGACGCGGCGGTCGATGAGATCAAGGCTCGCGAACGCGCCCTGGAGTGTTCCTATTTTCCTCGTTTCAACCTGCAAGGCACCACATACGCGCGCGGCACAGGGTCCAATACCGACGGCACGACCAGAGGCGGTTTGGCCGGCCTCGGTCCGAACATTCAAAACTGGGCCTTCGGTATGACCGTGACTTTCCCGGTGTTCGAACTCCCGTCTTTGCGCGCCCGCAGGGAGATCGAGGTCCATCGCGTGCGCGCAGAAGTGGCGCGACGGGACCAGGTCCTTCGGGATCTCCAGACCCAGGTGGAGAAGGCGCTGGCTACCTTGGAGGGCGCCCGTCGCGTCGCCGAAAACACGCCCTTTCAATTGGAAGCGGCACGTGCGTCGGAGCAACAGGCGACGGCACGGTACAAAGCCGGTCTGGGGAATATCGTCGAGGTGGCCGAGGCGGAGCGATTGTTGACGCAATCGCAGATCGACGACTCACTTGCGCGGCTAAACGTCTGGCGCGCAATGCTGGCTGTGGCGTCAGCTCAAGGAGATCTCGGCTCGTTTCTGCAAGAGGCCGGCAGGTAAGGGGAGATTCGGTCTATGTGGCTTGTCATCACCGCAATGAAGCGACCGATCACGACTGTGGTTGCCGTCATCGCCGTTGCGTTGTGCTCCATTCTGGCGGTCGGGCGGATGCAGGTGGACATCTTCCCGAACCTGGGTGCTCCGGCCATATATGTCGTGCAGCCGTACGGCGGCATGGACCCATCCCAGATGGAGAGCTACATCACGTACAACTACGAGTACCACTTCTTCTACATTACCGGAATCGAGCATGTGGAATCGAAGAGCATCCAAGGCGTGGCGGTGATGAAACTTGTGTTTCATCCGGGCACCGATATGTCGGAGGCGCTGGCGCAGGTGGTGAACTCCACTACCCGGTCGCGCGCGAACATGCCTGCCGGGACCGTTCCTCCGTTTGTGATCCGCTTCGACGCCGGCAGCGTCCCCGTGGCGCAACTTGTGTTCTCCAGTCCGTCGCGAAGCGTTGCTGAGATGCAGGATATCGTTGTCACACGGGTGCGGCCTCTCTTCGCAAGCCTGCCGGGTGTTTCGGCGCCCCCGCCCTTCGGAGCCAGCCAGCGTTCGCTGGTGGTCCGGCTCGATCCCGCGCGGATGAAAGCCTACCGGATCTCCCCCGAGGAGGCGATCACCGCTATCAACCGGGCGACCTCCGTGCTGCCCTCCGGCAACGTTCGCATTGCGGACTTCGCTCGTATCGCCTCGACAAATGCCGTGGTCGGCGGAGACTTTGACGAACTGATGGACGCGCCGGCACGCTTCGGCTCGGGGCCACCCGTCTACCTGCGGGATATTGCGCTGGTGGAGAACGGGACGGATATCATCGCGGGCTATGCGCACGTCAACGGGCGCCGAGCCGTGTATATCCCTGTCACCAAGCGCGCCGACGCATCTACGCTTGCGGTGATCCAGGAGGTCAAACAAGCGCTGCCCTCGATGAAGGCGATCGTACCCGAAGACGTGGACATTCGCCTGGAGTTCGATCAGTCGCGCTATGTCGCCCGCGCCATTGAAAGCCTCGTCGGCGAAGGTCTTGTGGGAGCGCTTCTCACGGGTCTCATGGTTCTTGTTTTTCTGCGCGATTGGCGGAGCGCCTTGATCGTGATGACCACCATTCCCGGCGCGCTGCTCGCGGCTGTCGTGTGGCTGTGGGCCTCTAGTCAGACGATCAACATTATGACTCTTGGAGGCCTGGCGCTTGCTGTCGGCGTGCTGGTGGACGAGGCGACGGTCGTAATCGAGAGCATACACACGCACATGGCGTCGGGGTTGTCGCGCGCCAGTTCGGTGCTCAGCGCGTGCAGCAAGACGGCGATCCCCCGCCTGCTGTCGATGTTGGCCGTGCTCTCCGTTTTCGTCCCATCGTTTTTCATGGTCGGCGTGGGCCGGCAGTTGTTCGTTCCGCTGTCGCTTGCTGTCGGCTTCGCCATGGTCTCGTCGTATTTTTTGTCGAGCACGCTGGTGCCGGTGCTATCGACATGGGTGATCAAGCGGGCTCATGGCGGCGACGACAAGCGCGGTCTGTTCGGACGATTTTGCGCGCTCTACGCCTCGTACTTGAGGATCATTTTGCGATTTCGGTGGCCGGTGATCGGCGCCTATGCGGCCGCCTCGGTGGTACTCCTCGTAGTCTTGTGGCCACGGCTTGGCACCGAAATCTTTCCGAGTGTGGATGCTGGGCAGTATCAAATACGGCTTCGCGCGCCGCCAGGGACCAGGATTGAGCGGACCGAGATGATCGCACTGAGAGCGCTCGATGTCATCAAGCAATTGGCCGGACCAGAGAACGTCACGATCACCACCGGCTTGATCGGCGCCCACCCTTCCGGCAATCCCATCAACAACATTTATCTGTTTACGAGCGGACCGCACGAAGCGGTCCTGCGCGTCGCCTTGAAACCGACAGCCGCGATTCGAGGCGAGGTGTTTGAAGAGAGGCTCCGGGCGGAATTGCGGCGGGCGTTGCCGCAAGTTTCGTGCTCATTCGAAGCCGGGGACATTATCAGCCAGGTGATGAGCTTCGGGTCGGCGACCCCCGTCGAAGTCGCGGTGCAAGGGCCGAACCTTGCGGCAAACCGGAGCCACGCCGAGAAGATCCGGGGGGAAATGGCTAAGATCGGTTGCCTGCGGGATCTGCAATATGCCGAGCCACTCGACTATCCTACGTTGGAAGTAAAGATCGACCGCGACCGGGCGCGGCAGTTCGGTCTGCCGATGGCGAGCGTTGCCCGCTCCCTGGTTGCGGCCACTTCATCCGCCCGCTTCATCGAGCCTAACTTCTGGCGCGACCCCGCGAGCGGCAATTCCTACCAGATTCACATTGAGATTCCGCAGTACAAGATGGCCTCAATTGACGACGTAGCGGACGTGCCGGTCATGCCTGGTTCAGGTGAGAAGTTGAGTCATCCCCTGCTCGGGGATGTGGCCAGCCTGAGCTACGGCACCACGATGGGGCAGATCGATCGCTACAACATGCAGCGCTCCGTCAGTCTCACGGCAAACATCCATGACAAGCCTCTCGGTGAGGTGATACCGGAGATTCGTAGCGCGATACAGCACGCAGGCACGCCGCCCCGCGGCGCAAAGGTTGACGTTCGCGGGCAGATCCCTCCTCTGGAACAGACCCTGTCCGGGCTGAAGATTGGTCTGCTGTTGGCGATCGCGGTGATCTTTCTACTTCTCGCCGCCAATTTCGAGTCATTCCGCTTGGCAACTGCGGTCGTCTCTACCGTGCCCGCAGTGCTCTGCGGCGTTATGCTGATGCTGTCGATGACGGGCACAACTCTCAACGTGCAATCGTTCATGGGCGCCATCATGAGCATCGGCATCGCGGTAGCAAACGCGATCCTCCTCGTCACGTTCGCGGAATTAAGCAGACGGGAGGGCGCGCCGGTGTTCGAAGCGGCTCTGGAGGGCGCGCGTGGCCGCCTTCGGGCGATTCTCATGACCGCAAGCGCCATGGTAGCCGGCATGGTGCCCATCGCGCTCGCCGTGGGGACGGCATCGGAACAGACGGCCCCGCTCGGCAGAGCCGTCATCGGTGGCCTGGTTTTTGCGACGCTGGCAACGCTCACGGTCCTGCCGGCGATTTACGCGGTCCTCCAGACAAGGGCCAACAGACAGTCAGCGTCTTTGTATCCGAAAGATCCATCGAGCCGTTACTATGAAGCCAACACTTAGATTTCTGTCATTCGCCCTTCTGACGAACTGGGGTTTGGCGCAGCCGACGGTTGAGGTTGTCTCGGTTGTCCCCAAGCGGCTTGAGCGGAAACTGCGCCTGCCGGGCGAGATCCTTCCTAACCAGGCTGTGGACCTCCACGCCCGCGCGGCCGGATACGTCGAGGCCGTGCTGGTAGACAAGGGCAGCATCGTGAAAGCGGGACAGTTGCTAGTGAAGCTCACCGCCCCGGAGCTGAATGCGCAACGGGCGGAAGCGGAATCGAAGGTACATGCAATTGAGTCCCAGCGAGCGGAAGCGGAGGCGAAGTTGGTTGGCGCCGAGGCCACGTACGAGCAATTGCAGGTGGCTGCGGCTACCCCGGGCGCCGTAGCCGAGAATGAGGTGATTTTGGCGAAGAAGTCGGTGGATGCCGCTCGCGCCGCTCGCGCCGTGTACGAGAATTCCGTCAAGGCCGCCCAGGCGTCCGTCGAAGCCCTCACGAAGCTGGAAGCATATCTGAATGTCACCGCGCCCTTCGACGGGATTATCACGGAGCGCCTGGTCCATCCCGGCGCGCTGGTCGGACCTGGATCTGGTGCGGGACCGATGCTGAAACTGGAGCAGCACTCTAGGCTGCGGCTTCTCGTCCCAGTTCCGGAGACCGCCGTCTCCGGGATAACGGTGGGTGCTGGAGTGACTTTCACGGTGCCGACGTACCCAGACGAGTCGTTCTCGGGCATGGTGGCAAGGATTCCTGGTGCACTGGACCCGAAGACCCGCTCGATGGCCGTCGAACTCGACGTGAGCAACCCGCACGGCCGCCTTGGGCCCGGTATGTATGCTGAAGTGCTTTGGCCGGTCCGGCGCGCGCGTCCTTCTTTTCTGGTACCGTCCACCAGCATTGTGACAACGACAGAACACGTGTTCGTGATCCGGCTGCGCAACCAGCGTGCGCAGTATGTGACCGTGAGCCGCGGCGCGAGCGAAGGAGGGCAGGTGGAGGTGTTCGGCGCGCTGGCTGCTAATGACCGGATTGTCCGCCGGGGGACCGACGAGATCCGGAACGGATCTCCACTGAGCGGGCGCCTCGTGGAGACGAGATGATTGGAGAACGCGAGGAGACGCCCTTTCCGCTCCCGCGTCTCCTCTTGGCTTTTCTCTACATCGGGGCCATCGGCTTCGGGGGAGGGATGGCGATCATCGCCATGATGGAGCAGCACTTCGTGCGGAAAATGAAATTGATGACCACGGAGGAGTTCCTTCATGGTGTGGCGCTCGGGCAGGTGCTCGGGCCATTTTCGGTAAACGCAGCGATCTTCATGGGATATCGTTTGCATGGCCCGGCAGGAGCAGTGTTGAGCGCGGCTGTGTTTATGCTTCCCTCGGTGCTGCTGGTTATCGGGCTTTCCTGGGTCTACTTCACCTATCACGCTGTGCCAGCGCTGCAGAAGGCCCTCGCGGGGCTGACTCCGGTCGTTATAGCGATCATTCTGAGCGCCGCATGGTCCATGGGGAGGAAGGCCATCCGCAGGTGGCCCGCAATCCTACTGGCGGCGGCTGCCCTCTTGGCTGGGCTGTACAAAATCAACCCGGTCTTTGTGTTAGTTGCGTCGGGAGCTATCGGCCTGTTTCTGCGCAAGGTGCGGCTGGCCGGGATGGACCAAGCGGCGGGCACGACCCGGCCAACGGTTGTCAACGGCCGGAACCGCGGTTCCACCTTCTGTGCCGGGCTCTTGACCGCCCAAGGCACCGGCGGTTCGGTAGGCATCCACTTGTTCCCTTTGGCTGCCACCTTCCTGAAGATCGGTTTTGTGTTCTTCGGCGGCGGATTCGTCCTAATTCCCGTTCTGTACCAGCGCTTGGTCGGCGAACTGGGTTGGTTGACGCCTCGGGAGTTCCTCGATGGTCTTGCAATCAGTAATCTTACGCCCGGTCCCATCACCGTCCTGGCGACATTCGCCGGTTACCGCGTGAGCGGCGTGGCGGGTGCGCTGGTGGCGACCGTCGCCCTTTACATTCCAGCAGTGGTGTTGATGCTCGCGCTCTCTCACGAATACGAGCGGTTTAGGGGAGACAGCCGGTTCGAGGACTTTCTTGCGGGCGTCACCCCCGCTGTCGTGGGCCTCGTGGCAAGCGCGGCGTTTCTTCTGGGCCAACAGGTGCTTCATTCCTGGCAAGCATACCTCGTGGGGGCCTGCTCGTTGCTCTTGGTCACGAGCTTCAGGTGGCCGCCGGCGGCGATTCTTGCGCTTGGAGCACTACTCGGCATGACGAGTTGGCTGCCTTGAAGTGTTATCGGAAAACGAGGATGCGCGCTCAGCCTCAGTTTAGGAACCGCTCAGGTGGGCTGGGTGGACTCGGCTACCAGCGGCCAGACCGTTGCGGACAGCCGGTTGGAAAGGAAGGGACTCCCCGCGAGCAGAACTGAATCTGCGGCGCGGGCGGGGGATTTTCCGTAGTTGGCCGTTTATTGAAGAAGAAGAGGAAAACGTGAACGGTTGCCGTGTGGTCAGGATGAGACTGGGCCGATTTCTGGACGGTGAGTTGTCGCCCCGAGAGTCGGCCGTGATGCAGGCTCATATTCAAGGCTGCGCCGGCTGCCAGCAGGAGTTGCGCGCGCTCCAGACGCTCTCGGCATCCCTCGATGCACTGATTGTCCCTCCTCTTCCCGGAGATCTCGCGGATGGCGTCATGGCACGCGTTCGGAAGCAGGAAGCCAGATCTCGGAGGAGTTGGGGCATTTTGGAGTTCTGGAAGCCCTGGCCCGTCGCGATGCGGTTCGCTGCTGCTGGAACCGCACTTGTTGCTTGTCTGATCGGCTTGGTGCTGAGTTCGGCCACTTCGGCCGCTCCCAACCGGACGGGAAGTGAGATGGCGTGGGTGGGACTGGCATCCGGTGCCCCGATGGCTTCCGCGTACTTGGAAACTTCGCGATGAAACATCACATCCGAACTCTCGGCATAATCTTTTCGGTCGCGCTCAATGTGGCGTTTGTCGGATCGTACGCCTATCAGATGCTTACGAGACGTCCGACGTTTGCATACGAGGAAATGCGCCTGGACGATGATCAGCGAGCTCGCATGATTTCCAGCCGGGACCGCTTCATCGGCAGCATCGACCGCGTCGGAAACAGCATTATCGGCCTGCACTTCGACGTGATTGACGCGATAGCGGCCGACCCGCCGGATCGGAAAGTCATCCAGGCCAAACTCGATGAGATCCGGGCCCGGCAGCAGTCCATGCAGCAGGTGGTTGTCGGGCATCTCTTGGAGGACAAGGGCATCCTCCGCCCTGACCAGCGCCAACGGTTCTTCACGGTGCTGAAGCAGCGAATACGTTCCCAAGGAATGCCTGGGCCACCTTGGCTGCCACGCGACCGTAAGAAGCAGCCTGCCAGCCAGAGTGGATCTGTTCCAGGTGCTGCACCGGTCCGATAGCTCAAGTCTGGCTGATCTCTATGGAGAGACGGAACTTAACGCAGGCTGTGACAGCCTGTGTGCTCATGCTGGCGGCCGCTTATGCCGCACCCGAGCAGGGCGGCCGCATCGAACGACTTGAGAACGCGCTGCTTGCGCCCTGCTGCTATTCGGAGCCCGTTTCCAGGCATAACAGCGAGGTCGCGGCCAAAATGAGAGCGGAGATCACGGCTTGGGTATCGGAGGGTAAGTCGGATCGCGAAATCCTGGACACCTACAAGAAGCTGTACGGATTGCGGGTGCTGGCCGAGCCTGAGGGTTCCACCTGGTGGTGGTCGAATATCGTCCCATGGGCCGTGCTGCTGGCGGGCACGCTGCTGGCTGTTCGGATTCTCCGCAAGTGGCGCCGTTCGCCGCGGCCGTCTCCCGTGGAGACATCTCAGGAAGTCGTAAACGTCCCGGATATGGATTACGAGTGACGGTCAACGGCGCTGCCGCACCAGCTTGGTCCATCCAAGCTTGCCCCCCACGCCCGTCGCATAAACCGTCGACTTTGTCCGGGGAATCTCATCAGCTCGCCCGTTTAACGGAGATGAAGAGATGAATTTACGGGAATCGAAATGCGGTGCCCGAGAACGGACGCCTTGGCGAGCCTTCGCGGGAGTCTGCCTGACGATCCTCTTTGTCCCGCAGTCGAATCTGGCCGAGCAGATTCCCGGCGGCTGGTCGGTGCAATACCCCACGACCGGTACGCTCGGAGGCGTCACGCGACCATACCGGGCCCGGACGGTGCCTCCCGCCGAGTTCTCGAATTCAGCCAGAATCGACGCTCTGATGCGCGCGGGCCGGCTGTACTTGTCCTTGCAGGATGCGATTGCGCTCGCACTGGAAAACAACCTCGATATCGAACTACAACGGTACGGACCGCGCATCGCACAGACGGACCTGGAACGGGCGGAGGCCGGCGGGTCCTTGCGCGGGGTTTCCACGGCAACACAGCCGGCTTCGGACAGCAGCGCCGGCTCGATCACACAGGTTACGTCAGTCGGAACTCCGATCCCGAGCCTGGACCCGGCTCTGGTTGGCCAAGTCAACTGGAGCCATCGCAGCCAGCCACAGATCAACACTTTCAGCACCGGAACGAGCTATCTGGTCAGCAAGTCAAGGCTTTCGAATTTCGGGTTTCAGCAGGGATTCCTTACCGGCACGACCGTCAACTTCGGCTGGAACAACAACTGGCTGGACCAGAACTCCGCCCGTGCCGATTTCAACCCGTCCACCGCGGCCAGCTTCAATCTGACGATCACGCAGCGCCTGCTGCAAGGCTTCGGCCTGGCAGTCAACTCTCGAAACATCCGCGTTGCGAAGAACAACCAGCAGGTCTCGGACTCGGTCTTCGAACAGCAGGTGATCGCGACCGTCTCTGCGGTCATCGGCATTTACTGGGAACTGGTGAGCCTGAACGAAGAGGTGAAGGTCAGGCGGCAAACGCTCGCCCTCTCCCAGAAGCTGCTCGAAGACAACAAGCAGCGGGTGGAGCTCGGGAACCTTGCCGCTATCGAGATCGCACGAACGGAGGCTGAAGTCGCGCGAGCCGAGCAGGATCTTACGATCTCAGAGACGGCTCTGCTTCAGCAGGAGACCGTCCTGAAAAACGCGTTGACCCGCACTGGGGTGGCAAGCTATTCGCTGTCTACGGCGCGCATTGTGCCGACTGATTCGCTCCGGGTGCCCGACTTGGAGACGGTTGCGCCAATCCAGGACCTCATCGCCAAGGCGCTCGCCGGCCGGCCCGAATTGCGTCAGAGCGGTTTGCAGATCCAGAACACGAAGTTGAGCTTGAAAGGCACGAAAAGTGCCCTGCTGCCATCGCTCGATCTGGTCGCCAATCTGCAAAACAACGCGCTCGCGGGACAGATCAACTGGCTGCCGATTCCAGCGGTCCAGGGCTCGTCACTGGCGCCCCAGCCTCGAAGTCCGACCTCCGTGGATCCGTTCTTTCTGGGCGGGTACGGCACGGTGTTGTCGCAGCTCTTCTCCAGGAACTTCCCCGACTACGCAATCGGCGTTCAGTTGACCATTCCTTTGCGGAACCGCGGGGCGCAGGCGGATATGGTCCACGACCAGCTTGCGCTGCGACAGCAGGAGATCCGGCAAAAGCAACTGGCGAATCAGGTCCAGGTCGACGTTCAGAATGCTCTCATTGCGGTACAGCAAGCCCGGGCACGCCATCAGGCAGCGGTGAAATCGCGCCTCTACCAGGAACAGACGTTTGAAGGTGAGCAGGGCAAGTACGAGCTGGGCGCCTCCACGTCTTATTTCGTCATCCAGGCCCAGCGCGACCTGGCGGCGGCCCGGTCGGCCGAAATCGCGGCTTTGAGCGCCTACAACAAGGCGCGAACCGACCTGGACAAAGCGACAGGGCAAACCATATCGGCTAACAACATCGTAATCGAGGAAGCTCGGCGCGGACAGGTCTCTCGGGAACCGGGTCCCCTTCCCATGTTCGACCGGGAATAGCGCCGCTCAGGAAAGTCTATGCGAATGAAATGGATTGTGATCACCCTGACGGCTCTCATCGCCGCGGGCGCCGGCGCTTGGTGGCTTCTCGGCCGGCCCAAGCAGACGGAAGCGGCCGATCAGGGCTCTTACATTTCCGTTCAGCGCCGCGATCTGGTGGCCGCGGTAGCGGCGACGGGGAAGGTCACTGCGATGGTCGGGGCAGAAGTGCGCGTCGGTTCCCGCGTCTCGGGCCGGGTTCAGCGGCTGCACGCGAACATCGGGGATATCGTTCGGGCTGGCCAGGTTATTGCCGAACTGGAGAAAGACGATCAGCAGGCGCTCTTGGAGCAACGGCGCGCCGAACTGAAAGTCGCCGAGGCGCGACTGTCCTCCGTCGAGAACTTGCGGCCAAGGGAGGTCCAGAAGGCGGAGGCTGCGCTGGCAGATGCCGAAGCGACGGCGGGACTGGCAAAGACCGAGTTCGGCAGGCAGAGCGCACTCCTTGCCCGCGGCCTGATCGCGAAGCAGACCCTCGATTTGGCGACGAAAGAACGAGACGTCACCGAAGCCCGGGTGGTTTCCGCCAGGCGCGAACTCGAATTGGCAAAGCAGCGATACATCGAGGACCTGAAGTCGGCCAGGGCGCAGATCGAGCAAGCGGCAGCGGCGGTGCGTGTTCTGGAGGCGCAGGTCGAGTACGCCACCATCCGGGCGCCGATACCGGGAATCATCAGCGCCGTTTCGACCCAAGCGGGCGAGACGGTTGCGGCTGGCCTGAATTCACCGACATTCGTGATCATCATCGACCTGCGGAAACTCCAAGTTGACGCGTTCGTTGACGAAACCGACATCGGCAAGATCCGGGTGGGCCAGAAGGCGACGTTCACCGTGGATTCCTATCCGGATCGTGACTTCAATGCCACCGTCCAGGCCATTTACCCAAAGGCGGTAATCATGGACAACGTGGTCTACTATGACGTCGTTTTGCGCATTGATGAGCCGCTCACCGGCCAGTTGCGTCCCGAGATGACGACGAATGTGATCATCTCTCTGGATGCTCGCAAGGCGGTCTTGGCGGCGCCGCTGCGAGCGGTTTCCAGGGAGCAGGGAAAATCCGTGGTCTATGTGCTCCGAGACGGCCAAGCCGTGCGGCAAACGGTGAAGGTCGGCTGGAAAGATCCGGAGTGGATTGAGATTGTCAGCGGTCTGAAGGAGAACGACAAGGTGCTGATTCGCAGCACAGCGAAGGCAACTGGAGGCGCATAGTTCATGCTTGAAATGATCGATATCACCAAGACGTATCGCATCGGGACGGTCGAAACACCGGTCCTGCGCGGCGTCAGCTTCAGGGTGGAGAGAGGGGAATTCGTGGCAATCATGGGGGCGTCGGGCACGGGCAAGACAACGCTCATGAACATCCTCGGCTGCCTCGATGTGCCGACCAGCGGAAGGTATTTGCTGGATGGGGCGGATGTGTTTCACAACAATGACGATACGATCTCTTCCATCCGCAACCAAAAGATCGGCTTCGTGTTCCAACAGTTCCATCTGCTGGACCGGGCCTCTGCTCTC
>Ga0315280_10008699_pt1 | contig 13247 bp, 10 predicted proteins | sample YL17G06_40_MG_FD_203697 | JGI IMG/M metagenome (GOLD analysis project Ga0315280, IMG submission 203697) | Sediment microbial communities from Yellowstone Lake, YNP, Wyoming, USA - YL17G06_40 | ecosystem: Environmental > Aquatic > Freshwater > Lake > Sediment | place: USA: Wyoming | collected...
CGAACTCCTCGGCTACCGGCGGTTCCACCGCAACTGAGCCTCGGCCGCCGACGTCACCAACTCACCCTCTAAACCACCACCATACCCTTGCCGCCACTGTAAACTCCCAATGGGCCTTTATGAACCAGGCCCAAATCGGCGGGGTTCATCGGTTGCCGCTGCTTGCGCCAACGAATGCCGGGGCGTTGCCCCGGCCTGCATACTCCTGAGGCCTGTCAAGCAATGTAGGCCGCGGCAACGCCGCGGATCAAATGACGCAGCGCCACCAGGGGCGATTCCCGGAGCATGGTGCGGATTTCCTCAACTGTGGGCGAGCGATTGACGATGGGCATAGACATCGGAGCATCCTTCCTGTCGATCTGGTCCCGAACAGATACAGAATCGACCAGGGAGGCTTATCTTTATCATTTCCCTATTCCACCGCCATTGGGGCCGGTCCAGTGAGGAGAGGTTCAGCAATGCTTACACTTGAGGAATTCAGGAGAGAATTCGACGCGGAGGTGAGGGCCAGAGGTATCAGGTGGGAGGCGAAGGGATTCTACGGGTCGGACGGTAGGGTCTACCCGTTCGGAACCGACACGAAGGTCCTTTCCACCGTCTTCGAGGCATTCTCCGCGCCGCTCATTATCGACATCGCCAAGAGGCATGGCTATTCAGTCGCGTTCTCGAAGCAGACGGCTTACCCTGATTTCACGCTGACTCCCGATGGGAAGACGACGCAGCGTATTGCTGTCGACATAAAGACCACATACCAAGAGAGCCCGCACGACCAGATCAAGTTCACGCTTGGATCGTACAAGTCCTTTCTCCGGGACGGAAAAAAGAATATCCTCTTCCCGTATGACCAGTACTGTGCCCACTGGGTCATCGGCTTCGTCTATGTGCGCCGCAAGGACGTTGCGGCGAAGGTTTACGGCATGCAGAAGCCCGAGGACATGCTTTGTCCATACACTAATGTGCGTTATTTCATACAAGAGAAGCACAGGATTGCGGGCAAGACCCCCGGAAGCGGTAACACCACAAATATCGGGTCGTTCCCAACCACGGACATCGAGGACCTGCGGGCTGGTAAGGGCCCGTTCTCCGCCCTTGGCGAGAAAGCCTTCGAAGAGTACTGGCGAGAATACGAGAGATAGCCACCGAAACTACAGCGTAAGGGCGCGGGTGGCGCCAGGACTATCAGAGACTGTCATCTTCCTCAAACACGTCCAGAACGGCTTCTTCCAGGGAAAGTCTCGGGGTCTTACGCGTGCTCGGGGAGCATGGGCGGGCGTTCCCCGCGCCGACATGGACCACAAACATGGCAGCCATGCTACCCGCAAGGGACTCCGAAACGGGATTCCCGCTGCTGGCAACATTCAGCATCTTGATCAGAGCCGCTCGGGGCCTTGAAATCTTTGAGACCTTGAACCAGATCGACGCTGCCTGATTGACCTTGCGGTCCCGGTAGTATGGCGGGGTCAACGCGTGCTCCCGTGCCGGCAGAGAGAGTGAGATAGCGCACAGTGTCGCTTGTGCCCAGACATAGTGCCGCCCTGCTTTCTGCACCAGGAAAAGGAACGTAGGAATCCCGCGCCGTATCTGGTCACTCAGCAAGTCGATCTTATACCTCGCAAGAGGCCTGCCCATCTTGGCAAACCACACAGCACCCGCCTGTTCGATCACGGCCATGTGCTCGCGAATGGTGTCCACCCCACCGCACAATAAGTCCGAGAAGCGTACCACGAGATGCATCGCGGTGGCGGCTCTTGTTGTTGCGGCAGATCGCGAATGGGGCATGGCGAACTTACCTGTCAATCAGGAAGTTCCAACAATGAGCGTTTCCGTAGACCCACGGTTGGTAGACAACACGTATGTGTAGTTGCCGTTCAATGTGTAGATCTGCACCCTGGGTTTTACCTCCCGCACCATCTCGCCCAGTTCCTCGATGCTTGGAATACCATCTGAACGATATGAGACAGCCAAAATGCCGTCAGCAAATCGACGGAACACGGACCGGAATGCCTCGTGTATCTTGCGGGGGTTGGTCCAGGGAGATTTCACAGGCCTGAGACGACGATGCTTGCTCTTGTAGTCAACCTTAGCGTGCCACTGGTCGTAGGCGGCTAACCCCTCGAGAAAGTGATAGAAGCCATGATAATCAAGCCCCGTGCCACGGCCATTTATATAAGGCGGGTCGATGTAAACGAGATCGTATGACCCTGGCACTTGGCAGGCGTCAAGATTCAGGGCCCTACATTCCCTGCCCGTCGAGAAGACAGCCTCGTTTGCCTCGGCGACGAAGGCGCGGAAGTGTTCCTCGAAGGGCTTGTCCCATGTCCTCTTGTTTCCAAACGAGCGTTCAACTTCGGCCGTCCGCATATAGAGATTCTTCCGGTGAAACAGGTTGTACGGCCGCTTCGAGATGGCGGACTGAAAGAGTGCAAAGTAGGCCAAGGCGCGTTTGTTGAGCGTTGGAAGGAGCGGAATGTTCTGGGCAACGACGTCAAGCCACACATTCTCTTCCTCGGTGAAATAGATGTCCCTGAAGGTCTGCGCAATGAGGTCCTTGTAGACAAACGATGAGTGCCTCGTCAGGACAAACTCTACGTCTTCCCGTTCGAGTCTCTCGTCGTCGTTGGCAACAAAAGCCTGAGCACAGAGAGAATTGGAGAGTAGTATGTCATTGAACGTTACAGCCTTGCCCTTGCCTTTGAGGAAGTGTGAGACACAGCCACTACCACCAAAGGCATCAAGGGCTGTGTCGAATGTTAGCTGCGAAACGTGCTGCCAAATCCAATCCAGCAGTTTGTACTTGCTCCCTTGGAACCTCGTGGCAGGAGGCTGAGGGGAGTGAACACCCGCCGCCCTGAAAAGCGGCAGTGTTGGCCGCGTGCGTGTTACCTCTTGACTGATTCGTGCCATGCCGACCCTCTTTCCCTAGGCAGCTGCTAGACGCCCCCAAGCATCTTTACCTACTTGGATTCTACCCGTGCCCGGGCACGTTGGCAAGAACAACTTCGCCCATAGGAAAGCCTCAGCCGCCTATACGCGGTTTTATCTGGGGATGCAATACCCATTTTCCCTTCTTGGCCGTTCGGCCGGGCTTGCCCGGCGCCAGGCGCCGGTAGTGTACCAGAGAGGCGATTCCCCGCAAGCCACAGCCGGGGTTTTTCGGAACGGGTCTGGCGGCCTTGCCATCTGGCGGCTTTGGCATCTCGATTGACTCCCTTGGCGCGGGGCGGTAGTGTTATGCGCGGCTGGCCGGTCGAATGGGAGGGTCATGGGCCTTGCGCAGTTGAAGCAGGAGGCCGCATGTCGAAATCCAAGGGTCTGTGTCGTCGGGATTTTCTGAGCGGGTCTGTGGCTGCGGCCGGGGCGATCGGCCTGGGGGTCGGCGGCGCGGTTGGGGGCGGCGCACGGGCGGCACCCGCGGATAGTGGGGCGGGGGGCGGCGGGCAGGCGGCGCAGGCCGGGGCGGCGGGCGGCGCGACCGCGGCGGCGGCAGGGCCCAAGGCGGCCGCCCAACCTGCGGCGTCCGATGCGAAGGCGGTGCCGTGCGGCACGCTCGGCAAGGCCAAGATCAGCCGCATGCTCATCGGCGGCAACCTCATCTCGGGCTGCATGCACTCGCGGGACCTGAAGTACGTGGAGCCGCTGTTCCACGCCTACATGACGCCGCAGAAGATTCTCGAGACGATGAAACTGGCCGAAGCGCGCGGCATCAACACGGTCTTCGAGACGGGTGCGGACTATGTCCAGCGCTACAACCGTGAATGCGGCGGGCACATGCAGTTCATCCCTCACATCGAGGTCAGCCTTAAGCAGGGCGAGACCGAGTTGCTGGATCACATTCGCAAGCAGGTCGACTCGGGGGCCGTGGCGCTCTACGTCTGGGGCTTGTCGGCCGACAGCCTGGCGAAGGCCGGGGCCTTCGACAGGCTCGCGCGGGCGGTCGATCTGGCCAAGGCGTATGACCTGCCGGTGGGTGTCGGCGGCCATTCGCTCCAGGTGGCGATCGGCTGCGAGAAGCACAAAGTGCCCGCCGATTTCTACGTCAAGACGCTCCACCGTGACAATTATCCCTCGGCCACGCCCAAGGAACTCCGCGAGGATTTCATGTGGATGGACGGCAGCCCGGGCTTCTATGACAATATGTGGTGCGTGGACGGGCCGGAGACGATCGAGTTCATGAAGACGCTGGCCAAGCCGTGGATCGCTTACAAGGTGCTGGCGGCGGGTGCGATCCACCCGCGCGACGGGTTTGCGTACGCCTTCGACAACGGGGCGGACTTCATCGCGGTGGGGATGTTCGATTTCCAGGTCGAGGAAGATTGCGAGTTGGCCCGGGCCGCCATCGGCCGGGCCCAGAACCGGCCGCGACCCTGGCGGGCGTAGGAGTGCCTGGTGAACCGGAACGGACTGGCCGGCTGCCGCGGCCATGCGTGGGGGTTTGGGCGTCTGGCGGGCCTCGTCGCGATGGTGGCGGCGCTCGGCGTGGACCTCTCATGCGGGCCAGTTGGCCGCAGCGGCGCCGCGGAACCCCCGCCGCCACCCATATTCCTCGATGACTTCTCTTCCGGCAGCCTCTCGAAGTGGGACGATTCGGAAGGCAAGCCGACCTTCGGTCCTGCGTCTGCACCGGGGGTGATTGCGCCGGCGAGGCAGACCGTGGTCTTCGGCCGTCGCGAGCCCCTCGGTCAGTTCACCCTGCGGTCGCAGGTGCGGCTGCCCGCCGATGGTTCGCGAGTCAACCTGCGGTTCCTCCAGCGCCGCGGCGAGAAGCGAAGTCTCTGGCGCGGTTACCTGCTGTCGATCACACGAAAGGGCCAGGACCCGTTCACGCTCCAGGGCGGGTTTCAGGTCGCCGGCCAGGAGGGGAAGCCCTTGCGGGACCTCGGGACCGCGTCCCTCGTGTACCAGACGGCAGGGGACAAACTCCTGGATCACTGGACGAAGTACGCGGGCAAGGCGCTCGCGGCACGGTGGCAGGCGGTCTCGGCCAGACGGTTCGAGGAGGCCGGCAAGGGCGTAATGCTGGAGGTGGCGGTCAGCGGGCCGACCGTCACGGCGACCCTGAACGGGCGGCTGCTTTTCAGCCAGCCGACCGAGCATCCCGCCGGCGGGTTCGAGTTTGAACTCCACAACGGGGCAGAAGTGGCCGATGTCCGGGTAACGCCCGCCGGCCCCGACAGCCCCTACATGGCGATTGACCTGGCTGGGGTGGTCAATCGCGACGGCATCGCCACGTCGGCCAACCCTGGAGACGGCGATCTGGGGGACGGTTCGATCCTGCCGGCCGAGGGGCTTCCACCCGCTGGAACCGTGGCGCGGATCGGCGGCATCCCCTTTCGCATGCCGTCCTACGCCGACGGTCGCCTGAACGTGGTCGACGTGGGCGACAGCCGCTGGCTTGAGTCGAGGGATGACGGGGGCCGCTGCCGGACCTACACCGGCATGCGTCCGGGCGATGGCAATCCGGCGTGCCTGCGACTGGCGGTTCCGCGCGAGTGGTACAGGGCCGCATACCTGCTCTGCTGCTCCACGGCGCCTGGGGATAAGCAGGCCCAGGCCGATGCGGCCGACACGGAGACGCTGCCGGAAGTGACGCTACGGCTGGGGTGCTTCGGTTACCCGTATCGCATTCGGGACTTCGTGGGCCGGGTGCCTGCGTGGTGGCAGGAGGAAGGCCCCGACTGCGCCGGCTCCGTCGGTGTAGGCCGGATGGGCGGCCGGGGCGGTCGGGCCGGGAGGCTTTTCGTCGTGCGCATCGGCCTCACTAGCGGCGACCTGGCCACCCTCATCGACGGCCCGCGGCCGGACACCTTCGACCTGGAACTCACCAAGCGGGTCCATCGGGCGGTGCACTACCCCGATCCGAATCACTTCGTGGAGGCGCCCCTGGGGCCGTCGAGCGCCGTGAAGGTCGTGGCGCTCGTGCTGGAGCGATCCGGCGTCGAAATGCGCGTGCTGAGCCGGACCACGGGCAACGTTTTCGTCGAGCCCCAGAAGCCCGGGGTCGATGTCGAACTCCGGAGCCGGGAGGACCGGCCCCTTTCGCTGCACCTGGGCCTGGAGTCGAGGCACTACTTCGGGCCGAAGGAGGTGCGCCGCACGGACGTGCGCCTGAAGCCGGGGGAGCGCCGCGTCGTGGCGATCGACCTGCCTCGGCAGGAGCGCGGCTACTACGACCTGACCGTACAGGTATCGGATGATCGCGGTCCTCTGGCGACCAAGCACACCTCGTACTGCCTGCTTGCGGCCGACGGGCGGCAGGCGCTGGAGGATTCGCCCTTCGGGGTGTGGACGTTCTGGGGCGGGCACGGTTTTCCGGCCGGGGCCGAGGGCCGCGAGGGCTACTACGTCCGTCTCATGGACATGCTTTATAAGGCCGGCATCCGCTACACCTTCCCGCTTCGGGTGGCGGTGCCGGCCAACGCGCCGGCGGAAGAAAAGGCCAGGCTTCAGGCCTCGGCGGACCGTATCGCCCGGGAACTGGAGGCCCACAAGGTCCTGGCGTGCGATTTCCGTTCGCCCGGCACCTTCCACCCCCTGTGGGACAAGAAGCGCTACGACGATCCGTGGCCGGGCAACAGCCTGGCCGAGTCGATGGCGGCGGTCGGCACGCTCAAGAATGCGACCCGGTGCCGCATGGCCGAACTGTTCGCGGAGGACCGCATCAGCGTGCGATGGCTGATGCAGGCGCCCTGGTGGTGGCAGGGCATGCCTCGCCCGTCGTACGACGAGCGCGAGCGCAGGAACCTCGACGGGCTGGTCCGGGTGGCTTCCCCGTGGATCGATGAACTGCGCAAGCAGCACCCCGACGTCAAGGTCCTGCTGGGCAACGACTTCCCGCTCCAGATCGAGGCCCTCCTGAACGAGGGGTTCATTAGGAAAGGCTACGTGGACATCGCGGGCATCGAGGCGGCCCAGTTCATGCGCATGCCGGAGAACCCGACCTTCCTGACGGTCACGGCCTTCGCGCGCCAGATGCGCGAGGCCCTCGACATGCACGGGGGGCAACAAGTGCCGATATGGTCCACCGAGGCGTTCTACCCCTGCACGCATCCGGGCAACCTGGCGGAGCAGACGCAGGCGCGGTACATCGCGCGAACGCTGCTGGTCGGCCTTGCGGCGGGGCTGGAGAAAATCCTCAAGCCCTTCGGCATCTACGACATGTCCGACGACTACCGGTTCTCGCACTGGGGCATGCCGGGCCTGTGTCGGGAAGACGATGAGTTTCAGCCCAAGCCCTCTTACGTCGCCTACGCGGTCATCACGCAGGCGCTTGACCGGCGCCGGTACGCGAGGAAGGTCGAAACGGGGTCGGCGGTCGTCTACGCGCCGGTGTTCCGGGGGCCGGACGGACGCGAAGTCTGTGCGCTGTGGACCCTGCGGGGGAAACGCCCGGCCGAGATCACGGCGGCCGGGGGACCGGCGGTCGTCACGGACATCATGGGCCGGGAAACCAGGCCCGGCCCGGCCGGCGGACCGATTCGGGTCATGGTCACGCCCGATCCCCTGTTTGTCGCGGGGCCGGCGGTTCAGGGCATCCGCCTGGGTGAGCCGGAGTATGAGGATGCCGGGTCCGGCCTGCCTGCGGCGCCGGCCGCAGGGGCCGCCAGAGAGCCGGCCGCGCCGAAGCGGTCGGGCGAGCCGCCGCAGGGCCGGGCAGCGGGCAAACGACAACTCATCTCGTCGATGGATTCGGCCGGCGAGTGGCAGGCGGCCCAAGAGACGCCGGGCTTTCTGGAGGCCAACAATTTCGAGAACCCGCGCGTCCGGGGCGAGTTGCGCTTCGAGTGGGGCAGGCCGGATGCCCTCTTCGGCCCGTGCCTGGCGGTGACGATGCCTGCGCTCGCGCCGGCGGCCAAGGACCCGCTCATCGCCCGCTGCCAGGTCCTTGAACTCAAGAAGAAGGTCGTGCTGGATGGCCGCCCCCGGTGGATCGGCGCCTGGGTTCGAGGCTGCGGCAACTGGGGCCGGCTCATCTACGACCTGACCGACGCGGAGGGCGAGCGGTGGATCTCCATCGGCATGCCCGGCCAGTTCAACGTGAACGATCCCTACAACTGGTCCTTCCTGAATCACGACGGGTGGCGGTTTGTCAGGCACGACCTGCCCGGGGATTTCGGGGGGTCCGAGCGGCACCACTGGCCGACGCAGTGCATCTGGGGCCACTTCAAGCCCGGCCCCCCGGATAAGGACGGCAAGCCCACCGAGGTCGGCAACGGCATCGTGGACTATCCTCTGACCTTCAAGAGGCTGATCGTGGAAATGCGCGACAGCATCATCTACCTCGACTCCCTCAGGCACATCGGCGACAACACCATCCTCATCAAGGACCTGACTGTGGGAGATATGGAGCAGGGCGAGCAGCAATGATACGTAGGCCGGGGCGCAGCCCCGGCATTTTGGCTGACGCCGGGGCGTTGCCCCGGCCTACATGTGGGGTAGGCCGGGGCGCAGCCCCGGCACTTCGGCTCATATCACAATGATGGCTTCGGTGATCTGCGGCAGGTCGCGGTCGCCGAACACCACGTCTACGGGAATGACGTGCCTGCCGCTCGGACTCGACTCGGGAACGGCCAGGGCCAGGCGGACCCGTCCCTCGGCCTTGGCGGGGACCTCGCCTCGGACCCAGCCCGCGCTGCGCAAGGCGGCCGGCCGACCGCCCGGCTCGCCGGCAGACGCCCATGCGCGGGGCAGGACCGCGCGGCAGGCCGCGCCGCGCGATGACGCCGAATGGTTGGTCACCACCACGTCAATCTTCGCTTCCTTGCCGGGAGCGGCCTGCTGCTCGTAGGGGTGGCAGCGGACCCACGGCTCGTCCAGCCCGAAGTTGGCGTGGTCCCAGGGGACAAGTTGGCCGAATAGCCTCTCGCGGTCGGCCAGGTTGGCGCGCATGAACCGGCACTCCTGGGCGGTGAAGTCGAAGGCCTCGTCCACGTGCGGGTTGAAGATATGTGTCGGCTTCAGATCCTCCATCAGGGCGATGCAGCGGTCGAACCCGACGCCGCGCCCGAGCCAGTTGCGGTTGGCGGCGCAGTAGTCGTCGATGCCCGCCATCGTGAAGGAGTCGCCGGCGAAGAACATCCGCAGCCCCTCCCCCTCGACCATGAGTCCCGCGTGGTAAAGCGTCTGGCCGGGGAAGTGGTACGCGGTCATCTTGAACTCGTGCCACGGCCACGACTCGCCGTCGGCCGTGGCCCGGTCCACGCGGACCTTGTGCGGCGAGATGCACGGCAGCCGCCAGGCCGGCGGGTCCGTGATGACCTCCGCCACCGACCGGTCGGTGATGCATGGGCAGTCGAATGCCTTCTGGAAATCGGGGATGCCGTCAACGTGGTCGTCGTGATAGTGCGTGACCCAGAGGCCCTCGACGCTGCGGATCTCGCGGGCGTCGAGGCGCTTACGGATCTCCTTGACCGTCTCCGCGCTGCCGCAGTCCATCACGAAGGCTGCCCGGTCCTTCGAGACGAGCATCCAAGTTGTGCCGAAGTGCCGCAGGCAACCCGGCACGGCCTTCCCTTTGCGGATGGGCATGTGGTCCTTGCGGCCGGCATACTCGGCGAAGAGGTTCGGGAAGTAGTGCCGCAGGGCGGAGATGGCCACGTACTTGTCGTAGCAGCGGTCGAGCGCGGCCACGAGGGCGTCGATGGCGGCCGCAGGGTCGGTCATGAGCGACCCGTGCGAAGGGACGAGGGCCGAAGCGCCGGCCGCCTTGATCCGGCCCAGGCTCTCAACCAGTTGCGGCCGCGCGCCTAGAAAGCCGTGATAGTCCGTCGTTTGCGTGCCCTTCTGGAGCGAGTGGACGTCCCAGACCCGGCCGGCATCGGCGATGGCGTCGCCGCAGAAGACGGTTCGGCGGCCGTCGACGTCAACGACGTAACTGACGGAGCCGTCGGTGTGCCCTGGCGTCGAGAGGACGCGGAATGTGGCGGGGCCCCACGTGAAGGTGTCGCCGGCGGCGAAGGTCATGCCTACAGGCACAGGCTCGGCCAGCATCAGGTGATGCGGATGAAGGTTGTACAGGTGCCAGCGGTTCTGGGGGTTGCCCCAGTAGGCGGCGACGTTGTCGAAGCAATTTCGCTCGGCCGCAGGGACGCCCAGGCGAGCCCCCTTGGCCGCCAGGAGCCACGCGCCGCAGGCCTGGTCGCGGTGATGGTGGGTGAAGATGACCTGGTCCACGGAGGTGATGCCCGCCGTTGCGAGCGCCTCGGCCGCGCGGCCGTCGCCGCAATCTATGAGCAGGGCCTTTGCGCCATCGCGTACGATGCCGACGTTGACGGGACCGCGGTACACCAGCAGGTGTTCGCTCAGGTTCGCGACTTCGGAAGCCATGGATGCTCCTTGGGCCGGGCGGGGCCGATGGCACCCGGCGGCGAGTCCGGCGGCCGATGTCGAGGATGCGGCAAGCGCCACCGCGCCCAGGCCGGCCCGCCTCAGCAGTTCGCGCCGCGAGATTTCCGTGTTTGCCATGGCCGCAGGTTCCAGTTCGATCCGATTCGGTCCGCGCCCGGACCGGCGCCGCTCACCAGCGGAAGAACCGGTACGGGTCGTCCATCTCCTCGGGCGCGTCGAGGTACAGGCCGTCGAGCCAGCGTTTCTCGGCCTTCGCCGCGCCGGCGGGGCTGCTGAACCGGGCGAGGACCGGCGTGGCGCCGGCGACCCCCATGCCCGCCAGCGCGCGCGCCACCAGGAAAGACGCCCGCCGGTAGGTCCGCTTCGCGTTGTACTGCTTGCTGTAGTCGAACTGCCAGGGCACGAGTTGGCAGAAGACGACGTTGGCGTTCTCGGCCTTGGCCAGGACGCCGTCGCCGATGACCGCCGCGCCCGCGGACACCAGGGATAGTTCCCTCGGGTCGCGGTTGTGCACGTCGGCGGGCCCGATGCCGGCCAGCGGCGAGTGCATGCCGAACGGTTCGAAGAACGCCGCGATGTGTTCAGCCTTCTTCATGGCGACCTTGAAAGGCAGTACCGCGCCTGCGCCCTCCTGGTCAAGCCCGATGGCGAGCATGTGTCCGCCCGCCTTGAGCCACTCGGCGACGGCCGCGGCGTGCGGGGCCAGTTGCTGCCCGCCGCCGGGCCCCACGACCAGCACCTGGTCGGCCTGGAGGTTTCCCCCCTCGTACGATGCGGCGGCCGGCCCAGTCGCCGGGGACGGTGAGTTCCCGCTGGTACCAGGCCGCCGTGACGCCGCCCAGTTTCTCGTCCTTCCAGGCCGGATGGGCGTAAACCGTCTGGCAGTCTTTCTGCATGTAATCGGTGATCCCCGGCCAGGACCCGGGGACCTTGAAGTAGCCCCACCGGTCGGCGGGCGCGGCGTCGGCGCCGCCGGCGGCCGGCTGCCAGCGCCACAGGCCGTTCAGGCACACGCGCTCTCGGGTGGGGGTCTTCTCGCGCCAGGCCTTGTCGAGGTCCCAGACGGCCTTGACGCCGGCCGGGAGCGGCGCGTCGGCCTGGGCCAGGCACGGCGTCCCCACCGCGGCCGCAATCAACCATGCCGCCAGGACAAAGAGCATCGCCTGATTCCGCGCCATCGCCCACCTCCCGCCGCAGCCGGCGGCGCCTGTCTCCGGTCAGCCAAGTCTACAGGCGAATCGCCTTGTGGACAAGAAGTACGAATCTGGGCACAATAGGGGCGACGCGACTCTTACGAGGTACCTGTTTAGCGTTGTCATTCTGAGCCAGCGCAGCGAGCGAAGAATCTCGCCTTGGTCTTAGGTGGTTGCCCGTAGCGCACGGCGAGAACCTTCGCTTCGCTCAGGGTGACACCCATGTAAGGCCACGCTAAACTAGTACCTTACGAGAGACCATCCTGGTAAGGAGGCATCCATGGAGGCTCACGGGGCAACCCTTGGTTCCCTCATTCTCCTGACGCTCGGCGTGGCGGGCTGCTTCGCCTCGGCCGGGGCCGTCGAGCCGCAGAAGGTCCGCGACTGCATGTGGGTCTGGGCGCACGATGCCGGCGTCTACAACGGACAGTGGGGCCTGCCGGGCAACTCACGCATCACGCCGGTTGAGGGCGCGGACTACCTGGGCGTCGCCAACGTCATCTTCATTCGGTATGAAGGACGGCCCAAGCCCCCGTTCTCGGCTTACGCGCAGCCCTTCAAGGGCCTGAAGCGCGTCATGTGGTCGGTGACGGGCGCCGGCGGCGCCACCTCCGAAGCCGAGCGCAAGGAGGTGCTGGCCCTGGCCCGCCAGATGCCCAACATGACCGGCGTCTTCATGGACGATTTCTTCCAGTTCACCGCCGGCGCCGCTGCCGGCGGCGAGGTCGAGGCGGCGGCCGCCCTCTCGGTCGAGCAATTGCGCCAGGTCCGACGCCAGTTGACCCTCGACGGGCGGCGGCTTGACCTGGGCGTCACGCTCTACACGCATCAACTGGATCCGCGGATCGCCGCGCACCTTGCCCTCTGCGACGTGGTGTCGCTCTGGACGTGGAAGGCGGAGGACCTGGACCACCTGGAAAGCAACTTCGCCCGGTTCGAGAAACTCGCGCCGGGCAAGCGGACGCTGCTGGGGCTTTACATGTGGGATTTCGGGACGGGCCGCCCCATGCCTGTCGAGCGGATGAAGAAACAGTGCGAGCAGGCTATCGAGTGGCTCCGCCAGGGGCGAATCGAGGGCATGATCTTCCTGGCGACGAATATCTGCGACCTCAAACTCCAGACCGTGGACTGGACCCGCCGCTGGATCGCCGAGGTCGGCGATCAGCCCGTGCCGCGGCCGCCACGGTGACGCCTGGGCTCGGACGGGCCCGCGTGACCTCGTGTTTGCGCGGCACTACGTGGCGCCGCCGAACTCGCGGGCGTATCGGGCGTTGGCGCGGATCTCGTCGAAGAACCGCGGGTACATGCCCACGATCACGCCGTCGGTCGGCTTGATGTGCTGGAAGGCGAAGCGGAACGCCTCCTTGACCTGGTCCTGGCTTGCGCACATCCGGCCGGCGGCCAGGATCTTGAAACCCAGGCAGGGCGGCTTCACTTGGCGGACCACGGCCGTCATGGCCTGGGGATCGGCCGCGTAAAACGGGTAGCCGATCTGAAGCGTCTCCGAGGGCCCGGTCTGTTTGCGCGTCAGAAAGTAGAAGCAGGTCATGAACAGATCGACTTCCCAGCCTTCGTCGGCGATCCGCTTGATGCAATCCGGATTATGGGCCGACACGCCGGCCAGCACGCCCCGGTCGTGGGCTTCTTTGACGTAGTCGTGCACGTCCTGGTGCTTTCCTTCGGCGAAGAGTTTGTCGGTCGCGCCGCCGT
>Ga0315280_10008700_pt1 | contig 13246 bp, 14 predicted proteins | sample YL17G06_40_MG_FD_203697 | JGI IMG/M metagenome (GOLD analysis project Ga0315280, IMG submission 203697) | Sediment microbial communities from Yellowstone Lake, YNP, Wyoming, USA - YL17G06_40 | ecosystem: Environmental > Aquatic > Freshwater > Lake > Sediment | place: USA: Wyoming | collected...
CCAAATCTTCCTTTACAGGATTAACTGCCACATCAGCCCCAAACTGTTTCGCCACATTCAACCGGTAATCAATTGGGTCGCTCACAAACGTTTTTTCAGCTCCAAAGATTTTAGACAAGGCTACGTGGATTATTCCAATTGCTCCAACACCAATAATTGCCAATGAATCGCCTGTTTGAACGTTACATTTTTTAAGGGCTCTCAGGCAGCAGCCGACTGGCTCAATAAAAGTGGCTTCTTCGAATGACATGGTTTCTGGAATTTTTAAAGTGTCTATTCGGAGGTTTGGAGCTGGAACCTTGAAGTATTCCGCCAAACCGCCCGGTTCAATGTGTGTTTTGTGGAATTGTTCGCACAAAGTGTAGTCGCCATTTATACAGTAATGGCATGTTAAGCAAGCAACGTGATGATGAACAAAAACTCTGTCAGCAATATTGAAACCTTTGACTACACGTCCTTTTTTTGCAATTACTCCTGCCGGTTCATGCCCGAGAACCAGCGGAGCCCGACTTTTCAGATACCAGTCCATGAGGTCTGAGCCGCATATTCCACAAGCCTTCATCTCCACCAGAACTTCGTCTTCACCTATCTCTGGCGTGGCCATTTCCTCTGTCCGTACATCTGCTTGACTATAATACATTGCGACCTTCATTTCGGTTCAATCGTTTCTCTATTGCCAAACACTTAAGACTTTCCAGACGGAGAGACATCAATTTAAGAACATTAAGAGCATAGGCGAAGAGGGAACCGCAATTTTTGTGCACAAAAAGAAACTGTCGCATAAACCTTTTATAAAGGGAAGAAAATACTCGTTCCCTATGAAACCAGAAACGAAGGCAGAAAAAATCACTGGTTATATACTGCTCGTAATTGGAGTAATTTTGATAATCGTTCCAGCGTTGCTAGCATTTTGGATGTTTTTAAGTGGAGCACAAATTCCTCAGCTTGTTCCAGTTCCAACAGGAGAAACAAACGAATCAACTAAATCCATGGTTATATTCAGCAATGTCTGCCTAGTGTTCTTCATCTTCATCATCATGGTGTGGGCGGGTTCCATAATTTCCAGCCGCGGTTTAACGCTAATAAAAGATGTGAAGCTGAAGTTGGTCGGAAAAAGCCTTCGAGAAGCAGCTGAAGTCGCCGAAAAAGTAAAAGGCGAGAACTAGAAATCCTAGCCTAACCTTCAAGCTTTTATGCTTTCAATTTTCTCTTTAACTTTCAGCAAAAATCCCGCAGCCGGCGCGCCGTCCACAATTCTATGGTCATAAGATAGACTTAGCATTATTATTGGCTTAACTTCAACCTTTCCATCAACTACAACAGGTTTTTCTATTATCTTTCCTACGCCGAGTATAGCGGCTTCCGGCGGATTGATTATCGGCGTAAAAAATTCAACTCCATACATACCTAAGTTTGTAACTGTGAAAGTTCCACCAGTCAATTCTTTCTTGGCCAGTTTTCCCTGTCTTGCCTTTTCTGTCAACTCCTTAATTGCGGTATCAATTTCTTTTAGGGATTTTCTGTCAGCATTATGTATAACTGGAACGACTAAGCCGTATTCTGTAGCAATAGCCAATCCTATGTTTACATCTTCAAAAATTTTTATCTGGTTTCCATCCAACGTTGAGTTTATTATTGAGTGTTCAAGTAGAGCCTTTGCAACAGTCTCGACAAGAATAGCCGTATATGAAACTTGGAGTTTCTCGTGTAAGCCTCCAGCTTTAGAAACGTCAACTTCCATCATTATCGTGCTGTGTGGAGCTGTTCTAAAGCTTGCAGAGACTCGCTCGGCGGACGTCTTTTTAAAACCAGTTAAAGGAATAATTTCCTTGATTTTTGGCAGAGTCCCACGGGCTTCTTCCATAAATCTTGTAACATCTTCTTCAACTATTCTTCCTTCAGGTCCACTGCCCTTAACAAGTGACAAGTCTATTTCATGCTCTCTTGCCAAACGCTTTGCAGATGGCGAAGCCAAAACTCTCTTTTCTGCTTCCTCAACTGCTTGAGGAACTTCAGCAAGTATTTCAGTCTCTGAAAATGCTTCGCCGGGAGATGTTATGACGGCTAAAACTGCGTTGACCGAAGCATCAACGCCTTCTTTTACCAGAATTTTTCGAAGTATTCCAGAACTTGGCGCTTCTAAGTCGTATGTGGCTTTTTCCGAGATTATCTCCACTATTGGTTCGTCCTTCTCAACAGCTTCGCCTTCCTTTTTGTACCATTTGCCCACGCTGCCCTCTTTCATTGTTAGGCTAAGTTTTGGCATAACAATTTTTGTTACCATTTTAAACCACTTTTTTAACTGCTTTCATTATGGCTTTTTCATCTGGAATCACGTATTGTTCCAACGGCGGGCTAAACGGTATGGGAGTGTCTGGCTCGGCTACACGTTTTATCGACGCATCTAAATAATCTATGGCTTCCTCAGCCACCATTGCGGCGATTTCGGCACTTACGCCAGCGGTTTTGCAATCCTCGCTTACAATAACTAATCTTCCAGTTTTTTTGACAGATCTTATTACCGCTTCTTTATCTAGCGGTGTTAAGGTTCTGGGGTCAACAACTTCAGCATCTATCCCTTCCTTTTCAAGTTGTTTAGCCGCGTTGAGGGCTTTGTGCACCATGTATAACGTAGCTACGATCGTCACGTCTGCTCCTTCCCTTTTTACATCCGCCACTCCAAAGGGAATGGTATATTCTTCTTCTGGAACTTCATCTTCAATTGGATACAAAAGCTTATGTTCGCAGAAGAAGACTGGGTTGTTGCCTCTTATGGCTGTTTTCAAAAGTCCCTTAGCATCATAGGGCGTAGAAGGCACAGCCACATACAATCCTGGAACATGTATGAACCATGCTTCTAGGCTTTGAGAGTGATGCGAAGCTATGTTTACTCCAGCTCCGAAAGGTGTCCTAATCACAAGGGGACAACTTGCTTGACCGCCGAACATATAGCGTATCTTTGCTGCTTGGTTTGCAATTTGGTCCATGGCTAGAGCTGTTAGGTCTCCAAACATTATTTCCGCTACTGGACGCATTCCAGTTATTGCGGCGCCTACTGCTGTGCCAATTATGGCTGATTCTGATATGGGCGTATCCCTGACTCTTTCGTCTCCAAATTCTTCTGCTAAGCCTTCTGTTACTTTGAAGGCTCCTCCCCAATATTTGCCAATGTCTTCGCCTAGAAGAAAGACTGTGGAGTCTCGTTGCATTTCTTCTTTTAAGGCTTCCCTCAATGCTTCCCTATAAGTTATTTTCCGCACGTTTGATCCTCCCAAATTTAGGCGTAAACATCCTCTAAAGCCTCTTCTGGGGCTGGATACGGGCTTTCCTTGGCAAATTTGACTGCTTCCTCAATTTCGTCGGAAACTTCTTTTTCAATTTGTTGAATTTCGGATTCTGTTAGAGTGTTTGTTTGTAGGAGCTTTTCCTTAAAGCGTTTGATCGGGTCCTTAGCCAGCCACTCTTCAACTTCTTCTTTGGGTCGATATTTGGCTGGGTCGACTCGTGAATGCCCCTTATGCCTATAGGTTTTACATTCAATAAGTGTTGGTCCTTCGCCTTTTCTGGCTCTTTCAACAGCTTTTTGCGTAGCTTCATAAACTGCTAAAACATCGTTTCCGTCCACAACCACGCCAGGAATTCCGTAGGCTCCGGCTCTGTCTGCCACATTTTCTATAGCCATGACTCTTGATTGGCGTGTTCCCATGGCGTAGAGATTGTTTTCGCAGACAAAGATTACTGGTAGCTTCCAGGTGGATGCCATGTTTATGCTTTCGTGGAAGGTTCCTTGGTTTGAGGCTCCTTCTCCGAAGAAGCATGCTACTACTTGGTCTGTTTTTCTAAGTTTTGCAGACAAGCCTGCGCCAACGGCTATTGGCAGTCCAGCTCCGACGACGGCTGTTGCGCCCAGCATTCCTATTTTGAAGTCTGCGATGTGCATGGAGCCACCTTTGCCTTTGCAGTAGCCTGTTTTCTTGCCTAGAATCTCAGCCATGGTCCGCTTTAGTTCGGCGCCTTTAGCTATGCAGTGTCCATGTCCCCTATGTGTGCTCGTAATATAATCATCTTTTCTAAGGACGCTGCAAACGCCTACTGCTACGGCTTCTTCTCCAAGGTAAAGGTGAATTGTGCCTGGAACAAGGTTTTGAGCGTAAAGGTCGAAGACTTTTTCTTCGAAAAAGCGGATTTTAAGCATTTGTTTATGCATTTCAACAAGCTTGTCTCTCGTTAGTTTTAATGTCAACTGTTTTCCCATCCTTTGACAAGAGTCGGCTTACTTTTTATAGACTGGATACTTTTATATTATGCTATTTTTTTTGGTGAAGATATTGCTCTCTGCGGAGTTTATAGCTCCCTATATAGAGTGAACTTATGGTTCTGTCATAGTTTTGAATCTTCTGGCTGCTTTATTGTTATAGCTTTCCTAAGGCGATGCCAACCTAGATAGCCTTCAGTGAGTTGACAGCACAAACCATATAGAACCACTTCTCGTAGAATATTATTAGGAGTCTAAAATGCAAAAATCCTATTCACGATTATTAGGCATAGTTGGAAAACCCAACACAGGCAAATCAACCTTTTTTTGTGCGGCGACTTTGGCACCGGCTGAAATTGCAAACTACCCATTCACAACAATAAAGCCAAATAGAGGCGTTGGGTATGTGCGGACTCCATGCGTTCACGAAGAATTCAACGTTAAAGACAATCCCCTTAATTCTATATGCTTGGACGGAGTTAGACTAATTCCTGTAGAATTTATCGACTGTGCGGGACTTGTGCCAGATGCATGGCAAGGAAGAGGCTTGGGTAACCAGTTTCTGGACGAAATCAGAAAAGCAGACGCATTAATCCATGTTGTTGACGCTTCTGGAGGAACAGACTGTGAAGGAAGACTATGCAAATCTGGCGAGCATGACCCTTTAGAGGATGTAAAGTTTTTGGAACATGAAATAACCATGTGGATGGTAAGCATACTAAAACGAGATTGGCCCAAAATCGCTAGAACAGTGGAATCCGAATTAAGCGATCTTTACGCGATGCTGGAAGAACGACTAAGTGGCTTGGCAATAAGAAGAGGTCACATTTTTGAGGCAGTAAGAAAGGCGAATTTGAACGCTGATAAACCCACAGCTTGGAGTGAAGAAGACTTCCTACGATTTGTAGACACATTAAGGCAAATTGCCAAACCAATGCTAATAGTAGCAAACAAAATAGACATACTGGTAGCTGAAGAAAACCTGGAAAGACTAAAAAAACTAAATTATGTTGTGATCCCTTGCTGTTCAGAAGCAGAGCTTGCCCTGCGAAGAGCTACAGAAAAACAACTAATAGATTACAGACCTGGAGACTGCAACTTCAAAATAGCTAAACCAGAAAAACTAACCGAAAGCCAAATTCGAGCATTGGAAACAATAAGAGAGAAAATTCTGCTCAAATTGGGTTCAACAGGCGTTCAAGAATCAATAAACATGGCTTACTTTAAACTCTTAAACATGATTACTGTTTATCCCGTTGAAGATTTAGAGCATTTATCAGACCACAACGGAAATATTCTGCCAGACGCCTACCTTGTGCCCTACGGAACAACAGCCCGCCAACTCGCCTACATAATACACACGGAACTAGGAGAAGGCTTCATCTACGCAGTGGAAGCCAGAGAAAGAAAAAGAGTTGGAGAAGACTACGTACTCAAAGATAGAGACGTACTCTCAATCGCAAGCGCCAAAAAAAGAGCTTAACCTTGCTTATGCGCCAAAACGTCTCTTGCGCTTTTGAAAAGTTCTAACCGCTCTTAAAAGGTCTATTAAGCGGAAATCAGGCCAATACACATCCAAGAAGCAGAGTTCGCTGTACGCGGACTGCCAAAGCAAAAAGCCGCTTAACCTTTCTTCACCTGAAGTCCTAATAATTAAATCTGGGTCTTGTTTAGCCATGTGGGATGTATACAAATATCTCTCGAACATTTGTTCATCAACTTTTTCTGGCATTAGTTTTCCTTCTTGTACTTTCTCAGCAATTTTCCTTGCAGCATCCACAATTTCTGCCCTTCCACTATAAGCAAAAGCAATGTTTAAGAAGTGTTCATCATAACTCTGTGTTGCCTTTTCAACATCCATTATGAGTTGCTGCAAATCTTGAGGCAACAGGTTTACTCTGCCAATAAATTTGACGCGCACTTTGTTTTTGTGTATGCGCTCATCAGTTAGAATTTTCCGAAATTCTTCCTCTGCAATGCGCATAATTTCCTCAACTTCGTTTTTCGCGCGGCCGAAGTTCTCTGTAGAGAAAGCGTAGACAGTTATGGATTTGACATCAAGTCTCAGGCACCAATCAAGAAGTTCGTCAACTTTTTCGGCGCCTTTTTCGTGGCCGAACCATGGGTTAAGAGCCTTTTCTGAAGCCCATCTTCTGTTTCCATCCAGAATTATTGCTATATGCTCCGGTTTGAAGCCGTTCTTTACTTGATGCCACAGCCACCTCTCATAGAACTTATATGCCCCGATGACGGAGAGGAACGTTTGAAACATCATTTAACCCTCGCGTTTCTAAGTGCATTAGCACATGGGCAGTTGCCTTCGCGTTGGAGGGGTAAAGCCTTAATGGTCTCAATTAAAACTTGCTCTAGTTTAGGCATTATCTCTTCGGAAACTTTTGAAACGTCAACGGGCATTAACCTTTCGTGTATGCCAGCCGCCATATTTGAAACAAAACAAAAAGTTGCATAGCACATTTCAAGCTCCCTTGCAAGCACAGCTTCTGGGATGCCTGTCATGCCAACAACGTCACAGCCCAAACGCCGAAATATTTCAATTTCTGCTGGGGTTTCAAAACGCGGTCCTTCGGTGCAAACCAGCACAGCCCTATCCCGCACACACAACCCAATTTTTCTCACAGTTTCGATTAGCAGCTTGCGCAGTTCAGGGCAGTAGGGCTGAGAAACATCAATGTGCGTTACCGGAGCTTCATCATAAAAGGTTGTATTGCGAAGTTTTGTGAAGTCGACAAAATCATGAGGAATAACAACGTCACCCGGCTTGAAGTCGCGGTTTATGGCACCAACAGCGTTTACAGCTATGATTCTTTCCACGCCTATTTCATATAGCGCGTAAATGTTTGCCCTATGATTTATCTTGTGCGGAGGAACGGCGTGATTTGGACCGTGTCTCGGAAGAAAACCTACTTCTTTATCATCTATTTTCCCAATTGATAGTGGTGGAGCAATTCCATAAGGTGTTCCTAGGCGTAGTTGCCTAGCCTCTTTGAATAAACCTTTGAAGCCCGTTCCACCAATAACTGCAACTTTAGCCTTCTCCAAACTCTTCAACCTGCTCTTTAGTCTTCTCGAAGAATCCTCTTGCAGATCTATGGATGACAAGTACAACAAGAATTGAAGCTATGCCTATCAGAATGCCTACAATTACTGAGAAAATGAGCTTTTCATAGCTCATTCCCGGCGAGATTAATGCGTCAGAAGTTCCTTCGAGAATCCATCTAGACCACGCAACAGTAACTATCAAAGCTGCATTACGCAGTAGTTTTATGTCATGTTCGAAATACCAACGTATAGCCCTTCCAAAAAGCACTACACAAACGCCTACAACTAAGAGGTCCATGGAACCTTGAATGAAAGAACCAGCGATCCGCGGAAAATCACCAATCCAACCAGCAATGTCTGCGGGTATTGGAATTTTTGTCGATCCCAAGTAAATGCCGACTACAATGCATAAAACTCCGGCAACTGTAGAGTAATTTGAAGTCTGTACTGAAAGCGGTGGCGGAGAATACTCCTTCATCCATTGATAGATGTTTTTAGCTGTTCTGTCAACACCAAAGCCTTTCACAAGCATGAATGCGCTTAAGACGAAGATGAAGGCAATCCAATAATAATAAAGTAAATTGAGGATTGAAAAAATCCCTAAAATCAAGAAGAGAAGTCCAGGCAAGCCCAATACTATCCGGGAGTAACGCGGGTTTTCCATAACCATTTTTAGGTAGCGTGCGAAAAGAGCGGCTGTTTCCTCGATTGATTCGCTGTGCTTTACGACTATTCTTCTAACCGATGAAACTGGCACCCTCGACTCCACAAGTGGCAAAACCGCCTCATCTGAATATCCATCTGTAACTAGAATAACTTCATTTGCGGGAAAGGAACCTAATAATTCGCTCAGTTCAGCAACTATTTTTCTGTCTGCTCCGACACCTCCAAGTTCAGAGCCAGATATCGTTGCTATCTCAAAAACTTCCTCTGGTTTACCTTCGGTTTGCAGGCGGTCATATACGCGGATTGCTTCGAAAATGGCATTTGCGTCTGGCTCTTCAGGGTCCTGTAAAGCTAGGGCTACGGCAGCGTTAAGATTTTCTCCTCTTCCAACGACAGGGGTTTTAATTCCCCCTTTTGTTCCTAAATCGCCATCTCTGTCCACGCATAAAATGAGGATTCTTTTTTGTGCCTTCTCTGTTGGTTCTTCCTTAGCCATCTGGCTCTCTGTTCCTCAATACTTATTTATGGTGCCTCACTTTAATCTTGCGCTGCAATTCCCTTCTCAGCGAGAAGTTGGAACTCCTCCCAAGTTAATTTTTCGCCGCGTCTCAATTTTTCCCTTGCCTGTTTTTCAAGCTTTTCCCGAAGGGCTTCCTCGCTTTTTTTCTTCTCTTTCTCTTCTTCCTTTTGAGCTTCTTCTCTTAACTCTTTTATTTGATTTGAAATCTCCAAAATTTCGTCTTGAATAGGTCTCATTTTTTCTCTTGTTTGCAGAAAGAGTTTATGTAGGCTGTCGGCTTCCTCTTTAAGTTTTTTTGAGTCATTGATTTTTTCCATCATTTTCTTATGAAACTGCTGGCTTCTTTGCGCGGTTTCCGTTAGTTTCTCATGGAACAGTTTGCTTTTGGTTTCAAGACTCTTAAGTTCGGCTTTTAATTCGATTATCTTTTGGTTTAAGTGGCCAAGTTTTTTGTAGATGTTTAATTGCGTTTCCAATTGCTTGACTTGCTCTACAAGTTCCTTCTCTTCTTTTAGGTCTAGGGGGGTAGTTTGAATTTCCCACTCAATTCGCTCAAATTCCATTTGCAAGGCTTGAAAGGTTGTTGACGGTTTTTTCTTAATCAAGGCTTTAATTTTTTGATCTAGTTTCCTCATCTCTTCGATTTTTTCATGGAATTCAGTTTTGGCTTCATCTCTTTGTCGTTTTAACTCTTTGACCTCTTCGTTTAGCTTGTCTCTTTCATTTTTAAGTCCAAGTGTTTCGGCGCGTAAGTTCTTAAACTGCCTATTTAGCTTGTCTCTTTTTTCAGCCCACTCCTCTGCCTCAGCATTTAGCTTGTCTCTCTGATCTTTTAACGCTGAAAGTTTTTGGGTTAATTCCCCGATTTTTTGTTGCTGGGACAATTACTTTTTCCTCTTTTGTCCTGTCTTGTCCATTCCAAAATCTGTTTGATTAGCTTTACTCCATCTCCCGATGTGAACAGTGGTAATTTCCAGTTTTCATTGATTTTCCATCTTGTCACAAAGCAGTTTTCAACTTTTCTAAGAAAAGGCTGTTTGTATACTAGTATTCCTCTCCTTTGCCATTGTGGAGTCTTAGCCAAATTTACCCCTTGCCTGAACATTATTTCGTGAAGCTCTTCAGTTTTTAATCCCTTAAGTTTTTTAGAAATTTCAGAAGGCTTATGTCCCATTTTGTGGAAAACCCAGTAGGCATAAGCATTGTTGTGGTTTCTCCAACTGTTCATTTGCCTCCAAGCCAAATATTCCATTATCTTTCCATCATTTAGAACAACAACGATGCGGGAATCAAAAGCCGCAAAATTTTCCTTGACAAAGAACTTCCGAAGATTCAGCGTAAAAGCACTTGAGACCAAACTAGCCAGCACAGAATTTACTTTTTCAATTCTTCCGCGGAAAGGAGCCGCATTTAAGAATAAAATGTTAATTTCGTCACTAGCCATATAAAGTAAAGCTGGTCTAAAGCCTTTCGTAAACAGAATTTTTCCAGAAGAAACAAGGCATTTTGCAAATTTCTCGTCAAACGGTTTCTCAGCCTTTATGGCTTCTGAAAGCTTCCTAAATTTCCACCCATCTAATCTCAAGAAGAAGGGAGTTCCTGGCGGAATGCATGTCTTTGAGAATGTTTCATGCTTTGACCAGTTCCTATATTTATCCGTGTAGGTGTCCGATTTAATCATGTTTTCTACTCAACAGAGTTACTATCTGGCAAGGTGCGTAGTTTTAAATTTTATCGCGCCTGCACTATAACAAAAGTGGAAAAGAGGGATTGTGTTATTTGAGCTAGCGAAGATTTTATCTGCATTGAAAGTCAAGGAGGTTAAGGGATTAAGTTGGATGATCTTGAAGAATTTAGACGCTACCGGGAGCGCATGAACGCACGCATTCTTTCTGCCAATAATCTTGGGATTAAAAGGTTCTTCGCGTTGGACAGTCGTGCATACGAAAAGGGCGCTCTGGATGTTAAAACAAAGGAGTTACTGGGTTTAGTTGCTTCTACCGTATTGCGCTGTAATGATTGCATAACTTACCACGTTGTTCGTTGTGTTCAAGAGGGTATTTCTGACCAAGAGTTTTTTGAAGCCTTAAACGTTGCACTGGTGGTCGGCGGCTCGATTACGATTCCGCACATACGTCGTGCAGTGGATACATTCGATCAATGCAGAAAGAAACAGCCAAAAGACCCGTCTATCAAGATTTAGCGCGCGCTATTTCAGTCTTAGTTTGAACAGTTGGATTGAATTCTTGGAGAATATCATTTCTTTAAATTCTCTTCGGATTGCCAATGATTCTATTAAAGCGACATGTTTCTTGATGTTGCACATCGCGTAGTCTGTTCCGAACACAACACTGTTAGGGCGTTGTTCTACAGTCAAAGTTAGAACCTTCTTTATCTTGTCAACTCCGGTTTCTTCGACTACTTCATCATCTGCCAGTCCTGAAGTGTCAAAATAAATGTTCGCATATGGCTTTGTTAGTTCATGGCAATATTCCACTTTAGGCCAAAAATAGTGCGCTATGACCAACTTTAGTGTCGGGAATCGATTTGCCACTTTGACAATGTGCTTAGGGTCGTTGTACTTTGCAGGTTCTGGATTTCTCGAATTTGCGCCTGTGTGGATGACTATTGGCAAGTCATACTTAATACACAACTCGTAAACTGGAACAAGCCGTTTGTCCGTTGGATAGATTGTATCGTGTCCAGGAAAGATTTTCACTGCAACGATTCTTCCTGTTTGAAACAAGAAATCCAGTTTTCGTATGTGAGGTTCTTTGTCTCTTTGAATGTCTATTGTTCCCATCACGAATAAGTTCCTATCATGTTCAACGAGACCCAAAACCTCGTCTAGGCTTCCTATCTCTGAGACTGGCGTATTGTCTGGTATTAGTATGGCATAATTCACCTTGCTTTTCTTAAGCTCATGAAGTAACTCTTCTTTTGAATCTGCAAGAGTCTTTCCTTCTTTCAGCATAGGCAAGTGTTGGTGGCTATCGATTATCATCAAATCATACCAAATGCCCGAATGGCTTGATTAGGTTTTTGTTCAAACCTACAGCGCGCGCACTATGATAGAATAACGCGAAAAAAAAGAGGCTTATTCGAGGATGATTCTTGCGTCGACTGTCTTTGCTCCCTTCTCATAAACCATTATTGGATTTAAGTCAAGCTCTTTAATTTCCTGATGTTCCATAACGAGCCTCGAAGCGTTCAACAGAATCTGCACTATTGCTTCTATGTCCGCTGGAGGCATATTTCTATACCCTTTCAGCAACGGGTAAGCCTTAACCTCAGTAATCATTTCGCGGGCTTCATCCTCCGTTATTGGTGCGATCCTAAAGGTTACGTCTTTGAGAACCTCTACAAATATTCCGCCCAACCCAAACATTAGTGCTGGACCAAACTGCGGGTCTTTGATAGCGCCTACTATGACTTCCGTGGATGATGGAGCCATTTCTTGGACAAGTACACCAACAATTTTTGCGTCTGCCTTATGTTTTTTGACGTTTCCTAGAATTTGTTTGTAGGCGTTCCGAACGTCTTTTGCAGTTTTTAGACCAACTACGACGCCACCAACGTCTGATTTATGAATAATGTCCGGCGAAACAATCTTTAAAACTATAGGATATCCTATTTCCTCTGCAAGCTTGACAGCTTCCGCCTCATTTTTAGCCAATTTGAAATCCGTAACCGGTATTCCATATTCCATGCAAACAGTTTTGGCTTCAGTTTCAAGTAGATGCTTTCTTTTCTCTCTGTATGCGTTAGTGAATAACTTTGAGATGCCAGTCAATATTGCAGCCTCCAATGTTGGTTCTTAAAGTTTGACGAAGTTCTGTTATCTCCAACTAAAATAAATCATTTTGGTTTGTTTGGTTAGTTACTATGGCTGCCACGTCTCATATACCCACTTATACGTTCCGTTGTTCTTTAGAATCCAAGCATCACAGCCAACTTGTCCGCGAATCCAATCATTTTTCGCTTCATCCCAATAGTTCCAGAACCAGTATTTTTCTCCAGATGGAGCTAAATTGTTAATCGAAGTTACGAGTATGTGGCCTGGTTCCATTAATGGGTAGTAGTCGTATTTGACATTCGTGATGTTTTGTGTTAAGTCGAAAAGTGTCATACCAGGAGAAGTTGAAACGTTATGCCACTCTTTGGTTTCGTTACCATAGTCAATGCATAAGTTTACTTTTATCGCACTCATTTCGCCTATAAAGCCCTCTAATTCTTTTGCTGACAAAGCTGCAAATAATCTGTAAAAGTCATTAAGTAGTGAATCGAACTCTCCTCTTGTTACTACGCTTTGCTTGCTGAGTGTTTGAGTTTTGTTTAACAAATTATTGTGTGTTTCATTCAATTTTGGAAATTTGTTTAGTGTTGATGTGTAGTTGCTACTCAGATTAGAAAGTAATTTTTTGTATTTGTCCATGAATGAGGAACAGTTTTCTCCAAAGAACTGGTAATATTCTCCAAGCAAGGCATTATAATCTTTTGATAACAGATCCTGTTTAGCGATTGATGCATTATAATTTTCTGATAGTTCCATCAGCAACTGTTGCTTCTCGTTGAATTGGTCCTGATATCTTATTTGTTCTAGGTAATAATAAGCCATAGAACCCGTTGCTATAGACGCCCACACCAACGTTGCTAACATTACAAAGGCTATTGTTCTTTTTTCAACCAAGATTTTTCACCATCTGGAAATGGTTTAGACTCTTAATTAGCGGCAAGAAAATTAT
>Ga0315280_10008701_pt1 | contig 13246 bp, 8 predicted proteins | sample YL17G06_40_MG_FD_203697 | JGI IMG/M metagenome (GOLD analysis project Ga0315280, IMG submission 203697) | Sediment microbial communities from Yellowstone Lake, YNP, Wyoming, USA - YL17G06_40 | ecosystem: Environmental > Aquatic > Freshwater > Lake > Sediment | place: USA: Wyoming | collected...
ACGTTCGCTCCAACACCCGGATCACATCTCTTGAGCTGCCTTTGCTGTACATAAAGTCGACTCTGACTCTCATCGACACTCACATTACCTCATAAACTACCAAATACAAATTCCTATGCGCTCAAGATACTCCAAAAAAAATCTCATTCAGGGTGTTTGTCAGATAGGGAATCAAAAACAGTTTTTCTCATAGTATCTGCGTTGGCGTCTTGGCCGGTGAAGAGTTTGAATTGGGCTAAGGCCTGGTTGATGAACATTGATAAGCCGTCGATTGTTTTTGCCCCGGCTTTCTTAGCCTGTCTGAGCAATAAAGTCTCGGCAGGATTATAAACCGTATCAAAAACAACCATACCTCTTTTCAGGCACTCTTGCGGCACCGGCGTCTCGTTGCTTGTTTTTAGTGTTTGGTCTTCTGTTTTCTGTCTCCTCTCTTCTGTCTTCTGCTTTCTGTCTCCTGTCTTTTTCATCCCGATACTCGTGCAATTTATCAGTAATTTGGCATCCAGATTCTGCAGATCATCCAGGCCGGCAAACTTACAGCCAAACTCCACCGCAAGTTTCTCTGCCTTTCCCACGGTGCGATTGTAAACCTTGATTTTCGCCCCTGCATCACTTAAGCCCGCCACAACTGCCCTTGCCACGCCGCCGGCGCCAATGACTGCAACCGGCAACGCCTTCAAATCGGCTCGTGATATACCCATCCCGGCAGTAATCGCATCCAGAGCAGCGGTATAATCGGTGTTGTAGGCACTTAATCGTGCCTCGTGAATCGTGAATCGTGAATCGACAACAAGGGTGTTAACTGCACCGATTTTTTCAGCTAATGGCTCAACAAAACCCTGATTTGCCTGCACATATTCAAGGGCGTTCTCTTTGTGGGGGATTGTCACGCTAAAGCCGCGAAAGTCCAGCCATTGTCTGGAAAGCACATTATCTAAGAATCTGTCAAACTCGTCCCGGCTGCCCCGCACCAATAGCGGCAGGTACAATTTGTTCATACCCTTTTCAGCAAAGCAGGCATTATGAATAGCCGGACTTAGCGAATGGCCTACCGGGTCAGCAATCACGCCGAAAAGCTCAGTGTCAGAACCTATGCAATCATAGCGGTACAACTGTTTTAGCTGCTGTATTGTTAACTGCCCTGGCGCGGTTGCGCTTTGCTCATCGAGGCTGGCAAAAGTCACAAAGCTGCCCAGCTTCTTTGCGATGATTCTGCTTATAAGCCCCGCCTCGCCCATGCAAAAGATGATTCGCTCGCCGCCGGTCTGATGCAGCAAATCAAACACCTTAAAGCAATCGTTGATATGATTGGCCGTGTAGACTATCTTTGGGATGGCGGCTGGAAACACAGTCAGCATGTCGCGGTATAGCTCCCTTATATCAGCAAATTTTGCTACGAAATTATGGGCGGACAGAATCAGCCGCCCTTTTGAGCTCTGCGACAGCGCCAATCTTATCTTTTCCTGAGCTTCTGTCCGGAGGAAATTCTCGTACTCAAGGTCAATAAAATCGACGCCGGCCTTTATCGCTACGGCAAGCACATCGATTCGCAATTGTTGCGGATACGCAAGCGTGCCACCCTGCTTTTTGTCACGGCAGGTTACGATTATAGGTACTTGCCAACCACCAGCGTTTCTGACCTCAGAAATCAGACGCCTAACCAGTTCGACGCTAAGGTTCTCCAGATAATCCGTCCGCAGTTCCAGCATCTCAGCGCCCGCAGTTAGAGCCGTCCTGACTTGCTGACTTGCCTGGCTTAGATTCGCCGCCGCAATGGGAACGGTTAGATATGTCATGGTAGCCAAGATATATATCCGCCCCGCAACGCAAAAGCAAGGGCAAAAAATCCGAGGAAAGCCTCACTGCGAAACAATCTGACAGGCAGAGAGGACACACTTTTTGCGGAACTATTGTCTGGCGGGCACCGAGCTTGACAATTTACCGCGAAACTCTATAATGAACTTGTGTAAGAGGTTGTCTTTGCGAACGTTAGGATTGTCAATATAGAGTTGCCTTATGAGTCCGGATCAACCGCTCGATACGCACATAACGCTCGACCACGAGCCGCAGTTGCACAGGTACTTCAGAGCAGCTATCAAGACTCAGGCGAACGACCTGCACTTGAAAGTCGGCCAGCCGGCAAAATTGCGCCACAAAGGGCAGCTAAAAAGCACCACCGGCGAGATAATGACCCAGGCGAAACTCGAAGAGATGATATTCGAGATACTCAGCCCCATCCAGAAGGAGTTTTTCCTCGTACACGGCACTCTTGATTTCGCCCACGAAATCGGCGATGAGCACCGCTTCCGAATAAACATATTTCGCCAGCGCGGCATGATTAGTCTGGCCGCAAGACGGGTCAGCGCGTTTGTGCCGTCATTCCAAGAGCTGCATCTGCCGCCGATACTGGAAAGAATAGCCGACACCAACCAGGGCCTTGTGCTGGTGGTAGGACCTACCGGCTGCGGCAAGACCACCACCATCGCCTCGATGATAGACCATGTGAACCGTACGCGGTCGTGCCATATAGTTACGATCGAAGACCCCATCGAGTATCTTTTTAAGGACCAAAAGGCAATAGTCTCGCAAAGAGAAATTGGTATTGACGTGCCGGACTATGACGATGCTCTAAAATACTTGATGCGGCAGGACCCGGATGTTGTGTTCATCGGCGAAATGCGGGACGCCAGAACTGTAACAGCCGGCATGAGAGCTGCCGAAACTGGGCATCTTGTTTTTGGAACGCTGCACTCAGCCAACGCTTCACAGGCTGTCCACCGCATTTTGGACCTGTTTCCCGCGGCAGAAAGAGACCTTACCAGGCAGACTCTAAGTTTGGCGATCAAGGCAATTATAAGCCAAGTGCTGCTGCCGTCAGTCAGGGAAGGCATCGACAGGGTGCCTGCGGTCGAGATTCTTCTTGCAAATGCGGCGGTCAGGAAACTGATCTCGGAAGGACGCGAAAGTGATTTACCAAGTGTTATCCGCAGTTGTGTGCAGGAAGGTATGCGGGACTTTACCGACACCCTTTGTGAGCTGGTGAAGAACGGTTCTGTCGACCCCAAGGACGCATACCAATACGCCCCTAACAAGGACGAGCTGAAAATGGCGCTAAAGGGCATCAGAACTGTCGCCGAAGGTATTCTATGAACGTCGTTGGGAATGTCGAACATCGAACAAGGAATATCGAAATTGGAAATTCGTCATTCAATATTCGATATTCGTTCAGGGCACGGAGTATCGTATGCCAGATTCGGTACTGATGGCCATCGAGTATGGCGGCTACATATCCATAATCAAATTTGTAATTTTTGTGGCGTTTCTTCTGCTGTGGTTGCCGCTGCTTAACTGGGTGTATCAGGACGCAAAAGCGCTGGAGGCCAACGCCGCTTCCTGGGCGGGCATTGTTTTCGGTGCAGCCGCGGCGGCAATCATAATCTGGATGCTTGTGCCCATCTTCATAATCGGGATGCTGCTTTACATAATCGCAGTCGGAACAACAGGACTGGCTTACGTAAAACACCGTAACGCCAGAGTTCTGGATTTTGACCGCGTTCTCACCGCCGACCACATCAAGGGCTTGTTCGCCGCCAAAGACAAGAAACTACAGGAGCTGCAGGGCTTTATTTTCGTAACCGCCAACAACAACGAAGTTCCCACGCCTGAGCCTAAAACGCCGGACTTTTTCGGCTTCAGGACTGCTTACGAAGTCTTGAAGGACGCCACCTGGCGAAGGGCAAACATCATCGCTCTTACCCCGGCATCACAAAATTATGACGTGACTTACTATATTGACGGGGTAGTCATAAAACAGCCGGCCATGTCCAGAGACCAGAGCGAGTATCTGATCCGATTCTTGAAGCACCTGGCCGATTTGGACGTCAACGAGAAACGCAAGCCTCAAAAAGGAAAGTTCAGAATCCGCCAGAACAAGGAAAACGCCGACTGGGAACTAACGACCGCAGGCTCAACCGCAGGAGAACAGGTCCGCCTCAAGCATATTTCCAAGCAAACTTTGCCGAGGCTTAACGAGATCGGGCTAATGCCGGACCAATACGAGCAGCTAAATAAACTTCGCGAGCTTCACCAGGGTCTGTTCATAATATCCGGCCCTACAAAAAGCGGCGTAACGACAACCTTGTATGCCCTGCTGAAGAACCACGATGCATTCATCAACAGCATAAACACGGTGGAGAGGCGGCCTGCCGCCGACCTGCCAAACGTAACTCAAAATGTTTTTACGCCCAGCGACACCAGCACTATGACTTTTGCCAAACAATTGCAGGCAGTGATAAGAATGGGCCCGGACATTGTCGGCGTGGGCGACTGCGAGGACGCCGAGACCGCTCAGGTCGCGTGCGCCGCAGCCAAAGACGGCAAAATGGTCTATGTCACGCTCAACGCGGACAGCGTGGTGCAGGCACTGGGTAAATGGATGAAACTCATCGGCAACCGAAACCTGGTCACTGAAACTTTGCTGGGCGTCAGCAACCAGCGGCTGCTGAGAAAACTCTGTAGCGAATGTAAACAAGCGTATGCTCCGAACAAGGAGCTTTTCAAAAAATACAACATCGCGGCAGAAAAAGTAAAAGCCCTTTATCGCATCGGCAAGGTAGTATACGACAAGCGGGGTAAGCCCACGCCGTGCGAAAAATGCCAGGAAACAGGTTTTGTCGGTCGCACCGGCATATTCGAAATGGTCATCCTGAACGATGACTTGAGAAAGACTGTAAAACAATCGAAGTCATTGGCTGAAATAAGCTCGGAATTCAGACGCGCTAAGATGCTCTATTTGCAGGAACAGGGCCTTAGAAAAGTAATCAATGGAACAACGGCAATAAACGAGATGCTCCGCGTGCTGGCGCCGCCAAAAAAGCAGCCGGAAAAGACGCCGCAGGAGAAAGCATGAGTATTTAGCCCCGCAATCCTTCGACCCGGCTCAGGACGAGTTCATTGCGGGGTTTCCTCCGGAGATGCAGTAATGTGGATAGCTAATTTGTCGGTACTTGTCATCATCGCCGGCTGTGCTGCATACCAGTATCTGAAAGGCACAGTGGTAAAGGCATTCGCCACGATAGTCATCACCATCTGTGCAAGTGTGGCCGCTTTCGGCTATTTTGAACTCCTGGCGAGACTTCTGGTCGGCTACGTGCCTTCCGTGGCGATTTGGGCGCAACTTCTGTCTTTTGTGCTGCTGCTTGTCGTAGTCTTTGCCGTCCTGCAGACAGCCGTAAGTCAGTTGATACGCCAGCCTGTTGACTTGGGCGTTTGGCCCGAGCGCGTTGGACGGATTGGCTGCGGCATTGTCCTGGGCGTTCTTGTTTCCGGCTTGGTGCTTACGGCCCTTCAGATGGCGCCTCTTCCTATCAAGTATCCTTACGAGCGATTTGGCCCGGCCCGCCAAAAAGTCCTGCTTAATGCCGACGGCCTGGCAACAGGACTATTCAGCCTCCTAAGTAAGGGCAGCCTCGGCGGAAAAGCGAGCTTCGCTGCATTGCATCCGGACTATCTCGACCAGCTTTTCCTGAATCGCTTGTTCATCGGGGATAATATACCGATTGTCACCGACTCTGACGCGATAGAAGTGCCGGGCAAGGCAGCCGCCTGGCCAGCCCCTGACACCATAAGAAACCAGGTAGAAAACATCCTTTCCCGGCCGGATTCCCTGCAAATGCCAGGGCGTGGGGCAAAGCCTCTTCTCTTGCCGGGCTGGCAAAAGGGCGACCATGACCTGACCGTCGTGCGAATAGGAATAAACAGAAAGGCGTTAAAGCCAAACACACCCGCAGATGGCGGGCTCTTTGCGCTGTCGCAATTGAGACTGATTTGCAAGGAAAGAGGTACCAGCCAGGGCCCGCTGGGCGGATCAGCCGTACCCGTCTATCCCATCGGGCATCTGAAATCCACTAACGAACTGCAGACCAGCCTCCTGATACAACTGACGAACACCGACTTCGCTGATCAAGCCAGGGCAAAATATATCGACTTTGTCTTTTGTGTGCCGAGGGGCTTTGTGCCCGCTTTGGTTGAGTTCAAGCTAAATAGTGTTGCCGAGGTGCCGCCGCCCGTGCCCGCGGATCAGGCACCGCAGGTGATGCCTTTTGTTGCCTCCGAAGTCAAAATTGGGTCGGCTGTGCCTGGAAGTTCTTCGCGGCGGGAAAGTGACCAGCCATCCAGACAGCCAAAGCCCCCTTCAAAAAAAGACCGATTCGGGGAACTCGAATAAGACGACTATTGCATGTTTAGCAGTCGCGGGGACGGCGACAACTAAATGGAGCTTTAGCTGCACAGAACCAATTCTTCCAGGTCCAGCTCCATCAGATGCTCGAGGTAGGCGGAGAGTTCCTCATGCGAGAAACTGTCGAGGAATTCTGGCTTGGCGGTTCTATTGATTTTGCAAATACAGTCAATCAACTCCTTTTTGTCCATGATGGCAAATATCGTCAGACAGCACTCTATTTCTTTAGCCTACAAGCAGGAGATTTACCCAACGCCCCATAACTGCGAAGTCGTTCTCCTGACGATCGAGTTTGAGCGTCCAATAAAATCAGCACTAATACTTCAGAGACAAGAACCAAGAATCTTCTGCCAAGGCCGCCAAGGCACTGGAAAAAGGATAATATGTTTGATATAATGTTTTAACAGTGCTGACGCCCATAAAAGAGCACGTCTGCCGGGAGAGTATTATGAGAAGACTAAGAAGAGCACAACAAAGACACGTCCGAGAGGGCAGAATCTTCAAAAGACGAGCTCTTGCAGCCGGCACCGCGGCGGCAATTACATTGGGAGCGGGATTCGCGCTGAATAAAGCCGACGCCGCGAATGTGCCCGATAAGCACCAACTGGTTGTCAAACAAGATGCCGACACAGATTTGCTCGCCGACCGCGAAGAACTTGCCATCGGGTATCGTCCGTACGACGGCGACCAGAATCGCAACGGCACGCTTGATGGGCTGGAATTAGCCACACGCTGTGCCGCTATTATTGGGCAATTGCCCTGGCAGGCTGACGCGGCACCAGGCGCAACGTATAAATGGCACACAGCCCAAAAAGGTATAGAAACCTGCGACATCTGCGGCGAAACCGTCAACATGGGTCCGGCAGGAATAGCCAATCCGAAACTGGGCCTGAATGTGGATTGTCCCCTTATCGCTCTGCACTACATGGAGCACGGCTCATTCAGCTTTGCCGGCAACGTGCACACCGGCAGAATAGATATTCCGACATTGATGCGGGCGCTTGAAGTGCGTTTTCCCGGTGAGCCAGATGACCATCAGTTGCCGGTTGCCGGCGATGACTTAGATGGCGACCTTTTGACCGATAACGAAGAACTCGCGGCAGGCTACAACCTTTATGATGCCGATCAGGACAACAACCTTGTCCCAGATGGAATTGAGTTGGCCCAGCAATGTGCAGAGATTATCGAGAATTTGCCGATCCACGAACCTAACGCGCCGGGCGTTGACGAACTATACAAGGCAAGCTTCATGCAAAGGGGCATCGAACTATGCGAAATATGTGGCCATTCCGCCAATATGGGCTACTGGCAGGTCATAAATCCTAATCTCGGTCTTTCTCTTGATGTGCCTGACATTGTGTGCCACTATATGCAGCACGGCTCGTTCAGCTACTGGGGTGACCGTCACGGAAAAGGCAGAATTGAAGTGGCGCTACTGGCAAGAATACTGGAAATGCCCCGGCGATGCGGCGATTTGGGCACCATATTCGCCCCATCAGACATGAATCAGGACTGCAAAACCGACCTGTCGGACCTGGCAAAACTGGCAGAAAGATGGCTGGACAGCACCGAGCCCAACCCGCAGTAAAACCACAACCGTCGCCGTGCCGGCGACGGCTAAACAAGATATTTAGCCCCGCAATTTATTGCGGGGTTCCTATCGCGCGCAACAAATGAAGGAATACGTAAGGGCACTTAAACAAATCGACTTCGACCTGGCGTATCTTGCGCTGCTCACGGGCGAAGGAATAAAGCCTCTAAGCAGATGGGAAAAAACTCTGGATAGCGGGGCGATTGAACTGTTGCAGCAAATGGGCCTGCTCACCAAACAAATCCGGCGCAGTGTTCAGACCGGCAAGGAAATTATCGAAACGATTTTCAGCCGACTGCCCGGCTATATCCAGTTATACGGCGATCGCTTTGCGGACACGCCGATAGATAAATCGCCCGACACCCAGCGGCTTGAAGGCTTTCTCTTTGGCTATCCGGCCTGCTGTGTGGACGCCTACATTCGCCGGCCTTATGCCCCAAACGGTTTGCCGGAGCAGGACCAGAAGATTTTATTTCACTGGGCGTGCAAAGATTGCAGAATCACCCCCCTACTCCTGCCCGCCTACAAAAAGCTGCACGATATGGTAACTGGCTGTTAGGAAAACACCAATATAGCCCGTTATTGCCCGAAATGGGCAAAAAATTCCTTGTCCTTTGCACCGTTCCGAAATATCATACGCGGTCTAACTGAATTAGAATCACATGCGAACCTAAGAAGTGACTTATGGAGGTCAGAAAGTGGCTAATAGTGCCGACATCCGTAACATTGTTCTCTTGGGGCACGGCGGCAGCGGCAAAACCTCGCTGGCCGAGGCGATCCTGCACAAAGCCGGCGTAACAAGCCGGCTGGGCAGCATCGACGACAAAACGTCCATCTGCGATTACTACGACGAGGAGAAGGAGCATCAACACTCAATACAATCTGCTGTCGTTCACGTCGAGCACAGCGGCAAACTCATTCACATTATAGATACACCGGGCTATCCCGATTTCATAGGCCCGGCCATCAAAGCGATACCGGCTGCCGACACCGCGGTAGTCGTGATAAGCGCTGCTGCCGGCATCGAGACCAACACGCGAAAGCTCTTCGAATTAGCCGGCAAGGCCGATTTGCCGCGCCTTATAGTTATAAACAAAATTGACGCTGAAAACGTGGATTTAGTCGAACTGATAAAGAACATCCGGCAGTCGTTCGGCTCAAAATGTCGCTGCGCCAACTTGCCCGGGGCGGACAAGGCGTCGGTCATCGACTGTATTGAAAACGACGCCGGCAAATCGCCTCTGATGGATGTGCCCGCCGCACACACAGAGCTGATAGAAAGCGTCATCGAGGCCGATGACGCCCTTATGGAAAGCTACCTTGGCGGCGAAGCAGTCTCCACTGAAAAAATAGCTTCCGTATTTGTCAAGGCGCTAAAACGTGGGACGCTGATCCCCATAGTTTTCACGGATGCTCGCAAAGAAGTGGGCGTTACCGAGCTTCTGGATATTATTGCCAAATACACGCCGTCGCCGGTTGATGCAAAGCCGCGGCAGCTTACGGACGGCGAAAAGATTACGGAGCTCAAGGCAGACCCTGCCGGACCGCTTGCGGGACTGGTCTTCCGGATCGGCTTAGACCCACGCTCAAATATGAAATACACGACCATCAGAATTTTCAGCGGCAAACTCACCTCGGATACGAGTCTGATACGAAATGATGAGAAAAGAGCGACTCGGCCGGGACATATCTTCAGGCCGCAGGGCGGCGAAAACCAAGAAATCGACGCCGGCGCTGCGGGCGACATCGTGACTCTTGCCAAGGCGGAAGACCTCAAGCTCGACGACCTCATTCACGATGGGACCGCGACCGGGCGATTTAAAGTGCCGCCAGTGCCTGAGCCGATGTTCTCTTTGGCAATTGAGCCGGTCGCCCGCGGTGATGAGCAAAGAATAAGCGCCGCCCTTGAAAAGCTCAATGAAGAAGACCCATGCTTTAAGGTCACCAGAGAAACCCAGACAAAAGAATTGGTCGTCAGCGGACTGGGTGATTTGCACCTGCGGATTATGCTGGAAAAATTAGAGAAGCGATTTAAGCTTTCGGTGCGCACCAAGACGCCGAAGATCCCCTACCGCGAGACAATTACCGCCAAAGCCGATGGTCATTACCGCCATAAGAAGCAGACCGGCGGAGCAGGCCAGTTCGGCGAAGTTTACCTTCGTGTCGAGCCGGCTGATCGCAATTCCGATCCGCCCTTGCAGTATAGCTGGGATATTTTCGGCGCCTCAATACCTGGGCAGTATGAGCCTGCCGTGTTCAAGGGCGTCAACGATGTGATGCAAGCCGGCGTAGTCGCGGGATTCCCGATGCAGGATATAAAAGTCTCGGTTTATGACGGCAAACATCACCCTGTTGATTCAAAGGAAGTAGCGTTCCGTACGGCCGGCAAGGGCGCATTTATCGACGCGGTTCAAAAAGCCAAGCCCGTTTTGCTTGAGCCGATAGTGAATGTTGAGATTACCGTGCCCGCTGAGAACGTCGGCGACATCGCCGGGGACTTGGCTGCAAAACGAGGAAGAGTATTGGGACAAGATATGCTGCCCGGCAACTTTTTAGCCATTAAAGCGCTGGTGCCGCTGGCAGAAGTCACCCAATATACCAGCCAGCTCAAAAGCGTAACCGGCGGACGCGGCAGCTACTCTATGTCGTTCAGCCACTATGACCTTGTCCCGCCAAATGTCCAGCAGCAGGTCGTCGCCGCCTACGCCAAAGCAAAAGAAAAAGACGCCGATTAACACTGCGTAATCTGTAGAATCTGTGCCGGAAAACGGAGCGAGGGTTGCGCCCGGGCGGGGGCTCGCGACTGTTCATTCAAACACAAGAAAGACGCCTTTCTTGCGCGTTTTTCAGGTTCAACAATAAAGCGGAAAAATTCTTATAAAAAATACGAATTTTTTCGTTGACCCTACGAAGGTATTCGTATAAATCGTCGATATAGCATGAAAAGAGACAATGACAGGAGATTCGAAACATGGCACGAAGCAAGAGTTCACGACCGACGGATAGAGAACTGACGATCCTGAGAATCCTCTGGGATAACGGGCCGAGCACCGTTCGCCAAGTCAACGAAGCGATGAACAAAGATGAGGATACCGGTTACACCACAACTCTGAAGCTGATGCAAATAATGACCGAGAAAGGTCTGGTGCTCCGAGATGAGTCCGACAGACAGCATATCTACGAACCCGCGTTCTCAGAAGAAAAAACCCAGAAGCAGTTAGTAGGAGACTTGCTGGAAAGAGCGTTTTGCGGCTCAGCGGAAAAATTAGTGATGCGGGCACTTTCAGCCAAAAAGGTCTCAGCGAAAGAGCTGACCAGAATAAAAAAACTGCTGGATGAGTTATGACGAGAGTTTTGCAAAAGTTCAGTCATAAGGAGAATAATCATGGCAGCGCTAGCAAATATCGTTTCACCGCAAATCGTTCAAAAACTCGGCTGGACACTGCTATACTTCGTCTGGCAGGCCGCAGCAGCAGCTCTAATTCTCGCAATTCTGCTTAGGCTGTTCCGAAAGTCAACAGCGAACTTGCGCTACATAGTTGCCTGTTCAGCGATGGGGCTGATGGTCCTATTGCCTGCGGTAACGATTCACTTGGTGCCGGTCTCAGCATCGTCGTCGCCGGCAAATATCGCAGCTTTTGTCCTACCGGCAAAGCCTATGTCGGAAATCTCTCCGGCAGAAATGCGGGCGTCGGAACAACTGCCCGAGCCACAAACCGTCGGCGTAGCATCCTGGAAACAGCGTGCTGCCGGACTGCTCGAGCCAGCATTGCCCTATGCAGTCCTCGGATGGCTGATCGGGGTAGTTCTGCTCAGTGTGTGGCATTTGGGCGGCTGGGCGCAACTACTTCGCTTGAAGCGCAGAATGGCGAGCGAGCTGGACAGCCCACTTACCAGCACGCTTAGCAAACTTGCTGAACGCCTGGGCGTCGGGCGGGCGGTGAGGCTGCTGGAATCTGCTTTCGTTCAGGTACCGACAGTTGTCGGCTGGCTGCGGCCGATCATCCTGCTGCCGGCCAGCGCTTTGACCGGCCTAACTTCGGAACAATTAGAGGCCCTCCTTACACACGAGCTGGCCCACATCAAGAGGCTGGATTACCTGGTCAACATGTTGCAAACCGCAGTGGAGATACTCGGCTTTTATCATCCGGCTGTCTGGTGGATCTCACATACGATTCGCGCCGAAAGGGAGAATTGCTGCGACGATATGGCGGTCAGCATCTCCGGCGACGCCAGGCAGTACATAAAAGCGTTGGCGGAGATGGAGAGAATACGCTCCGGTGACGTGGAACTAGCCATTGCAGCCAGCGGCGGAAATCTATCCAGGCGTATAGCTCGCTTGCTGGGCAAAGAGTCCACCCGAAAAAGTCGCGTCAGTTGGGTGCCCGCCGTCATCGCCGCCGTCCTGCTGATTGCCCTGGTAATACCTGCAAGCCTTGCGTTTTCGGGCCGCAGTCCCGACGACACACGCGCAGCCGTTGTCATGGACCTTCTGATGGAGACCACCTCTGCCCGCATGCTGCCTCCAGCACCTGTTTTGGCCGACGTAGCGGGTAAGACGCAAATAGCCTTCGAATCCAAGCTCATCGAGGTGCCGGCTGATTCCGAGTTCGTCAAGGGCAAAAATCCGGGGGATGTAATCATCCGGCTTGATGGAGAATTCAGCAGCCGGCTGGAAGCGCTGATCAGTGCAACCCAAGGTGCAGACGTCCTGACGGCACCAAGAGTGATGATACTTGATGCGGAGGAAGCCATGATGGCGATAGGCGAGGACCGCCCGTGTATTACCGGCTATGAGCCAGGCGCCGGTGCCGACAAGAAGCCAAAGCCGATCATTGAAAATGTATTTTGTGGCCTGGAGCTGAAGATTAAACCCAACGTGGTCGAACCCGACGCCGTTCACATGGATATACGTCTTACTATGCGGTCAAGGCCGACAGAAGCAAAAGATGCCAGCGGCCGCACAATTCACCAAACAACCAGTAATGAATGCACGACCAAGATCACGGTCGACGACGGAGATACCGTCATCATCCGCGGCCCAAAGGATGCAGATAGACCCAATCGGACTCTGATCCTTCAGATAACCCCGCACATAAGCCGCCCCGATGAGCGAGTCGGCATACCAACGAAGGCGGGCGAATACCCCGTTACGATGGCAATGAAGGCGGCGGATTATGCCAAAGCGGCCAATTCTAAGGCGCGTCAGAACCCGTTTGGGATGGCCATCCGCGGGGTGCTGGACTCCCTTGATCAGCTAACGGCTGCAGGCACACAAATTGACGACCTCGGCGAAGTCCGCAAAATCCTATCGGCACAAGGCTTCACCATTGACGCTGCCAACTTTTCCGGCGACAAATGCTCCCTTCTCATTAGTAAACCCATCAACGATGGCATAAAAGGACGCCTGCTCTGCC
>Ga0315280_10008703_pt1 | contig 13245 bp, 16 predicted proteins | sample YL17G06_40_MG_FD_203697 | JGI IMG/M metagenome (GOLD analysis project Ga0315280, IMG submission 203697) | Sediment microbial communities from Yellowstone Lake, YNP, Wyoming, USA - YL17G06_40 | ecosystem: Environmental > Aquatic > Freshwater > Lake > Sediment | place: USA: Wyoming | collected...
GCACGGCGTAGGGATAGCAATACACGAGGAGCCGAACGTCAACACCAAATGCGAGGAGAGGTTTGTCCCGGGGAACGTCATAACCATAGAGCCGGGCGTCTACATCCCCAAGTTGGGCGGGGTAAGAATCGAGGACATGATCGTAATGACAGGGGGGGGAGGCAGAGATCTGACCAAGTTCAAGAAGGATCTGCTGGTGTTTTGAGCCCCCTTGGGAAAAACATTTAAGCCCAGCTAATTCACCCCTAATTTGACCCTGGAAATGGTTCGATGGTGTAAGCGGCAGGTTCCTGATATTGAAGCCCCAACATTTGACAAATTATGTGAAAGCGGGCATCATGAAACCCATCTACAAGTACTATGAGAGTAGGCTAGAGGCTCGGGTAAGACAGGGGAAGATGCCGCAGCACGTTGGTCTTATCTTGGACGGGAACAGGCGCTGGGCAGCAGAGGTTGGCATGACGATAACGTCGGGGCACCAATACGGGTTTGAGAAGCTCAAGGAGGTTCTGAGGTGGTGCTGGGCGCTGGGGATCAATACCGTCACGGTTTATGCGCTGTCCACCGAGAACCTGCAGAGGTGTCCGGCCGAGGTGCGGGAACTCTTGGAACTCGCTGAGAGGGGTTTTACGGAGGTCCTTGACAGTCCAGATATCCACGATAACAAGGTCCAGATCAAGGTGATAGGGAGGCTGGACCTCCTTGATGAGAGGCTGAGGACGACCATAAGGAACGCCGTAGAGAAGACCAAGGATTATGACAGGAACAGGATATACGTGGCCATAGCCTACGGGGGAAGGGCCGAGATAATAGACGCCACAAAGAACATGCTCACCTCCGTGATGGGGGGCAAGCTCAAGCCAGAGGAGATCAACGAGGAGACCTTCGCCAGGTACCTTTACACGGCGGGGGACAAGGACCCTGACCTGATAATAAGGACCTCGGGGGAGGAGAGGCTGAGTGGCTTCCTGCTCTGGCAGAGCGCCTACTCAGAGTTCTACTTCATGGACGTATTCTGGCCAGAGCTGAGGAGGATAGACCTCCTCAGGGCGATAAGGACATATCAGAGGAGGAGGAGAAGGTTCGGGAAGTAGTAGCCGACTACGGACCGTAGGACTTCAAAGGGAACGGCAGCCGTATCACGGGCTTAAGATTGGGTTGTCTTGACCTGACCTCGTTTTCTGAACCGCGGCGTAAGGGAGAATACAACGACGAGGAATCCGCAGACGAGGGCGCCGAGGCCCGCAATCAGGAGGAACGGGATGAGGTTTGCCATCGGATTCGCTATAATTGTGGCTGCTTCTATGACCATCTGCCTAATGAAGGCCAGGGCCACGAGGCCCACGATCTCATGCCAGAGCTTAGGGGACTCGTCGAGGTACTTGACGACCAGCCTCCCGCCGATATATACCGCTACGCCTATCGCGAAGAGGTCCATGGTGTCGACCAATGCCAGGCTGGCGAATAGTGCGGCCTGTTCTGGAAGCTTTGCGTCTATCAGGGCGATGCTTACCCCCCTGTAGATAGCGACCGCAGAGATAATGAAGCCTATGAGGTACGATATCAGCTTGATTGGGGACTCCGCCCACTCAGACCTCAGAAAGTGGTCCACGTAGAAGCCCTTCAAGATCAGTACAACTCCTACGATTATACCCAGAGAGATCAGCGCATAGCTGAGAAGGTTGGCGAAGTATAGCGCGATCATTGCCAGTATTATTATCCCGGGAACTCCCAGAGCCACCTTCGAGTACTCAGGGTCCCCGAGCTTCTTGAGGTAGCGGTAGAAGAGGACGTAGGTCTCCTCCACGCTCCTCTCCTGCTGGACGAAGACCCTCTTCACGGAGATCACCGGGATCTTGGCCTGTATTGTCGGGATAACCTGCTCGTCGGCGACACCATCGCTGACGAAGATTACTCCCTCTGCCTTGAAGTTGTTGAGTATGTAGTCGAGTTCAGAGGAAATCTTTAGGTCGGCCTTGAAGCCGCCCTCCTCAGAGCCGGCGGCGACCGCCACCTCGCAGATGAAGCCCTCGTCGATCAGGGAGTCGTAGGTATTGATGGAGGCGAAGATGGAGTTGGTGTCCGAGTCCTCTGGGCTCTTGATGGCAAAGAGCGTCGCTATTGAGGAGACCTTGTCCCGCCCTATTACGGGTGTAGCAACACCAGTAACGCGACCGATATCGTTGTCCTTATCAACGCTAAGGACGAGGACCCTCTTGCTCCTGAGGCTCATTCTTTACACTAATAAAGGATAGTGTTTTATGAGTTTAAAATATTTCTGTTAAAAATAGAAAGCTTTAAATAATCAACTGGAAGTGCCCTTCACTTCTAGCATCGCGGCGAACTCCTCGAACGTGAGGCGCCCCCCGTTCTTCAGCTTCTCGTTTGCCTTCTCTGCCAGCTCAGACCGCCTATTGATCATGAGCTTTGCCTGCTCCGCGAGTGTCTCGGCCCTCTGCTCTATGGCAAGGTTCCTGACGACTTTGAATTGAACCTGCGTGGCGAAGAGTTCATCCTTGGACTTGCTTATTTCGTCCCTGAGCTTGTCCGTCTCCGCCTTGATCTGGTTGAGTTCCATGACGAGCGCAGCCCGATCTTCGTAGCCCTTCATAAGGGTCTCGTGGTACTTCTTGGACTCCTCGGCCAAGGCGAGGATCTCGCTGTGGATGGCGTTGGCTTTCGCCTTCAGTTCGTCGAACATTGCTCGGTGGCGCCCTATATCCTGGTCGATCGCCTTTACCTTCTTGAAGATGACGAGCCTCTTTTCCAGCTCTGAGATCCTCTGGACGGCTTTGCGGTCTTCGTCGAGCGTGAGCGAGGTCGTCTGGTACCTCCAGCTGATCTCCTTCAGCTGCCAAAGCAGCTCATTCTCGCTATAGTTCACGGATGAGAGGACGACCCTCCTCTTCTCGATCAGTTCCTTGATCTTTTCGGAGATCTTTGTCTTATCCTTGTGGAGCTGGTCTCGAACCGCCTTCTTCTCGGCGATGATCTTATTCCTCTCATCCCTAGACGCCTTGTTGGTCGCAGCGCTCTCCCGCAACTCCTTCAGCTTGTCGAGTATCTCGAACTTCCTTTTGCGAAGGCGGTCTAGTTTTTGGTAGCCAGCATCTATCTGATCCCGGATGGCATTCATCTGTCTTGATACAGCACCAAGTGCGGACTGCCGATTCTCCATTGGCTATCACCATTATGCGCTAGCGGTCTTCTCCGCCAGTATGTACGCGTTGCATTTGGGCATACAGATCGTCCAGTCCCTCTCCAGTATTTGAGGACGTAAATATAAACTCTCCGAGGGCGCCCATCTCGATGAGGGCGTCCAAGATCCTCTCTGAGATCTCCGTCTTCAGGCCCGGGGCTTCGGCTGCGAAGGCGTCCTTCAAGACCCCCGGCTCTGAGGTCCACATCAGCCCACGGTCGTAGAGCTCCTTGGGCAGGAGGTCCACCTTGGAGATGCAGTTTATCTGCGGCGCCTTGAAGCGGGCGTTCACGGAGTAGGACATGAGGAGGATGGAGACGAAGTCCGAGGCCCTGTTGAGGAAGATGGAGTCCGCCAGGAAGAGGACCGAGAAGTTGTTCTCGGAGAGGGCGGAGGCGATGAACATGCCGGAGTCGCGGTAGGCGAAGAGCTCCATCTGCCCCGGCGTATCGACAAAGACGTACTCCGGTTCGAGCTTTTGGAGCTCCTCCCTCATCTCGCCCACGTTGTTCACGGCGGCGTCCACGCATGCCACGAGGGCGCCGTTGGGTCCGAGCTTGTACTCCTCCACCATCCTCTCGTAGTTGACGTAGTCGCGGATGTCCACGTCCGGAGTGTAGGGGAGCCAGAGGACGCCGGGGTCGAGGTTCACGGTAGCCACGTCCACCTCCGAGCTCCGGAGGCGGTCCTCCAAGGAGAGGGTGAGGGCGGACTTCCCGGAGCCGGCGGTGCCCAGTACGAATACGAAGTTCAACCCCTTCGTCTCCTTACCTTACCACCAGCTTTGAGCACGAGCCTTGAAAAGGATTTCTCCGTCCTCAGGAGGAGGAGGTCCAGCTCCTCCGGGTCGCCGCCCACCGCGGTGAGGTGGATGGTTATGGTGGGGGTCGACTCAGAGCCGGAGGGGTGGGACTTTAGGTAGACTCTCCTGTTGGTTGGCAACCACTCCTCGATTATGGGGGCCAGCGAGGACTCCGGCATCCCCTCGATGGTGAAGGAGCGCTCCCTGAAGGTCTTGGGGGGAGCCCTCCTTCGGAGGAGGTTCAGAACCTGGGATCTGAACATCACCATCATCTCGCGCGGGACGCCAGGGAGGGAGAAGATCATGGTCCCCCCGCGCTCCAGAAAGACCCCGGGGGCGGAGCCGCAGTCGTTGGGTATGGGGTGGGCGCCCAGGGGCATCATTGCCATCTTGCGCCTCGAGGGGGACATCTCCAGCTTCAGGGCGCGGTACCTCGCCCGGACGAGGCTGAGCGCCTCCTCGTTCAGCTCCCTCGGTACATTCAGGGCTGAGGAGAGGCCCTCCACCGTCAGGTCGTCGTAGGTTGGCCCCAGCCCCCCGGTGGTTATGAGGACGTCGGGTCTCCGCCCCAGGGACTCCCTAATGGTAGAGGATATGTCGGCAACGGTGTCCCCCGCCACGTTTATCCTAGTGACGGTTATACCGAGGGATGTGAGCTGGTCGGCTATCCAGGAGGCGTTGGTGTTGACGGTCTTGCCTATGAGCAGTTCTCTTCCGAAGGCTAGTATCTCGGCGTTTATATCCAACACCTGGCGCTACTTCTTAGCGGACCACCACTTAATGTAGTCCTTTCGACGCCTCTCCTTCTCCTCCTCAGTGTTCTCGGAGACGTACTTGGCCTTTATCTCGTCTATCTCCTCGCGGGTTACTGCGAGGCCACAGCTCTGGCAGACGTACCTCTTGTGTACGGAGTCGAACTTCAGTTCCCCACCACACTCGGGACAAGTACCAGTCATGAGGACGCCCCCATTTGTAATTTCAGTACTTGTATTAATAAGTATACTTTCTCGGGTGAACGCAACTCTGCATGGACCAGCGACTGCCCTGGTGCAGCGGGTTACCGCCTAGAGGGTGATGTTGGTCAGCCCTGCGTCCCTCGCCATCGCCACAGCCCTCTTCCACTCCGAGTATGTTAGCCGCCTGGTGAGCTCGGGGGCCTCCCCCGCCCTCCAGTGGGGGGTGTACTGATCCATCAGGTTCACCCGCGTCCCCTTCCCCAAGTCCTCCGAGATGAACTTCAGTATGTTGGAGAGGCAGCAGTCGAGGTGCCCCGGGAGGACCAGGACGCGGATGAGAAGCTCCCCGTGCCTCTTGGCGGACCGGAGGTTCCTTGTGAGAGTCTCCCAGTACCTTGGGGCGTCGGAGATCCTCTGGGCGCACCTGCCGTTACCGTACTTGAAGTCGATCTTGTAGATGTCTGCCACGCCCCTCAGCAGCTCGGAGGACTCCATGGAGTAGTGACCGTTGGTGTTGAAGAAGACTGGCATGTTCTCCTTCTCGTATAGGAGGACACCGAGCCAGAAGGGTATGTGGGGTATGGGATCCCCTCCCACCCAGTTCTGGTTCCTGCACCCCCTCCTCCTGGCGTCCTCGATGAGGAGGGCGATCTCCCTCTGGGAGTATACCGTCCCCTCCTCGAACTGCTGGCTTATCCCCCAGTTCTGGCAGTGGAGGCACCTGAAGTTGCAGCCCAAACTAACTCGGCCGGACTGGCCCACGCCGGGGTCCGCATACCGTGAAGCTCGGGACTATCTCAGGCTCCTCGCCCATGTGATCGAAGTAGGAGGAGACCTTGAACTCCTCCCCCACACGGCAGTAGCCCAGCTCCTCCTTCAGTCTGTTCTTCGTGCACCTCCGCTCGCACAGCACGCAGGACTCGAGGATCCTCCTCCCGATGAGGTGCTTCAGGTGGAGGAGGGACCTCTGCGGCGGCGTCAGATCAGCGAACTTCACCTCCCCTTGGTCAAGGGATCTCTCCAACTCCTCCTCCCTCCCCAAGGCCCTCTCGTGTTCCTTCCAGAGCTCCTCCGTTGGGGAGCCGTCGGAGTACTCTGCCGGCGTCATGCGGCTTATGAGGAACTTGGCTATGCGCCTGTTCTTGACCACGTCGACGTAGCGGGGGAGGGCGGAAAGAACCCCTGGGTCCTCAAGGGCGCCTGCCGCGTCGGGTCGGATCAAAACCCAGATGTGGATCACCTCCGTTCCATGAATCCTGATAGCAGTCTAATCCTCAGACGACGACATTTATCTCCCCGCCGCAGTACTCGCAGTTCCTGCCCTTCAACCTCACGGACATCACCTCGAAGCCCGCCCGGTCTATGACCAGCTTACCGCAGTGGGGGCAGTAGGTGTTCTCGTACTTGTGCCCCATCACGTTGCCGAGGTAGACGTACTTCATTCCCATGTCCTTCGCCAACTGCCAGAACTCCTCAAGCTTGGAGACGGGAGGCGGACCCTGGCCGTCGTACTTGTAGGAGGGGAAGAACCTGAGGATGTGGAAGGGCGTCTCGTCCCCCAGCTCGTCGTGTATCCACCTCACGAGCTTAATAAAGGGCTCCTTGGCATCCCCCCCACCCGTGACTATGAGGTTCGTTATCTCGATGAAGATCTTTTTCCTCTTCATCTCGGCGAGGGCCTGGTAGACCGGCTCGAAGTTGGTGATCTTGCAGAAGATCTTGTAGAACTCTGGGTCGCCGCTCCCCTTGAAGTCCACCGTGGCGGCGTCCAAATACCCATCTATGGTGTCTATCGCTTCGGGGGTCATGTAGCCGTTGGTGACGAAGGTGTTGTGGAGCCCCTCCCTGTGGGCTATCTTGGCGGTGTCGTAGGCGTACTCGAAGAATATGGTGGGCTCGGTGTAGGTGTAGCTGACGGAGCTGCATCCCATCGCCTTCGCCATGGAGACGATGCGCTCGGGGGGCAGGTCCTCGCCGGAGATCTCCCTCTCCTGGCTTATGGACCAGTTGTCGCAGAAGATGCACTTGAAGTTGCACCCCATGGTGGCGATCGAGAAGGCTGTCGTCCCGGGGTGGAAGTGGTATAGGGGCTTCTTCTCTATGGGATCAACGGCGTAGGAGGCGGCCTTCCCGTAAACTAACGTGTATAGGGTGCCGTCGCGGTTCTCCCGGACGGCGCAGACGCCCCTCTTCCCTGGTTGGATGGTGCACCTCCAGCCGCAGAGGTTGCACTTCACGACGTCGGAGCCAAGCTTCTCGTAGAGCATTGCCTCCAATCCGATCACTCCATAAAACTCTTAAGACGAGGCGAAAGATAAGAGTTTGGAGGATGATGACATGATCGTCGTTTCCGGACCATCGTCACCCAAGGTCGGCGAGAGGGTCGCCCAGATAATCGGCGCCAAGAAAGTCGGGGTGGATTACAAGAACTTCCCAGACGGCGAGTCGTACGTACGTTTGACGGAGGGCGTGAAGGGCGAAGAGGTCGTTTTGGTTCACACAACGTACCCCCAGCCGGACAAGAGGGTGCTCGAGCTTCTCCTTTTGATAGATACACTGAAGGACTTGGGGGCGACCAAGGCGAGGGTCGTTGTCCCGTACATGGCTTACTCGAGGCAGGACACCAGGTTCAGGGACGGCGAGGCAGTGAGCATTAATACGATCTTCAGGCTGATAGAGGCGGCCGGCGCGGACGAGTTCTACACGGTAGATATCCACAAAGAGTTCTCGCTGGGCGAGTTCAAGATCAAGGCAAAGAACCTGTACGCCACCGAGGTTATAGCGGATCACCTCAAGGGTATGGGGCTCAACGAACCCTACATCCTCTCCCCAGACGAGGGAGCCTTGGACATCGCGAGGAGGGTGGGCGAGGGACTCGGGGCGGAGTACGGGAACTTCGAGAAGGCGAGGGACAGGATCACGGGCGCCATCACCGTGAAGGGCGACAGGGTGGACGCGAGGGGGAGGGACGTCGTGATAACGGACGACCTCATAAGCACCGGCGGGACCATCGCCAACGCCTGCAAGATCTTGAAGGATGCAGGGGCGAAGAGGGTCATTGCCGTCTGTACGCACCCACTGCTGGTCGCTGGCGCCTACGAGAGGATGAAGGGCGCGGGGCTGGACGAGGTACTGGGGACGGACACGGTGGAGAGCGAGGTAAGCAAGATCTCCGTGGCGCCCCTTATTGCTAAGGAGTTCAGGTAATTTTGGTGAGGCGGTCAAACCCTGAGACGCTCCTACTGTTACTGTCGGGGGAGCACCCCACCATACCCTACTCCGAGGCCTGTGCCGTGCTCCAGACAGAGGGCGTGGAGTTCCACCAAGTCTCGCGGCATGATCAGGTCCTGATAATAGACACAGAGGGCAGAGCTGGCGAGGTGGTTCAGGGGAGGGCGGCATATGTCATGGAGGGCGGGAGGTTCATTCTGCGATCCGAGCCCTCAGAGCTCGTCTTCGAGAGGTGCTGCGGTGGCGCGGACTGGAGCTTTCTGGGGGGGAGGAGCTTCGGCGTCAAGGTGACTAGGGTCAAGGAGTACTGGAGGGAGATAGGCACCCAGGAACTGCAGGGGATCGTGGGGGAGATCGTGAAGGGGGAGACCGACTCGAGGGTCGACCTTGAGAGGGCAGAGGTCTGGATACGCGGTGTGGTGACGGACGGAGGGGTCTTCCTCTACTCGCTGGGCTTCCAGACAGATAGGAGGGCGTTCGCAGCCAGGAGGCCGAAGACGAGGCCATACTTCCACCCCGGCGTGCTAGATCCCAAACTCTCAAGGGCGTTCGTCAACCTCTCGAGGGTCAAGAGGGGCGAGGTATTTCTTGATCCGTTCTGCGGCACGGGAGGGTTCCTGATAGAGGGTGCGCTCGTGGGGTGTCGCGTCTGCGGCATGGACCTTGACGGGAGGATGCTGCCGGGGGCTCGCAAGAACCTGGGACACTACGGGCTCGAGGCCGACCTGATACATGGGGACGGCCGGGAGATGCCATTGACCAAGGCGGACGGGATAGCGACGGACCCTCCCTACGGCAGGGGAACATCCACGAGGGGGGAGGACGTAAGAGACATCCTATGCGGCTTCTTCAAGGACGCCCACAGAGTGCTTAAGGAGGGGGACTATCTGTGCACAGCAGCGCCCATAGAGCTCAAGCCGTCCGACCTGGCGAGAAGGGCGGGCTTCAAGGTTCGCGAGGAGCACAGCATGAGGGTTCATAAGTCTCTGACGAGGTCTATAGTAGTAGCGGAGCGGGTTTAGGATGAAGGTGACGATCCTCGGGACGGCGGCGGGTCTGCCCACATCGGAGAGGGGGCTGCCCGCGATCCTGGTGGAGGAGGAGGGGGAGCTTATCCTCTTCGACTGCGGAGAGGGAACACAGAGACAGATGGCGAAGGTGGGGGCGAGCGTCTGTAAGAGGATGAGGATCTTCATCACGCACATGCACGGCGACCACATCTTCGGCCTACCGGGGATGATACAGACCATGAACCTCCTCAACAGGGTTCACCCGCTGGAGGTCTACGGACCGCCCGGCCTGAGGGAGTTCATAGAGGAGACCACGGTGGCCACGATGGCCGAGCCGGTCTTCGACCTCACGGTACACGAGGTGGGTGAGGGGGAGGTGTACAGGGGGAAGAACTACCGGGTGGAGGGGGCGTGGGGGGACCACTCGAGGGCGAGCATGGCATACCGCATGATGGTGGGCGGGAGCCCCGGCAGGTTCATGCCCGGTAAGGCGAGGAGGCTGGGAGTACCGATGGGGCCCATGTGGAGTGAGCTGAAATCGGGGAGGAAGGTCACCCTGAGGGACGGGCGCGTGGTGGATCCCTCGCAGGTGTTGGGCGACCCCGTACCGGGGATTATTCTTGTTTACAGCGGGGACACGAGGCACTCCCAGAGCGTCGTGAGGCTGGCGGAGGGAGCGGACCTTTTAATACACGAGGCGACCCTAAGCTCCGAGCTGGCGGAGAGGGCTGAGGAGGAGGGGCACTCCACGGCTGAGGTGGCTGCCAGAGTGGCGAAGGAGGCGAGGGTGAAGAAACTGGTTCTGACGCACGTGAGCGCCAGGTACCCGGACGCCAGAGTGCTGGAGGAGGAGGCTAAGAGGATATTCCCCAAGGTGGAGGTCGCCCAAGACCTGAAGGTCTACGAGCTGAAGAGCTGACGGACCTTTTTTAGAGACGCCTTAGCGTCTGCCAAGCTGTTCGCCTCGACTATGCCGGCAACCCTGTCGAGGTTTAGGTTTGATTTTATAATGTCCCAGTCGATGGTGCCGGCGCCGACAATCATGTGGTCGTCGTTGGAGCCCCTGTTGTCGTGGAGGTGGACGTGGATTATCCTTTCCCTCATCGTCTCTAGGAAGGGCTTCAGCTGAGAGACGGTGTTGGCGTGCCCGACATCGAGGGTCATGCGGAGGGGTAGCCCCTCCTCCGCCAGTGTGCGGAACTCCTCGACGGTCTGGAGGAGGCAGTCGCTGTGGGCGGGCATGTTCTCCACCGCCACCCTTACACCCAGATCCTCTGCGCACGCGATGATCTTCCGCAGGGACTCCTTGTTTAGCTCCCAGTGTATCTTCGGGACGACGCGCTCAAGGGGAGTGTATACTCCTGGGTGCACGACCACGAGCTCAGCGTCGATCTCACGGGCGTGCCTTATGGAATCCATCACAAAGCCTGTGGAGAGGGCCCTGAAGCGGTCATTTGAGGAGGCTATGTTCATGTCGAGGATGGGGGCGTGGACCGTGTACCTGATGCCGTTCGACTGTCTTGCCTCCCGGAGCCTCCTGATCCTGCCCTTGTTCATCCGATCCTTCCAGTCCTCCAGGACCTCCAACACCTCTATATCGAGGGCGAGGAGCTCGTCTAGGACCGAGTACGTCTTTCCAAAGGTGCATAGCGTTGAGATCCCGATCTGCATAGCTCATCGACGGGAACGCCGTCTACTGTCCTTGTTGCAAGCCACTCTATTAATGAGTTTGGATCGTCTGTGGAGACGTGGAAGGTGATGGGACCCAGCGGGGATTCGCCAACGGGCATACAGAACGCGATGTGCCCGGCGAGTGCGACCTGCTTGTTTATGTGGAAGGTTATGGTTGATCCCGCCACGCCCCTCCGCATGATCTTCCTAGCCACGTCTAGGGTCCTCTCCCGCCTCAGCAGGGAGCGGAGCTTGGTGAGCAGGGACTCGTTGCCCTCCTGCACCAAGTAAGTATGCCTGCCCTGCGGCCACCTCTTGAAGGCGGTGGAGCCCGTGAGGTTGGAGACGGCCTCCATTACCTTGGACTCGTCCTCAGTGGGGTTCAACTCGACCTCAACTAAGACCTTTGTCATCACGCTTCATCACTTTGAAGAACTTCTTGGCGGATCTCTGCAGTTCCTCCACCGTCCCCTCATTCACAAAGACCTTGTCGGCGAGGGCTATCACCGAACCGAGCCCAACGTTCAGCTCCCTCAAGTCCCGCTCCTTGAAGGTCTCGATATCCTTGGGATCGTCAGGCCTCCCGCGTTTGAGGAGGCGTTTGAACCTTGTCGCCGGCGAGGCATGGACCGCTATAAGGCAGGCCTCGCCGTTCTTCTTGAAGTATGTCAGTTCGTCCATGGTCCTGACGCCCTCAACGACGGTCGGGAGGCGCTCACCCCTGACCTTCGCAAGGCACCTCTTCGCCACCACGTCGTTCCCCTCCTCCTTCCTGAGGAGGAGCATGAGCTCCCCGAGGGGCGCCGGGGTCTTGGCTATTCCCCTGGCATCCGCCTCCTCCCTTATCACGTCGCCCATGGTGACCACTTTGAAGCCCAGTGACTTTGCTGCCTCGGAGATTATGGTCTTCCCTGACCCCGGCATGCCAGTTATGCAAATGATCATGACCTTCCCACGACAAGAGATTAATTAGTACTAAGCATATAACGATTTATCTGCTGGTGCCTTCTCATGGAAGTCGTGAGGGCTTTCCTCGCGCTGGAGGTCTGCGAGGACGTGAAGCAGAGGATAATGGAGCCGCAGGCGAGGATAAAGGAGTGCGGGGCGGACGTGAAGTTGGTAGAGCCGGAGAACCTCCACGTGACAATGAAGTTTCTGGGGGACGTGAGGTCGGACAAGCTGGAGCAGGTCTGCGAGGCTCTGAAGGAGGTGAAGGAGGCGAAGTTCCCGCTGGAGGTGAAGGGGACTGGCGTCTTCCCCAACCCGAGGATGGTCCGCGTGCTGTGGGTGGGGGCGGGGGAGGGCGGGGAAAAGGTGGTGAAGATATTCAGGCAGCTGGATGAATGCATCTGCAGGCTCGGGTTCACTAGGGAGAGGGACTTCACGCCCCACATCACCATAGGGAGGGTGAAGTCGCAACGGAACAGGGAGGAGCTACTGAGGGTCATGGAAGGGTACAGGGGTAAGGTCTTCGGGACGACCCCTATAGACAAAGTAGTTTTGAAGAAGAGCGTCCTGACGCCGAGCGGGCCCGTCTACTCTAACATCAGGGAGGTGGAGCTCGAGGGATGAGCGGGGAGATCGAGAGGATAAGGGCGGAGGTGGCTGAGCAGGTCGCCCCAAAGAAGAAGAACCGGGCGGTGATAGAGAGGGCGATCCGGAAGGTCTCGGCGAGGATAAGGAGCGAGGCGAAGAGGCGCGACCTGAAGGTGAAAGTGGAGGTGGAGGGATCGGTGGCGAAGGACACTTGGGTCGCCTCGGACAGGGACATCGACGTTTTTATCATATTTCCGCAGGGGACGAGTAAGGAGGTCGTGAGGGAGGAGGGGCTGAGGCTGGCGAAGGCTGGCGCCAGCAACTCGTGGAGGCTCGGTTACGCGGAGCACCCCTACGTCGAGGCGGAGGTTAATGGCTGCACGGTGGACATAGTCCCGAGCGCCGAGATCAGCGAGGGGGAGAGGCTGGTCACAGCGGTGGATAGGACCCCGCTCCACACGCGGTTCGTCCTGGAGAAGATGAACGCCAAGATGAGGGAGGACGTCCGAGTGCTGAAGCAGTTCATGAAGGGGATCGAGGTCTACGGGGCTGAGCTGAAGGTCGGCGGCTTCTCCGGGTACCTGTGCGAGCTTTTAGTGCTGAATTATGGAGGGTTCGAGGAGGCGGTGAGGGCGGCGGCGGAGTGGAGGGAGAAGACCGTTATCGATTATGCGCGCCACTACAGGGAGGGGGAGGCGGGGAAGGTCTTCGACTCGCCCCTGGTGATGGTGGACCCGGTGGACAGGAGGAGGAATGCCGCGGCGGCGGTGACCCAGCAGTGCTACTCGACGTTCGTGGCGGCGTCGAGGTGGTTCCTGAGGCGCCCCGGCACGGATTACT
>Ga0315280_10008704_pt1 | contig 13245 bp, 13 predicted proteins | sample YL17G06_40_MG_FD_203697 | JGI IMG/M metagenome (GOLD analysis project Ga0315280, IMG submission 203697) | Sediment microbial communities from Yellowstone Lake, YNP, Wyoming, USA - YL17G06_40 | ecosystem: Environmental > Aquatic > Freshwater > Lake > Sediment | place: USA: Wyoming | collected...
CTTCATGGAGCCTGCTTGCTGGGTTGTTGCCCGAGTCTCGATCCGTGATGCTCGCGTCTGCCTGTTTGCCGCCGAGGGCGAAGTCTCATCGGGCGGCGACTCCCCGCTCCACGCTCGCCCCCTGCCTCTCCCGCTGCCAGCTGCCCCTGCCGGTCGTGTTCGAACCGTCTACTGGCTACTGACTACTGGCGACTCCCTTTTTGGCGCAGGCGCACCCGTCCTGGTGTCGGCAGATGTCCTGCGTGGCGGAGGTGGATCGGTCGCCGCGGGGTGCGAAGGTCGAGAAGACGCGCGAGGCGCGCGCGCCGCAGGACGGGCACGGCGAGACGGGGGCCGACATCGCCGTCCGGGCCCGCTCGAGCCGCTCGAACCGCTGCTCGCACGACCCGCACCAGTATTCGTACAGGGGCATGTATTCATGATAGCATTACCCGATTTTTCCGGGAGATCGCCGTGACAGAACAGCAGCTTGAAGCCGTCCGCCCGCTGACCGACCTGACCGAGGACGAGCGTCTGTTCCGCGACAGCGTGCTCGAGTTCGCCGAGGGCCAGGTCCGCCCGCTGGTCCGCGAAATGGACGAGCATGCGAAGGTTCCCCGCGCCCTGGTCGACCAGCTCTTCGAGCTCGGCGTGATGAGCATCGAGGTGCCGGAGACGTTCGGCGGGGCGGGCGCCACCTTCTTCCACGCGGTCCTCGCCGTCGAGGCGCTCTCGACGGTCGATCCCTCGATCGGCGTGCTGGTGGACGTGCAGAACACCTTGGTCAACAACGCCTTCCTCCGCTGGGGCAGCGAGGAGCTGAAGCGCCGGTACCTGCCGCGGCTGGCGTCGAACACGGTGGGCGCCTACGCGCTCTCCGAGGCCGGATCGGGCAGCGACGCCTTCGCGCTGGCGACCCGGGCCGTCGAGGCGGATGATGCCTTCGTACTCACCGGCCGCAAGCTCTGGATCACCAACGGCAACGAGGCGGACGTCTTCATCGTCTTCGCCAACGTCAAGCCGGAGGCCGGCTACCGCGGCATCACGGCGTTCATCGTCGAGCGCGGCTTCAGCGGGTTCACCGTCGGCAGGAAAGAGGACAAGCTGGGGATCCGCGCGAGCAGCACGTGCGAGCTGATCCTGGAGGAGTGCCGGGTGCCGCGCGCGAACGTGCTGGGCGAGGTCGGCAAGGGCTACAAGGTCGCCATCGAGACGCTGAACGAGGGCCGGATCGGGATTGGGGCGCAGATGATCGGCCTCTCGCAGGGGGCCCTCGATCACGCGGTCAAGTACACGAAGGAGCGCACGCAGTTCGGGAAGGCGATCGCCGAGTTCCAGGGCGTGCAGTTCCAGGTGGCGCAGGCGGCGACCGAGCTGGAGGCGGCGCGGCTGATGGTTTACAACGCGGCGCGGCTCCGCGACGCGCGGCGGCCGTTCCTCACCGAAGCGGCCATGTGCAAGGTGTTCTCCTCGGACGTGGCCGAGCGCGTCACCTCGTTGGCCGTACAGCTGTTCGGCGGCTACGGGTACGTGAAGGACTACCCCGTCGAGAAGCTGTTCCGCGACGCGAAGATCGGGCAGATCTACGAGGGGACGACCAACATGCAGCTGCAGACGATCGCGAAGCAGATCCTGGGGTGATGCAGGAGCCGTTTAGCAGTGGTCAGTGGCCACTAGTGGACCTCGAACACGGCCATCTGGAGGTGTTGCCGTCGCGCAGGGCCTTAGCCCTGCGAGGCGGGTCCGGCTCTACTGGTTCGGCAAGTAGACGTCCCGGAGTTCCGCGAGACGGTCCTTCGACAGGAACACACAGTCTGCCGTCGACCCGTCGCCCGTGGTGACGTCCCGGGCCAACATGCCGCACGTCGGCGCACCGCACAACCCGCAGTCGAGCCCGGGCAGGGTGCGCAGGATCCCCTCCGCCTCCCTGACCTTCCTCACGCGTTCCCTGAGATCTCCCGGGATCCCTCGCATTCGGCGTGGCTCGACCGCGCGTTCGAGCAAATAGTCCTCTTGCGGGTACCGCCGTGCGGCCTCGGCCTCCGTCTCGGGGTCCATGTCGGGGGACGAAGGCGTCGCACCTCTTCTGGACGATGTGGCGCTGGTAGTCCTGGCGGCAGTACTGCAGCGAGCTGAGCACCGCGTTGGACGCCGTCTGCCCCAGCCCGCGGTGGCAACGTGACAAGCACACCGGTTGCCGCCCGCAGCGGCGCCGAATCCAACGGGCGAGGACGTGTATCTTTGAGAGGGGACACACCGCACGAAAGCGGCCGGGCCCCCGGATTAGGCAGCCAGTGACAGGCTCAGCCAGGAGGAGCGATGAGCGAGACGCTTCGATTGCACGTGACGGGCATGACCTGCGGCGGATGCGAGAACGCGGTGAAGCGCTCGTTGCTGCAGCTCGCCGGCGTCAAAGACGTGACGGCGTCGCACCGTGAGGCGATGGTCGGAGTGACCTATGACACCGGCAAGGTGACGCCGGCGATGATCGAGGAGCGGATCGAGAGGCTGGGGTACCGGGTCGAAGGTTCTTGAAGTTCTAATCAAGGACGAAGAACTGGCTGAAGGGTAGTAGTCCCTCGCTATTTCAGAATCGCGTTCGCGATGATCATCCGCTGGGCCTCGGACGTGCCCGAGTAGATCTCGGCGCCCCGGACATCACGGAACAGCCGCTCGACGACCGAGCCGCGGCGGTACCCGGCCGAGGCGAGGATCTGCATGGCGCGATCGGCAGCGCGATGGGCAGCCTCCGATGCGTACAGCTTCGCCATCGCGGCGTCCGCCCGGTTGCCGGCCGGCTGGTCCTCGGCCGCTGCCGCCTTCAGGGTGAGCATTCGCGCCGCATCGAGCTCGGTCGCGCTGTCGGCGAGCATCCACTGGATCGCCTCGCGATCGGCGATCGGGCGGCCGAACGTGCGCCGGCTCCGCGCGTGCGCGAGCGCCTGATCGAACGCCGCCTGGCCGATGCCGAGGGCTTGCGCCGCGATGGCCACCCGCACGCAGGTGAGCGCCTCGCGCGCGATCTCGAGCCCTTCACCCGCAGCGCCGACGAGCGCATCGGCCGGGACCCGCACGTCCTCGAACACCAGCTCCACGCAGCCGAGACCGCGCACACCGAGCGACTCCTCACTGGCCGCCCGTTCGACCCCCGGGGTGTCGAGCGGCACGAGGAACGCCGTGATGCTCTCCCGCCGGTGTTCGGCGTCGATCGCCGCAAAGATGACCGCCACGTCGGCCGACGACCCGCATGCCACCCACACTTTGCGTCCGCTCACCCGATACCCGTTGCCGTCGCGCGTCGCCAGCGTCTGCTGGTTGGTCGCGTCGGTACCGGCGTCGGCTTCCGACAGGGCGAACGCGCCGACGGCCGAACCGCAGGCCAGGCGCCGCAGCCAGCGCTCCTTCTGGGCGCTCGAACCCCTCCGCGCGATCACCTCGGTCACGAGCGAGTTGCTGACGGCGAGGATCACGCCAACGGTGGCGCTCGCACGGGCGACGGCCTCGACCGCCACCGCGTAGCTCATGTGATCGCGGCCGGCGCCGCCCCACTCCGCGGGGACGGTCACCGCCAGCAGCCCTTCGTCGCCCGCTCGGCGAACCAGCTCGCGCGGAAAGCGGTCGCCCTCGTCGAGCGAGGCGGCCACCGGGACGACGTGCTCGGCGGCGAAACGCTCGGCGGATCGCAGGAACGCAACCTGGTCGGGGGTCAGTTCGAGGCGCATGGCAGCATCCGCCAATTTCCGGACACAGATTACACCGACTCTCATCCACAGATTACACGGATTACGCGGATTCTCATTCGGGTTCCCTTAGCAGCCCGTGGTGAGAGTCCGACGGGCTGCCAGCCCGCGGTGGACGAGCGCGCGGCGCCCGGAGGGGACTGCCTCCGGCCACTGTCCGGAGCCCCCGGCCAACTCGGGGACAGACGGGCCCTACCCGTTCTCAAGAGTCTCTACACGGGGCGCAAGTGCGAGCACGACAAATACCCGTGCCAGAACGAGCTGAGGAAGGCGATTCACCTGTGTGAGGGCGGGTTCAACCTGACGTCGTGGATCTGGCGGAGGCGAGTTGGTCAGGGACGTGCACCGGGGCCGCCGATTCAGTGAGTTGGCGGTTTGGCGGTTCAAGCACTCCCGAATCTGCGTAATCTGCGCAATCTGCGGATCGTGAGAGGGCCGAATCTGCGCGTTCGGTGGATGGTGGAAGGGCTGAATCTGCGCAATCGGTGGACTACTTCGCCAGCCGCTCGAAGATCGGTCTCAGCCGCGCGGCGGTCTGCTCGAGCTCCTCGGGCAGCACCCGCACGTTGCCGACGACCGACATGAAGTTAGTGTCGCCCGCCCACCGCGGGACGACGTGGATGTGCAAGTGATCGAGGACGCCGGCGCCCGCCGCCCGTCCCAGGTTGATGCCGATGTTGATCCCCTGCGGATGGTACGCCTGGTTCAGCGCGACCTCCGCCCGCCGGGTCAGCTCCATCATCTCGGCGAGCTCCTCGCTGGTCGCGCTGACCAGCGTCGGGATGTGCCGGTTGGGAACCACCATCAAATGGCCATTGTTGTAGGGATAGAGGTTGAGGATGACGAAGCACCGCTCGCCGCGGAACAGCAGCAGCGCGGCCGTGGCGTCACGGGCCAGCGCGTCACAGAACACGCAGCCCTGCGGCTCGCCGGTGGCGGTCACGTAGGCAAGCCTCCACGGGGACCAGAGACGTTTCACGAGCAGGCTGGGAAAAAGCGCTGTCAGCAATCAGCCGTCAGCCATCGGCACGTGCAGGTGGCACCGGCTCGACGCGGAGAGCTGAGAGCCGATCAGAGCGACGGTGTCGGCGCGCTCGCGTCCGGGCCCGGCATCGGGCTTCCTACCGCGGGCTCCTCCCGGTTGATGAGCTCCTTCAGTTCCTTGCCGGGCTTGAAGTAGGGAACTTTCTTCGGGGGCACGTCCACGCGGTCGCCGGTCTTCGGGTTGCGGCCCTTGCGCGGTTCCCGCTGGCGGAGCCGGAAACTGCCGAACCCCCGCAGCTCGATCTTCTCTCCGCGCTGCAGGGCTGCAATGATGCTGCGGAAGACCGTGTCGACGATGACCTCCGAGTGCTTCTTGGTGAGGTCCGAGACCCGAGAGACTTCCTCGACCAATTCCGCCTTGGTCATGCTCCCCCCTGCTGTCACCGGCGCGCTCCTTCCCGCAGCCGACCGGGATGGGTCGTCGGACGGGGACCCGGCGGCATCCTGCCGTCCGGTCCCCGTCCCCGATCGTGTGCGAGCGCTACTGGTTGGTCTTCAAGTGGTCGCCGATCGTCGCCTGGCCACTGCCGCCGGAACTCTCGACGTACGCCTGCCAGTCGGCCCGATCTTGATCGGCCTTCAGCGCCCGGATGCTGAGCCCGATCTTGCGCTCTGCCGGGCTCAGCTTGATGATCTTCATCGGATAGGTCTGGTCCACCTGCAGCTCGACGCGCTCGCCGTGCGGCTCGTCGAACTCCGACACGTGGATCAGCCCTTCGATCCCTTCCGCCAGCTCGACGAACGCGCCGAAGTTCGTCATCCGGACGACCTTGCCCTCGACGACGTCGCCCAACTGGTGGTTGCTGAAGAAGTCGTCCCAGATGTCGGTCGCAAGCTGCTTGAGACCCAGCGACAGCCGCTGGTTCTCGGCGTCGATGTTCAGCACGACGGCTTCGACCTTGTCGCCCTTCTTGAGCACCTCGGACGGGTGCTTGATCCGCTTGCTCCACGACATGTCGGAGATGTGGATCAGCCCGTCGATGTCCTCCTCGACCTCCACGAAGGCGCCGAACTCGGTCAGGTTACGCACCCGGCCCACGATCTTCGATCCGACCGGGTAGCGCTCGGCCAGCTCGGTCCACGGGTTGGACTCGATCTGCTTGAGGCCCAGCGAGATGCGGCGCGCCTGCGGATCGACACCGAGGACCATCGCCTCGACCGTGTCGCCGACGTTGAGGATCTTCGACGGGTGCTTGACGCGCTTGCTCCACGACATCTCCGAGACGTGGATCAGCCCTTCCACACCCGGCTCGAGCTCGATGAAAGCGCCGTAGTCGGTCAGGCTGACCACGCGGCCGGTGACGCGCGCCCCGACCGGATGGCGTTCGGTGACGGCCGACCACGGGTCGGGCGTGAGCTGCTTGTGGCCCAGCGAGACCCGCTCGGTCGCCGGGTCGTACTTGAGCACGACGACGTCGATCTCGTCGTTGACCTTGAAGAGCTCCGAGGGATGCCCCACGCGGCCCCACGACATGTCGGTGATGTGGAGCAGGCCGTCGATCCCGCCCAGGTCGATGAAGGCGCCGTAGTCGGTGATGTTCTTCACCACGCCGCGCAGCACCTTGCCCTCGGCCAGCGTCTCGAGCGTGTGCTTCTTCTTCTCGGCGTTCTCTTCCTCGAGCAGCACCTTGCGCGACAGCACGATGTTGCCGCGCTTCTTGTTGACCTTGATGACGCGCATCCGCAGCTCCTGGCCGCGCAGCGCGTCCAGGTTGCGGACGGGCCGCACGTCCACCTGGGAGCCGGGCAGGAACGCCCGCACGCCGATGTCCACCGCGAGCCCGCCCTTGATGCGCTCGATGACGCGGCCGATGACGACCTTCTTCTCGGCGAAGGCCTTCTCGACCTCGTCCCAGATCTTCATCTTCTCGGCCTTCTCGCGCGAGAGGACAACGTAGCCGTCGCGGTCCTCGGACCGCTCCAGCAGCACGTCGACGATGTCGCCGGGCTGCACCGTCACGTGGCCCTGTTCGTCGAGGAACTCCTCGACCGCGATGATCCCTTCCGACTTGTACCCGACGTCCACGATCACTTCGGACGGGGTGACTTTCAGGACCGTCCCCTTCACTACCTCGCCTTCCGCGATGTTCCGGAAGCTGCTCTCGTAGATGTCGAGAAGACGGGCGTACTCTGCCGGGTCCGTCTGTTCGTCTGGATCCCGGAAAGTCCCGGTCGCCTCTGCCGGAGCTGCCTTCTGCGACGCTCCTGAGGCCGGCGCGCCCTGCTGCGCCAGATCGGGACCTTTTACGTCGTCGACGTTTGCCATGCCTTGCATGTCCTCCTAGTCGTTGGATTGCCAGACTCTGGTTTGCAGCGCCGGCTGGCTGAAGACTTGCTGTCGCCCGGTGGCGATAAGCAATAGAGTCTACGATACTTATCGGCACACTGTCAAGCTTGCGAAAGGCCCCCCTATGGCCACACCGAATGCTGCGCTAAGAGTTCAAGAAGGGACCGGAGGCCAGGGACCAGGGGCCACGAATCAAAGGCCGGTCCGCGCGACCGATCTGCACGTTCGCTCAGCCCCCGGCCTCTGGCCTCCGGCCTCTGGGCTCCATCTTCTCTCGCACGACGTCCATCACCTTCTCGACGACCTCCTCGATACTGAGCCTGGTCGTGTCGATCACGACCGCGTCGCCGGCAATGCTGAGCGGCGAGGCCGCACGCGTGCGATCGGAGCGATCGCGCGCCTCGAGCGCCGTCGCGACGGCGCTGACCGGCTGCCCCATCCCGCCGCCGTGGGCCGGATCCTGCGCGCGGCGCCTGGCCCGCTCCTCCGGGGAGGCATCGAGGTAGATCTTCACCTGCGCCCCGGGGAAGACGACCGTCCCGATGTCACGCCCTTCCACTACGATGCCGCCCTCCGCCCCGATGGTTCGCTGCCGCGCCACGAGCGCCGCGCGGACGCGGGGCAGCCGTGAGACGTCGCTGGCCGCCCGGTCGATCTCGGGCGTCCGGATCGCGTCGGTGACGTCGTGGTCGTCGATGCGGACGAGCACGTCGGTCACGTCGAGCGCCGCCTGCTCGGCGAGCGCGGCGATCCGCGCCTCGTCATCGAGCGGGATCCGGTCGTGGAGCGCTTTCCAGGCAACCGCGCGATACATGGCGCCCGTATCGAGATGGCGGTAGCGCAGTTGGCGGGCCACCGCCCGCGCGATGGTACCCTTGCCAACGCCGGACGGCCCGTCGATCGCGATGACGAGGGACGGAGGAGGAGCGTCGGTCATGCCAGGTGTCGGCAACGCGGCCCGAGGGCAAGGAGTGTAACATTGCTCGAGATGCGTGTGCGCACGGGGACGACCATCTCGCTGCTGGTGATCGCGGTGCTGCTTGTTCCGCTGGGTTTCAAGGCGCGGTCGTACCTGCGCGCCGTCTCGCTGGTCGTCCGCAGCGCGGGGCTCGAGCGCCAGCATCCTGTGCTGGCCGCCCTGCAGTCGCAGCCGTACCGCGAGCAGAAGATCACCATCAGGTCGCGCTACGGCGCGTTGCGGGCCCGGCTCTACGCGCCGGAGCGCAGCTCGTCGCGCGCGGTCGTGCTCACACCCGGCGTCAACGCGCTCAGCATCGACGAGCCCCGCCTGAAGTCATTTGCCCGGCAGCTGGCCGCGACCGGCCTGACGGTCGTCACGCCGGCGCTCCCCGACCTCGAACGCTACCAGGTGACACCGCGCGAACCCGACGAGATCGAGGACGCGGCGCGCTGGCTGCTCGAACGGCGCGATCTGACCGGGGGCCGGCCCATCGGCCTGATGGGGATCAGCTTCGCGGGCGGCCTGTCGATCGTGGCCGCCTCGCGCCCGTCGATCCGCGACCACCTGGCCTTCGTCTTCTCGTTCGGCGGCCACGGCGACTTTCCCCGCGTGCTGCGGTTCCTGTGCACCGGCATGGAGCCGGTGCCCGAGTCGGAGCGCGCCCGGCTGAAGGAGGCCGGCAAGCCGGCGCCGCGAGAGGTGTGCCGGAAGCCGCACGACTACGGGGTCGCGATCATGCTGCTCAGCCTCGCCGATCGGCTCGTGCCCGCCGACCAGGTGGAACCGCTGCGTCGTGCCATCCTGACCTTCCTCCACGCCTCGCACCTGGCGCTCATCGACGAGAAGCAGGCCGAGGAGGTCTTCGAGAAGGCCAGGGGCCTGGTCGGCGCGCTGCCCGAGCCGGCGGCCACGCTGATGCGGGAGGTGAACGACCGCGAGGTCGCTACGCTGGGGCCGATGCTGTTGCCGTTCATCGCCGACATGGGGGGCAACCCGGCGCTCTCGCCCGAGAAGTCGCCGCCGCCGATGGCGCCGGTGTACCTGCTCCACGGCGCCGACGACAACGTCATCCCGGCCGCCGAGACGCTTCTGCTGGCGGAGCACCTCGAGGGGAAGACGCGGGTGCACGCACTGTTGAGCGGCCTGATCACGCACGCCGAGGTGGACCGATCGGCCGCGTGGTCCGAACAGTGGAGGCTGGCGCAGTTCTGGGAGGCGCTGCTCAGCGAGTGAACGCCGCGCGACCACCTTGGGCCGGCCATGCTGTTCTGCCTGCTCAGTGTCGGCTGGAGCTGGCCGCTGGCATCCAACCTCGCCTTGTGCATTCCAGGTAGGGCTGGTGCGACTGATTATCCAGTGCGTGCAGAACCTCAGCCGTTATTCGACTGAGAATGGACCTCCATGGAACCTTGATTGCGCGGCCAGCGGGGGCCCGGCGTTTCGGGGGACATGCGTCACTTTCCGTACGGTCTGCGGCCCCCCCGTTCCTCGATTTCGCGTGGTCCCCGCAAAAGCCTCAGGCCCTGCTTGATCAGGTTCGTGTGAGTGTTCAACGCGCTTTCGGGGAGGTTCGTCGGGGTGATGCGCAAACCCGTCATCGATTCCGCCCAGCTTTGAAAGATGAGATGGTCCGGCATCTGATCCCATTCTCCGAACGTGTCCTTGATCAGCCTGACTAGCTTCATCGCATCGTCGACGTAGAGCGCATCGGAGTCGCCGTTGCGTCCCCAAATAATGATGCCGAAGGGGATCTGTTTAGTGTTGCACACAGATGCAAGCTCGGTCATGTCCCGAGCAAAGTCGTCCCTGCCACCCTTGAGAGCATTCAGGTCTACGTCAACGTGAAGGAAAGCAACGGGGATCCCACGTGCCTTCATGAGGCTGAGGAAGCCAGCCAACTGAGCCACGTTGAAGTATGGATGGGGTTCGATCAAGCCGATCTCGACTGTCGGATATGCTCCCCCCACCGCCTTGACATAACGTTCGAGACGTTGAACGGTTGGGCCCGGATCCGGCCCGCCGCATTTCTGACTGGTGCCGGCCAGGAACGGCTCGTCCATCGCGAGGTAGGCAACCTCACCGCCGGCGGCTTGCACGGCAGCGATCGCCCTCAGCGTGTTGGTGATGGCGGTCGTCATGCCGGAGTCGTCCGTCGTGCAGTAGAACTCCTTCACCGCCCCCACCTCGATCGCGATCCGTTTGTGCCACACCTGGGTGAGTTTCTGAAAGGCCCCCACGGCGTAGAAGGCCTGGTACGTGTTAGGACCGTTTATTCCGGCCGGCGGCTCGAGCACGTGCCCCTGATAGAACTTGAAGACACCCATCCTTTGGAGGGCGATCGGCCATTCGTCCTCGGCCTCGAAGAGCTGCAGCATGTCCAGACTACCCGGAGCTGGCGCAAACCAGATCTCAACGGAGTTTCGGGCTCGGGCCACAGGACGGCACAGCAGCACGGCGCTGACGATGGCAATCAGCTGGAGAGACCTACGCCACATGACTCCCCTGCCCTCAAGGATGGGCTACGCGAGCTGTACCTCGTCGGTGGCAAGTAAGGCCGCCTTGAGCCTTCGCACCTCGTCGGCCGTCAACTCGCGGAAGGCGCCCGGCGGGAGCCGCGGGTCGCTGATCGGGCCGATGCGCACGCGCTTGAGGCGAACGACCGGATGCCCGACCGCCTCGCACATGCGGCGGACCTGCCTGGTCCGGCCCTCCCGCAACGTGATCCGCACGATCGCCTGATCGCCACGCTGCCCGCGGCCGGTTTCGGCGAGCGTCACCTCGGCGGGACGCGTCAGGCGCCCGTCGAGCAGCACGCCGCCCGCCAGGTGCCGGAGCGCCGAGAGGTCCGGCACGCCGCGCACGCGGGCCTCGTAGACGCGCTCGAGGCCATGTCGCGGGTGCATCAGGTGAGCGGCCAGCTCGCCGTCATTCGTGAGCAGCAGCAGCCCCTCCGAATCGTAGTCGAGACGGCCGACCGGGTAGACGTACTCGCGAACACCTTTCAGCAGGTCGAGCACGGTGGGACGGTGCTCGGGATCGGCGCGCGTGGTGACGTAGCCGCGCGGCTTGTTGAGGAGGTAGTAGCGGCGCCGCTCGGCGATCCTCACCCGGCGGCCGTCGACGCGGATGTCGTCGGTCGCCGGATCGGCGCGCGTGCCCAGCTCGCGGATGGCCTCGCCGTTCACGGTCACGCGGCCCTCGACGATCAATCGCTCGGCCGCACGGCGCGAGGCGACGCCCGCCGAAGAGAGGATCTTCTGCAAACGTATGCCAGGCATCGATGCTCGGTGCTCCGTGCCCGGTACCAGGTGCTGAGTGCGCGTGCAGAGTGCCCTGTGCCAGGTGCGCCTCCCTCTGATGCGCACAAGCACCTCGCACGTGGCACCTGGCACTTGGCACGCGCACCTGCCACATAGCCCGCAGCACGTGGCACCTGACTAGTGCACCTGTTTCCCGCTCTCGTCTGCCGCGTCGTCCACCGGCTCGTCCGCCGCCGGCCCGGTCCCGGGCTCGAGCGGCAGCAGGAGGTCCGCGGGCTGGATCTCGGTCAGGCCCGCGGGCGGCTCGAAGCCAAGCAGGTCGGCCACGTCCTCGATCTTCGGCAGATCGCTCAGGTCGCGCAGGCCGAATCGGATCAGGAACTCGCGCGTGGTCGCGTAGAGGAACGGGCGGCCGACGACCGGTTTCCGGCCCGCGATCTTGATGAGGTGCCGCTCGAGGAGCGTGCTGAGGACGCCAGCCGTGTTCACCCCGCGAATCTCCGCGATCTCGGGCGCGGTGACCGGCTGCTTGTAGGCGATGACGGCCAGCGTCTCGAGCGCCTGCACCGACAGCTTCTGCGTCTTGCGCTCGTGAAACAGGCGGCGCACCCACTCGTGCAGCTCGGGTCGCGTGACGATCTGATACCCGCCGGCGACCTGCACCAGCTGCAGCCCGCCCGGGCGCGCGTAGTCGGCCTGCAGAGCTTCGAGGGCCGCCTCGACATCCTCTTTCGGCTCGGTCTCGAGCAGCTTGCAGAGCGTCTTGAGCGTGACCGGGTCGGGCGAGGCGAAGACCAGCGCTTCGACAATCGCCGTGATCTCGTCCGACACGTGGCCGCCCGCTCGTGCCTCCGCCTCGCCGTCGGGCGCACTCAGGGGAAGGTCGGCCGCCGAGGCCGCCTCCTCGGGTGCTCCTGGCGCTGCCGTCGGCGTCCCGAGATCGGTCTCGACAGCGACCGCCGCTCCGGGCTGGGCCGGCTGCGCTGTTCGCCCGTCTGCCGTCTCGGCCTGGTGGATGCCGGCCGCCTCGGCGCGCTCCTTGTCGTCGATGACTTTCATCCGAAGTCCCCTGTGTTCAAGCGCAAAGACCGCAGAGAACGCCGAGTGCGCACTTCTTGGACCTCTCCATCCTGCAGCTCGTTGGTCGTTGCGCACCACTCGTGACGCGTTACTCGTGACTCGTTACTACCGGACCGTTGCGCCTCCTGCGCTGATCACGCCCCACCTCTACACGTGAGGTTCGCCGATTGGGTGCGGCGCGTCGGGCGGACGCTGCCGCTTGTACACCCGGATCACGCCGAAGCTGCCAGCCTGGAACACGCGCACCACTTTGAGCCGAATCATCTCGAGCAGCGCGAGGAAGGTGACAATCAGGTCGGCACGCGAAGCGACGTCCTCGAACAGGTCCTCGAAGCTGCAGGCCTCGGTCTCCGAGAGCCGCGCCAGCAACTGCTCGATCCGCGTCTCGATCGAGATCTGCTCGGCGGGCAGCGGGACCTTCGGCCGCTGCTTCGCGCGCTCGAGCACGTTGCGGAAGGCCGCCAGCAAGCTGAAGAGATCGACCTCGAGCTCGGACTCGTACTCCTCGCCGGCGATCGGCGCGACGCGGCCGTCCGGCCGCACCCACTGCGCCTCGCGGAGCGTCTGGCGCTCGTCGAGCAACTCGGCGGCCGCCTTGTACTTCTGGTGCTCGAGCAGCCGCCGCACCAGAGCTTCTCGCGGATCCTCCTCGACCTCCTCCTGCGTCGGGTCCGGCCGCGGCAGCAGCATCCGCGACTTGATGTGGATCAGGGTGGCCGCCATCACCAGGAACTCGCCGGCCACATCCAGGTTCAGCTCCTGGATCAGGTCGAGGTACTCGAGGTACTGCGCGGTGATGAGTGCGATCGGGATGTCGTAGATGCTCACCTCGTTCGTCTTGATGAGGTGAATCAGCAGATCGAGCGGACCCTCGAAGTTCGAGAGCTTCACCGC
>Ga0315280_10008706_pt1 | contig 13244 bp, 9 predicted proteins | sample YL17G06_40_MG_FD_203697 | JGI IMG/M metagenome (GOLD analysis project Ga0315280, IMG submission 203697) | Sediment microbial communities from Yellowstone Lake, YNP, Wyoming, USA - YL17G06_40 | ecosystem: Environmental > Aquatic > Freshwater > Lake > Sediment | place: USA: Wyoming | collected...
GTCTCTTAACCGATCGGGGGCCGTCATGCCCGAAGCCAGCTTGAGCTCGATGAGCCTCTCCAGCGGCAACGTGCGAATCCCGCCAATCACCACGAAACCCTCGGCGGGGTCTGGAAAGCGGATCGGTTTGGGCTTGCCGTCGCCGGGGTATTCGCCCGCGGTGACCACGTCAATCGGGACATTCTCCCCCACCGCGCGGAAGCTCTTGGTGGCTCCCTCGAAGGCGGGCCGGTAACCCTTCCCCACCAGTTGGGCGCGGAATCGTTCCAGCCCGTCCCTGGAGAGCAACAGGTCGATATCCACCGTGAACCGTTTGTAGCCGTGCTGGTTCAGCGCAACCGCACCGATCACACAGTAGTCAATGCCGTGCTCTTCCAGCTCGGCGCCCAGCCGCTGCAACGTATTGCCCAGCATTCCCTGCCCCCGGAAGAAGGCCAGCGCCTCCTCATAGGCGTCGGTTGGGGACAACAACACGTCCTGGAAATCGCCCTTCATGACGACTCCGGCAGTCTCCAAGGTATTCGGCGCTGCCGACTTGCACCAGGGTGCGTTAGACCAATCCCTTGCGGACTGCCCAGACCGCGGCCTGGGTGCGGTCGTTGACGGCAATCTTGCGGAGAATGTTCTGCACGTGCTCCTTGACCGTCTCGACGCTGATTTCCAGCGAGCGGCCGATCTCCTTGTTGCTCAATCCCAAGGCCACGTGGCGGAGCACCTGGGTTTCCCGCTGGGTGAGGGGGACCTCGTCGTCCTCGACCACCTGGCGGACCTTCATCGCCCCGGCGATCCGCCGCATCTCCCCCGCACGCGACGGCGACTCGCCGGCGGCCGCGGCCATGATCGTCTCGATCAGGGCTTCGCGGGTCGAGCCCTTGAGCACGAAGTCGCTGGCGCCCAAGGCCACGGCCCGCGCGATGTAGGTCGGGTTGTCGTAGGTCGAGAGCATCACGACGCGGGAATTGGGCACTTTCGCCCGCAGCTTCTCCAGGGCGGCCAGCCCGTCCCCATCCGGCATGCGGATGTCCAGCAACACGACGTCGGGCTTGAGCTGTTCGGTCAGCTTCAAGGCCTCTTTGCCCGAGGTGGCCTGCCCGACAATCTGGATGTCGGATCTCTCCAACAGGGTTACCAGGCCGGCACGAATGACCTCATGGTCATCGGCGATTAAGAGTCTAACGCTCATGGAGGACTCCTGGAGCTAGAGGAAGAGACTCTCCCCGCGGGGTACCTTCGCTAGGTGGGTGCCCCACGTATCTCGCTAAATGGTAGTACATAATATGCACGGCGTATATTCCCCAAACGTAGGGGGGATTCCCCCCGATGCAAGGGTATGTGGGCATTTTCCTCTCCCTGATTGAGGGGGGGCAGCCCCGAAGGCCGGCCCGCCCTACCAGCCGTCTCCCGCCGTATCCCGGGCTATTGGCCGATTGCTGCTGCGCGTTGACCGGCCACAACCCGTGACGTAGATATCTTGCGACAGCTCCCGGTGTTTTCTCCCACCGCACGTTCAACTTGGGAACAGGCCATGACCAAAGGCTCGCTTCTGCTGGTCGACGACGATCGTCACGTGTTGTTCAGCATGGCCGAGTGGCTCCGCGAGCAAGGCTACCAGGTAGATACTGCCGCCGGCCAGAGCGAGGCGATCACGGCCACCGGCCGCAAGGGCTACGACATCGTGCTCGTGGACATCCGCCTGGAGGACGGCGACGGGTTCGACGTCCTCGCCCACTGCCGCCAGCATTGCCCTTCCGCGGCGGTGATCATGATCACCGGCTACGGCACCGTCGAGTCGGCGATCGAGGCGATCCGTTCCGGGGCCTTCGACTTTCTCACCAAGCCCCTTATCGACGAAGAGCTGGAGCTGGCGATCCAACGGGCCTTGAGCCAGCGCAGGGTCCTGGAGGAGAATCGCAACCTCAAGGCCCAACTAGACTTGCGTTACGGGCTGGAGAACATCGTCGGCCGCGATCACCGCATGGTGCGGGTCTACGACATGATCCAAAGCGTGGCCGACACCCGGGCCACCGTATTGATCACCGGCGAGAGCGGGACGGGGAAATCGTTGGTCGCCCGAGCGATCCACCGCAGCAGCTCCCGCCGCAACAAGCCGTTTGTCGAGGTCGCCTGCGGGGCCCTGCCCGAAACCCTCTTGGAAAGCGAGCTGTTCGGCCACGTCGCCGGGGCCTTCACCGGCGCGATGGGCGAGAAGCTCGGCAAATTCATGCAGGCCAACGAGGGCACGATCTTTCTCGACGAAGTCAGCACCGCCAGCCCCGGCATGCAGGTCAAGCTCCTGCGGATCCTCCAGGACTTCGAGTTCGAGCAGGTCGGCGGCACCAAGACGTTTACCGTCGATACCCGCGTCATCCTGGCCACCAACGAGGACCTCTCCAGGGCGGTCGCCGAGGGGCGATTCCGCCAGGACCTCTACTACCGCGTGAACGTGATCAACATCGAGCTTCCCCCGCTGCGGGACCGCCTCTCCGACATCCCCCTGCTGGCTGAGCATTTCCTCAAGCGGATCGCCCACGAGTCGGGCAAGCAGATCAGCGGCTTCAGCGAGCACGCGATGTCGGCCTTGCAGGCCTACCGCTGGCCTGGAAACGTCCGCGAGCTGCAAAACGTGATCGAGCGGGCGGTGCTCTTGGGCAAGACGAGCGTGATCGGGCTGGAAGACCTCCCCGCAAGCCTGACGGCCGGCGGGCCGGTGGTCCTCGACCCGGTGGGAAACCGCACACTCAAGCAGGCCCTCGAGATGCCCGAGCGGCAGATCATCCTCGAAGTCCTCCAGGCCCACCAGTGGAACCGCTTCGCCACCGCCGAGGCCCTGGGGATCAATCGCACCACGCTTTACAAGAAGATGAAGCGGCTGGGCCTGGAAGAGCCCCGCCACGCCGGGTCGCGGTAGGAAAGAAGGCGACATCGACTACTCTCCGGCGCCCTGCGCCGCGATCTTGTCGCAGCTTATTCTGCCTGCGGCACCAGGATGGGGGCCTCGGTCCGCGGCCGATTGACCCGGGTCTCGGGTCCAATCATACTAGTCCCTGATGAGTCGAAAACCAAGGCGGCCGGAGCCATCGGGCGTTGTCCAGCCGGCGGTGGGCCCGGCGAACGCGCAGTCCGGGCCGACCGTGCGGGTCGTGGTGGCGGCCGTGGCCGGGATCCTGGCCGCCTGGATCGCCGCCGGCTCGATCGGCCTGGTAGCGCATCCCCTGCGACACGCCTTGACCTGGCTGACCATGGGCGCGGTCGTTGTCGCCGCGTGGCCGGGCCGGGCCCGCCGGGCGGAGTTGGGGATTCTTGCGGCCGCGGTCGTGGCGGGGATTGCACTGTCGGTCCCTGCTGGGGCGGTCTACAACGTCGCGGCCGTCGCGCTGCTCCTGGCGGTCCTCGCCCGGCTGAAGTCCGGCATCGATCGCCGGGTGCTCCTGGCGGTGGCCGTTGCCGCGACCGTGCTCGCCGTGTACCGGCTCGCCTGCGCGTCCATCCCCACAGTCTGGCTCATCGCCGACGCGACGGGCCAGGCCCTTGGCCGGCTGGCAGGGACAGTTTGCGGCAGGCCGCTTTCGATCGGGGCGACGTTCGCCGGGCTCGATTTCCTCGTGCTCATGGCCGCACTGTACGGGAGTTGGCTCGCCGCAACCCGTCCGCCAAGGCTCGCCCGGGCCCTCTACGCGGCGGCCGCGATCCTGGCTGGGCACTTGCTCTATCTGATCCTTCTGGCTTGCTCGAACGATCTAGCCGCTTGGCTCCCGGTGGCGGTCTCGCCGGTTGATCCGGACATTGCCGGCCGGTACGTCCCGCCGCCTTGGTACTGGAGCAACGCCCTGCGGACGCTGCTCCCGTGGAACGTGCCGCTGGTGGCCGCCGCGATCCAGGCGGCGGTTGCAGGACTGATGTTCCGCTGGGCGTCGTGGCCGCTCGAGGAGGAGCCCTCGATTCCTCAAGCGAAATCGCCTCAAGGGAAATTGCCGCTTCGGCCTTCCGCTTCCGGACAATTACGTCCCTGGCTGGCGTTTGGGCCGATCGCCCTGGCGGCCCTGGTTCCCCTGGTCACGACCCTGTCGCTCGCCGGGGGCGGCCTCGCGGGGCGGAAGATCGTGGCCTACGAGCGCGGGCTGCTGAACTGGGACAAGCCGGCGGCGGACCGCTACGGCCGGCAATCGGCGGGCCTGTACGGGATGCTGCCGACGCTGGTCGAGAGCCTCGGCGGCGAGTTCGCCCGGTCGGCGACGCTCACCGCGGAAGACCTCGACGGCGCGGACGTCTTGATCCTGATCCATCCCACCGATCGCTGGTCGGAGGAGCCGGAGCGGCTGGAGCGGATCTGGGACTTCGTCCGCGGCGGCGGATCGCTGCTGGTGGCGGCCGAGCCTTTTCAGTTGCAGGAGGACGGGCAGGCGAGCACGTTCAACGAGGTCCTCGCTCCGAGCGGGATGGAGGTGCGGTTCGACACGGCGATTGGAGGGACCGGCTTGTGGCAGCACGCCCTGGAGGGGTTGATCAACCCAGCGACGCTGGGGATTGCGGACGAGCGGAACGGTTTTGGTCTGGGCGAGACGGCCTCGATCCGGGCCCGGTGGCCGGCCCGGCTGCTGGTGGTCGGGCGGTGGGGTTGGAGCGATCCGGGGAGCGACGCCGTTTTGACCGGCGTGCACCGCTTCGACGCGGGAGAGCGGCTGGGGGACCTGGTCCTGGCCGCGGAAAAGCGCGAGGGGAAGGGCTGCGTCGCCGTGCTGGGCGACGCCGGCAGCCTGACCAACCTCGGCGGCGGGAACTGCTACGACTTCGTGGGCAAGCTCCTCGGGCACTTGGCCGCCCATGGCGACGGCCCGCAAGCCGCCTGGCGGCAGTCGCTCGGATTGCTGGCGTGCCTTGCCCTGATTGCGCTGGTCGCCTGGAAGCCTGATCCCTTGCGGCTGGCCGCGACCGCGCTGGTCCTGCCGGTCTCGCTGGGAGTGTGCACGGCGATCACCTGCTTTAGCGCGACGGTCCTCCCGGACGGCCGCACGTCTTCCGGGAACTTCCTGGCCTGTATTGATGCCTCGCACCTGGACGCCTATAGCGGCGACGACTGGCAGCCGGACGGCATCGCAGGGCTGAGGCTGATGCTGATGCGCAACGGCTACCTGCCGATCGTGGTGCCGCGTTTGACGGGGGGGCAGCTCGATCGGGCGGGGCTGTTGATCTCCATTGCTCCCTCGCGGGCGTTTTCTGCTGCGGAGCGGGAGGCCGTCCGCCGTTTCGTCCGCCGCGGCGGGGTGTGGATCGTGATGGCCGGGGCCGATCGGGCGGGGTCCGTCGCGCCGCTGCTGGCCGAGTTCGGCGTGACGATCCCCCGCTCCCCGCTTGCCGCCGGGGAGTCGGGCGAGGAGCCGCTTCCCATGGGGTGCTACCGCGTAGCTTACGGCGAAGAGGGCAAGGATCGCCGCGAGGTCTGCTTCCAGGCGGGGTGGCCGGTCGAGTGCTCGGCCGAGCGGGCCGAGGTCCTCGTTTGGGGCTTCGACGGCCTCTCCACGGTCGTCGCCGTGCCGGTGCAAAACGGCACGGTGGTGGTCATCGGGGACAGCGAATTTGCCCTTAACCGGAACCTCGAATCGCCCGACGGCGAGCTGAGCGAAGGGGGGCGCGAGAATGCACGGTTCTGGCAGTGGCTTTTGGCGCGAGTCAAGGGCGGGCCCGCCCGGGAGGGATCGCCATGATCCGCCTCTGGCTCGCCCTGGCGCTGCTGGCCGGTTCGTGGCTGCTGGGCCTGCACTACTACCGGCCGGCAGGCTGGCCGGCGTGGGCGGCGAGCGTGTTGGCGGGCACGCTCCTGTTGGCCGGGCTGCCCTTGCGGTTGCCAAGGCGGCGGGAAGCCGGGCTGGCCCTGCTGATGCTCTTGCCCGCGGTCTGGCTTCTGCCGTGGCCGCACCGGGCGGCCCCGCTGGCCATCGCGGCCGGATTGGCGCTCCTCGTCCTGCCCATCGCCGGCCGCTGGCCGCAGCGGTTAGCACAGGCGGCGGTCGCTGGCGGGCTGGTTCTCCTCGTGCAGGCGTTGGCCATCGAGGCCCACGCCTGGCAAACCGCCCGCAGCCATGATCTGCCCTGGCCCCTGCCGCCGCTGTTGGGAACGATTGCCTCGCTTCTCGGGCTCGATGCCGCGGTGGACGGAAGCACGATCGCGGTTTACACCTTGCGCGGAGTCCACCGACTGGGCGCGACCTGGGACCTGCCGGTCGATCCGCCGAGTTTCGCGTTTCTGGCAGGTGGGATTGTCCTGGTGGGCCTGGCTGCCTGGAGCCGCTTCCCCGCCGGGGAGCGACGGGCGCCCTGGCTCCGCTCGGTGCGGACGCTGGCAATCATCTTCGCGGCGTGGCTGCCGGTCCGCGCCGGCCTTCTGATCGCCCTGTGGCACCACCGGGCCGTCCGCGCCGAGATGTCCGCCCGGCTCCACCTGATGGACCAGTTTTTCAGCCTCTGGCTCGATCTCGGCCTGCTATGCGTCCCGGCGGTGTTGGCGCGGCTGTTCGTGCCGGTGCCTTCGGACGACGCAGCCAGCGCCGGGCTCCCGGAAGCCTCGACGCCGGCCGGGCCGGGCAGTCGTTGGCGCTATCCCGCCGCGGTGGGCCTGATCGTGCTGGGGTTCGCCGCACTGGTGTTTCTGGTGAGGTGGGACCCCGCAGGACAGCGGCAAGAGGGCCGGATTACGTTCGTCGAGCGGCATTCCTCCTGGGAGCCGACCACCTTCCCCTACGACACGACGACGCTCAGCAAGACGTTCCTCCGCCGCAAGACTGCGGACGGAAAAGAGGAGCGGGAGAGTTCGTCCTACACCTACGCGGCCATTTACGACTACTGCTCGCGATTCTACGCGACGTCGCGGCTCCTGGAGGCAGAGGCGATCGACGCCCAGCGGCTCCGCGGCTGCGACGTGCTCGTGATCAAGACCCCGACCGCGCGGTACGCGACGGAAGAGGTCGAGGCCGTGGTCCGCTTCGTCCAGCGGGGCGGCGGGCTTTTGCTGATCGGCGACCACACCGACTTCGACAAGTCCACAAGCTACCTGAACGACATCGCGAGGCAGTTCGGGTTCAAGTTCCGCAAGGACCTGCTTTTCGCGATCGGGGAGCCGGAGGACACGTATGAGCAGCGGTACGCGCCGCCGGTCGTGCCCCACCCGGTCGTCGCGCACGTCCCGCCGATGACGTTCGCCGTCTCCTGCTCGATCGACCCGGGAACGAGCTGGGGGACCCCGGTGATTCGCAGCACCGGGCTGTGGAGTCTGCCGCCGCTGTACCGCTCGGAGAACTACTTTCCCGAGGCGGAACTCCGCAGCGACATGCGTTTCGGGGCGTTCATTCAGCTCTGGGCGGCCCGGCAGGGACGGGGCCGGGTCCTGGCCTGGACCGATTCGACGATCTTCTCCAATTTCAGCGCGTTCGAGCCGGGCAAGGCGGAGCTCATGCTGGGGATGCTGGAGTGGCTCAATCGCCGCAGCGTCCTGGACCCGGCGGAAATGCGGTGGCCCGCCAAAGGGGCGACGGCCCTGCTCTGCTTGGCGCTCCTTTGCGGCGGGTTGTGGCTGGCCTGGGCGCGGCGGATTTTCCCGCTGGTCGTCCTGGCAGCGGGCCTGCTCGGCTGGACGGCGGCCTCGGCTGCGCTCGTTCTGGGCAGTCGCCTCCAGATGCCGCCTCCGGAGCCCAATCTTCCCATGGTCCGCGTGGCCATCGATCGGACCGTCTCCAAGGTCCCCCTGTCCCGCGGCGGATTCACCGAGAAGGACGGCCACGGCTACGGCCTGCTGGAACAATGGATCCCGCGACTGGGCTATTTCCCCGCGCGGCGACAAGGGCTGGAAGTCTTCTCAAGCGACGTCCTGGTGGTGATTTGTCCCACCCGATCGGTCCCCGACGCCTTCCGCGACCGGCTCGCGGAGTTTGTCGCGGCGGGTGGAAGACTGCTGATCATCGATTCGCCCGACAGCTCCGGATCGACCGCCAACAGCCTCCTTTGGCCGTTCGGCCTCTCGGTCAGCCACGCCGCCAGCCGCGCAGGCAAGCTCGGCACAGCCGACGGCTGGCCGGGAATTGCCGTATCCGGGGCGTGCCGGCTTTGGGGCGGGACGCCGCTAGTGTGGGTCGATGGAATGCCCGTGGCCGCCCGCACCGGCTACGGTCAGGGCAGGGTGATGGCCATCGGCTTCGGAGCGGTCTTCAACGACGGGGCATTGGGCTCCAATTGGGCGGCGGACCCCACGCCGGACATCCTCGCCCGCGCGGATCTCCTCTTCGCCCTCCTGCGAAACCTGGTCGAAGGCAAGCCGATCGCTCGGCCCGCGGCCCCCAAGTCCGATCCTCCCTTGGCACCGCCCGAGGGCGCGGAGATGAGTCCCTAGGTTGGTGAGGGGGACAGTCCCATTTTCGCTGCGCGAGAATTGGGACAGTCCCCTGGTAGTCCGATGCGTCGCTTTGATATGTCGGACTACGAGCGAGCCCGTATAATGAGGGCACCCGGAAACGGCGCGAAGGGAGTCGCCTGGACAACTGGCATCACGAAGGGAACCGCCATGAACCCGCACGGTCCGGAATACCACGCCTACCAGAAGCTTGTACGCGACCACGAAACCTTGAAGAAGCTGCTCGACACGATCGAGCAGGCGCTCATGGAGAGGTCCGGCACGATCGACCAGATCGGCGACTTGCTGGGGAAGCTTGGCGACCGGCTGGTCAAGCATTTTGCCTTGGAGGAGGACGGGGGGTATTTCGCCGAGGCCCTGTTGCACGCGCCGCAACTGGTTTCTAAGGCCAACGCGCTTTTGGCCCAGCATCCCAAGATGTCCCAGCAGGCGAAAACGCTGGTCGAGGGCCTCAAGACCCCTCCGGCCGCGGGGGGGGATTGGTGGGAGGAGACGAAGGCCCGCTTCTTCGCGTTTCGCGTAGAGCTCTTGCGCCACGAGAAGTCCGAGAACGGCCTGTTGCAGGAGGCATATGTGCGAGATTTGGGGACCCATGACTAGGTTGACTAACTTTGGCAAGATAGTTATAATTAACGCGGCAGCGTCGGCGCGGGGTTCTGAGCGGAGTTGAGTCCTGAAGGCCGGTGGACAGAGGCCCCGAGCCACCACAAAGCATTTCTCTCAGTAAGAAAGGGCTGCGATGTCGGTTGTATCTGGGGGCGGGATTTGCCCTAACATTACCCGTTGCATTGGCAATACTCCCTTGGTTCGGCTGAATCGGCTGGCCGCCGATTGCGCGGCGACCGTGGCCGGAAAGCTGGAGAGCTTCAACCCCCTGTGGAGCGTCAAGGATCGGATCGCCCGGGCGATGATCGACGCCGCCGAACAGGACGGGCTGATCGACGACGACACGGTGATCATCGAGCCCACCAGCGGAAACACCGGGATCGGTCTGGCGTTCGTCTGCGCGTCCCGCGGCTATCGCCTGACGGTGACCATGCCCGAGAGCATGAGCATTGAGCGGCGGCGGATGCTCAAGGCCCTTGGGGCCGAGCTGATTCTCACGCCTGCCGCGGAAGGGATGCCGGGGGCCGTGCGGAGGGCGGAGGAGCTGGCCGCCAAGAACGGGAACTACTTCATGCCCCAGCAGTTCAAGAACCCCGCCAATCCCGAGATCCACCGCAAGACCACGGCCGAGGAGATCTGGCGGGACACGGAAGGCGAGGTGGACGTCGTGGTTTCCGGCGTGGGGACCGGCGGGACGATCACCGGGGTCGGCGAGGTGCTCAAGTCGCGGAAACCCGGCGTCAAGATGGTGGCCGTCGAGCCGACCAACAGCCCCGTGATCACGCAGCGGCTGGCCAGCGAGCCGCTCCGCCCCGGGAAACACACGATCCAGGGGATCGGGGCCGGCTTCATTCCCGACGTGCTCAACCTGGAGATCGTCGACGAGGTGGTTCAGGTCCAGGATGAGGACGCGATGGAGACTGCCCGCCGGCTTGCCAAAGAGGAGGGGCTGATGGTGGGGATCAGCAGCGGGGCGGCGGCCTGGGCCGCGCTGAAACTGGCGCGGCGGGAAGCCCACCGCGGCAAGCTGATCGTGGCGATCTTGCCGGACCTCGGCGAGCGGTACCTCTCGACCAAGTTGTTTCCCGAGTGAGGTCCGTCCCGGGAAAGCAGACGGCCCGCCAGATCACCGGCGGGCCGTTGGATTGGTCGGCAAACAGAAGACGGGGCCTCGCCCGAGGCCCTTCTTCTGGAAGAGGTCTCACTTGGCAGCCGGGGCCGGAGTGGGTGCCGGGGCGGCCGGAGCAGCGGGAACGCCGCCGCAGCCCGCCTCGCAGCAGCTCACTTCACACCGCGGCTTGCGGCAGCAGAGCCGCTCGCGCGGCTGCCGGCAGCAAGGCGTGCAGCACTTCGGCTTGCAGCACCGAGGCTCGCGGCACTTGGGCTTGCAGCACGTCGGCTCGCAGATCGGAGCGCAGGTCCTCGCAGCACAGGTCCTCGGAGCGCACGTTACCGGAGCGCACGTTACCGGAGCACAGGTCCTCGGAGCACAGGTCTCGGGAGCGCACGTCCTCGCCCGGTGCAACAACCGGCCGCGTTCCCTCGGCGCACACGTTACCGGAGCGCACGTTACCGGAGCACAGGTCCTCGCAGCGCAGGTCGTCGGAGCGCAGACCTTGGGGGCTTCGCAGCACTTGGGGGCTTCGCAGCACTTGGGGGCTTCGCAGCACCTCGGCTTGCAGCAGCGGCCCTGGAGCAACCTGTGATGCGGCCGGCAGGCCGGCTCGCACGCCGGGGCGCAGGGCGCCGGGGCACAGGCCGGTTGGCAGGACTCCCGGGCGCAACACCGGTTGAACACGCCCGCATCAGCGCTGGAGACGCCGAGCGCCAGCACAACCGCGCCCACGGCCAACGCCCAAAGAAGGACACGACGGTTCATTGGGGAAACTCCTTGTCAGAGAAACTGAGTGGGATACCAAGGCAAACTGGTGTAATTGGGGGCTTTGCCTCCGATCTACGGTAGACTATCGTCGGGCTCCACGCAGTTTTCTTAGCCAGTCAACCCATTTGCGCTACATCTCGCATATTCACGGACCACCTGTATGGCCTGAACCTTGTATGACGGTTTCTCTCGGCTTGCCGACGCCCTGCCGCCGTGTGCATAAGTCATTGCATCAAATGATCTTATGCCACTTCGCCCGGGCCAGAAGACTACTTCTCAAGTGCTTGACCGTCGCAAGCGGCGTGACCTAGCGTTGCATTGAGCCCAAAAGAGGAGTCGGGCGACGCTCGTAAACATGGCGGGCGCAGCGCCCTGGGAGGTCCCAATGCCGCAGCCATCTCCAGCTTCCGTGCCACTGTATTCGACCCTGGCCGGAGACCCCGATCTGGGGGCGATCGTCGCGGTCTTTGTCGAAGAGATGCCCGAGCGGGTGGACAACGTGATCCGGTTTCTCAACCGCGGTGATCGGGAGCAGTTGCGGCGGGCGGCTCACCAACTGAAGGGGGCCGCTGGAAGCTACGGCTTCGACCCGATCACCTCCGCCGCAGCGCGACTCGAAGACGCCATCCGCCAATCCCGGCCCGACGAGGACATCCGGCAGGCTAGCGACGACCTGGTCGAGCTTTGCCGGCAAGCGCGGGCCGGCACGCCGCCGTAAGAGTGATTCTGAAATGGGCCGTCGGCTCTCAGCCATCAGCCGTCAGCCAGATGCCTGCACAGCCTTGGTGATGTTTCGTAACTGCGTGTGGTGTACGGGCTTGTGTAGCTGAAGGCTGACGGCTGACGGCTGATAGCTACTTCGGCTGGTTGGCCATCCAGAGGGCGACCAGATAGGGGACCGGCTCGCTCCCCAGGGCATTGAGCACCGTTCCGCCGGCGGTGAAGTTGTGGGTGACCCAGTCCGGCCTGCCGTACTTTTCCAGGGCCTTCCCCCCTTCTCCGCCGCCGACGTACACCCGCACGCCCGCGTCGTGCATCCATTTCAATTGGGCAGTGAAGCGCCGCGTTCCTTCCTCGAACCTCGGGTCCTCGAACATCCCGAAAACCCCGTTGTGGAACGCCACGGCTGGATCGCGGAACCCCTTGGCGGCTTGGAGGAATCCGCCGATTTTCTCCTCGAATAGCGCCCCGGTGGCGGGGCCGACGTCGAGCTGTTGGTCGGCGGCGCCGATCGTTTCGGATACCCGGCCGTCTTGGAGCACGAAGTCCACCGGCATCACGAACTGGATACCCTTCTTGCGCCCCTCGGCGATCATTTTCTTGGCCTGATCGATCCGCGCGCGGGGGACGTAATACGGCTTGTCGCTGTGGGCGGGGTCTTCGGCCACACCGATCGCGAACGACTTGCCGTCCAGCTCGGCCGCCGCCTTCTTCAACCCCATGGCCAGCGAGCCGGCGGTGAAGACCCAGCGGACGCGGCCCCGGTTGATCATCGCCTCCAGATCGTCCAGCTTGTCGATCTTCAGGCCGCTGGAGACGACCAACTGGGCATTGAGGCAGTCCATCAGGGGGCCGTGGAACTGGCCGGCCACGTATTTGCCCAGCGCGACCCGGTCCATCGTCGAGGGGACCACGGTCGTTGAGCTGTCCAGGCTGCCCGCGGAGAATGCCTCGTTCACGTAGACGCGGGCGATTTTCCCGGCCAGCTCATTGGCCAGCTTGGCGAGCTTGGGGGCAACGCCGGAGATGCCCTCCGGTTTCACCTTCCAGAGAACGGTTTCGATGGGGTACTTCCGCGTGTTTTCCAGGAGAAAGACACCCCCGGGGGCGGCCGAGGCGATCGTGGCCGCGGCCTGGTCCAGGACGGTCGTGGTCTCGGGGTCCAGCCAGTCGGTGATGAAGCCCACCTCGCACTTGAGGATCTCGGCCAACCGCTTGCGGACCTTGTCCAGCGAGCCCTTGGGATCACGGCCGATGTGGCCGAAGATCACTTGGACCCAGCCCTTGCTCCGCCCGTAGTCGAGGGTCTCCTGCATCGAGCGGAGACGGATGTCCCCCTTGCCCACGGTAGCGCCGGGCTTGGCGTCCAAGTCGCCCCGGACCAGGACCCGCGAACCTCGCGGCACGTCGCTCAGGCTCTCCAACTGGGGGATGCCGTCCAGGAAGCTCTTCAGGTCCATTCTGGGGGAGTCTGGGGCAACCCCTAAGAGCCTGGGCAACCAGGTTTCCATGGTGTCGGTGGTTTGTTCCATCGTGGGCCTCCGTTTTCTCCCGAACTGGCAATGGTTTACTTGAGTTTGAGCCGCAAGCATATCAGGCGGGGAGGAGGAACGCCAGTTGCCCCCCGGATGGTGGCAA
>Ga0315280_10008707_pt1 | contig 13243 bp, 6 predicted proteins | sample YL17G06_40_MG_FD_203697 | JGI IMG/M metagenome (GOLD analysis project Ga0315280, IMG submission 203697) | Sediment microbial communities from Yellowstone Lake, YNP, Wyoming, USA - YL17G06_40 | ecosystem: Environmental > Aquatic > Freshwater > Lake > Sediment | place: USA: Wyoming | collected...
TGGAATATGGAGATTCTTATTAATAACTGTCACGTAAAGGTGATGGTTCAGAAAAATGTTTCTATGCACGCTCAACCGCTATCCCGTTTGCCTTTCGCCGACCTTTTACGGTCTCCGCCTAAGCTCCTGTTTTCCGTTGAGGGTTGGTAACCTTTGGCTGGGTTACGGGCACCCTCGGTTTGCCGTTTTGTTTTCGGCTTTTAGGTAAGCTGATGCTTACAAAAAGATGTTAGGCTCTGTCCTTTTTAAAGTTCAGATCTGAATTTTAGAGATTTGCCTATTCAAACCACAGATATTGCAGATTATCTGAAAATAAGCCTGATTCACACGTTTTCTCGATAAGTTCTTTATCGAGATACAAGACAACGTTTCTTTTGTTGTTCGTTTTTTGTTCGCATCCGAGTGCATGTGAGGGCACTTTCTTTGTTATAAGTTTGATGCTTTTTGACTTAAACATTCGAGTCAATGACATATTCTTACAGCAAATAGAACTTTATTCCAGGAAAGTGTTATTTCCTAAGTTAAACCATATAGGAGTTGGAGAAAGGATTGAATTGTTGAGGAAAACTGTTTCTGGAATGTTGCTGACACTTGTGTTAATTAGCATGTTAACTTTGGCGTTTAACATTCGACAAGTTAAGGCGACTTCGACCAGCTTTATCGTCACCAAGACCAAAATATTAGATCCTGGAGATAATCTTATCCATGGCTTTGTCTATTACGGGGGCTATTTATGGGCATCTACGCGAACCTCACCCTGCAGAATATTGAAGATAGACCCAAACACTTTGGATTATGAAAGGATCATACTGGACGCCGGTCTTAATTCCGGGGACGCCTTGATAGCAGCAGATGGTTATATCTGGGCAATACTTGACACCAGTCCATCCAAAATAATAAGAGTAGATCCGGAAACGCTGGCGTGGGAAGTCGCAGTCGCATTCCAAAGCAATGAGCTTTCGCTTGGAGAATCACTTGAGTATGCCTTCGGCCATCTCTGGGCGGGGGGGGCATATGGGAAAATTGCCAGAATCAATTTGATCGGCCTTACCTACGAGCTTTACAGCTATCCTTCGGCTGGTGACTTTTCCTATTTCGCCGCTTTGATAAGTGGGGATGGTTACATTTGGGCACAAGCTGTTCACTATTCGGACTGGCAGGGACGGTACTATGCATCGACGGTTATAAGATTCAACCCAACTAACCCTTCAGATTATACTTCTGTCTACATAAGCGGGGGGGCCATGGCTGATGACGTTGCCTTTGTGGGGGGCCACTTTTATACTGGGTCTGAGACATCCCCTTCCTATGTCTACAAGATTAGTGATAGCCTAACCTATAGTAGCGCGGAAATTAGCGACACACTCTGCTATGATATTTCCGCAAACAACAACCACATCTGGGGGGCGTATGTAGGGTCACCTGGAAAAGCAGTTGAACTTGATTTGAACTTAAATATTATAGCGACTTATCAGATGCCTGTTGGTTTCAATGATGCAAATGAAATTGCCTTCGACACGGTTGGAAACATGTACGTTACATGCTGGGAGAGCCCGGCGAAAATCGTAAAATTCAGCCCAATTCTGGAATTCACTGGGAAAATTTACATAAAGGCGGATGGAAGCATCGACCCGTCAGACGCTCCTATCTCAACAGTTGATTACGTTACTTACACTTTGACTGGCAACATTCGGTGCGATGGGATTGTGGTGGAGAGAAACAACATAGCAATCGACGGAACCAAACACTGGGTTCAAGGTACAGGAGCCGACGAGTCTAAAGGAATAGACTTGTCTGGAAGAACAAACGTGGCAGTTCGGAACACGCAAATCACCAACTTCTACTACGGCATCTATCTCAATTATTCTTCCGACAACATAATCCTGGAAAACAACATGACAAACAACAGAGGAGACGGCGTCATACTCTCCCACTCCTCAAGTAACAGCATAATTCGTAACAATCTGACGAACAACTTGGATGGCATCGGCCTTGTAGAATCCGAAGACAACCGCATTTGTGAGAACAATGCATCCGATAACACCTCGAGCGGCATCTATCTTTGGCTTTCAAACCGTAACCGCATTGTCTGGAACGAAGTAGACTTCAATAACCTTGGCATCTGGCTCGGCGAATCTACAGAAAACATTATCTGCCACAACAACTTCACCGACAATAATCAGCAATCAAGCATCTATTCACCTGGCTACTCCAATATTTGGAATGATGTTTATCCTTCGGGGGGCAACTACTGGAGTGACTACACTGAAAGGTATCCAGATGCTTCTGAGCTGGACGCCTCAGGCATATGGGACACACCCTACGTCATAGACGCGAACAACCAAGACAACTACCCACTGGTCAACCCATGCGTACTCGCGCGTATTGTGAAGAACCTTGCTGAAGCATGCATAGACAAGCCCTATCTGTCACAATATGGTAACGCGCTCACAAAGGGCTGGGATGGAAGATTCGTCGATCCTGAAGAGATCGAATACCTCGACTGCTCTGGACTTGTTTACTGGTCTTATAATAAAGCCTATTGGTCTACTGAATATTCACCCTATCTGGGGAGTTACATAGCAATTGACGAGAAAGAGGTGATATTCCACAATCCCATAGCTTTTGAGGGGGCTGAACTCCAATATCGATATAACTGTGAGATAATTGTCAAAGAAGATTTGGAAACTGGTGATCTGCTTTTTTTCAATACCGCTGATCCAACAGACCCTGATCATGTGGCAATGTATGTCGGGGGTCCTTTTACGTACAACTACGTTACCAAATATGGTGAAGCTAAGGCATTTGAGTATAATGTTGTTGAAGCGACAGCGTGGGGAGATAACAAAGTTGTTCCCGCATTCTACTCTGCGGAGGAGGAGAAGCTCGTTACCCTGCGACCCTCGACTGGAGACACGAGTGGGAACACCCCTCTGGGAAGACCAAATCCCTTTAGAGTCGACTATTATGGTCGAGTAAGAAGATTCCCAATAGATATCACCTACAAAAGAGCAGATGTGCTGGGAATCCTAGTAAAATCCCCAGTCAAATTGGTCGTTACTGATCCCGAGGGGTTCACAGTCACCAGCGATTTCCGTGAAGCCTCAAGCATGGTCTACCTTGAGTTAGACACAGACGGAGACAACGAACTCGACGACATGGTTATTGTGCTGGGACATAAAGTGGGGGACTACACCATACAGGTTGTGCCAAAGCCTGATGCGGTCCCAGATGATACTTATACCCTGGAAGTTTCGGTAGGCAACACGACCATTGTCATGGCTCAGAATGTCTCAATAGCTGATATTCCGAGTAATCCTTACATTGTTACGTCAAATGAGACAGGCATAATACCGCGGCTTGATCCGCATGACATAGGAATAACAGGGCTTGCCACAACGAAAAAAGTTGTTGGGGAAGGCTTCTCGTTGCATGGCAATGTGTCAATTTTCAATTACGGCTCCTTCGCTGAAACCTTCAATGTGACCCTCTTTGCTAACGAGACCATTATTGCCGCTTCCACAAACATTACTCTAACAAGCAGAAACAGCACAACTGTCACCTTCACGTGGGATACCTCTGGTTTCTTTAAGGGCAACTACGCCATAAGCGCTTATGCTTGGCCTGTTCAAGGCGAAACAAACATGGATGACAACACGTTCACAGATGGCTGGGTCATAGTTGCCATGGTTGGTGACATAACTGGTCCAGATGGTTGGCCAGACGGAAAAGTCGACATGATTTACGACATCAGATCAGTTGCTAAACTCTTCGGCGTAGCCCCTCCAGACCCAAGATACAACCCCAACTACGACATAAACGGCGACGGAAAAGTCGACATGATCAATGACATACGCACAGTAGCCAAACACTTCGGAGACGTAGACCCATAATCCCCATTTTTTCTTCTCTTGTTTGGTGGCTTCTCTCAAAGGCTAATTTTGAGGAAGATTCAAGGTTAGGGGGCTACGTAGGGTTTCGCTTTCACTCTGCCCCAACTTTTCGCATATATGATCTAACAACTCCTATTGCTGAGGACTTAAAACAACTCTCATGATGTAGCGCGCGCTAGCCGATATCTCGACCAGTTTCAAACTCAAGTGTGACCTCAGCCCGCTTAACCATCTTCAAAACCTTAGCGTCTGGAACTTCAGCTGAGCTAACATTAATCACGCCACGTACATAATCAACGGAAACGCTTGCCAAACAGACTCTGGCCCCAAACAGAAAACGGAAAGAAGCAAAATTCAACCTATTTTGGCGAAAAAAACCATATTAAAAAAACAGTATTGAAAAATCAACACGTATGGATTTCGCGACTCTCATAATATAAGTTTATATGCCGAGAAATAAACGAGGCGTTTATGAGAATGAATAACAAAATTCAAAATGTTCTTGAAAATATTTTGGAACGCCCTCTTTGTGATAAGTGCAGAGAAGAGCGAAAGCGGTATAAAAAGTATGACCAGAAAAAACAGGGCTTCTACAGCAACATTTTGGTTGGTTTTGCTTCTAAGCCAATCGCGAAGTTAAACCCACCTATAGATGTAATGGTGCTGGCCGAGTCTCATGGTGGTGGAAACTATCGTAAATGGAAGGATTTGCAGTCTTCAAAACTTTCTCTTGAAAATGCTATGAGATTTTTAGAGGAGTACTATCGAACAAAACCGCTTAAAAAGTTTCATCAATCTTGCATCAAAAAGTTGTTGAATGAACTTGACCAGAGAAAATATGCATGGTTCTTTACTGATGTGGTCAAATGTTTTGTGGCCAAAACGGATGGAAACTTCAAATCAGCTATTGAAAAATGCAAAGAATATCTTCATCAACAAATTAGTGTCTTAGACCCAAGAGTTATCATAGCGCTTGGAAATGTCGCATGGCGGACTTTAGGATTGCCATTAGAGAGAAAGGCCGTAGAGTGCCATGGAAAGATTAAACTCAGAGAAATCCTTGGCAGAAAGAGAGGGATTATCTACTCGGTTTTTCCAAGTCAGAGCACCGCCGACAAATGGATTGAAGCGGGAGAAGAACCGCCTGTTTTGAAAAAGATTGAAGTATTCCTGAAGCGATAAACTTAGGTAACTGTGCTAATTTAGGATTTTGAGTAGTTTTTCTCCCTTAGGCGTGATTCTGTAGATTCCTCGGGTGACTCGTGCTACATAACCATTCACAAGCAGATATTGATAAAACTGTTTTCTGATTGTGTTTGATGTTGCGAAGCGTAGGCATGTTGCAACCGCTTTTTTCTGTATATCCGTGTAGTGTACGCGACCCTGTTTGACGAGTTCAAGAATGGTTTTGCGGAGAATATCTTCATGTTAGTTTCGCTTCCACTGGCTTCAATCTGGCTTTAGTATGGCATATGTGATCGTAGTTGACTGAAGAGTTCCGAGACTTCGTTCAGCCTTTAAAGGAGTTGAGCTATTGATGAGTACTATGAGAAATTGGGTGAACCATGTATAATATATAGTACGTGATTTGCTCTGTTTTCTGTAGTACAATTTAAAGCGGTTAAAGGCATATTGATGTTCCGTTATTGCGGCCAGACGTTAGATAAGGCTTTGCGTCACAGGGTTAAGAGAGAAGAACTCACTGCAATAGGTTGTTAATCTTAATGTAATCAGAGAAAAAGTGCTAAAAGCAATGTTGCACGTAGTTTTAGGCTTTGATGTAGCCTTTTCCTTTTTGGAGTTTTAGTGTGAACTTGTGTTTTCCGTTTTTGGTGTATTCTCTGTATTGTGTTTTGCAGTTGTTGCATGTGTAGGCTTGGACTGTGAATTGTCCGTATTTCCATGTTTTACTGGGCTTAGTAACTTCCTTCTTACAGTTTGGGCATTTTGTCATAATGATCTATCGATTGTTTGCTGTGTTTTGTTTAAAATACTTTCGAATGCGCGTGTAATCGATCTTAATCGAGTTTCATGATTTAGTTGTTACTTCGGCTTTTTTTGGAAATCAAAGGTCTTTCGATCCTGTGTCTCACAATTTCTGCTAGTTCTTCACGTGCTTCCTTCATTTCATTTTCTGAGAGTCCAAGAATGTCGCAGAATACAATCTTATCAAGCTGTTCCTTCTCTTTCATATCAACTGGATTATATAATGCCCTGAAACCAATAGATTTATTCATCAATTCGCTTAGTAATTTCTCAAGAGAGGCACAGTGTGCGCTGTCGATTTTGGAAGGATTGATAACTGGCAAACCTTGAACTTCAAACACCATTATTTGATTTGAGATTGTCTTATCTCGATTTTCTATGTACCGACCGCTAAACTCAACCATAAGAGCTGTGAATGTGGAGTTTAACAAGGCGCAGAGGACCTTGGTATAGGATTTTTCGTTGGAATGGATTTCGAAGAATGCATTGGTGGGATATGCTCCAATTTCATTCCAAAATACGACATAACGGGCCCAGAAAATGCTGGGAAATATTAATGAAGGAGGATCTCTAGCACCAAGGTTATACCAAGGATTCCTATTTTGGATGGACTTGATGTTCTGGTATCCTGTAATGGTTTTGCCCTTATCTCTGCCACGTTTGAGCTTGATTGATTTGGTCTCACCGTAGTTAATATACTCCAGAACTTGTTTTTTGGTTCTCTTCAATTCCTCAACTGCCGCTTGAACTAACAAGATGTTTCCATCTGATCTACGAAGCTCAATTTCTCTATGTGGTTTTATCTTGATAACAACTGGTTTAAGAAATTCCTTTTCTATCCTGAAACGTTGTGACTTTGTTGCTCTGTCAATAAGCGCATAGCTTTTTTTCTCTTCCTTAACAGTGTAGAATTTATTTGGAAAGCAGAAGAATTCGTTTGCACCAGTCTTGATTCCAAGATTGACTTGAGCTACATTGTCGAGTCTGACAAGTTTCTCACTAGAACGTTCAAGAATCTTGAAGAACACGGATGGTGCGCTGAGGAATTTTCCCCATTTAGTGTCCCCTTCTAAATGCGATTGTTTGATTGTAACTATTCTGATCTTTTCATCCTCATATAATCCGATTTCTTTACCGAGGAAATTGAGGCATCTCAATTTTAGATTTTCTTCTGCATTTTCGACCAGATGTGCAAATTCGTCTATTTTTTCTGATCTATGAATCTCTTGTATCATGTCACGTTCATCTTGGATCAACGGTACAAAATCGGAAAGAGGGCTTTTCAATCTAACGAACTTTACAATGTTTTTTCCTCTCTTTTTTTTATCATTGCAAGTCTCGAGAATAGTTATGCATGGAAGCATTTGCGCGTCTGGAAACCATCTTTCTTGTTCTGATTCGATAATAGCTACAACTTTAAAATTCTCCAGAAAGAACTTCTGGAGTTCTTGTCCATAGCCTGTATCGAGCCAAGATCTAAGGCAGACAAATCCCAGTCTTGATTTGTCATGAAGGAATCTCGCACCATGAGGAAAGAAATAAGCATAAATGCTCGATCTCAATGGGAGAGCGATTGTCGGAAAATCCTGCTTAATGACTTTTAACAGCTTTTGTTTATATTTTTCCCCAAAAATATCCTCACCCATCTCTTCTTGGCGAGTGTAAGGAGGATTTCCAACCACGCAATTCATAGTTGGAACAATCCTCTCGAGTGATTTTGTATCCAAACCTTGAACTTCTACTCTAGGCTTAACTTCACTACCAACCCATTGTGTCATACTTGATTGCATACCAATTCTGATACTAGTTTTTGGACCTGCAATATCAAAAAAATCTCCGTACACAATGTTCGGATAATTTTCTTTTGACGAGAGATCTCTTATGGCAAGATTAATTGTTGCAAGATGTGCTGGAAATTTGTCAATATCAACACCCCACAATCTTCTGAGCAGGTCAGCATGATTTCTGCTACTGCTTAGGTATTTCAAACGGTAATATGCTCTTACCAGAAAAGTGCCTGAACCACAGGCTGGGTCTAAAATATTTGAATCTGGACTTTTGAGGCAAAACCCCAGTATTAGATCAACAACGTCGGAACGAGTGAAATATTGCCCTAATGTGTGTCTTTCATCTTGTGGGATCAACTTCTCAAATACTTTTCCTATAATGTCATATCCTATGTTGGCATAGTCCAGAGTGTTAAGATAGTTTGTGAGTTTTACTAATTCTGATACAGCATCATCCGACACAGGGATGTTGTCTACAAAGTTGGTCTGGAATACTGTCTCATAATCTTGAGAAGCTTTTATAGCCATCTTGAAATAGGTCTCGACAAACGTGAAGAAAGTTGCTGAAGTCGCGTCCTTGGGTAGTGTTAGCTTTGCCAATTCTCGCGGATATTTTTCTTTAAGGACATTGTAAAACAGAACCTTGTTGATATAAATATAAAGAAATTGCTTTGCAAGAATAATAGCGTAGTTCTCTAGCTTTTGCTTATCACCTTTAGGATCTTCCCAGCCTTTATCTGTTAACCAACCTGCAAATTTCTTTCTGTAATCCGTGTCTTTGATGTAATATTCCATTTGTTCGTTGACTAAAAGCGTAGAAGAAACAATGCCCTGTATGTAGTTATGAAGAATTTCTATGATACTTTCGTCTATCGGTTTTGGTGGCTCACCTTCGAGAAAGTTTACATACCATCTGAGAATTTTCCGAAAGCTCTCTATAATTTCATTCTTTTTTCGAATATACTCATCAAGTTCCTTCACATAGGTAACGGAGAATTGATCAACTTTCTGCTTCGTTAGAGCATCATAGAGAATCAAAATATTTACATTGTGTGTGGCAAAACTACGTAATCCAGCTTTCTTGTAACCTTCAGCATAACCATAAGCTTGCTGGACTATATCTGGATCAGAAGGGGTCTCGTGAGGTCTTTTTACTTCGATTATTAGAATGCAATTGTTTTTCGTATCATATAGGAGAACATCAGCCCTTTTCTTATCCTTGATAATCTCAACTTTCGCTCGAGAAAAGGGCAATCCGTCTTCTTTGATTATCTGGTTAATCCATTCTTTAAGATCACTTGCGTAAGTCTGCTCTGTTGGTCGCTCAGCCACAACCAGACCTCTATTAACAGATTCTGTCAAGAGTTAATAAGTTATCACGCAAAATAGCTTTATGTCCTTCCTCTCTTCAGCCTCTCTGTTCCCTTCAGTCTCTCAGTTACACAGATTTTGATTAATCACTATTTTCCTGATATCTTATCAACGAGCCTCATTACGGTATACTCGTCACGAATTTTGCTGATTGCTTCTTCACTGAACCTTAACTCCTTTAAGAGCCGAAACAAAGGTTCAGCATCAAGTATTCTACCACAATTAGGACAGGCTCTTACTGTAGCTTTATGCTCAGATAACTCTCTATCACATTTGGTACATTTTAACATTGTAATTCACCATTAAGCACTAAGGTTTCTAAGTTTATAACTTCATAGGCAAAAGAAAAAATGAAGTTTCCAAAATTTTGCTTTGATGTATAAGGTAGAAACTTAGAAAACTTGATGATATAAAAACTGCGTTAGCATGTCCAGTGAATTTCAATTTTTGAGAATTGATATACGAGTGCTCAATTGGTAATATGGAGCTTATGTCATTGAGGATTTTAGTGTATTTTGGTTTTTGATCAGTTCTTTATTGATGATCAGAAATGAAAGAAAAACTAAAAAGGAAGTTGAAGCGTGAACGTGTTGAAGCTTGTTTGAATTGTAAGAAGTTTGTCAAGTGTGAGGATATTGGTAAGTTTGTGGAGTGTGTTGATTTTGAAGAGGTTGAAGGTGAGGCTTGGGTGATAAAGAAGTGCTGAGTGTCTAAATTGATTTTCTAATTTTCTATTCTAAACTAGAGAAAATTTTAGAAATTTCAATTCATACCCTTGTTAGAAACTTAGAATTTTAGAAAACTTGGATAGTACACAGTTTAGGGCCTTACGTTAAAACTCAATAGAGACTATCAAGATTGCTTGGAAAGGTTTGAATAGTCAAAGCGTGGAAATAAATCATTTTACTGGTTCGCCTGGTTGCCAATTAAACGCTAATATTTTTCCGTTTCTTGCGTCAACTTTTGCGGAAAATCCTTTCCTACCCGGTTTGGATGACAAGATTCCGGTTTTTACGCCAACTTCGATGTATCCCTCGACTTTATATATAGGCATATTCCCCCATGTATCGACATCGAACGTCTTGAAAACGATGTTCTTTAGACTGAATCCGCGAAATTCCCTTCTATCCTCCACAATCCTATTTTTAATTACTGCTTCAACTTCTTTTTGGCTTAAAACTTCAGACATTTTGCATCTTACCTCTTTAATTATTTGTTAGCTTAGTGCTTAAAACGGTTTACATTATTCCTCTAACGCAGAATAGACGTTAGTCTCAACAAAATATACCTCAATTGTCCACATAACTCTAGTTCAGCGTTGTTTGTAAAATAATAAAAATCTGTTAATAGACCTGTCATATGTCTTCTCGGCTTCGGGTGGAAAGTAGCATGCTGGAAGTTCATTGTGAGCTCTATGATTCCTTAAACATTCGCAACACCTACCTTTCAAGTCGCATGGATAAGTGCATGGGCAATCTTCCAAGTTCTTCTGTAGGTTTGGGCAGTCATTCATTTTCACATTACCTCGTTGTAAATAACCTCTAGTCCAGTCAGTATTATGTATTTACACTCGAAACTTTCTAAATTCTAATTTATAATGAAATGAAAGACTTTAGAAATTGATTGCATGCATGCAAAGGTTACGTCTTCACTTTCAGTTCTTCAAAGGCTTTTTTAGCAAAATATCCTGCCGCAAAAGAAGATACAGGAAGTGCAAGCGATATGATTGGGTTCGATAATGATTGAGGGCTTATCACATAAACTATCATGTCTCCTGTAACGGCTGAGAATATTGCTATGACTATCGGAAAAAGCAACCATTCAAGCTTCCTTTTCTTTTTGATCTTACTTGACCACACAGGAAGAAGATGATACGTAAAAGATATTAAAACAGCAAAGAAGAATATTACAGATATAAGTACTCTTGAAAAAATAACTTCTATCAGTGCATTCATTTCTTGTGACGACTGAAACACAGGCAAAACCTCTCTTTTTAGTGGATACGCTGAAGAATCGAAGAAAATATCGTCACCGATGCCAGAAGTGACAGAAAGGATTGCTTTTAAAATGAACATGAAACCCACGAGAACCCAAATAATTAGCACTACCGAGTTTAGCGAATGAATTTGATCCAGTTTGAATTCGCGTTTCCACTTCAGACTCAATGTCTTACATGCTTGCTTCGATGAAACGAACAGGGACCGTCCAAAAGGAGTTGCAAAAATAGTCGCTGCAACCATGTACAAAAGAAGACCAGCATCTTGTAGCAAGTACCCTAGAACGATAACTAGCAACGCAATAACATAGCAAACTATTGACCAAGGCAAAATCATCTGTTTCTTTAGATATTTGAATGTCAACGCCAAGAACTCAGGATTAGGTTGAGCTACACCTTTGAACTTAAAGAGCCACTTGTCAGCATCTGATGCAATGTTAAACACCACCACTGCAATTATGAAACAAAGACTCAAAGGAAGAATACCAGACATAAAACAGAAAAGAAAAATTCGGAAACTCATGTCAAGGGTGATGGGAACGAACTCTCCGGAAATCTGTCCAAAAACAGGGATTATTTTCCAGAGAAGGATACCTACAAGTGCCAAGGTAGGAAGAGAGAATGAAATCCAAAACATCACTAACTGGTATTTGATCTGAGTTTTCTTGATATCATAATCGTCTTCTTTCTTAATCGTAGGTATTCTAGCAATGTCATTTATCTTTTTGAAAAGGAAATTCACTGGATTTCCAAACAGAATGTTACCCATGACAAACAAGACGAAACCAGTTAGGGCAAGAACAAGCCATATCCTGGCCTCAGTATAGTCGACAAGATATGTTGTAACTGACCAGATTGAGTTGAAAGACACAGTTTTTGTCAAATTGTAATCGCTATTATCAAGCAAGAAATAATAGACATCATCTTTTGAGGGTACGAAAACCGTTTCTCCTCTACTAACATTGATTCTTTCAGTTAAAGCAGTTTTTTGCAAGTTATTCTTCCAGTCCAAATACTGTGACGATGACATAACATAGAAGTCAATTGTCTCTTCTGAGGCAACAGTAAAAGAAAATGATATTGAAAGGTTCAACATTATTGGCTTTAGTGTTATGTTATACCAGATGTAGTAGTTTTTGTTCTTTGGTATCCAATGACTATCCGCATGTTCGTTATTCAAAAACCCAATGTATGTTGGGCAGCTGAAGAGATATTTACCAATACCTATAGTCATGAAAAGCAGAGAGACTATTACTAGCAGCAGTCCGAATCTTTTCCTATTCATTGAACAGCCGCTCGTCTAATCAAGAGTATAAGTAGTCAAGAAATATAAAAAAGCATTCTACCTTGTCATAAACCTTTAAGACTATGGCTATTTACATATTTACGTAGAAGATTCCGATTTCTAACTTTATAATTAATTGAAAATCTTAGAAATTCCATTTTTTTACCCTACTAGAAATTTAGAATTTAGAAATTCTCTTGAAATCTGATATGATGAAAGATGATAGCACATATAATAGTAGTAGTTGAATAGTGCTTCACTAACAGAGAGGCTAGAGAGAACTAAGAGGTTTCAAAGAGATAGGCTACATGCGCTTTAGCGCATTAGGTGATGATGCTGAAGACTTTGGTCATGCTTGGACTTTGTCGTCTTCTGGTTTCTTTTGAGTATAGATAGAGCTGGAATGGCATTTGAAACATAATCGTGTAAAATACGGTATCTAGCAGAAAGTTCACTGGTTGAAAACTAATGCGGTGAGGGTATGGTGGTGGGCTCCAGTATGACCAGGATTCTGTCATCCAATAAAGAGGCCAACCTCTGTACAAGATACGTGCGTCAATAATGAATGGTTCTGTACAGTAAAAGTAGGATGCTAATGTCGCAACCAAAGAAAGAACAAGAGTTACTGTGATGGATAACAGCAGAAGCGTTTGAGTCTTCATTCTCACATTGCCTCCAAGTATTTTTCGCATGCTAGCGACTTATAATGCTACATTTTAGAACAGGTTGCAAAGAACTAAGAGGCTTGAGAGAGGTAGGCTAGTGAGCTCGAAGAGCTCGATTAGGATATTCCTAGGCAAGTTGTCTTGGCGCGCTAAGAATAGAACCTATATACAACGATTGTGGACAATTAGATAAGTGGTTTTGTTGTCAGATCAGAACGAAGAGGAACAGAGAGAAGACTCACTACCATTGAAAGTTGTAG
>Ga0315280_10008708_pt1 | contig 13243 bp, 11 predicted proteins | sample YL17G06_40_MG_FD_203697 | JGI IMG/M metagenome (GOLD analysis project Ga0315280, IMG submission 203697) | Sediment microbial communities from Yellowstone Lake, YNP, Wyoming, USA - YL17G06_40 | ecosystem: Environmental > Aquatic > Freshwater > Lake > Sediment | place: USA: Wyoming | collected...
CTGAGGGAAACCTGACAATTGGCTTCAGAGGATTTGAAGTCGTCAAGGCACCCTCAGTCTACTCGACCCTGCGGTAGTTCAGACGAAAAGAAGCATAAAATCAGGGACTCAACTTAGGAACGTGTTCATTCCATTGCTGATGAGGGAAAGGTATTAATTGTCGATTGGTTAAGCTTGAATGGAAGTTGCAGGAGCAAGTCGTTTTGGAAACGATTAAACCACCTATGCCTGTCGAAGTGTTAGACTTGAAGAACTTCGCTCGCTTGGCTTTAGCGTTAACGGAAGGATCGCAGCTTCTTTGGTATCTTCGTGATGGAGAGAAGCATGTTCTAGCTCTCTTCACCGCGTACATGTACTGGAACGGTGACTTGCCTATCTTGGCTTATACCGTGGGGGATAAGCCGCCGAAGCCTTTCCTAGCGTACAAGAGCGACTCGTCGAAAGGTGAGGAATGGGCTTTTACGGATGATGCTGACGACACGAGATACAAATATGCATCTTTCATCGACGTGAAAGAGACTCCGAAAGCGTTCAAACAGTGTTTGGACGGAGATTACCCTGCACCTTCTGAGCCGATGCTTACTGAAGTTGAAAACATAAATTCCATAATTCGTATACTACTCCCTCTCTCCCTTAGAGAGGGGACAGTTTTCCCTCTCTGGCATTTTACTAGAGGAAAGAACCATGTACTTGGCACTTGTATTCCGTTTGAGCACTATTATGAGGCTGATGCATTGCCGGTCTTCTTTTATGTAGTTCGCGAAGATCCGCCCGAAGGGCCTTTCATAAAGTATCTAGCGTCAAAGCCTCAAGGTGAGAAGATCGAATTCACTAACACTACTTCTGACGCAAAATACTTCTACGCGAAGATAGTTGATGTCAAGAACTTGCCTATCTTTCCTTAGATTAAGTCGACGGATGCCTGAGCCAAATATTCTTCAAGCGGTCTCGGAGCGAGTCTAGCGAAGCCTTCTCTTTCCAAAGCTTTGAAGAAGGCTTCAGCTGTCTCTATCCTCGTTAGAACTGGCACGAGGAATTCAGCTCCAGTTCTCCTTATCGTGAACCCATCCGTTACAGTTTCCATGTTAGGATAGGAGACTGTATTCACGATTAATCCTATTTCTCCTCTGGCTATCTCATCTATTATCTCTCTCTTTCCTTCACTCAGTTTGCCAAATACACATACCTCTTTCACGCCGTTATCTCTAAGGTAACGGGCGGTCCCGGTTGTTGCTGCGACTTGATAGCCCGTTCTCCTCATCGTCTCAACCAGACGCGCTATCCTAGGTTTATCTTCATCTCGGACTGTAACCAATACTTTCTTTCCAGGTGGTGGAAGTTTCATGCCAGCGGATATTAGTGACTTGATGAGTGCACTAGGGAAATCATAGTCTATGCAAGCCACCTCACCTGTTGACGTCATCTCCACTCCGAGTACAGGATCTGCTCCCTTTATTCTAGCGAACGAAAACGTAGGACTTTTCACAGCAACGTGATAGACTAGCTTCTTCTTGATATTTAGTTCACGCAGCGTCTTCCCGAGCATCACTTTCGCTCCTGCCCATATGAGAGGAACACCCGTGGCTTTGCTCGTGTAAGGCATACTTCTGCTCGCGCGTAGATTCAATTCGATAACGGATACATCACCATTCTTGACCAAGAATTGCACGTTGAATGGCCCTTTGATCCTCAGCGCCCTCGCCATCTTTCCGACATATTCCTCTATCCTATCTACTACGCGTCTATCAAGGGTTTGAGGAGGTATCACCATGTTAGCGTCGCCGCTGTGCGTACCGGCGAGTTCGACATGCTCGATTATAGCCCCTATCAAGACCTCCTTCTCATCTGAAACAGCGTCAACCTCAACTTCCTTCGCCCCCTCTATGAATTTGCTGACAACAACTGGATGCTCCTTCGAAACCTTCGTCGCCATCTCAACGTACTCGATAAGCTCGCGTCTATTGTGAGCTATTCGCATACTAGCTCCGGAGAGAACATATGAGGGTCGTATAATGACTGGGTATCCGACTCTGTTGGAAAAAGTGAGAATGTCTTGGAGAGAAGCTAGGCTTCTCCAAGGAGGCTGTTCGATTCCGAGGCTACCTATGATCGCGCTGAACTTAGACCTATCTTCAGCCATATCTATGCTCTGCGCAGTCGTCCCGATAATTCTCACACCATTCTTAGCAAGGGCCAAGGCCAAGTTATTTGGAGTCTGGCCTCCGACACTGACGACGACGCCGTTAGGTGCTTCTCTATCGACAATGTCCATGACTCTCTCGAGAGTCATCTCTTCAAAGTAGAGCTTGTCTGACATATCGTAGTCTGTCGAGACTGTTTCGGGATTATTGTTCAATACTATGATTTCGTCTACCCCCTCCCCCTTCATCGCCCAAACAGTGTTCATTGTGCAGTAATCGAATTCGACGCTACTTCCTATCCTTATGCAGCCCGCTCCTAGAACCAGCAGCTTGTTCTTAAACTCGGAAAAATCGACATCATCCTCTTCGTCTCCGTGCGTAACGTAGCAATAGTTCGTTCGAGACGGCCATTCTGCAGCCATTGTGTCAATAATCTTGAATGATGGAACTATTCGGTTCTTTTTCCTTAGTCCTCGAACCTCCGTCTCACTGAGTGCAAGGCATCTGCTGATTTGCTCATCGGAAAATCCGAGTGCCTTGGCTTCTCTTATACATTGGACAATAGCCGCAGGTCTTTCTTTTTGTTTTCGAAGGCTTCTCAGTTTCTTCTCCATGTCCAAGATGTTCTTCATCTTGAAGATGAACCACTTGTCGATTCCCGTCAAATCCTCAATCTCATCGACGCCAATTCCAGCATCGAGTGCTCTCGGCAGTAGAAACGGTCTCTCATCCGTTGGGTTCTGCAGTCTCAGACGGAGTTCATCGAGATCTAACGTTTCCTCCCTATCATCATTGCAGACAAACCCAATCTTTCCGATCTCGAGTTCCCTAATCGCCTTTTGAAGCGCCTCCTCGAATGATCTGCCTATCCCCATAACTTCACCCACGGACTTCATCTGGGACCCGATGGTTCTATCCGGATTGACGAATTTCTGGAAGTCCCAACGCGGCACTTTAACTATAACATAGTCCAAAGCTGGTTCGAAGCAGGCTGTTGTCAAGCCAGTAACCTTATTCTTCAATTCAGGAAGAAGGTAACCCACCGCAAGCTTGGCTGAAATGTATGCAAGAGGATAGCCGGTCGCTTTCGACGCCAAAGCGCTTGATCTAGATAGTCTTGCATTTACTTCTATGGCAACGTATTTCTCGCTTCTGGGGTTCAGTCCAAATTGTATGTTGCATTCTCCTATGATGCCCAAGCCTCTGATGACGCGGATTGATGCATCTCGAAGCATCTGATATTCAGAATTTGTGAGAGTCTGAATTGGAGCTACAACTATGCTGTCGCCTGTGTGAATGCCGAGAGGATCGAGATTTTCAAGGCCCGCGACTGTTATCGTATTGTCCGCTGAGTCACGCATCACCTCATACTCGATTTCCTTCCAATGCTCGAGATACTGCTCAACAAGCACTTGGTGTTCCATACTCAGATTCAGTGCCCTCTCTGCAATTTCCTTGAGTTCAGATTCGCTATGAGCTATTCCGGACCCTCCGCCTCCTAGGGTGTAAGCCACTCTAACGATTACTGGGTAGCCAACATTCTCAGCAATCTTTAAGGAATCGTCGACCGAGTAAGCAACATCGCTCAATGGCGCAGGAACGCCGATTCTCTCCATCGCTCTCTTAAAGAGGCCTCTGTCCTCAGTTGCCTCGATGGCTTCGACTCCTGTGCCCAGAATCTCGACATGTTCATCCTTGAAGATGCCTCTCTTTTCGAGTTGAACGCCAACGTTCAGCCCTGTCTGTCCACCGAATCCCAATAGGATTCCGTCGGGCTTCTCTTTTCTTATTATCTGAGCGACTATCTCGGGGGTACATGGTTCCATGTAGACCTTGTCAGCCATGCGGTGGCTCGTCTGAATTGTTGCGACGTTAGGGTTGACGAGGACGGTTTCTATGTTCTCTTCATCAAGCGCCTTCAAAGCTTGAGATCCGCTGTAGTCAAATTCAGCTGCCTGTCCGATGACTATGCCCCCGCTTCCTATTACCAATACTTTCTCCAAATCTGCTCTTTTCGGCACACTTTTCACCTCAAGGTTTTCTTCGCATCCTTCATCATTGCCAAGAACTTGTCGAAGATGAAATCTGTGTCGTTGGGGCCGGGGGAACCCTCAGGATGCCACTGGGTTGCGAACACTGGCAGATCTTTATGTTCAATGGCTTCGACTGTTCGATCATTCGCATTGACGTAAGTGACTTCGAGACCCGTTTCGGATAAAGAGTTGGGATCGACAGCGTAACCATGGTTCTGACTGCTGATATAGCATCTGCCGGTCTTCAATTCCAAACATGGGTGGTTTTGACCTCTATGGCCGAACTTGAGTTTGAAAGTGTCGCCGCCAAGGGCGAGAGCTACGATCTGCGCTCCGAGGCATATGCCGAACACCGGCACATGTAGCTCTATCAACGACTTCGCAGTTCTGATTACGTCTTTGACGTGTTTTGGGTTTCCTGGCCCATTTGCGAGCATTACGCCATCAGGTTTCAGCTTTACGATTTGATCTGAAGATGTGGTCGGAGGAACCTGAATCACAGTTGCGCCTCTGCTAGTGAGGTTGCGTACTATGCTATTCTTGACTCCGCAGTCGATCAATACTACTTGACAATCTCCTCGACTTGGAAAGCGCTTGACTTCCTTTGTGCATACTTCGCCTACCAGGTCTCTCTGAGTTGGATCCTCTATTGATTGAGCTTCTCTCTTCACTTCTCTCAGGTTTGGCTCTTTTCCTACAGGGTAGACTTCAAGTATACCGAGCATTACGCCCTCGGTGCGTATCTTCTTGGTCAATGCTCTCGTGTCGACCCGTTCGATTCCCGGTATCCCGTGCATCTCAAGGAACTTGTTCAGCGTCCATCTCGATGACCAATGATTTGGGCTTTTGCAGACCTCTCGAACAATGTATCCTTCAATCTTTGGGCCACTTGACTCGAAATGGTCTGGGCTGACTCCATAGTTACCGATAAGGGGATATGTCTGCATCAGTATCTGCCCTTTATAAGATGGATCCGTTATCGACTCTGTATAGCCAACCATTCCCGTGTTGAAGACGACCTCGCCTTGGACTTTCTTAGTCGCACCGAACCCTCGACCGCGTACGGTTGTTCCATCCTCGAGAACTAGAACAGCTTCTTTCTCTATTCCTTCACGATCGCAGTCGGAGTTTAACAGAGAACCCTTCTCTACGTGACGCCCTATCTTTCTTTTAAGCTTTGTTCATCTATCTCCGACTTTGCCATTCGGCTTTCCCAAATCTTTTCAATATGGTTCAAATCTATACAGAAGAGATAGAGGTCCTCTGGTTGGGCAAGATCAAGGTCGCCGTAGCTGGAGTCGGCAACTGCTGCTCTGCTCTCGTTCAAGGAGTTAAACATTATTCAACGCCTAAGGATGAAAAAGACGTAAGTGTTCTGAACGTTGAGATCGGCGGATACAGAGTCTCGGACATCGAGTTCGTGGCCGCGTTCGATGTGGATGCACGGAAGGTTGGGCAAGATCTTTCGAGGGCTATATTCGCAGAACCCAACAATACCATCAAGTTCTCTGATGTCGGCGAGCTCGGGGTTACTGTTCAGAAAGCAGAGATTCTCGATGGAGTCGGCGAGTATGTCAAAGATAGAATAACGGTGTCGCCGGCAGATCCTGTTGACATTTCCGAAGTTCTGAAGAACGCTGGCGCAGAGATTCTGATCAACTTCCTTCCTACAGGGGCATTGAACGCATCAAGATACTATGCGGTTGAAGCGATGGATTCTGGCTGCGGCTACGCAAATGCAACCCCGGCAAAGATTGCAAGCGTGAAAGCTTGGCAGAAAAGATTCAGGGACGCAAAAGTTACGTTAGCAGGAGACGACGTGATGGATCAAATCGGTTCGACGATAATACATAAAGCTGTTCTGAAGACGCTTGTTGAACGTGGAATTATAATAGACGAGAGTTATCAGCTCGACATTGGCGGGGGGACAGAATCACTCAACGCCTTGGAGAGAACGAGGGCTGAGATAAAGAGAGCGACGAAGAAAGCGTCAGTTGAATCAGTTGTTCCTTACTCGTTTCCACTTGTGGCAGGCTCATCAGACTATGTTGACTTCATGGAGAACGCTAGAACCAGCTACTTCTGGATCAGCGGTAGATACTTCGGAAGCGCGCCTTTTACTATGGATATGCGATTGAACACCGTTGAGGGTCCTGCGTGTGCAGCAATCATGATAGACGTTATCAGAGCGATGAAAGTTGCTCTAGATAGAGGAATCTCAGGGCCCCTCTTGAGCATATCTGCTTTCGCCTTCAAGATGCCCCCAAAGACGGCGCCTCCCGAAATTGCTCAAAAATGGTTCCATGAGTTTGTCTCCGGGAAAAGAGACAGGTGAATTCTTAGAGCTTGTATGCTATGGCGGGGAGAAGCATGCGTAGTTTCAAGGAAATCATCGAAGCACGCTCTCGAGAGAAAGAGACCAACATAATCTTGGCATTGGACCTTTTCATGCCCGATAAGAAAGCTCAACTTGAAAATAGCGTGGCTATCTTGGAATCTGTACACGACAGTATCTGCGCAGTCAAGTTGAACAGGCAGATCGTTCTTCCGTTGGGCTTGTATTCAGGTGCAGACAGAATAGTGGGGCAAGCGCATAGATTGAATCTGCCTGCGATCATGGACGCGAAGATCAATGATGTGGGGCATACGAACGCCGCCATAGCCACATGCTACTTCGACGCTGGATTTGACGCGGTGATAGCGAGCCCATTCGTCGGATGGGAAGATGGTTTACAACCGGTTTTTGAACTGGCGAGAGCGAAATCAAAGGGCGTTCTGGTACTCTGCTATATGAGTCATAAAGGAGCGGCTGAGGGATACGGGCAGATGGTATTGGATCCGAAAACTGGAAAGCCGAAGGCCCAATACGAACTTTTTGCGGATAGAGCTCTAACTTGGGGGGCTGACGGCTTGATCGTGGGAGCCACGTATCCTGAGAAGATCTCTAAGATACATGAAATCGTCGAAGATGAGATTCCCATCTACTCGCCCGGTGTTGGTGTGCAAGGAGGAGATATTGAAGTCGCCATCAAAGCTGGCGCAAAGTACCTGATCATTGGGAGAAGCATCTATTCGGCTGAGGATCCGAGAGAAGCGTCCCGGACGTTTCGGGAGAGAGTCCGCAAACTCATGTTCAAGGGCTAATGTTATGAACTTCCTCATATTCAATCAGTCGTATCGCTAGGATGGATGCAACGATGCCAGAAATTCGAGTTGCCATAATCGGTGTTGGAAACTGCTCATCGGCAATTGTGCAAGGAGTCTGTTTCTACCAGAACATTTCCGGAGAGCAGAATGTTCCCGGTCTCCTGCATCTAGACTTTGGAGGCTATAAGCCCTCGGATATAAGATTCGTTGCGGCATTCGACATCGATGTAAGGAAGGTCGGAAAGGATCTTAGCGAAGCCATTTTTTCAACTCCAAACAACACTAGGCGATTTGCAAACGTTCCGAAGCTCAATGTCGAAGTCATGCGTGGGCCAATTATCGACAGTGTTGGCAAATATGTAAAATCCATGATCAAATTGGATCGAAGCCGGAAGCCTGTGAGCGTAGCAGAAATCCTAAGGCAAGTAGATGCGGACATTGTTCTAAACTATCTGCCGGTCGGAAGCGAGAGAGCTTCGAAATGGTACGCGAAACAAGCTCTCAAAGCGAAATGCGCGCTGGTCAACTGCATTCCCGTCTTCATAGCATCAGATCCGGAATGGCAGGAGAAGTTTCGAAAAGCAAGGCTGCCGGTAGCCGGCGATGACGTCATGAGTCAAATCGGCGCTACAGTGCTCCACAAGTCGCTAGTGAAACTTCTTGTTGACAGAGGAGTTGTTGTAGATAAGAGCTATCAGCTTAACATCGGAGGAGATACGGACTTTCTAAATATGCTGGAAGAAGAGAGATTGAGGTCGAAAAGAATCAGCAAGACGAGCGCTGTTCAAGCGATGGTGCCTTATCAAGTTCCGTTGAGAATCGGACCGAGCGACTTTGTAGACTTTCTTCTCAATAAGAAAATCTGTTACATTTGGGTGAAAGGAAGATACTTTGGAGACACGCCGGTTAGCATCGATGCAAAACTTGATATTTGGGACGCTCCGAATAGCGCGGGTGTGGTCATCGACGCGATTAGAGCGACGAAGATTGCGCTAGACAGAAAGATAGCAGGTCCGCTTATCAGCGTCTCTTCATACGCTTTCAAACATCCTCCTGTGCAAGCTCCCTACGAGGTCGCGAAGCGATGGGTCGAGGAGTTTATTGAAGGAAAGAGAGTGAACTAATCTCTAAGAAGCTTCTGTACGCCAAAGTTCCCGCTTCAATAGATCTCTAACAGCCGCCCTTATCGCGGCGCTTCGACTTTGATACATGCCCGCTTTGACAAGTTCATCTAGACCATCCAAAAGCGCCTCAGGCAATTTGACCGTAACGAGCTTCATGGGTCGTCACCGTATTACAATTGAATTACTCATCATTGCGAAGAGGACAATAAGATTTTTCCTAAACGTTTTTATTGCTGCATGTTTTTTGATAGTGAACATCGGTGAGCCAGATGGGCGGAGCAAAAAAGAAGAGTATGGCGCAGATGGAGAAAGCGCAGACGCTTCAAGACAAGAAGACTGAGCCGACAAAGAAGACTAAGGGAAAGCCTGCTGTAGAGAAGAAGTCAAGGGGAATGGATATGCCAGATGTGAATGATTCGAAATTTCTGACGGAACTCACGAAGATCGGCGCTGTGACGCCCTACGCTGTTGCATCGCAATTCAATCTTAGAATAGGCGTTGCTAAAGACCTGTTGGAGGAACTGGAGAGAAGGAAGCTTATAAGACCGATCGGAGGCAACTCTAGAGTAAGAATCTATCAAGTTGCCGCTGCTTAGACTCTTTCTGCTCTCACTCTCGACCCTTGCTTCGCTTGCTTGAACAGTTCAAGATTCTTCGTCACTTTTCCGAGCATGTTCACGGGGCTGTAAGGCTGAGATTTTCCGTAGAAGATGCATATCGCAGCGCCCATCGGCCAATAGGCGATGGCGCCAGTGTCCACCGTGGCCTTGGGTTTCTCGCTTCCCACTTTCACTGGAGTCTCAAAGTAAACCTCATCCTTCCAAACTGACAGTCGGCCGTCTATCGGCATACTTTGTATCAACGCTTCAATTGTTCTCGGCGCCAAGTATCTCACGAACTCACCTTCCGCCTCCCCCAAACTCTCCAGTAGAAATTTAACTCGAACTCTAGAGAACTCTCCGGACATTATCGTTCAACTCAACGCATTTCGTTTCGAATGAAGAATAGTATTCAATTCCCTTTGATAAGCCTTAAAATTGAAGCAGTCAGTAAAGTCTTTCAGAACTGGGCAGGCTGCTGAGAGAGTGCTAGTAGAGTCTTTGCTTGTAGTTTCCTTGATATTCGCGATTGTCGGCGTAGAATCAACGAGCTTTGCATATTCAAGGTTCGGAACGGGCTTCTCTGTTCTCTTCTCGTCTTTTGCAACGTTCCTGCTCGGATCGATTTCTCTGACGCTATTTCAACTCGTTGTGCTTGGAATATTTATGTTGACGTTAGTCGGAGTGTTTGAGAATAGGTTCAATGTCAATCGGGATCTCGAATCTTTCAGAGGGCCTGTCTCAAAGATAATAGTAGTGTCAGTAGCGGCAAGCATATTTCTAGTTGGCTATAGTGTTTCCTCAAGCTTCCCTAACGGTGCGGCCGGCGCATTGCTTTCAGTCGCGGTATGTGCTCTGATTTTGAAGCAAAATGTCTTGAAGATTGTCCTCGGCCTAATTCTTCTTCAATGTGGCGGTTCGATTGTGATGATGCTTCTTGGTATGCCGGCGTTGCCAACAGTTGCGGTATTTAATCTTGCAGTTACTGGGCTCGAGTTCTTTCTACTCAATCATGCTTATAACATCCAGCAGATGCACGGCACACTTAACTCTAGAAGATTGAGGTTGACCTTTCGAAGCGATAGGAGCCGTCGCAGGGATTGACAGTTACTTCTTGCGGCCCAATTTGCAGAATTGCCGGTCAGTCTTAGCAAGTATAATAAGGTTCGATCCGACGAGTTATACTCGCCCAGAAGGGGGGCTTAATGAGGCCAGATGGAAAGGTCAAAGCTATTATTATGGGTGCGGCTGGCAGAGATTTCCATAACTTCAATGTCTACTTCAGAGACAACCCCTCGTACGAGGTTGTCGCGTTTACAGCATCTCAAATTCCTGGCATAGAGAAGCGAGTATACCCGCCAGAGCTTTCAGGAAATCTGTATCCTCGTGGGATCTCTATCTATCCAGAGGAGGAGCTCCCAGAGCTCATTCGAAAGCACGATATTGACGAGGTCATCTTGGCTTACAGCGACTTGTCTTACGAAGAAGTGATGCATAAGGCGTCAATAGCGACCGCCAACGGAGCGGATTTCAGGTTGATGGGCCCTAAGACGACGATGCTTCAAGCCAAACGTCCGGTGATCTCAATATGCGCGGTTAGGACAGGAGCTGGAAAGAGTACAGTTGCACGAAGGGTCTGCAGGATATTGAAGAAGAGAGGCAAGAAAATAGTGGTCATCCGCCACCCAATGCCGTATGGAGAGCTGGCGAAACAGATCTCTCAGAGGTTCGAATCGTATGAAGACCTTGACGAACAGGAATGCACCATAGAGGAAAGAGAGGAATATGAGCCTCACATCGACGCTGGAAACGTGGTCTACGCGGGTGTTGACTATGAGAAGATCCTTAGAGAGGCGGAGAAAGAGGCTGACATAATCGTCTGGGACGGAGGAAACAATGACATTCCCTTCTACAGGCCAGATCTTCACATAGTCGTAACGGATCCTCATAGAGCTGGACATGAGCTTGCCTACTACCCGGGGGAAACGAATCTTAGAATGGCTGATGCTGTCCTCATCAACAAAGTTGACACGGCAAGTCCAGATAACGTTGAGAAGGTAAAGCGAAATATCCAATCGGCAAATCCTAAGGCATTGATAATCAAAGCATCATCGTCTATCGTGGTCGACGAACCGTCCCAAATAAGAGCAAAGAAGGTTCTCGTGGTCGAAGACGGCCCAACAGTGACTCACGGTGGAATGGAGTTCAGTGTAGGAGCAATCGCCGCCAGAACGTTTGGAGCGAAGGAGATGGTTGATCCTCGACCCTACGCAGTCGGTTCCATCAGAACCACCTTCAGAAAATATCCGCACTTGGGGCCAGTGCTTCCCGCAATGGGGTATGGGAAGAAACAGATAAAAGAGCTTGAGGAAACGATAAATGCAGCCCACTGCGATGCTGTGGTTCTTGGAACGCCCATAGACCTGAGAAGAATTATGCAGATTCGGAAGCCTGCGGTAAGGGTCGCGTATGAGATTCAGGAGATAGGGAAGCCGGATCTAGAAGAAGTCTTGAAGCCGTTCCTTTAGAGCTGCAATTCAGCTACACGATGACTTTCTTCACATTCTCAACGATGTAATCCAGATCTTCAGGAGATATCTTGGGATGCACAGGCAGAGAGAACACCTGTCTTGCAGCCTTCTCAGTCTCCGGAAGTGTTCCTCGCTTGAAGCCGAAACTGTCACGGTATAGCGGAAGCAAATGCACAGGCGTCTCATAGTAAATCGAAGCTTCGATGTTCTTGGCACGTAGCTTCTCAACGACCTTGTTTCGTTTACCTGCATTTGCGCCCCTCAGTCTGACAGTGTAAAGGTACCATGAATGTTTGCCTCCTTCAGGTTCCCTAGGGAGAACAAGTTTTCCTAGCATGCTCAATTTCTCGGTTAGCGATTCCGCGTTCTTCCTCCGCTTCTCAAGGAAGAAGGGTAACTTTTTCAATTGAGCTAAACCGATTGCCGCGGATACCTCAGGCATGCGGTAGTTATGCCCAAGTCTAGTTATCCAGTAAGGTCTTTCTTCGCCATGAGTCCTAATCATTCGCAATATCCTCGCATAGTCGTCATCGTTGGTGGTGATCATTCCTCCTTCACCTGTCGTAAGGTTCTTCCCGGCGTAAAAGCTGAAGCATGTCATGTTTCCAATGCCGCCTACGTTTCTTCCCTTACACACAGCGCCGTGCGCTTGGGCAGCGTCATCGACAACAACTAGATCCCTTTGGTGAGCGAGATCCATTATCGGGTCCATGTCTGCAGGCATCCCATAGAGGTGAACAGGAAGAATGGCTTTAGTTCTTCGCGTTATTACACTCTCAATGCTGTCTGGTTTCATGCAATAGCTTTCTTTCTCGATGTCGACGAACACAGGCCTCGCTCCTGCCAGTAGAACTGCTGAAGCGGTGGCTGCGAAAGTGAATGAAGGCACTAAGACATCATCTCCAGTTTTAACGTCCGCAGCCAACAAAGCCGCATGCAATGCTGCTGTTCCGCTAGTGAGAGCTATCGCATGCTTCGTTCCGACGAACTTTGCGAAGCTTCTCTCGAATTCAAGAACCTTTGGCCCCATCCCGCTTTTTTCCGTGAGGATTCCAGTTCTTATTACTTCGGCCGCTGCGTCGATCTCTTCCTTGCCGAGAAACGGTTGATTGATTCTGATCAAGTCTCGCAAATCTTCCTCATCGCCGTACGTTCAATAACAACAACTTCTTTTTAGCGCCTCGTAACTTTAAAAAGCATTTGCGGAAGTCAGTTAAAGAAAGCGTAGCTTATTAAATGACGCCCAGAAAACTCCCTGCTTCAGCTGGGAGATGAATACATCATGTCGTAAGAATCTTTAGCAAGTTTCCTGCGACATGATGTATAAACGTCAAATAGCACAGTCGGAGATTCAATTTCTGTATGTGTTGATTCGAGAAGATACGCGCTAATTCTGAGAAACGATCGATTGTCTTCTGAGCTTAAGGAACAATTCGCGACATATCGGTTCACGAAGGTTAGTTTGAATCGCGAAGGTGCATCTCGGAGAAATGTTGATTCCGCTAAAGCTTGATTATCGTCCGGGGTTCTAGCGACAATCACATCGGGTTCTGATGTTTTGGCGGTATGTGCTTCTTGAATATTTTTCGTTGCTTTGGGGTTTCTTCCGGGGTGTTCGAGGGGGTGTTTTCAGGTCTTCTCTGATTTGGACGTGTTTATTATGATGTT
>Ga0315280_10008712_pt1 | contig 13239 bp, 12 predicted proteins | sample YL17G06_40_MG_FD_203697 | JGI IMG/M metagenome (GOLD analysis project Ga0315280, IMG submission 203697) | Sediment microbial communities from Yellowstone Lake, YNP, Wyoming, USA - YL17G06_40 | ecosystem: Environmental > Aquatic > Freshwater > Lake > Sediment | place: USA: Wyoming | collected...
TCGATCCCTTCATCGAGTTCATCGACCTGCTGAACAACTGGTACATCCGCCGTTCCCGCCGCCGCTTCTGGCGCTCCGAGAACGACCTGGACAAGGAGCATGCCTACCAGACCCTCTACACGGTGCTCCTGAAGCTGGTGCTGGCGGCTAGCCCCTTCATTCCTTTTATCTGCGAGGAGATATACCGCAACCTCAAGACCCCGCAGATGCCCGAATCGGTGCATCTCAGCGATTACCCGACCTACGATCCCCGCCTGCGGGACGAGGAGCTGGAGCGCAAGATGGGTTTCACCCGCAAGGCCGTATCCATGGGCCGGGCGCTGCGGACCCTTCACAACCTGAAGATCCGCCAGCCCCTGAGGGCCCTCCACCTGGTAACCAAGGACGGGGAAGAGAAGAAGGTGCTCATGGAGATGAAAGAGATCATCAAGGAAGAGCTGAACGTGAAGAGCGTGATCTTCCGGGAGAACGAGGAGGAGCTGGTCGAGTACGCGGCCAAGCCCCAGTACAAGCTTCTGGGCAAGGTCCTGGGCAAGGATATGCCCGCCGCCGCCGCCCGCATCCAGTCGCTGTCCGTGCGGGAGATCCAGTCCCTCCTGGACGGGGCCACCCTGACCCTTGAGCTGGGGACCCGGGTGTTCGCTCTGACCCGGGAAGGAGTCATCATCGAGCGGCGGGAGAAGGAAAACCTCAAGGTCCTGAACGAGGGCTCGCTCACCGTGGCCCTGGACCCGGCGCTGACCGAGGAGCTCGTCCAGGAAGGGATCATCCGCGACCTTATCCGCGGCCTGCAAAATCTGCGCAAGGAAAGGCGGCTGAAGGTTACCGACCGCATCGAGCTGGAGCTGCACGGCTCCCAGGCCCTGAGGAAGGCCGTAGAGGCCTTCCAGGAGCGCCTGGCCGGCGAGGTCCTGGCTGTAAACTGGCGCTGGCAGGAGCCGGATAGGGCAGAGGCGGTCCGCCTGGAGTGCGGTGAAGAACAGTGCCGGGTCGGTATCCGCAAAGCCAGATGAGACTCCTGCGCCGGAGCGCCCCGGCAGCGGTGCTATTTTTGCTCGCCTCCTGCGCCGGTCTCAGGCCGGTCCCGCTGGAACGCGCTCCCGGGCAGTGGCTGGGCCGCCTGCCGCCAGAAAGCACCTTTTACCTGTCCGTGCGCGCCTCCAATTGCCGGGAGCTTCTCTCCCGGGCGGTTTCGGCTTCGCCACTGCGGGACCCCGAGGTGCAGCAGCTGCTGGCCAGGACCCAGCAGGTGTACGGGGGCTTCCTGCTGGCCCCGGGCCTGCCGCCCTCCTACTCTCTGATCCTGCTAGGCGACTACAACGCCTCACGGCTGCGCTGCTCCCTTTCCTGGAGCCGGGAGTGGCACAGGCAGAGGGGAGCCCAACCGTTCTGGGAGAAAGCCGGAAAGCCGCTACAGCTCGCCGCGCCCTGGGACGGCCTGCTCCTGATCAGCGACCGAGGGATGGCCCCCGTGCTGGCGCGCCTGGAGGTTCCCGGCTCTTTCTCCATGCCGCAGGAGGCTTACCGGGAGATGGAGCAGGCGGACCTGTTCGCCTATTTCCCCACCCTGCCCGGGTTGGAAACGCAGGGGAGCACGCGGCTTCCGCTCCGCAGCCTGTGGGTCTCGGCAGGCAGGAGCGGAGACCGTTACGCCCTGCGGGGCGTCTTCCTGCTTACCGAGGTCAGGGAGCCCCGGCTCCTGCAGGCCCTCTTCAAGCTCCTGCTGGCCTCCTGGCTGCGCCGCGGCGAGCTGGGAGCAGTCGCCGACCGCCTCAGGGCCCTGGAGATCGCGGTAGACGAGCGGTTCGTCGTCATCCAGGGCCTGGAGCTTTCCACGCGGGAAATGGCCTCTATCCTGGGGCCGCTGCTCGGGCTGGGGGAGGGGGGGGCGTGAGCGGGTCGAGGGTCTGGGTGGTGGATTACGGGGCCGGGAACCTGCGCAGCGTGGAGAATGCCTTGAGCTTCCTGGGGGCGAAGCCCGTTATCGCTCGCAGGCCTGAAGAGCTGGAGGGTGCGTCGAGGCTGCTGGTGCCCGGGGTGGGGGAGGCCAGGGCCGCCATGGAGGCGCTGAAGGCAAGCTGCCTGGACGGGGCGATCGCCTCCTTCCACCGCTCGGGCGGGCCGCTGCTCGGCATTTGCCTGGGCAGCCAGATCATTTTCGAGCACTCCGAAGAGCGGGACACTCCCTGCCTGGCCCTGATGCCGGGCACCGTGGTCCGCTTTCCCGTAGGCCGGGGAGTCAAGGTCCCGCACATGGGCTGGAACAGCGTATCCATAATCCGCGACCACCCTCTGCTGGCGGGGATCCCGGAGGGCGCCTACTTCTATTTCGTGCATTCCTATTTTCCCAGGCCCGCGCGGTCGCAGGACCTCCTGGCCGAGAGCGAGCACGGTTGCCGCTTCGCGGCGGGAGTCGCCTGCGGGAACTTGGCCGCCTTTCAGTTCCATCCGGAAAAATCCGGACCCCTGGGACTGCGGCTGCTGGCCAATTTCCTGGCCTGGGAACCTTGAGGGGACCGGGCATGCTGGCAAAGAGGATCATCGTCTGCCTCGACGTCCGGGGCGCCAAAACCACCAAGGGGGTGCGTTTCCGGGACAACCGGGAGGTGGGCGATCCGGTGGAGATGGCCCGCCGCTACTACCGGGAAGGCGCGGACGAGCTGGTGTTCTACGACATCACCGCCTCCGCCGAGAGGCGCAAGCTCATCCTCGAGGTGGTGGAGAGGGTGGCCCGGGAGATCTTCATCCCCTTCGCCGTGGGGGGAGGGATCGCCAGCGTGGAAGACATGCGCCGCGTGCTGCTGGCAGGGGCGGAGAAGGTCAGCGTGAACTCCCAGGCGGTCCGCAATCCCCACCTCATCTCCGAGGGGGCCTCGTTGTTTGGCAGCCAGGCCGTGGTGCTGGGGATGGACGCCGCCCGGGATTCCGGCCAACCTTCGGGCTACCGCGTGTTCATCGACGGGGGCCGCATCCCCACCGACCTGGACGCCCTGGAGTGGGCCCGGCGAGCGGAGCGCCTCGGCGCCGGGGAAATCGTTCTGAACTCGATCGACGCCGACGGCACCCGGGAGGGCTACGAGATCCCCCTGACGCGCCTGATTTCCACGGCGGTGGGCATCCCCGTGGTGGCCTCCGGGGGCGCCGGGAAGCCGGAGCATCTTTACCAGGTGTTGGTGGAGGGAAGGGCGGACGCCGCCCTGGTGGCCTCCATGGTTCATTTCGGCTCCTACTCCCTGTCCGGGATTAAAGGCTACCTGCAGGCGCGCTCGCTGCCGGTGCGATTTTTCGAGCCGATATAGGTTGTCGAAGGGGATTTTTTCTAGTATTTTTTTCATATTCACGAGTGTTTCCTTGCAGCGCAAGAGGAGAGAAGCATGCCGACGTACGAATATAAATGCAGACACTGCGGCCATACTTTCGAAGCTTTCCAGCACATGAAGGACGAGCCCCTCGAGAAATGCCCGAAATGCGGGAAGGCAGTGCGTCGCTTGATTGGAGGCGGCATAGCGATTATCTTCAAGGGCAGCGGTTTCTACACAAACGACTACAAAAGCTCATCGGCCCTGATGGGAGCAAACGGCTCCGGCAAGGCGAAAGAAGCCAAAGCAGAAAAGCAGCCCAAGACCGAGACGGCCGGCGATAAGAAAGACTAAAACTCCGCCGGAAAACGAAAGCTCTGCGCCGAGGCGGCTGCCTGAGCCAGCAGTCCGTCCAGTTCCAAGCTGCGGTAGGCCCGGGTCATGCGCTCGAAATCGGGCTTTACCTGCGGATGCGCCGGGGCAAACAGCGTACAACAGTCCTCGTAGGGCAGGATCGAGGTCTCAAAGGTCCCGATCCTCCTGGCCAGGACCACGATCTCCTCCTTGTCCATGCCGATCAGGGGGCGGAAGAGGGGCAGGTCGCTCAGGCTGCCGGTGAAGCGGATGCTCTCCGCGGTCTGGCTGGCGACTTGGCCGAGGCTTTCCCCGGAAACCAGACAGCCCGCCCGGCTCCTGCGGGCGATCAGGGCGGCGATTCTTACCATGCAGGCCCTCATGAGCAGGGTCAGGTGCTCGCTCCTGGCGCCGGCTTTGATCTTGAGCTGCGTCTCGGTGAAGGCCACCACGTACAGGTTGATCTCGGTGAGAAAGCGGGAGAGCAGGGTGAGGAGGCGCTTCACCTTTTCCAGGGACTGCTCCGAGGTAAAGGGCGGGGTGCTGAAGTGCACGGCGTCGATCTTCAACCCCCGCTTGGCCATCAGGTAGCCGGCCACTGGGGAGTCGATGCCCCCCGACAGCAGGAGCAGTCCCTTGCCGCTGGAGCCTAGGGGCAGCCCGCCGGGGGCCGGCTGGGAGGGGCCGTACAGGTAGGCCGCCTCCCGGATCTCCACGGTGAGAATCCAATCCGCGTGTTCCAGATCCACCTTGAGCTCGGGAAACTTCGCCCTCAGCGCGTCACCCAGCCTGCAGGCGATCTGGTAGGAGGTCAGGGGGAAGCTCTTGTCCGTCCTGCGCCCTTCGATCTTGAAGCGGCTGCCGGCCCCCCGCCCCAGCAGGGATCCGGCCAGGCCGAGAGCCGCCTCTTCGATCCTGTCGATGTTCTTGTCGGTCTTCAGGGCAAGGGCGAAGGAGACCAGCCCGAAGGTGCTCGCCAGCCCCCGGGCGACCCTCTCGGCCTGATCCACTCCGGCGCTGACGAACAGCCTGCCCCATTTCCTCTCCACCTCCAGGTCCAGGCCCTTCAGCTTTTTGCGGATATCCAGGCAGAGCCGGCGCTCGAAGCTGCCGCGGTTTTCACCCTTGAGGGAGAGCTCGCCGTACTTGCACAGGAAAAGCTCCCGCATTCCCGACTTCCTAAGGGAAGATACCCTTCAGGCCGGCCAGGCGGCGTTTCAGGGCCGTGAGGAAACCGTCCAGCTCTTGCGGCCCCGTAGCCCAGCCCAGGGATATGCGCACCGCTGCCTGGGCCGTGGCCTCCGGCACTCCCATCTGTTCCAGCCCCCGGCGCCTTTCCCTCTTCCTCTGCCTGGAGGAACAGGCCGAGCCGGTGGATATCCAGTAGCCCTCCTCCGCCATGATCCGCACCAGGACCTCGCCGGGCAAGGGGGGGAAGGCCGCGCAGAGGATGTAGGGGGAGAAGGGTTCCCCCTCTGCTCCGCTACGCCCCTGGGGAATGACCGATCCGGGCTTGAGCGAGCGCAGCTCGGAGATCAGGACCCGCAGGAGGCGATCGGCTGCGGCGCTCTCCTGGGAGAGGTTGGCCGCCCGCCGCTCGGCCGCCAGGGCGAAGCCGAAGGCGCCGGGCAGGTTTTCCGTTCCCGGACGCCTGCCTCCCTCCTGGCCGCCGCCGCAGTACAGGAAGCGGGGAGCGCTGCCCTTGCGGAGGTAGAGGGCGCCAATACCCCGAGGACCGCCGATCTTGTGGGCGCTGAAAGAGGCGCTGTCGGCCGCCAGGGCGTACAGGTCCAGGGGGATCTTCCCCAGGGCCTGGACGGCGTCGGTGTGCAAGTGGATCCTCTTCCCCGTCTTCTCTTCGAAGCTCCTCATCCGCCGGGCGACCTCGGCCACGGGCTGAATGGCGCCGGTCTCGTTGTTGACCAGCATCAGGGCCACCAGGATCGTGTCTTCGTCAAGCTCCTTTTCCACGGCGGCGGGGTCGACCGCTCCGTTATTCGCGGCGCGGATCGTTTTGACCTCGTAGCCCAGGCGGAGCAGCGCCTCGGCGGGCTGGTAGGCCGAGGAGTGCTCGATCCCGCTCAGGATGATCTTCTTGCCCTTCGCCTGGCCCAGAGCGGAGAACAGGACCATGTTGTTGGCCTCTGTGCCGCCGGAGGTGAAGATAACTTCCCCCGCCTGGCAGCCCAGGACCCGCGCCAGGCGTTTGCGAGACTCCTCCAGGAGGCTGCCGGCCTCGCGGCCGGCCCCGTGGAGGGAAGAAGGGTTGGCGTAGACGCCGAGTGCGACCGCGTCGGCTTGCGTCAGGATATCGGGATCGGGCGGGGCGGTAGCCGCCCAATCGAGATAGACTCCCCCCATGGCTCCACCACTATAGTCGTTTCACCGCCGTTCAGCAAGCCGCCTGCCTCGGCCAGGGTGGTGTTGCCAGGATCGCTGCAGGGGGTTATCCTAGATATAACTATGGATGAGTTCAGGGAACTGGCGTCAATGCTCAAGGCCTGCGGGCATCCCCTGCGCTTGCGCATTCTCTGCGCCATCGAGAAGGGCGAGCAAACCTGCGTGTCCGAGCTCTGGAATTGCCTGGAACAATCCCAGCCGGTGATCTCCCAGCACCTGGCGGTGCTCAAGAGCAAGGGCATCGTCCGCTCCCGGGTGGCGGGAAACAGGCGGGTCTACTCCATAGCCAACCCCTTTATCAGGCAGCTGGTGCGGGGCTTCCTCAGGGAAGCGGGGAGCCCCCGCGCTGGGGTCAACTGATGCACGAGTGGGCCCTGGCTGAGGCGGTCCTGGCCACCGTAGAGAAGATACGCCGCGAGCAAGGGGGAGGAGCGGTAAGGTCGGTGCGGGTGGGCATCGGCGAACTGCAGGCGGTGGACCTGGAGGCTTTCAGGCTCGGCCTGAGCTCCCTCCTGGAGGGTTCCGATTTGGCGCCGGAGGTCTTCCAGTTCCAGAAGGAGGCGGCTTCTTTCCGCTGCAACCGCTGCGCGGCGGAATGGCTGCTCACCGACCAGGGCCCCGAGGGCGAGGAGGCGCGGGAGGCGATCCACTTCCTTCCCGAGGCGGCTTACGTCTACCTGCGCTGCCCCTCCTGCGGCAGTCCGGATTTCCGGCTGCAAGCGGGGAGGGGCGTTTCCATCCAGGAAGTGGAGCTGGAGGGCGGGGGTGATTGATCCCCGGCCCGCGGCGGTAGCGGGGAAGCTCGCGGGGGTCAAACGGATCCTGGCCTTCGCCGGGGCCAAGGGCGGGGTGGGCAAGACCATCTGCGCCGTGGGCTCGGCTCTGGCTCTGAGCGCGGCGGGCAAACGCACCGGGCTTTTGGACCTGGATTTCCAAGGCGCCAGCGCCCATATCCTTTTGGGAGCCGAGCTCTCTTTTCCCGAGGAGGCCTCGGGGATCAAACCCTTCACCGTAGCGGGCGGCCTGGAGCTCATGAGTATCGCCGCCTTCAGCGGGGAGCGCCCCGTGCCCCTGCGGGGAACGAGCGTTACCGAGGCCATCCTGGAGCTGCTGGCCGTCACCGTTTGGGGCCGTCTGGAGTTCCTGATCATCGACATGCCGCCTGGCAGCGGTGACGAGGTCCTGGACCTGATCCGCTACGTGGCGCGGGCGGAATTCGTGCTGGTCACGACCCTTTCTCCCCTGGCACTGCCCGTGGGAGGGCGCCTGCTGCGCCTGCTCGAGGAGCTGGGGGTACCGGTGCTCGGCCTGATCGAGAACATGGCGCCCGGCCCGCGGCGGGCCCGCGAAGGGGCGCAGGCAAAAACAGCCGAGCCCCTCTTAGCTCTGCCCCTGCTGGGCCGTCTTCCCTACGACCCAGATCTGGACCGTCTCATCGGCGATCCCCGAGCGCTGATGGGCAGCTGCCTGGGCCGGGAGTTGAGCAAGATCGCCGCCCGACTCTAAAGGCTTCGCTTTTCCTTCCCGTGGCCAACGTCGGCCCTCCCATCCCGGCCGAGAAGATCCCCCTCCTATTCCGGAAATTCTCCCGCCTGGTCGGTTCCGATGACGGCGCCGGACTGGGGCTATACCTGGTGCGGATGATCGTCGAGCGCCGGCAGGGCAGGGTCTGGTGCGAGCCGGATCCCCGGCTGGGGACCTGCTTCTTTATCAGCCTGTCCCGTTACCGGGACTTGCCCCCGTAACGGAACCTGCCCCGCCGGCGAACCAGGCGATCAGGGTGGCGATGAGGAAACAGAAGCGGTCGAAACGGTAGAAGCGGGGGTCGGCCACGGCCAGCTTCAGCACCAGGGAGAGGTCAGCGCCGCCGGCGTGGACCCTGAGGCTCTCCAGCAGCCTCACCGCCCGGGCGGAGAACCTCTCCCTGTTCCTCAGGGGCAGAAGGGCGAGGAGCTCCAAGACCTGCTCCCTTATCTGGCCGGGAGGTAGTTTTTCCTGCACGTAACCCTGCAGGGCGGCGATCCCGGAGGAGCTTTTTTCCAGATACAGAGCGTAGAAGGGGTAGAACCACTCCCCCAGACCCAGGGTGCCGGCTATGGACAGGTTGATCTCGTCGCGGACGTAGGGGGAGGCCTTCTCTTCCAGCTTGGTCAGCAGCACGGGGATCGAGCCCGGGCTGCGGAATATCTCCAGGGCCAGGGCGCCGTGGATGATCAATCCGGGGTTCTGTGTGTTCTGGATGATGTCCTGGATCGCGGAGATGCTCTCCCGGTCATCCAGCTGGGCCAGAGCCACCATGCACTTGCCGCTCAGGAAAAAGTCCGCGGAGCGCAGCCCCTTGCGCAGGGTGTCCCTGGCTTCACGGACCCTCTTTTTACCCAGGATCTCCGCCGCCACGTAGGCGGTGGTGAAGGTGCGGTTCTTGAGCTCGGAGATCAGGGCCCGGAAGGAGCTTTCATCGAGGGGCAGGTTCTCCAACGCCGAGAGGGCCTCGGCCCTGATGGCGAAGCGGGGGGATTTCAGCTTCTGCAGCAGCTCGCTGCGCGACAGCTCGGAGGGGGCTTCCGCCAGGGCGCGGATGGTCGATCTTTCCTCGGTGGCGCTCTTGGACCTGTTCAGGCGGCGCAGCAGGCCGATGGCGCGCAGGTCCCTGAGGGAGAAGATCACCGACAGGGTGTCCAGGATCGAGTAAGCGCCCAGGTCCTCCATATTGCGCACCAGGAGCAGGACCAGGATGAAAAGGGCCGCCAGGACGCCGAAGTAGACCTCGAACACCAAGTCCTGCTGGGCTGGGAAAACGAGCTGGAAGCCCTCCAGCGCGGCGCCTCCCAGCAAGGCGCCTATGCCCCCGGCCGCGCCCTGGAACAGGTAGTACACCACCCCCAGATTCAATCTCTCCTCGGGGGTGATGGCGGCCAGGAAGTAGTTCTGCCCTGCATTCACCACCCCCTGGGTGCAGAAGCTGTTCAAGAAAAGGATCAAGGAGCAGAAGACCCAGATGCTCCTGCCGGAGCCGAGCTCCGGCGTCATGACCAATGGCAGCAGGGATAAGGTGAACAGGAGGGAGTAGAGGAAGAGCAGGGGCTTGGAGCCCAGCTTGTCGATGAGGAAGCCGCTGGTCAGGGCCACGCAGATCACCCCCAGGTTGCCGAATACGGCGAATAAAAGGATGCTGCCGTCGGACTGGCCGTAGATCTTCTTGATGTAGAGGATGAGGAAGGGGCTCACCATATACAGAAGCAGAGAGCTCAGGAAATGGATCAGGATGAACTTGCGGATGGAGGGGCGCTTCACGGCTCCCAGGAAGCTGCGGCCCAGGTTCCCGGACAGGCTATCCCAGATCCTCTGGGGCTCGGGGAGCTTGAAGATGAGGCGGGCGGCATAGAATCCGGTGAGGATCCCTACCAGAATGAACAGGGAGTATATGAAAAGGGGCGCCTCCCTTCCCAGCACCAGGGCCATGACGGGGCCCAGGGACAGGACGGCCAGGTTCTCGATCAACATCAGCCGGGAGAGGAAGGACCCACGGTCCCGCTCGTCGGTGATGCCCCCGATGATGGGGTTGTACCCGGTAATGGCGATGCCCCGCGCCAGGTGGAAACCAAACACGCTCACCGTGATCAACCCCTGGGCGGCCTGGTAGAGCCCTCTCAGGGCCAGCAAGGGGGAGAAGAGGATGGGGATCATCATCACGTAGCGGATGGCCCAGTAGGTGCCCATGAGGCGCACCACCTTGTGCTTGCGCACCATGGCGATGCCGATGAGCATGGAGATGAAGCCCAGGTACTGGAAAGAAGAGTAGAGGCCGATCAGAAAGCTGCCCGCCTGCAACCTCAGGGCGAACAGGGTGATGATGTTCCCGCTGAGCAGGGTGTAGGAGACGGCATTGATGAAGGTGAACCAGGCGTAATTGTCCTTCGCCTTTTTCATCGTGTTGGGAGGCAAAGGGGTGTGCCGCATATGGAAAAGATATTACCCGCAATCGCGGTAACCTGGCAAGAAACGCGCCGCCATTGTACAGTTTGTTTATGGCAGAAAGGAGATGCCGATGATGCCGAGGTTCCTGGCAGCGTCTCTCCTGCTCCTGGCCCTCCTACCCCTGCCCGGCTGCGACCCGGAGGGGGTCGAGTTCGAGCGTGAGTTGAAGAACCTGATGGAGGAAAAGCGGGGCCAGGAGCTGCTGGACGGCCTCCTGGAGCTGGACCAGAGGTATCCGGACCGGCTCGTGCTCAAGGTGAACATTGGCGGCCTGCTCCTGGCCGCGGGGCAGCGGGAACGGGCCGGCGCCTATCTGAAGCGGGGCGAGGATCTGGCCGCGAGAAGCCGGGACCGGAAGCTGCAGTCCCTGCTCTATACCAACCTGGCCGAGTACGCCTATCGCGGCGGGGAAGCCCAGCAGGGGCTGGACTGGGCCGAACGCAGCCTGGAGCTCGATGCCGAGGATTCCCTGGGAGCGGTCTTCACCAAGGGTAAATGCCTCCTGGCCCTGGGCAGGCAAGCGGAAGCGCTCCAGAGCCTGGCCCCCTGCTGGCCGGGCCGCAAGGATCTGATGAGCCGGGAGGACATGATCGTTCTGGCCGCCCTGTTCGGCGAGGAACGGCGCAGCCTCGAGGCCCTGGAGGTGCTGCGGGAGCTCCAGCTCAAGTACGGCTATCAGACAGGAATGGGTTTGCGGGAGTCTGCCCTGTTCGAGGATCTGGGCAGGATCCCGGAGGGTGTGCTGGCCGCCTTCAAGGAGCTGGAGTACCAGAGATACCGGGGAGCCATCGGCAGGCAGGAGATCCTCGCCAGGCTGGCGGCCTTGGAGAGAAGCATCTCCGTCCAGCCCGTGCTGATGCGGGGCCTGCGCGGCTGGCTCAGCGCCTCCTGGGGCCAGGCGGCCCTCGACCTCGAGCAGGCCGGGCTGGATGCGGGCTACCCCTTCGCCCGTCTGCTTCTGCTTTCCGCCAGGCTCGAGTCGGGCCGGGCGGTGGGTGAGGATTTCCGCGAGTACGTCGGGCTGGAGCCTCATTTCCGGGATTTCCCCGGCTTCTACTACCACCTCTGGCGGGGGATGAAGAAGGGTGGGGGGGAGTATTCGCTGGCAACGGTCCGCAGCGTGCTGGAGCGGTGCATCCTGCTGGCCCCGCAGGGGGAGGCCGCCGGGGAAACCCGGGTCGAGCTGGGAAGGCTGATCGGCCTGTCGCCGCAGGACGGCGCCAGGCTCCTGCTGGGGCCCGAGCTGGACCGCATCCGCGAGCGGGTGCTGGCCGGAAGCTCCCCCGAGGTCCTGCAGCCGGTGCTGGAACTCCTGGCCACGGCGGAGAACGTGTACGAGCTGGCCGGAACGCTCATGCTGCGGCGCATCCTGGGCCTGCCAGGGGTCAGCGAGTACCTGGCTGGCCGGGAGCGAAGCGCGCGGGGCAGGATGAAGGAGAGGCTGGCGGCGATCCTGGCCTCGGGGTCCTGAGGGCTGGATCCGGCCCGTAGCGAGGTTTGTGGTCCGCTAGCTCAGGTCCCGCGGCCAGGGCAGGTCCTGTGCCAGGGCGGGCCCTGTTGCCAGGGCAGGCAGGCTCACAAACAGGAAGACCAGGGAGCCGCTCAGACCCAGGGCGATGGTGATGGACAGGGAAGCGAGCAATCCGGTCCTGCCGGAGGGATCGGCGAGCAGGGGAAGCACGCCGAGGATGGTAGTGAGGGAAGAGATCAGGATGGCCTTGAGCTTGCTCTCCAGCACCGTGTAGACGGCGCCCGCTTCCAGCCTGCCCCTGGGCAGGGGCTCGAGCACCAGGATGCCGTTGTTCACGGAGATCCCCGCGGTGAGCATGAGCCCCATCATGTAGGGGATGGTGACGGGCAGGTCCAGGAGCCTCAGGGCCAGGAGGGGAAGCACGAAGGACAGGGGGATCTGCAGGAGGATGATCAGGGCGGATTTGAGGGATTCGAACTGAAAGACCAGGATGATGAGCACCAGGGCCAGGGAAAGAGCCAGGCTCAGGATGGAGGAGCGGCGCAGGATACTCTCCTGCTTCTCCCGTGAGCCCAGCTCCACCCGGTATCCGGAGGGCAGGGAAGCGGAGGCGATCAGCTTCCGCACTGCTTCGAGCGTGGTTCCCCTGTCCCGGCGCGAGGCGAGCACCGTGAAGCTCAGGCTCCTCTGGCGGTTGTAGTGGTATATTCTGCCCGCAGTAGGGGTCTCCGTGACCCTGACCAGGGTCTTCAGCGTGATGGGCTGGCTCTGTCGGTTGGGCACGGTCATCTCCAGCAGGGAGTCAAGGGACCCGGGGGCGGGAAGCGCGGCCTGCAGGCGGATATCGATCTCCTGGCCCAGGCGGTTCCATTTATCCGCTACGGGCCGGTTCAAGGCCCAGAAGATAGCGGTATAAATCTGGTAGGGGTCCGCATCCAGCCTGCGGGCGGCCTGAAGATCCACCGTGATCCGCCTGACGGGCAGGACCTCCTTGAAGTGGAAGATCACTTCCCGCACCTGGGCAAGAGCCTGTATCTTGCCCGCCAAGCCCACCGTCTCCTCCCGGAGGGTGGGGATATCGGAGCCGCTTAGAAGCACCTCCAGGCCGTTTTCTTTCCCTTCGGCTTCCTCGAAGTAAAAGAAGGCTTGAGGGAAATCCCGTTGCCGGTCCCTGAGCTCGGCCAGCACCGCGGACCGGTCCGCCTTGCTCTTGAGGGTGAGGAGGAAGAAGGCCCGCTCTTTCTCGTACCTGCTGACGAGCCGTTCCAGCCAATCCCGGGCCAGCAGCTGTCCTTCGAGCTTCGAAGCCGAGCCGCTCACAGTTTCCAGGCTGACGCCGCTGGGGTATTCCAACCTGAGGGTCAGCTGGGATCTCTGCTCCTGGCCCAGCTCTTCCCATCTCAACCCAGGCAGGGAAAGGAGGCTGCCCAGCAGGATGAGCGAGATTCCCGCAAGGAAGGCCTTGGGGTGGCGGCAGATAAAGAAGTAGGCCCTGCGGAAGGCCCTGGGCGCGGAGGCCCTTTTTTCTCTCCCCGCTCCGGCTTTCAGAGCCGAAAGCGGGGCAGGGAGGAAAAGGAACACGTAAAGCAGGGAGGAACAGAGGGCGGCCGATACGGTGAGGGCCAGGGCGCCGAAGCGGCTCAGCAGCTGTCTTTCGGCGAACAGGAGGGGCAGGAACACGGCCAGGGTGGTGGCGGCGGAGAAGAGGATGGAGGCTCGGGTGGCGCCCAGGGCAAG
>Ga0315280_10008714_pt1 | contig 13237 bp, 8 predicted proteins | sample YL17G06_40_MG_FD_203697 | JGI IMG/M metagenome (GOLD analysis project Ga0315280, IMG submission 203697) | Sediment microbial communities from Yellowstone Lake, YNP, Wyoming, USA - YL17G06_40 | ecosystem: Environmental > Aquatic > Freshwater > Lake > Sediment | place: USA: Wyoming | collected...
TAATTAAATAATCGGGAGAAAGAAAACAGAAAGAAGAGAAAAGAGCCACAAAATTCACAAAAAAGGATACTTTGAACCTGCAGTACCCGGTCTGGATAAAGGTTGGGGCTCTTTTCTTTTCAACTAAGGTGGAGCTCAATCTGGGTTTAGTTTATTCCAGGGTATATTCATCCTGCAGGTGATTCCGAGCTCAACGTGGACCAGGCAAAAGATGTGTGATAAGATAGCGAGCAATCAGCATGTAAAGGTGCGGTGTTGTGCCTTCTCCTTCTCTAAGACCATGATCTCGATTGGGATAAACCATATAATCAAACTGTTTTCCCAGGGCTATCAGGCGATCTACAAGTCCTTCAGTTATCTGAATGTGTGTATTGGTCTCCCCGGAACCGTGCACGATCAATAGGTGTCCTTTCAATCCCTCGGCAAAATTGATGGGAGCAGATTTCCTGTATCCTTCTGGATTTTCTTCAGGTGTCCGCATGTAGATTTCCTGAAACCAGGCATTGTAAAGATGGGGCTGTGGTTTTGGGGCAACGGCAATTCCAACCTTATAAAGGTCCGGTTCCCGGAACATCGCGTTCAAAGTGTTTGAGCCTCCTCCGCTCCATCCCCAGACACCAACTCTTGATAAATCAACATAATTTAGCATTCGGCCGAGTTCCCTTAACCCGGCAGCCTGTTCTTTCGTAGACAAAGGCCCAAGGCTTCCAAATATTGCCCGTCTCCAAGCTGCCCCCTTAGGAGCCGGCGTCCCGCGATTGTCTATGGAGACAACCAGATAACCAATGTCAGCAATAACCCGGTGAAACATCCCTCGAGCCCCTTGCCATTGATCGAGGACCGTCTGAGAATGTGGTTCTCCGTAGACCCACACAAAAACCGGATACTTTTTTTGCGGGTCAAAATCTCTGGGTTTTATCATCCAGGCATCCATTACAACTCCATCGCCAATATCAATCTGCAAAAATTCAACCGGTTTAATCTTCATCGCTTCGATTCTGGCTCTCAGTTGGCCGTTATCCTCAAGGACCCGGATCGTTTTATGCTCGGGTAACTGGATTAATTCTGTTACTGGCGGCGAATCAAAAGTAGAGCGGGTATGAAAGGCATAGCGACCATCAGGAGACAAGATGTAACTGTGCACACCTCTTTGATCTGCCGGGGTTACTCGTTGAGGTTTTGATTTCCCATCGAGGCGAACTCTATAAAGATAACTCTGTGTGGCATTGTCAGGAGAAGCAAGATAATAGAACCATCCTCTTTTTTCATCCAACCCAAGGCGGGAAATGATATCAACCCCAGAGGGGGTTAATGGTATCTCTTTTGAATTTTTATTTCGTGATAAATTACAGGCACGGCGCCAGCCATCCTTTTCCGAAATCATTATGAATGACCTATCATTGTCTATCCAGCTCAATCCGGCATTTGTCCCATAACTTGCGTCAACCCAGGCCGGATCACTTTCACAGTAAACTCTTTTTACTTTTCCACTTTTCACATCTGCAACCATAAACTCTCTGTAGTCTCTTGACCTGCTTAGCTTTTCCAGGCATATCTCTCTTGAATTTTTAAGCCACTCTAATTCTCTCAGATAAAATTCTTCATTCTCTTCACCAATTTTAAACCATAACGTTTCGCCCCCTTTCACATTCACCACGCCAAGGCGAAGACGGGAAATGGGCGTCCCCACCCGAGCAAAGCGCACATATCTCACTTTTGGGTAGGTAGGATCCACAGGTACAAGAACCGGCCGAAGTAATACGTTTGAAGAGTCGGATTGAATGTAGGCTATATAATTTCCATCCGGGCTCCACACCGCATTTCCATTAGAAATCTTGTTCACTACACCATCGCTGGTAAGAGAAATCCGGCAGCCGATATCTATATCATAAACATAAAGGTTCTCTTTCATACAAAAAAGGATTTTTCGGCTGTCCGGGGAGAAACACTGCTTTATATCTATAAGATCCACGCCAGAAGCAATTTTTATGAGATTTCCGGGCTTTCGTTTTAGGAGCCAATAATCAACAACACTCGATCCTTCTTCCTCATCTGTACGAGAATTCGTCTGCATCAGAATAGAGGCCCCGTCAGGTGATACGGCATAATTTTCTATTACCAAAGGTTTCTGCTGTTCAGAGAGAATCAATTGAGACAAGCCAGCCAGAATAGTCCGCTTGCCTGTTACAATTTCATACCTTGCCAGTTCGATTCCAATTTCTTTTGGATTCTTTTCCAGGACTGTGTAAGCAGAACCATCCGGGTACCACTCGCCTCTAAATATGCGGGCATTAAACTCCCCACCTTCAAATATCGCCCGTAGCTTAGATTCAATCACAGGCGATAACTTCGCCCAGGCACCGCTTTCCTGAGAATCATCAGCGCCTATCAGTCTTACGTTACCATATAAGGGAAAATTTAAGACAAAAATGATCAATAAAAAGTAAAATATCCTTCTTCTTTTCATAAATCCTCCTTTCTTGAAAAGATTTTATTTCTGTATAAACTTAATTTTCAGCCTTAACTTGCCACGCTTATCTCAAGGAACTTATGGTGACCCCAAGAATATTCTTAAATTCACCCTTGAGGCAGATTTCATGATCAGATATTGGCCAGCACCTTGATCTCATTGCTCTACGCCCAGTTGCCTGAGTGCTTCCAGCGCAGCATTTCTAATAATATTCTGGTAAGAAGGAAGGGTAGCTGCCTTTTTGAGAAAACCTACTTGTTTTTTATCCCCGATTTTTCCCAGCGCTCTCACGGCTTCAGCCTGAGCCACATAACTATCATCATTGTTGAAACATTCCTTGAAAAACTCCACCAGGCCCGGTTGGCCAAACTCTCCCAGCACTTTCAGGGCAGCAGCTCTTACCTGGGAATGTTTATCTTTACACTTCTCCTTCAAAAAAGGAATAAACTTTGTGTTCTTCCAGCTTCCAATAGTTTCCACGGCTGCTTTCCTTACGGCCCAAAAATCATCACTTCGGGCAATAATCTGTATTGCTTTCACTACTTCTGGTTTATCCCCGAATTTTTTCAGCTCTTGAACGGCCCACATCCGGCCGATAACGTCATCATGCTGTGCCTGGTAAAGCAGCTCCTCTATACTTTTGGGAAATGTCCATTCCTTGAGAAGATAATTCCCGCGGTCAAAGCGAACAAGAAGAGGCTTTTGAGTCAAGTGAAATTCACAATAATTTTCTTTCCCTGTTATCCAGATCTTGTAGACAATCTCATCATTCTTATCAACTTTAATAGTACCCTCGTCAAGACTCTTACTCCCTCTTATCCCGATCAATACCGGAGTCTTATAGACAGGGATGCCGCGCGATATATCCTGAACCTGTTTAATGGTCAGGCCAAGCGTTTTCCTCCCTTCATCCCATCTGGCATCAACTTCAAACACCGGGTGGCCTGGTTTGAAAAGCCACTGCTCAAAAAACCAGTCCATGTTCTCCCCGGTAACTTCCTTGACCGTCTTCATAAAATCATGGGTATCAACCGGCTGAAACGAATATTTATTTAAAAACTCCTTCAGCACCTGGAAGAATGGCCGGTCACCGAGGATAAAGCGCAGCATATGAAGGACGCAGGCCCCTTTCTGATAAGAATGGGCATCAAACAAATCCTGCGGAACATCATAATGATCGGTGACAATCGGACGGATATACCTGGTTCTGGCTTCCCTTAGATAGGCGTTTTTCTTGTTGAGTAAATTTATGGCTCCTTGCTCCGGTCCCCGGTCATACTCATGATAAAGGTAATCAGAATAGGTGCCAAAACTCTCGTTCACCCAGGCATGTTCCCAGCTGCGCAGGGTGACCAGGTCTCCCGACCACTGATGAGCCAGCTCATGGGAGACGATACCGATACTCGAAAAATCCTTCTCGGCTTTCTCGTCATGAATAATCTGATAGGTCATGGCCGTGGCCGAAGTGCTCTCTGCACCTCCTCCCAGGGGCACCGACACCTGGTCATACTTGTCCCAGGGATAAGGAGTGCTAAAAGTCCTGATGAAAAACTCCATCATCTTCGGCGTTTTTTCGTAAGAACGAAGAGCATCTTTGGCCTGTTGAGGGAAAACCCAGTAGTTGATGGGAATATTCTCGTAGCGATCACGGATTATTTCATAGGGAGCAGCCGCCAGGAAGATCAAATAAGTGGAATGAGGCTTATCCTGAATCCAGTGATAGGTCACTGTTGCTTCCCGCTCATTCTTTACCACACTCACCAGCCGCCCATTGGAAGCGACCTTGTTGGGCTCTTTAACGGTGGCGACGATTTCATCGGTAACTTTATCATTGGGAAAATCATAGCAGGGGAACCAGTGATGAACTCCATCAGGCCAGGAATCTGAAGCCACCAGGGCCGGGTGTTCCGCAGAGGCATCGAAAAATCGAAGTCCTTTCTTGTTAGTAGTTTTATGGGCCTGGTCATCACTCCGGTAAAACACCGTGATTGAAAAAACCTCACCTATACCATAAGGTCGCTCCAGTTCAACCAAAAGCTTTTTATCGGTCTGCTTAAAAGAAAGAGGCTCTCCCCATTTATCGTTAACCCGCTCCACCTTAAAATCTTCAGCATCCAGCTCGATGTTCTTTAAATCCGCGCGAAGTGAACTCAGGGTAAGAACAGCGTCCCCTTCAAAAGCTTTCCGGTCAATATCAAGCTTAATTTTAATCAGATAATGAAGCGCATCATATGTCCTGCTTCTCTCCCACTGGCGTGGCTTTGTACTGAAATCAATCTGCTGACCATGGATCCCGGGCGCTTCGTAGAGAAATAGAGCTGTTCCCCATAAAAAAATTAAGATTATGACTTTAAGAACCGGCCAAAGTTTCTTCATTATTAATCTCCTCGTTCGGGTTGCCCTGCCGGATATTTGACTCAGTAAACCTTATTCTTCTTAAGCACCTGGATAATCCCTTCTTTTTTCATAAGTTCTTCTATTTCTTCCACAGTTCGCGGAAGTCCCTCTCCTAAATTTATGTAACCATTTTCAGTAATAACAATATTGTCTTCAAGACGGACACCAATTTCCTCATCCGGATGAATCACCTGAATATCACAGGAAAACACGTATCCAGGTTTTAATACCTCATCAGGTCCGGAAAAAGTGGCCTGCACGTCGTGGGTAGCCAGCCCCACTGAATGGTTATACCCACCGTAGCGAATCTCTCCTCTGACATCAGGGTCGTCGGCTGGAACTCCCCGGGCTTCTAGATATTTCTTAATATTTTCTCCGACCTGTCGCAGGATAATTCCCGGCCGATAGGAATCAAAGCAGGCCTGGCGCACTATAAATGCTTTCTGGTAAAGCTCCTTCTGTCGCGGTGAGAACCTTCCATTAGCCGGAAAAGAGGTCGAGAGATCAACATTGTAATATTTATAATCAGGAGCAGCGTCAAGGATAACAAAATCTCCGTCCTGCAGGGTTCGGTCATAGCGATGGTAATGGCCAAAGGCATGGTTTTTGCCCGACATAATAATGGTATAAAAGGCCAGGTCCTGGGCTCCCTCTTTGAGGCAAACATATTCAAAAAGTGCCGCCAGTTCTTTCTCGGTTACCCCGGGAGCGGTAGCCTGAATAACCGCCCGATGAGCTTTGACTCCAATCCGCCCGGCTTGACGAAGTACTTCAATTTCTGCTGGCGATTTATATTTTCTTAAATCCCAGACCACAGATGAAATATCTTCAACCCGGAGGCGAGGAAATTTATTTCTAAGCTGAGAAACAAACTGCAGCTCCTTTGTAAGGCGCTGGTCAAATAAATCAAGAACCATAGACTGCTGCAGAGCATTGTATTTTTCTCTGGTATTTTCTCTCATCAGTTCTTCAGGATAAAACATCGTATAGATAGTCCGGCCCTGGTTATTAAGACCGGACAGGTAAGCAGGGAATTGTTCAACAGGCAGCACTCTCTCCAGGCCTGTGACCTTCAGCGGCTCGCGAACAAGAGAAAGTGGAATACCCTCGCCTTCGGCTTCCTTTTCACTAATGGTGAAGAAGAGAATGCTTTCCTTATTCTGCCCATCAATCGCCAGGATGGCCCCGGGTATTTCCACCCCACAAAAGTACATCAAGGTATTATTCTGATAAAATTGATAATCACCGTGAGGAGCTTTTGCTCCGAGAAAAATGGCTACACCATTGCCAAGACGATCCATTAACTGATTTCGCCGCCTAGCATATTCTTCCGGAGCGAAAATCAGTGTGGCTGAGAGCAAAGCTGTCAATTCCAAATTAATAATTAATAAAAGGCCAAATTTTAATAAAAATTCGAATTCCCTCTTGCAATTTATAAACAATTTTGCTCCTTTCTTTTTCAACATAATTAATAAACTAAACGAAGTCAAACTTTTTCCTTAGGTGGCCATCGTAAGCACTCTATATTTAGCTCCTAATTAGCCGTCTGAACCAGTCCTCGCTCTAAAAGTGGCTCCAGCTTATCAGCTTTAACATAGGTTCTCTTTAGCCCAGCCCTCACTGTATTTGATAAGATAGGCGGTTATGGGTCCTAGGGCTCAACAGAGAGAAACACTCCAACCGTTCTGCTGCTCCGATTGACTCCTCTCCAGCTCTGTAGATAACCACTCTGGCATTTATTTCACTCGAACATTTTCCATCAAAAATCCTATCAACAATCCCTGTAAAACTATTTTATAATCCCTTTGAACTATATTAAGTAAAATCCTCCTTTCTAAAGCTTGATTAGTTCAATTTAATTTGATAATTATCGCTATAGGTGTAAGCAAGATGAAAGATAAATTAAGCCGAAGAGATTTCCTGAAATTAACAGCTTTTGGGACTTTAAGCTTACCTCAGGTATTTTCTTCTATTTCCTGCCGGAGTAAGGCTGGCCGGCCCAACATCATTTTCATCCTGTCCGATGACCATGCCTGTCGAGCCATCAGCTCTTACGATAATCGCTTAATCCAGACGCCGCATATAGACAGGCTGGCTGAAGAAGGAATCCGCTTCCTTTCCAGCTTTGTCACCAATTCCATCTGTGCCCCCAGCCGGGCTTCCATTCTCACCGGTCAATACAGTCATCAGCACGGAGTTATTGATAACAGCCTCGAAATGAAATCTCAAGAGGGAACTTTCCCGGTCCTCTTTAAAAAAGCCGGCTACCAGACGGCTCTCGTAGGAAAATGGCATCTGAAAGCAACTCCCGTCGGTTTTGATTATTTCTCAATTCTTCCTGACCAGGGTCATTATTATAATCCGGACTTTATTGAAAAAGGCCGAAAATACCAGGAACATGGATATGTCACCGATATCCTGACGGAAAAATGTTTATCCTGGCTTAGGAACAGAGATAAAAGTAAGCCATTCCTGTTATTCCTGAATCACAAAGCTCCTCATCGCAACTGGATGCCGGGTCCGGAAGCTCTTGGCCTGTTCAGAAATGAGGACTTGCCGGTTCCCGAAACTTTCTTCGACGACTATAACACCAGATGTGACGCAGCCAGGCTTCAGGAAATGAGAATTGCTGACCATGCCTACCTGTCTTACGACCTGAAACTTTTCCCACTTCGTGATGAAGAAATAAACGAACAGGAAAAAACCGGCCTGGAATACTGGATGTCGGTTTACAACCGGTTAACTGACGAACAGAAAAAGGCCTGGAATGAAGCTTACCGGGATGAAAATGAGGAATTTCGAAGGAAAAAGCTCGAAGGCCAGGAACTGGCTTTATGGAAATACCAGCGTTACATTAAGGATTATCTGCGGTGTATAGCTTCGGTTGACGTCAGCGTCGGCCGGGTGCTTGAATTACTGGATAGAGAAGGTCTGGCTGACAATACGCTGGTGATTTATGCCTCGGACCAGGGATTTTTCCTTGGCGAACATGGCTGGTTTGATAAGCGCTTCATGTATGAGCCCAGCCTCCGCTTTCCTTTACTGATAAGATATACCGATGGAGTTGAAAATAGGGTGGACAAGGAACATATGGTGCTTAACGTGGATATAGCTCCAACGCTTCTGGAGATAGCCGGCCTGGCCGTGCCGGCTTACATGCAGGGAAAGTCATTCAAAGATATCCTCCAGGGGAAAAGAGTTTCTGATTGGCGAGAATCTTTTTATTATCATTACTATGAATATCCAGCCGTCCACTCCGTCAAGCGGCACTATGGAATCAGAACTTCCCGCTATAAGCTCATTCACTTTTATTACGATATTGATTGCTGGGAACTGTATGACCTGATGTCAGACCCGGAAGAAATAAACAATGTTTACAACCATCTTGGTTATCAGAATGTCCGGGAAAACCTGACCAAAGAACTCAATCGGCTCAGAGCCGAGCTTGGAGTGAAGCCAGAAATTTAGCCCGCTTTTTCATTTATATATGGCCGGTAATTGAGAGCTCATAATTTATTCTGATTTTTCCCCAATCTGCCTCCACCTTTGCCAGCCACGTTGCAAAATTGAAATTAATTAGATAGTCAGGCATTTCTTTTATGGACGGTAGAAATTATTTTTTTAATAGGCTAATAAACGGGTTCGAGCTTTCTATGTTTATTCGGTAGCAGCCATAAGCTCCGCTTGAAAAGAGGTCCAAAAGCTATAATTATGAGCTTGCCTTTCTCAGGGTGCTCATCGCCCTCTGAAAGCCTTTACTGGAATTTCTTCCTGGCCTCCATCAGCTGTTGAATCCACCGTTGGCAATGTGTGCGGAGGTCTTCAATCGTGGCCCGATATTGCGGCATTCGGGCCAGATTGTATTTTTCATCCGGATCAGCTCTTAAATCAAATAGTTCCACGTATTCCGGATGTTGGGGATACTGGATATATTTCCAGCGGTCCGTCCTGACACACTCGCTTTGTGGAATCTCCAGATGATCCCAGAGCTCCTCGCAGAAGATTTCATTCCTCCAGACTTGCTTTTCTCCTCTGAGCAGGGGTTTAAGACTGCGTCCCTGAAACTCGGCCGGAATAGTAACTCCAGCCAGGTCCAGGATGGTGGCCGGCAGGTCAACGTTTATTGTTGATTCTTTTCTGAGAAGGCCGCGGTTTTTCCGGGGAGCCCGGGGGTCATAAATGATCAGAGGAACCCTTATTGATAGGTCGTACATCAACCATTTATCAGCATATCCCCTCTCCCCCAGAAAATACCCATTATCGGATGTGTAAATTATAATCGTCTTCTTGTCCAGACCTAATCGCTTTAGTTCGGCTAAGATTCTTCCGAGGACCAGGTCAACGCCGCTGATCATCCGGTAATATCCCTTGACCATCTTTTGGTACTTTTCAGGCGTGTCAAATCGCCAGGCCCACCGAGTTCGATTCATGGTGGTTTTTAGAAAATCGGGCTGAGCTTCGTAATAAGCGGGCGCCGCCATCTCCGGAACGGGGATATTCACATCCCGGTAAAGATCATCGACGGCCGGCGGCCAGAAATACTGTTCAGGATTTTCATCATCGGCGTGAGGAGCCCAGGGGCACCAGACCAGGCAGAACGGCTGGTCGGCCTTTACACCCCGGAGGAAATCAACTGCATATTCACCTTCGACTTCGGTCATGTGCCATTTGACTCCTTTAATCGTCTGGAAATAAGGAAAGCTGGTGAGTTTCATAAAGTCGAACATTTCTTTCTCTACGCCTTCTTCCACCTTTACCCCGAATTTTCCAACGAAGCCTAGGTGGTAGCCAGCTCTGCGAAGGAGAACAGGATAGCTAATGTTGGTTAAGGCCCGGCTCAGAGGAGGCTTAGTAAATGTATAAGTGTGGGTTCGTTCAAAAGTGCCGGTAAAGATGCTGGCCCGGCTGGCCGCGCAAATCGGAGTCGTCACAAAAGCCTGTTCAAACCTTACCCCTTCCCGAGCGAGCCGATCGATGTTCGGAGTCTTGATGACCGGGTTTCCCGCGCAACCCATAGCATTGAAGCGCTGGTCGTCGGTCAAGACGAAAAGAATATTCGGTCTCTCATCGTCATCCAGACGGGCGGCCAACTGGCTATTAAAAACCAGAGTTCCTAAACCCGCAGCCGAAACTTTCAGGAAATCACGACGGGTCAGATTATTACTTATGCCTTTTCTAATCGTCATATTATCCCCAAAATTGACCAATGGAGATCACACCCAAAATAAGAATAGCAAAAAACCAACTAGCAAAACAATGGTCAAACCTTCCCTTGGCCAGGACGTGTTTTACAGGCACCAAGAGGCCAGAGCGAAAAACTGATGCCACAAGCCTCAAGCCAAGAGTTACAGTGCGAGCCATTAAGATCTCCTGTTTAATACCTAAATTGAGCCCATTGAATTTTCAATTTAGCTTTAATAGATTTAATAAGCCATCATGCCCTGTTCGAAAATTTATTTGGGCTACAATTTCAATTTGTAAATGTATAAAATTGAAGAAAAGGTAAATCAGATAACAAAATCGGGCTTCTTAAATGACTAATGTAGGCGTTATCAATAGAAAAAGACTGACCAGCCTTCTAATTAAACCAGCGGGGCCAGATTGTAATCTGAGCTGTGATTATTGCTTTTACCTGAAGAAAAGCAGCCTGTTTCCTGATTCACGCCTGCATCGAATGAGTCATGAAATCCTGGAAGAAACTATCAGGCAGGTTATGTCTCAGGGATTGCCTGAAGTAAATTTTAGCTGGCAGGGTGGAGAGCCGACCCTGATGGGCCTTGAATTTTTCAGGCAGGCAGTTCATTTTCAGCAGAAATACGGAAGCCATCAGTCAGTGGGCAATGGGTTTCAAACCAATGGACTGCTCATAAACAGGGACTGGGTGCAATTCTTTCACCGGTATAAGTTCCTGGTCGGTTTAAGCATAGATGGTCCAGAGCACGTACACAACCGCTATCGGCGGCATTTAAACGATCAGGGTTCCTGGGAAAAAGTGGTGGAGGCCGCCAAAATATTGCTTGACTCAGACGTAGCCACCAACGCTCTGGTCGTGATTAATGACTATTCGGTCAGGTTTCCAGAAGAAATATATGAATTTTTAAAAGGCCTCGGTCTCACCTACATGCAATTTATTCCCTGTCTTGAGCCTGATCCAGAAAACTCCGGTAAACCGGCCAGCTTCTCTGTTCCGGCCGACCGGTATGGCGATTTTCTGCTCAGGTTGTATGAGCTCTGGAAAGCCGATTTCCAGAATGGCCGCCCCTCAACCTACATCCGCAATTTTGAAGCTCTGCTTTTTGCCTTTGCCGGTTTGACCCCGCCCGACTGCACCTTGCATAAAGAGTGCGGTGACTATGTGGTTGTTGAACACAACGGCGATGTCTATTCCTGTGATTTTTATGTCCAGCCCGAATGGAAACTGGGAAATGTTAAAGAAAAGCGTCTGGTTGATATGCTTAACTCAGCCACGCAGAGAAAATTTGGCCAACGGAAATCCATTTTGCCGGATGAATGTAAAAAATGTAAATGGCTTCTTTATTGCCGCGGCGGTTGCTCAAAGGAAAGAGGTTACCAGCCTGAGCCAGAAAAAAGCTACTTCTGCCAATCGTATAAGCGCTTTCTCCAGCAGGCCAGCCCTTTTTTCCAGGAATTAACCAAAAAGATAAGAAAAGATATTTTCCTTACAAAGGGGAAAAGCTAAATTACATTATTTAAAAAAGGAGATTCAAGATGAAATTGAAAGCCCAACCTCTATTGTTTGAAAGCATGTATGAGCTCTGGCTTAAAAAGCCGGTTATGGCCGCTGAAGCTTGGGTCAGGGGAACAAGAAAACCGAGGGAAATAATTAGAGAGCAGGAGCTTCCGCCTGAAGATTTAAGTCTACAAGCACTGGAGAAAAAAGGGGTGGTCGAAGTTAAACCGCCCTTAAAGGTGCAGTCAGTCGAAGACCTGGAAAAGATTCCTGCGGATGTGGATTTTTTCATTATCGGAGAAACAGGCGATCTGTTTGTACCAGACGAAATTCTGGAAAAATTAAGTTCTTTCGGAAAGCCAATTATGGCCGAATGGGATGCCTGGGGATATTCATGGTTCGGTAGGCTTTCTAAGTTCAGGTTGGAAAAGTTTTTTGAACCAAAATACTTTTATTCTGCTGGTGCTGAAGATTTAAAAGCATCACTCGGAGCCATAAAAGCCTGGAAAAAGACCACCAGCCTGCGTCCCCTTTATATCGGTGAATTTCCTTCCCACAGTGTGGTAACTTCAAATAAATGCTCAGATTTTGATTATCTGAAGAACCGATTTGGAATTGAAGTAACGTTCATAAATAATGAAGAATACATAAAAGCGGTTGAAGATATCCCGGAAGCCGAAGCGGAAAAATTGGCGGAAGAGTGGAAGAGAAAGTACGAGATTCTCGATGGCCGGGAAAATAACCTGAAATTATATGCCAGGATATATCTGGGAATTCATAAACTGCTCAATGAATATAAAGCTAATGCCCTGACCATGGATTGTGCCTGGTTACCGGATGTTGAATATGTTCCCTGCTTTGCTTTTTCCCAATTGATAGAAGAAGGAGTGATAGCGGCCTGTGAAGGTGATATTCCGGCCCTGCTGATGGCCGCTGCTCTCATGGGAGCCTCGGAAGAACCGGTTTTGATGGGAAACCTGGATGCTAATGCTACTCATAACGATTTAGAAAACAACATTATAACAATAAACCATGATCTTGTTCCTGTTTCAATGGGACATCCGACCTGCCGGCCAAAGCTCAGGGATTTTCACGCCACGGGCAAAGGACTTACCCCTTATGTGGACTTAAAAAAGAATGAGCTGGTAACCATCGCTGGAATGCATTGGGACCTCGATAAGATATTGGTTACCAAAGGCCTGACCCGCTGGACAGAAGATACCACTCATTGTCGAATAACTATTGGAATAGAAGTTAAAAAGGCCAAACAAGTCCACAAATTAAGTTTTGGTCATCACCAGGTAATAGCCTATGGCGATCATACCCGGGCACTCGAAGGCGCGGCCAGGCTCCTGGGAATACAATATCTTGAGATAGAGTAAGAAATAAAGGATTTAAGATAACCATTGTTTTCCAATAATCTGCCTTTTGGCTAACATTTCTGTGATAATACATGATAGAAAACAAAACACTGCCTTCATTGAATGAAAAATATGAAAAAAAACAACAGCAAATGCTTGGTAAAAAATCGCAAAGCATTTTAAAAAGGAGAAAATTATGAGAAGAGCAATGGGATTGTTGGTGATGGGGATCTTATTTGTCACTATCTTCATATTTGCTTCAAGTGACAGACACCTTTCCAGGGTCCGGGCTGATGTGGATGGGCTGGCACTTACGCC
>Ga0315280_10008715_pt1 | contig 13236 bp, 15 predicted proteins | sample YL17G06_40_MG_FD_203697 | JGI IMG/M metagenome (GOLD analysis project Ga0315280, IMG submission 203697) | Sediment microbial communities from Yellowstone Lake, YNP, Wyoming, USA - YL17G06_40 | ecosystem: Environmental > Aquatic > Freshwater > Lake > Sediment | place: USA: Wyoming | collected...
CCCTGTTCTCTTAAGCGACGTCGAAAGGTTTCTCGTCTGGCTGCCATTTTAACAATCATCTCCATTTGTTTCATCTTATTTTATGAGCGTTTTCACAACGTCTTCTCGGTCGACTATGCCGACCAACACGCCTTTGTTGTCAACTATGGGCACACGCCCAATATTCCTATCTAACATAAGCACAGCAGCGTCTCGAACGGTGTCTGTGAGTTTAAGTGAAGCAACAGGAGTTTTCATGACAGAAGAGATTTTGGTCGGTGCCTTGAAACGTCCCTTCTTGGCTTCAAATCCTAGAAACAATCCGCCGCTTTCTAAAAGGTTTTGTTGAGTAACTATGCCAACTGGTTTACCTTTCTCAACCACTGGGCAAGCCGAAAACGAGCGCTTTTTCATTCTTTGCCAAACGTTGTCAGTCTCGTCGCTTGGAGAACATGTAAAGAGTCGAGTTGACATAACAGTTGAGAGTGGCGTTGACAGTCTGGCAACGTCTCTTTCTAAAGCTTTTAGGATGAAGTGTTCCAAGCCCAGCACTCCAATATAACTTAAATCTTGCGATGACTTAACAACTGGAACGTACCATTGGTCTAAACGAGTCATTTCCCGCAGGGTTTGAACCATGTCCGCATCAGGAGTGACAATGTAAGGAAGGGCTGACATGATTCCTTTGACCCTTATGGCTGAAACCGACGAAGTGATATTCATCACATCGCTGCGAGAAAGCATGCCTACAAGACGTTTATTTTTATCTAAAACGGGTAAAACCCTTAATCCACGTTCACGTAAAACAGCACGGGCTTTTGTGGCTAACTCGTCGGCATATATGAAAGGGTGATTTCGGTCCATCACGTCTTGAACAAGCAAACAATCGACCTCTGCGCCTTTAGTATTCGCTCTTCATTTCGGTTTGGCACTCTTCGCAGAGGAGCATCCCCTCCACTTCTTTTAATGCGTCTGACCATCGTCCACAGTGGTCACAGTACCCGGCTAAGGGCCGAGCCTCAGCCTCTTCTCCTGCGACTGGTTCTTTTTCGATGTTAGCCCGCTCTTGGATTATCTCGAGCAGTTCTGGAGTAACTGCCAATATGTCTTTGCTGGAAATGATGCCTTCTAAGTGCCCTTTATAGATAACTCCTAATCTTCGGATGTTAAGTTTACTCATCTTTCGCGCGGCTTCTGCCAAAGTTACATCTGGGTCGATGGTGATGAGGGGCGACGTCATAACTTTTCCAGCTTTGATTCTGCTGGGCAACGTGTTTTTGGTTAGTACACGTGCGACGAGGTCTCGTTCAGTTAAGATGCCGACGGGTTTTCCCTCTTTGCTAGTCACTATTATGCAGCCTACGTCATGTTTGTCCATGAGTTGAGCTGCTTTGTAAATGGTATCGTTTTCACCTATTGTTATTACTGGACTGGTCATGATGTCTTTTACCAGCATTTTCGGTCTGATACCAATGTCCGCCATGACAGTTGTCTCCCAATCGGGATTATCTATTTCTAAGAAATATTAAACTCTTCTTACACTTAAGTGAGAAATCTTAGCATGTAGTCGTCATAAGTGTTATATTCAGTTGTTATTTGTTTGTAATATTAGGCATGATTTGAGGTGAAATAAGTTGAGTGAGGAAGAGCTTCAAGAAGTGGGCAAGATAGCGCATTTCTTTTCAAAGATAAGCGTGGCTGTTGTGGATTTGACGGCGACGCTGTCGGTTGGCAACCGCATCCGCATTCAAGGCCCGACTACAGACTTTGAGCAGACAGTGGATTCCATGCAGATTGAACACGCGGATGTTAAGTCGGCGAATGCTGGTCAGAGCATAGGGTTGAAGGTGAAAGAGCGGGTCAGAGAGAAAGACACAGTTTACAAGGTAGCCTAATAATAGAAGTCAAGACCCAGAAAAACAGTCTTCTTCCCCTTCTCATACCATTGTTCTCTTCCCCTTTCGGTGAGGGGCATGAATATTTGAATCATTCCTAGGCAGTTTAACCCTGCCTCTTCATAATAGAAATTCAGTGCTCCTAGGTTTCTGGCTGCGAAACTTACTTGAATCTCGTCGCATCCTCGTTCGACAGCTGTCTTTTTAGGAATTCAGCAAAGGCTTTGCCTATTCCCTTACCTCGCATGGCTTTATCTACTAGAATCTCGTCGAGTTGGCAGGTTGTGCCCTTGATGTCAATGGTTAGTAAGCCTACGATGCGCTTGTCTTTTTCAGCCACTATTTTTATGTAGTTGTCGTCGGTGCGTTGCAACTTTTTTCTAATATATTCATCATCGTAGGGAATGGTGTCGTCTTCATAGATTTCTCTGTGATGGTCAACCATCTGCCTGAAAAACAGGACACAATCTTCGAGGTCGTTTATTGAGAAATCTCGCAACTTGAAATCTCGCTGGCTCATTTTTGTCCTAACCAGTTCTGGTAACTTCTATTCTGATTTCTCTCCAATCTTTCTTTATTCCTCGTAGAGAAGTAACGGCGCCAGCTATTGTTCCAGCTAAAATCTTGACCACGAACTCGTTCAATTCAACTGGTTTTCCATCCACATGGAGTTTCACATCCAATGGCATCCACCTCAAAAACAAGTATAATGTGCATGGGCCAATCTTAAACTTATGTTAGAAAAAAGGTAGAGTGAGGGGTTGATATCGCCAACCTTTTATGATGATTCAGAAATGAAATAAGGAATAACACGAGAGTGTACATGAATGGTGGGCAATTTCTCACGTGTTCTTGTTGCGGGCGGTGCAGGCTTCATAGGCAGCCATATTGTAGACAGACTCATAGAAGAAGGCATAGAAGTGACCGTGTTAGACAACCTCTACACGGGTCAAATGGAAAACATTGCGCATCACAAAAATAACAAAAACTTCCATTTTGTTCGAAGCGACATTCGAAACCTCGACCTCGTCAAACGTGCAATCAAAGACGTAGACGCGGTTTTCAACGATGCAGCCGTGGTCAGTGTGCCTCGCTCCATGGAAGACCCCATTTTTGCAAACGAAGTGAACGTTGGTGGAACATTAAACCTCCTTAAAGCGTGCCTTGACTCAGGCATAAAACGGTTCGTTCAAGCTTCATCAGCCTCAGTGTATGGAAACACAAAAACATTGCCTATAAGCGAGGACCTGTCTCCAAAGCCTATTTCGCCGTACGCTGTCTCTGAGCTAGCCGCAGAAAACTACGCTAAGGTCTTCTATGCAGCATATGGCCTTGAAACAGTATGTTTACGTTATTTCAACGTCTACGGACCCAGACAGACCTTTAGCGCCTACAGCGGGGTCATTACAATATTTGTGAACCAGTTATTGCGAAACCAGCAGCCCATCATTTTTGGAGATGGAAAACAAACCCGAGACTTCGTGTATGTTGGAGATGTGGTCGACGCTAACATGCTCGCCTTGACGACGAAAGAAGCAAAAGGCGAAGTATTCAATATCGCAACTGGCGTGACCTCAACAATAAACAAACTCGTCTGGTATCTCCAAGAAGCTATGAAAAAGAAACATTTGAAGCCTATTCATAAGCATCCTAGACCCGGAGACATCAGACACAGCTACGCCAGCATCGAAAAAGCCAAAAAAATCCTTGGATACGAGCCCAAATTCTCTCTCAAAAAGGGATTAACTAAACTGGTTGAATGGTACTCAAGAGAAAAGCTTTGAAGAACTCGTGCCTAAGATTTCTATATTCGTGTTCTAGAGATTTTTTATGAAAAGAGCCTTCACAAGCAATTTATCTTCTGCGCATTTATCAGTTTGATAGCGTGGAGAGAGAAGTGTTGTCACAAATCGATGAAATCTTAGATATGCTTGAAAATGGAAAGTGGCACAATCTTAAGGAGATTTCTGAGAAGACGCATTTGCAGGGGCTCAAAGTTGAGTTACTCACAGAATTCTTGGCAGAGTACGATTTTATCGAATTGAATAAAAAAGAACACAAGACCCGACTTGCACCACCGTTGTTAGACTTTCTGAGGAAAATTCGAGACTTCGAGGAAAAGGAAAGTTTAGCAGTCCATTAGAAGAAGGCAGATGGATGCAAACAGCCACGCTTTAATTTTGAATATGGCGAAGTGTTGAGGGAAACCTTTCTGGCTTAGTGACGTGAATTGTTCACATTTTTCAAAAGTGTTCTCACGTTCTTCCACTGATCCCAAACGACGCTTATGTTGCTCCTCACATTGCCGTGGAGCGAATAGAAAATGTAGCACAGATAGGCACATTGATTGCACTCAGTGTATTTTTTCCGCAGACCTTCAAGACGTGGGCTGTCCCAGATGTCTCGCAGTTCAAGCACTGATGCTACTGGTTCGTTGCGGTGGCAACCCGCGACTCTGCCAAGAGAATCAACCATAAAGAAGCTTTTCAGCGCCCTGCACTTCCATGTTCTCTGCCCGTTCAAGAAGAAGTGTTTCAGCGCAGTCAAGGTTTTGGTGGTTATGTAAACTCCTTGGCGTTGTTTCTTGAGTTCTATGAGGCTGTCGCAAACTTTTGCCATGGCTTCTTTGTCCACGATTTCAAACTCGTCGGCTTTCTTTCCTATTCCAAACAGTTGATTTTCAGTTGGGTAATCGTACCAGTAGAGGCAATACCAAACTGGAACGCCGCGCTCGGTGAAGTAACGTGTGAAGTCAAGTATTTCGTACAGATTAAGTTGCGAGATGGTTGGTGAAACTCCCACTTGGATGCCTTCTTCTTTGAGGGTTTCTATGGCGTTCATGGCTCTTTTCCAAGCGCCAGAGACGCCTCTTATGTAGTCAAATTTTTTCTCGTCTAACGTGTCTAATGATATGGCAACGAAGTCGGCGTTTTTAAGCGCATCTAATTTTTTAACTGCCATGCTGCCATTGTCGTAAACGGTTGTCACGAAGAATCTGGAAGCGTAATCAATAATTTCATCAATGTCGTCTCGCAGCATAGGGTTGCCGCCTGAGAGCACTATTTCTATGACACCCAACTGGCGGAAAACGTCGAGACCCTTCTTTACGTACTCAGTTGACACTTCCTCTTTTGATGGTTTTTCACGCCATACAGTGCATCCTCGACAGCGATAGTTGCATCTGCGGGTGAGGAGCCACTGCGCGTGGTAGGGTCTGTTGGGTGTGAAAGAACGTTTAGCTAAGCCTAAGAGTTTCTGTGAAGAAAACCTCATTGTAGTTGCTCTCCAACACCAATCGAGATACGAGTTGTACGACGACTAGTCAACACGCAGAATCTTAAGCTTTACGCGACTTTTGGTGCACTTGTTCTTTAGCGTACTGGTTGCCAAACCCTTGAAACAGGCTTTCCTCGAAGCATTAACGATACATAGTCCATAAGCCATGTGCCCACGACGCGCATGAATCCAAGTTTTCGAAGCCTTCTCAGAGACTCGAATACTGTCAAGTCTGAAATGAAAACGAACTTGCCCAGTTTGGAAAGTCGATTCGCGAGCTCGTGGTCTTCCATACACGGTATGTTCTCGTCAAAGCCGTTTGTATGTATGAAAGCGCTTTTTCTGACAACGAAAAACTCGCCTCGACAGTGAGGCTTAAATTTGGCTGATGTCCAAATCAGTAGGTTATAAAAATAAAAGAATGCTTTTTCGCTTGGTTTAGACGGATTAGGCATGATGTTACAGGTGGCACCAACCACTGTGGGGTCTTCAAAAGCTTTTAGAACCTTATCCGCAAAGTTCAAGGGAAAAGTAATGTCAGCGTCGAGAAACACTAGGATTTCGCCGTTTGCACGGTGTGCGCCAAAATTTTTTCCATTCGAAATTCCTTGCTTTTTTATCTGGTATACTTTGTCTGCAAGGTGTTTTGCAATCTCCACGGTTTTGTCGCGGCTGCCACTATTGACCACTATAACTTCTATGGGCGTCTTCACTTTCTTTAATCTTGACAGAATAGTTGCTATGTAGTTTTCCTCTTGTAGCGTTGGAATAATCACTGAAACGGTCGAAGTCTTCACTCTTATCACGTGGGCTCCATTATTTCTTAAGGGCTTTCCACAATTCTTCTTTCATTGGCTTGGAGAGGTTAAGCCTTGTTCCATTCTTTCTAACAATGTATATACCTTTCTTTTTGTCCACCACTCTTCCAACAATTGCGGCGCGGATGCCTCTGCGTCTCAATGCCACAAGTATTTTCGCTGCTTCTTTTGGGCAAGCCGCAATTATCAATGCTCCTGAACTGATTGTTCTGAGCGGGTCAATTTTCAAGGCTTGGCAGATGGCTTCGGTTTCCTCGTAGATTGGCACTTTATTTTCGTAGGCGATTATTCCAACGTTTGATGCCCAAGCGATTTCTTGCAATCCACCTGCAACACCGCCTTCTGTGGCATCGTGCATGGCATGAACTCCGCCAACTTCAACTGCAGTTAAAGCGTCTTTAACCACGCTTATTTTTTTAATGAATTGTTTGGCTCTCTCTATGGTTTTCGTGTCTATTTTTCTTTGCAGAAATGATTTGAGTTCGTGTGAAAGAATGGCTGTTCCTTCTATGGCTGCGCCCTTTGTCACGATTATAGAGTCGCCTATCTTGGCTCCGCTGGTTCGCACAAACTTTTCCTTCGGAGTTTCTCCCAGCGCTGTAGTAACTAGAATAGGTCTGTCTATACCCGGCGTGACCTCGCTGTGTCCTCCAACAACCGCTACGCCTAACTCTTTAGCCGCTTCATCAATCTGAGCTGTTATACTTTTCAGTTGAGCTGAACTGACGCCTTCTGGCAGAAGAAGCACGGTTAATATCCAAAGTGGACGCACTCCACGAGTGGCAATATCGTTTGCGCAAACGTTTACAGCAAGCCAGCCTATGTTTTCGATGGCGCCAGTTATGGGGTCTGAATGAACCACTAAGGCTCTGTCTCCGAAGTCTATGACTGTAGCATCTTCACCAATGCTTGGACCAAGTAATACCCGTAGGTCCTGTTTTCCCAGACGATTGAAAACCAGTTGTCTAAGCATGTTTGGGTCTAGTTTACCGACTGACAGTGAATTTGGCACCGTTCATGCAGCCTCCGAATCTAGCGTTATCATTACTTGGTGCAATCTTAAAAATTAGTGAGTTAAAGAATCTGAATTAAGCTTTTAGAGATGGAAGAGAACGCCATATGGTTCGCACTATAGGAATCGAAACAATGAGACCTACAACCATTTGACCAATGTTGATGGGGATTTCTGCTGGTGCTACAACTGAAATGTTGAACAGTGGTCCGATGAAGAATTGTTGATAAATGAAATAGCCCGCCACCATTATGGAGCCGCCGACAAGTGCCGAGAAAGCAAGCCATCCAAATTCAGGTTCAAAAACGAACCCCATTAAAGTGATTGATGATAGTACTAAAGCTCCCAAAGCGTACCACAGAATCTGCGGAACGAAAAATGTGAGAGTGGGGCTTTGTGGAGGCGGAATGCCCAAATAGAGTTCTACCGAACCACTGTAATAAAGAGAACCGATGCTGCCTAACAGAACCCCAGCAACTAAACCAACAGCAAATGTGAATGTTTTCCATTGAACTTTAGAACTAAATTTTATTTTTCTTCTGGTGAGGACTCCCACAGCGCCTCCTTCGCATGCCTTAATGATAAGGGTTGCAGGCGAATAGTACCAGTAGCCGAGAAGAATATCTGCAAGCGCTGAACCAACACCGCCTGAAAAAGAACCGACAAGCGGACCGAAGAGAAAGGCTGAAGTGTAAACCATAGTTTCGCCGATGTTAAAGAACCCCCTAGTCTGAGGAACACTGATGGAAAACACCATAGTGGCGGCAGTTACAAGAGCGGTAAAAATTGCTGTGCTAGCCACTGTTATAGACAAACGTGTTGATGTTCGCCTAGACATACGGACACCAATAGTATAGTTGTAACTATACTAAATTTAAGCTTTTTGCAAAGACTAGAGGAGCGTCTTCAATTCATCAATGGCTTTTAGAATGCGTTTTCCACGCTTGGTGGTCTTAAAGTATTTTCTTCCGTCTTTTTCGTAAGTGACAACCATTCCTCTTTTTAAGAGGTCGTTTAGATGTTGATATACAGCGGCTCGCGTCATCGATTTTCCAAGTTTTTTCCATAGTTCATATCCGTAGGCGTCTTTTTGGCTTAAGATACGCAAAATCTTCTCTTTTGTGCTTAATTCTAAGCCAACTACCGCGGTTTTTCGTTTTTTAGTCAGTGCTTGAAGGACATCGGTTGCCTTTAACCCGCTTCCTGTTATGAGGCATACAACCTTGTCTTTCTTTTTTATTGTATCTTGCTGAGCAAGCTTTTGGAGCGCTGATATTGCGGCTGCGCCTGCAGGTTCTGCAAAGATTCCCTCGGTTCGTGCGATTTCTTGTTCAGCGGCGATGATTTCTGAGTCTGTTACTGAAACTGCGACTCCGTTTGATTCTTTTAACGCTTTGAGAGCCCATCCTCCGTTTAAGGGATTGCGCACTAAGATTGCTAGGGCGTGGGTGAAAGGCTTTGGAGCCGCTAACGGCTTTTGTTCACCTTTGAAGTAGGCTTTTACTATTGGGGCGCATCCTTCAGCCTGCACACCTATCATTCTTGGTAGATTGTCGATTTTTCCTAAAGAATGCAGTTCTTTGAAGCCTTTCCATACTGAATATATGGTTCCGCCGCTTCCCATGGAAACTATAAACCAGTCAGGCTCTCCATATTGTTCCACAACCTCATATGCAATTGTTTTCTGAGCCTCGATTACGAGAGGATTGAGTTCTGCCGTGGCTTGATACCAACCTGTTTCCTTCTGCAATGCTTCTACTCTTTTGATAGAGTCATCCACAACTTCTCCATGTTCTTCGATAACTGCATCGTAGATTAGCATTTGAGCCAGCTTTCCCATGTCCACTATTTTGGGAACAATAATGTGGCAGGTGAGTCCAGATTTGGCACAATAGGCGGCTAAGGAAGCACCTAGGTTGCCGCTTGAAGCGCAAACCACAGAATTATGTCCCAAATCGAGGGCGTTTGAAACCATCAACGCTGCGCATCGGTCTCTAAAAGAATTAGTTGGATTTCGAGTCTCGTCTTTTAGATATACGGTGCTTAAACCCAATTTCTTAGCAAGGCGGTTAGCTTTGTGTAGGGGCGTGCCTCCCTCTCCCATCGTAATAACATTTTTGACTTCTGGAAGAAAATGCTTAAACCTCCAGAAATTGAACGCTCCCGTAAGTTTAGTTCGGCTTAACCTCTTGAAATCGTATGTGTATTGAAGGAGTCCTTGGCACTTTTGGCATTTATATTGTGGAGGATAAGGCTTTTGAGTTGCCAAGCACTGAGTACACTCTAGAATCGCCATTTTGGATAACTCCATAAATGAATTAACGCTTTGGTAACTTTTCTTTATCGGTTAGTAAAGGTTAAGAGAACCAGAAATGAGTTAAGAAAGATAACAGTATTTGAGCATGTTCTGTGTGATAAAGGTTGAATGTGCACGATTTGAAGCCTGGAATGAGCCACGTTAACATGACAGTAAACGTTCTTGAAGTCTCAGAATCCAAACAGATGGTAACAAGCGCAGGCGTCGAGCATGAAATTCTCGAATTGAACGTAGGTGACAAGAGCGGTTCGATTAAACTTGTTTTATGGGATGAAAAGATAATACCCAATTTAAAAACTGGCGACAAAGTGAAAATCGAAAACGGATTCGTGACCTCTTTCAAAGGCGCGTGGCGAATAAACGTTGGCAGATACGGTGAAGCAAAAAAGATTTAGCGAAGTTGCCTACGTTGGAGGTTCATCAACTTTCATGGGTTTTTGTGAAGAGCACGTTTCTGAGGATAATGTTTGCTCTCCAAAATCAGCTAGAGGAAACTGTGCCTCTTAATCCTTTGATTCCAAGCCATTGAACAGCCACACCGCCTATGAGTAGCCTCATCCAAAAGGTCAAAACCCGAATCAACAAAGTTGCCACAACACTCATCGCGATTGGGACGCCAAATAACGCATAAAGAGTAGTCATTGAAATCTCTGGTAGCCCCATTCCCTCTGGAATACCTATAGGAATGGTCTGAATACCAACCATGATAGAATAAACAATTACAACGGCGCTCAAAGAAATCTGAACACCTAAAGAACCCAACGAATAGAATGTCAAAACGGCAATGAGCAAATCAAAAAACCACGCCATAATTGCCAAAAAAGCTGGCATAACAAGACCTTTGGGTTGTTCGCCCAACGTTACAATCCCAACATGAAATGCAGTTAGCATTTTTTCCGCCGATGACCTAAGATGGTCAAGTCGCCAGTGCCCCCTTGAGAAACGTGACAACAATTTTACTAACCAGTTAACTATTCTCTCCGTTGTTTGACGATGAGTACTCAAGTAGAACAACAAACTCAGCGAGACAATACTAACTGTAACTACAATTCCAATAAACTCCATAAAAAGCAAGGAAGGCTGGTATTTCAAAATAAAATACACTGAACTAATAACTAAGCCTCCAACGGTTACAATCCCGGATATAATGCGGTGACCAATAACAGAAGCCACAACTTTTCCTGCATTTTCTCTGGATTCCTTTGACATGAGATAGATTCTAGTTGCATCACCACTTACAGATTCGGCTGGAATCAAAAGGTCAACAAAGGTTCCTATCCAAACAAACTGGAAAACTTTCATAAAAGAAGTTTTCACCGAGAGAAGTTTGAGTAGATTGTGCCATGTTAAGGAATAGAAAGTCCCAGTAAGGAGTAGTGCAATGAAAGCCAACGAATAAAAACGCAGATCGGCTTGCTGGAAGTAAGTTACAATGTCTTCCTTTCTGAAAGGAACCAAATAGAGATACAATAGGAAAACGAATAAACCAACAAGGATAAGTAAGACGCTTGTTTTTTTAGGGAAACGCATTTCATTTGTCATTTGCTGTTGCATCCAATGGCGAATAGAGCCAAATTACGCCAACTCTTTTTTAAAATCTTCGCAACGTAGGTCTTATATTGAAACACCTGTTTTTGCCTCCTGTAGCGCTTTAGATTCATCGAGTTTCTTGTCTAAGCAAGCCTTAACGAATCCATAATACTCTGCGTCTGGCTTACTTGGGCGACTCTTGAATTCTCCGTGAAATTGAGACGCAAAGAAATAGAATCGGTGTGGAAGCTCCAAAATTTCCATTCTTTGACCGTCTGGGCTCTTGCCTGAAAACACCATTTCATGTTTTGTCAAAATATCCCAGTAGTTAGGGTTGACCTCCCAACGGTGGCGATGGCGCTCATAAATTTCCTCACTTCCATAAAGTTTGTGCGCTAAAGTGCCCTTTGTTATCGTAACCTTGTGTGCTCCCAAGCGCATGGTAGCGCCTTTGTGTTTAACGCCTAACTGTTCGGGCATGAGGTCAATCACTGGATGATGCGTGTCTGGATTTATCTCGGTGCTGTTTGCGTCTTTCAAACCGCACACGTTGCGGGCGAATTCGATGACTGCCAACTGAAAACCGTAACAGATGCCCAAGAAGGGAACGTTGTTTTCACGTGCAAAGCGAATTGCTTTCATTTTGCCTTCGGTGCCTCTGGGACCAAAACCGTAGGGGATGAATATTCCGTCATAATTTCTCAACTGTTCCAACGCTTGCTGTTCTTTTTCGAAAGTTTCGGCTTCAATGTATTCTATCTGAACCCGAGTTTTACAGGCGGCTCCAGCAAGTCGTAGCGCTTCGTTCATGCTCACGTAGCTGTCAACTAAGCCTGCGTACTTACCGACTAAGGCTATTTTGACCTCGAATTGTGGATTTAGGACAGTGTCTACGAATTGTTTCCACTCACCCCAGCTGGGTTTTCGGTCTGATAATTGCAATCGTTTGCAGATGTAGTTGCCCATTCCCTGTTCGTCTAGAATCAAAGGAACCTGATAGATAGATGGAACATTGTATGAACAAAACACAGCGTTTTCAGGGATTGTTCCAAACAATGCGATTTTTAGCGAAGCCTCGGAGTCAATCATTTCTTTGCATCGTGCCACAATGGTGTCTGGTTGGATACCGATGCGGCGTAGCTCGTTGACGCTGTGTTGCAGCGGTTTTGTTTTCATTTCACCAGTCACGTCTAGTATGGGTACGAGGGCTACGTGAACGTATAATGTGTTTTCGAAGCCTTCTTCTAGGCGCATTTGTCGAATGGCTTCTAGGAAGGGTAAGCCTTCTATGTCGCCGACTGTTCCTCCGCATTCGGTTAAGACAATGTCAACTTTGGATTCGTTGGATACGTAGCGGATTCGATTTTTGATTTCGTTGGTTACGTGGGGGACAATTTGGACGCATTTGCCTAGGAAGTCGCCTTTGCGTTCGCTTTCGATTACTGCTTGATAAACTTGACCTGTTGTGATGTTGTTGTGTTTGCAGAGGTCAATGTTGAGAAATCTTTCATACCAGCCTAGGTCTAGGTCTGTTTCGCCTCCGTCGTCTGTTACGTAGACTTCTCCGTGGATGTAGGGGTTCATGGTGCCTGCGTCCACGTTCACGTATGGGTCGATTTTGATGACTGTAACCTTCAAACCTCGGGCTTGAAGCATCTTGCCGATTGAGGATGTGAGAATGCCCTTGCCAACGGAAGAAAGCACGCCGCCGGTTATGAAGATGAATTTTGTCATCGTGCTTCCCTGCAATAACACAGCATAAGCAACATTCTATATTATAAACTCTTTCCGAAATGAATGAGTGAGCGTTTATGGTTTGAGGCTAGGGGAGAGTGAAACAAATTTTGCGTGTGTGTGCGCTCAGTTGACCTAGCCCCTCTATTAGGAAGTGATACCTAGTGAGAGAGACAGAGACGGGTAGAGGGGGGTCTAGAGCCCTCTATTAGGCTCCAAATAGAAAGTGATACTAGGTGAGAGACAGAGAGACGGGTAGAGGGTTGTCTACAGCCCGTTAATGTAACAGTCAAAATTATCCATTGGGAGTCTTGTAGTGTATAATTGAGAATATTTCATATTTATTTCCAAGTGTCTCTCTCCCGTGGAGATACTCTAGTTCTATCAAAAAGCCCATGCCAACGATTTTTCCGCCTAGTTTTTCAACTAATTCAGCGTTAGCCTTAATTGTGCCACCTGTCGCTAGTAAATCATCAATTAGTAGAACTTTTTGACCAGACTTGATGGAATCTTCATGAATTTCAATGGTGTCAGATTCGTATTCTTTTTGGTAAGTGAGGTTTACTGTCTTTGAAGGCAGTTTTCCCTTCTTTCTAATGGGAACAAAACCGACTCCAAGTTCATAGGCTAATGTTGCTCCAAATATGAAACCTCTAGCTTCACTTGATACTATAA
>Ga0315280_10008716_pt1 | contig 13236 bp, 15 predicted proteins | sample YL17G06_40_MG_FD_203697 | JGI IMG/M metagenome (GOLD analysis project Ga0315280, IMG submission 203697) | Sediment microbial communities from Yellowstone Lake, YNP, Wyoming, USA - YL17G06_40 | ecosystem: Environmental > Aquatic > Freshwater > Lake > Sediment | place: USA: Wyoming | collected...
CGTTAAAGGAAATATGGGAAGTTATTGTAGATAAAGATAGAGAGATGGTTAGAATCTATATTTTAAATGAATTTTTTTACATCAGACCAAAAGAATTTAATGGTTTCGTTACAGAATTATCTGCGCTTATTCCGGAAAAAATAAGTATATCAAAACTCAAAGAAGTATAGAAAGATTCAATCCGAGCATATTACAACATTCAAGAGATAATATTCTATTGATATTTGTCGCAATTATTCTCGTATCATTTGAGATTTTTACAGTTTTGCCATACCTGACATATATAGTGATTTTAATAATACTCCTTAGAGTAATATTATACATTATAAAAAGGCCGAAAGAGATAGAAGATTAACCAATCGAAATTTAAGTTTTTAGGGGCTAGATCCGAGTTTCTGTATTTTGTCGTCTAATCTTGCTTACATCAAGGGATTAATTTTAATCATACCAGCATATCCCTTATCTCATCAGGATTCAGTTCATTCTCTATACAAACTGTTATAGCCCTCAGATTTTTAATCTCGATTTCCTTTAATCTTAAAAACCCCAAAATAGTCCCTATGTGGAATGGGTATCCAACCAAATAAGATTTTGCCACTTTTGCTATGTATCTCTTAAGGTTCAATTCAACTTTGAGCAGCGGGTTTTTCTTATCTGCCTCTGTTATAGAGTCAGAAATTATTTTTCCATATGGTGTTTTACCGAGTATCGATACAATTTCAGTGATATTCTCAGCTTTTATACAAGGGTCAATATAATGCTTAAGGTTATAATCAAGCGGTATAATAAATTTTTTCACATCAAACTTTTGGAATTTTGACCTAAGAAGGGTCATTATATTTATTACATCACACTGGATTCCTATGAATTTATGAGTTATTTCACCATCTCTATCCTTTATATTTTTTGTACTCCTCCATAGTTGTGAAAAATAATACTCATCCAAAGCTATACTGAATGACATTGTATTATTCGTCTCTAAATAAGATTCATAACCTCTTTTCAATACATCTCTGTATTCCGTTCTATTGAATGAATTTATTGTTTCTTCTATACTCCTGGCTTCTATTATTCTTGGCAGAATTACTTTAATCTTATCAGATAGCATGAATGAGCGTTCTTTTAATTCATTTTCATCTACATCAGATTCAATTTTTGCAGTGAGTATATCCTTAATCAGCATTATCTCATATTCCCTAGAAATACAATTTAAAACAGGAATAGCTTTCTCTGGAGAGATCTTTAACATTTTTTCATAGGTACTTACAAGATTTTTCAGTAGAGCCCTTTCAATAGTGATTGAATCTATTGATTCCAGTTCGCGAAATTCATCTCTATATGATGTCTGCTCAAAATGACTTATAAGATTTTCAACTGACCTAGCTTCTGTCATCGCTCTTAGCAGTTTTTCAGGTATTAAAAAACTCTGCATTGCCTTTATCCTGGCATTTGGATATGCATAGTTAATAACTTCTGTAAATGTACTCATTTCAAAAATTCATCCAGTATCATCTGAACTGACTCTTCTATCCTCTTTTTGTCAATATTTTCAATATCCCTTGCTGCTTTTTCGGCATTTTTTAATACCTTTCCAGCTTCTTCTTCAGCCTTCATCTTTACAATTTCTATCTCTCTATTAGATTCATCCTCTGCAGATTTAATTTTTTCCTTTGTTATTTTTTCTCTATTTCTTCTGGCTTCTTCAACTTTGTGTTTCATTTCCTCTTTGGCCTTTTCTATTTCTTTAGAAACTTCCATTTCAACATTTCTTATGTGTTCAAGTTCTTTCATTCTTTGCATAAATTTCTATATCACGCCAGTCTCTTTTGCAATCTCTAAAGCTTCTTTCTCGCTTAAACCATTTCTGAGTATAGTATATCTATCTCTGACTTCATGTGCTATGGTCAAGGCTTCTATTATATCCTCTTCAGGTATATCAAGTTCCTCAGCATTGATTGGAGCACCGATTATTTTAAGAGAATCTCTCACCTTTGCCCAGTCAGCGTTGTGAAGATATGCCATCATTATTGTGCCAACACCACACTGTTCTCCATGCAGAGCTGGTTTTTCACATATCATGTCGAGAGCATGGCTAAAGAGATGCTCTGAGCCTGAACATGGTCTTGAACTGCCAGCGATTCCCATCGCAACCCCGCTGCTTATAAGGGCTTCAACCGCTATGCTTACATTGTCTTTAATTTTTTCAGCATTTTCCATTACTATCTGAGCGGACATCATGCTAAGGGCAGCTGCATAATCTCCATAATACTCATTTTTTTCATCATGTGCCAGTTTCCAGTCCAGGACAGCAGTATAGTTTGAGATGGCGTCTGCGCAGCCAGAAGCTAGCAATTTTGAAGGGGCTTTTTTGATTATTGATATATCCGCGATTATTGCAATTGGGCAGTGGGTTTGGATTGAAACTGGTTTGTCCCTCTTTATAGATGCTCTTGAAGAAGCAATGCCGTCATGAGATGCTGCTGTAGGAACGCTTAAGAAAGGAATTTTTGCCTCAAGGGCTGCTACTTTTGTTATGTCTATTACAGTTCCACCACCAGCCGCTATAAGGTATTTTACATTTTTTCTTTTTGCATAGTTGACGATTTTTTCAATCTCCTTTTCAGAGGAGCTTTCGATTACTATCTCATATGAATTTAGTTGATCGCATATGAATCTGCCGGCAACATCTCTCGTGTTCTGATCAGATATGACTAAAGAATTACCATACAGGTCAAGTTCCAATATTGTTTCTTTAACCTCTTTGATTGCACCCTCTCCAATTACAACCTTTCTAGGAAGCTCAATATTTTTCATATCTTCATTATTCTAGATTAGGCATAACTATAAGTTGAGCGTGCTTTACTCCATCTATGTCAAGAACATTTTCGGGATTTATGAATTTATTATCAATGGCAGCATCTACAATTTTATTTCCAATTATATTTGCGATAGTGGCATTTCTCATAGCATTCATGGCATTTTCGATATTAACTAAATCTCCTTTATAGAATTTTTCGTTTACTTCCATCTGTAACTTTCCAGATTTGAATTTCTTTCCAAGAATTTCTTTATCACAAATCGCTACTATTACTTCACCTTCTTTCTTATGTGTCTTAAGATAAAACATATTATTTTATCCTCCCTGCAAACTTTTTATTAAAAAGTTTGATCAAAAATATTTTTGATGAAACTTTTCTTAAAAGTTTCAAAACATATTATTTTATCCTCCTGAATGGCCACCAACCACCGCAAGCGTCGCACTTTATGATCTTCTGACCTTCCAGTTCGGTTATTTTTGTATCGGGTTTCTTGCACTCATGGCATAAGACATATTCATTTGCGTAGTCTTCGATTTTTTTATTTATTATGTCCCTTCGCAGTGGTCTTTGAATTATCGCCCTGCTAGCTTCTATACTTCCGCGGGATGCCAGTTCTTTTAAAAGATATGTGAATATATGCTCTTGTGATCTACCTAATCTATCAGCGATTTCATTAAGGTTTTTTATTATCGTCTGATTGCCTTCCAGGAATGTCACTACCTGTGGCATTTCAAATCTCTCATGAGATTTTACTTTTTCTGGTAGATTGTCCCATGCCCTGTCCAACAATTTCTTGTAGTCGTAATCCATCATAATGCCTAGATTTGCACCAAAACCTTTTGATCAAACTTTTTGGCAAAAGTTTGTCGTAGTCCATCTCAGTAATTATACGTATAATGGGATAAAAATACTATTTATTTCTTCTATCTTATTTCATAATAAGATGAAAAAAGTCCTGATGTGTCTAAGTACCGATCTTCAGCCAAGTTCCTTTGATATAATTACAGGAATTGACAGTGGTGCAGATTTTATACTTCCCTATGGTTCGGTTTCGGAGTCAAATGTAAAAGATATTGTATATGATTGTGTTTTTACTAGGTCCAAAAAAGATTTGAAAAGTATTGGCATTTTTATTGGAGGTAGAGATGTTCAACTCACTGAGTCAATTGGAGAAACTATAAAAGGAATATTCTTCGATGACCTCAGGGTTTCGGTAGCTCTTGATCCAATGGGAGCATATACTACAGCTACAGCTACTGTTTTAAAGATTAAAAAAGCGTTGCATAGAATAAATGGTAGTAATTCAGTTGTTTTAGCTGGCACAGGTCCTATTGGTCAGAATATTGCTGTACTACTTGCAAAAGAAGGATCTAATGTTTCGATTACATCGAGAAAATTAGAGAAAGCCAAATCAGTGTGTGACCTTCTCGAGAAAAAATATTCTGTCGATATAAAGCCATCTGAAGTCAAAAACGATAGTGACACTGAGAGAATAATATCCAATAAGGATATCGTTGTATCTTCAGGAGCGATAGGAATAAAACTGCTTTCAAAATATACCTGGATTGACAAGAATATAAAAATTTTGGCAGACGTAAATGCTGTCCCTCCATTAGGGATAGGTGGTATAGGTCCTCATGACGATTTTGTAGAAAAATATAACAAGATATGTTTTGGGGCAATTGCCATTGGGGAACTGAAGATGGTAATACATAGAAAGATAATAAGTGAACTTTTCAAGAGTAACAATCTTTTTTTTGGCCTTCTGGAGATTTATAAATTATCAGAAAAAATCACTTAGACATCTTTATGCATAGGTCTGCAAAATCCCTTAACTCGCTCAAAGAATTTATTTCGCCAGATTGTGATCTTCCATTAGCTATGCAAAATACCTGTGGCGTATATTGTAAGTCCATAAATCTGTTAACATTGCAGTCTTTTAGTATTGACATTTGACTGTCATTCTTATCATCTATCCACACGACGCTATATGGTATATCTTCGTAAGTTAAGTTTTCCAATTCTTTTATCAAATCATTTGATTTTTTACAATTATCACATCCGACTGAAGAATAATGATACATAATAGCACTTTTAACCATATTGACTCTTGAGGTCAAACAGCTTCTCATACTTTCGAATATTTGATTCACCATTACGCATGATTTGTGACTCTCATTATTGACAACGGCGCATATAATAGCAGCTATATTCGGAACATTTTTAGCATTTCCCAGAAAAGCAATTTTTCCTTTGGTTACAAAGATCGAAGGCTCAGATACCATGTCACCAACATATTTTTCTATATTTACTCCAATTTCCTGTGAGGCAAGATCTGGAATTGATGTATCATACGTATCGCATTTTTGGCACATTTTGGGATCAGAAAACTGTAGATTTTTGCATTCAATGCATCTACTAGGGAAAATGTAAGCCACTCTCAGATTTTCAGTTGTAGCATTAACTGGTTCTTCCCTTTTTAGTCCCGAGAACAATGAACCTAAGAGGAACGCCAATATCGCTACAAGTGCTATTACGATAATTGTGGTATTTTTCATTTTTTGCTAGGTAATCAATAGTACTATTAATATAAAAATCTTGTAACGATATAGATATAACCCTCTCATGCCGAGGTGTAAGCGACATATGGTCGCACACCTCCCAGCATTCGCTTCGCTCATGCCGAGGCACTAGCGACTACCGTCGCGTGTCTCGCTTTGTTCATTTAATTCACAAAGCCGAGGTGGCGGAACCTGGTTTAACGCGCAAGCCTGGAACAACCCTTTTTGCTAACCGCAAAAAGCGTTGACGGAAAAATTACAGCCAGCTTGTCCTCCATTTGGGGGATTTGGGTTCAAATCCCAACCTCGGCGAACCCTTTTTCTCTTTATGAAAGAGAAAAAGTGCAGGTTGCCCAAAAAGAGAAAAAATAAAACTTTGATCAAACCTTTTAGCAAAAGTTTGAAAGAAATAATCTTAGTGATGTTTTTAAACTTGTACTTTGTAAGTATTTACTCTATCAACCTTTTAGGAAAAGGTTGACCAAAAATTTGATTAAACTTTCTTAAATTTTATAAAATGGCAATAATGACTACTGGAAGAGTATGCAAAAAGGTAAGTGGAAGGGATGCCGGACAGTATTGTGTTATTTTGGACAAGGCTGATAAAAAACATGTACTTGTTGAAGGTTTCAGAATTAAAAGCAGAAAGGTGAATATTTCTCATTTGGAGCCGTTGCCCATAGTTGTTGATATATCAAAAGATTCGAAAAAAGAAGATATATTAACTGCGCTAAAGGAAAAAGGCTTAGCATAACTAACTAATGTTCATGAAATCAAATTCATTGGTAGATATTCTGGTCAAGGCCGAGTGTGAAACTGATCCTAGATATGGATGTTATCCTGAAAAAAGACCTATTTCTGAATATATAAGAAATGGAATTGTCAATGTTGACAAACCCTCTGGACCAACATCGCATCAGGTAAGCTCTTGGGTGAAGAGAATACTGAATATAAAAAAAGCAGGTCATTCAGGGACACTTGATCCGAGGGTTACTGGTGTATTGCCCATCGGGCTTGAAGACGGAACAAAGGCGTTATATGCGCTACTGATATCTAGCAAAGAATATGCTGGCATAATCAGTATTCATGATGACGTTACTGACAGTAAGATCAAAGAAACATTTGAATATTTTACTGGTAAGATACATCAAAAACCACCATTAAAGTCAGCGGTTAAAAGGCAACTGAGGGAGAAAAATATATATAAAATCGATATGATTGAGCGAAAAAACAGACAGATTCTGTTCAGGGTGGAATGTGAATCTGGAACGTATATCAGAAAACTGTGCCATGATATCGGTCTAGTTCTTGGAACTGGCGCTCATATGCAGGAATTGCGCAGGACACGGGTAGGGCCATTTAACGAAGACAATATAATTACATTGCACGATTTGAAAGACGTATATGAATTCTATCTTGAAAACAAAGATGAAAAAACTCTTAGGACTATTATTATGCCAATTGAAAAAGGAGTTGAGCATCTGAAGAAAATTTGGATTAAAGACTCAACAGTTAGTGCTGTATGTCATGGGGCTAATTTAAATGCTCCCGGAGTTTCAAAACTTTGTGACAAAATTGAACAAAACGAACTAATAGCGATAATGTCCCTAAAAAATGAACTAGTGGCTATTGGCAGGAGTTTGTATGATTCTCAGTCAATCTCGAATCTGGAAAAAGGAACTATCGTTGATCTTGAACGCGTAATAATGAGTCCTAATGTATATCCAAAAAAGTGGCACAAAGCTTAATATTATAATTTAACAATAAGATTACATGACATTGGATAAAAAATTATTAGATATATTGGCGTGCCCCAAATGCAAGGGCGATTTGGACTACAAGGATAAAGAAAACAGACTCAACTGTTATAAATGCAAGTTGAGCTACAGAATAGAGGACGATATCCCAATAATGCTTATTGATGAAGCAGATAAGTTGCCATAGAATTAGATATTCGCTTCGTTCATGCCGAGGTGGCGGAGTATGGTTTAACGCGCAGGCCTGCTACCAAATTTTTCTATTTGAAACTTTTACCAAAAAGTTTCATCAAAAGTAAAAAAATGTTGGCAGCCAGTCTGTCCTCCTTTGGAGGGCTTGGGTTCAAATCCCAACCTCGGCGAACCCTTTTTCTTTCTTAAAAAGAAAGAAAAAGTGTTTCATCCCCAAAAGAAAATATGGGGAAATCAGGATTAACTTAAAACTGAAGGGGGCGGAGCCCCCTGCGGTTTAGGGGCCCGTAGATCAGACTGGTAGATCGCTCCCTTGGCATGGGAGAGGCCTCGGGTTCGAATCCCGACGGGTCCACTCAAAATTTAGGAAGATTCATTTATAATAAAATGAGTTCCAATAACAAGGTTGGGGAAACTCAGAGTCTATGTCCAATCTGCAAAGAAGTTATTCATGCGGAATTGTTGGATATAGATGGACGAGTGACAATAAAAAAGAAATGTAGCATCCATGGTAGCTTTGAAGACATCTACTGGGGAAATCTGGAACACTATAAATGGACTTTGGGTTTTATGAATGGTAAATCTGGTGTTGAAAATCCAAGGACCATAAGAAAAAATGGATGTCCAAATGACTGTGGAATATGCAATGAGCATAAGAGCCATACAGTTCTTGGAATAATTGACATTACCAATAGATGTAATCTAAGATGTCCACCATGCTTTGCAAATGCTGGACGTTCTGGTTATGTTTATGAGCCAAGTAAAGAACAGATAAGAGATATGCTGCTAAATTTAAGGAATAACAAACCAGTGCCAACTTATGCTATACAATTCTCTGGCGGTGAACCTACCTTAAGAGATGATTTACCAGAGCTTATAGAGATGGCAAAAGAGTTAGGATTTTTACATATTGAGGTGAATACAAATGGCATACGATTTGCAAACGATTTTGATTATGCCCAGAAGGTTTGGGAAGCTGGCGCAAACACTATATATTTGCAGTTTGATGGAACTGACGATAATATCTATAAAAAAACTAGGGGTGTTCCTCTCTTTGAAAAAAAACTGAAAGCTATAGAGAATTGGCGTAAGCTTAATGGAATTATTGTTCTAGTTGTAACATTAATAAAAGGAGTAAATGACCATCATTTGGGCGAAATCATAAAATTTGCTGTTAAGAATAGTGATGTAGTTAAGTGTGTCAATGTACAGCCAATCTCATTTTCAGGGAAAGCATCAGAGATGGATGTAAAATCCAATAGGATAACAACATATGATTTTATTAACCTGGTAGAAAAACAAACCAATGGCAAAATAAAAGCCAAGCACTTTTATCCTGTTCCTTCTGTAACGACAATTTCAAGATTTGTGGAAGCATATTCTGCAGATAAATTTCCAGTATTCAGCACACACCCATGCTGTGGAGTCGGCACTTTTTTGCTTACCAATGGAAATGATTATAAAACGATAAATGAAATAGTAGATGTAGATAAATTCTTTTCTCTACTAAGGGAAATGTCTTATGACCTGAAAAAAGAAAAAAATTCAAAAAAAGTTAAATTTACAAAATTTAAATCTATGGCCAGACTTTTTGCAGAGCTACCATTTATAATCAAAGACCCAAAAGTAAAGGATTTGATACTTGATGTACTAAAAGAAAGATCCTACAAAGCTACGAGCAATTTTAGTGAAAACGCCCTATTGATAGGATGCATGCACTTTATGGATGCTTGGAACTTTGACTTAAGAAGGGTAGAGAGATGTTGTATCCACTACTCATTACCGAATGGGAAAATAATTCCATTCTGCAGTTACAATACATTACATAGAGAAGAAGTTGAGAGAGAATTTGCAATGAAGTCTATCTAGAGACCAAATCCTGTGCTACTTTATTGACTTTTTCTATTATTTCCTCTTCATCTTTAACAATATGATTCTCCATCAAAATTTTGCCATCACATATAACAGTATCAACACAGGAGCCATTTGCAGAATACACAATATTTGAAATTAAATTGTAATTCGGAGTGAGTTCTGCTTTTTTTAAATCAATTAATATTAAATCAGCTAACATATTTTCTTTTATCATGCCTGCATTTAGTCTTAATGCCTTAGCACCATTTACAGTAGCTAGTTCAAAAGCCTCTCTGGATTTCATGATAGTTTGATCATTGTAAAATGCTTTTTGACCCAGAGAAGCAAATTTCATGGATTCAAACATATCTAAATTGTTATTTGAAGCGCAGCCATCAGTTCCTAAAGAAATTGTAAGCCCAGACTCTTTCATTTCCTTGTAGTGCATTATACCAGATGCCAACTTCATGTTTGAAGTAGGGTTATGAGCTATCTTTACATCATTTCTAGCTAGAATTTCTATATCTCTTTTACTGAGCCATACGCAATGGGTAGCTATCACGTTAGCTCCTAAAAAGCCAATATCGTCAAGATATTCAACAGGCGTTTTTCCATTCGATTTTATAGAATCATCAACCTCTTTTTTTGTCTCAGAAAGATGTATATGAATCATTAATTTATTTTTATCAGCAAATTCTTTAGCCCACTGCAGACTTTCTTTTGATACTGTGTAGATTGCATGTGGCCCCAATGCAATTCGAACTCTTTTGCTTTTTGACTTAAAGTTTTTAACTGATTTTTTATTTTCTTTGATTTGTTCATCTGATTTTTTCTTGTCAAAGAGGTCTATAAATACGGCGCTAACTACTGCTCTTATCCCCATATCTTCAACCGCCTTGGCTACAGAACTAACATACCAGTACATGTCATTAAAGCAAGTTGTTCCGGATTTTATCATCTCTAAACACGCCAGTTTTGTACCCCAGTAGACATCATCCTCTGTTAACTTTGCCTCTAGCGGCCATATCTTGTTCTGGAGCCAATCATGAAGCTCCATGTCGTCTGCATAACTTCTAAGTAAAGTCATGGCCGCATGTGTATGTGTATTAATAAATCCAGGAATTACTGCTTTGTTTTTTCCGTCTATAACAACATCGGCTTCAACTTTTTTCCCAATTTCTTTTATAAGATTGTCTTCAATGTGGATGTCTGTTTTCTTATTATCCAAAAGAACATCTTTAATTAGAATACTCACTCTAGGCCCCCATAATCTTTTTCAATATACTCTCTATCCTGAAAGAATTTTTCTTAGCATTTATTTTTATCTGATCAAAGTCCAGTTTTTTATTTGATATTCCATTAGCATAGTTGTCGATAGAGCTTATGTTTGCATATCTTAAATTCAATTCATTAGCCAAAGTGGCCTCTGATGCCATAGTCATTCCAACAACATCCCCAAAATGAGATAACATTTTAACCTCAGCGATTGTTTCCAGTCTTGGTCCCGGAGTCTGAACATAAGTACCTTTAGTTATAACTTTTATCTTAGCCTTTCTAGCAGCTTCTATTATTTTTTTCCTAAGGGAGTCATCAAGTTCTGGAGTCACGTAAACTGGTTTTGAGTCATAGAATGTTGGAATGTTCCATATTCCTATGAAATCACTAGGCACCATTATATCCGTTGGTTTGTATTTTATCTTTAAACTGCCAACTGATGTTACGCTTATTATACTATGAACGCCAGCTTTATGCAGTGCTGTCAAATTTGCATTATGATCTATTCTATGAGCAGGAATTCCATTATTGTACCCGTGTCTCAGAATTAGCACTATGTTGTCTTTAAAAAACATATCTACCCTGCCATACCTCGTCTTAACTTTCTTTCTCTTACAGCGTTCAAATAATCTGGATTCAAAAAGATTAGTGCCAGCGATAATTCCAAGTGACATAACATTTTATTTATAAGTAGTCATATTTAATATCCTAATAATCTTTTGATCAAACTTTTCAGCAAAAGTTTGCGGGCAAATTGGGCGTAAAGGATATAATCTCAAGAATACGGTGGAAATCAGTTATTCTGGTATTGGTATTAATTATAGTTGTAGTTCTTTTGTTCAAATCACTACCATTCCAGCCAAAAGTCAGGGACAATGTTGGAATATCGTTGTCAGCTGATCCTGATACAATTCCTCCCGGCGGAAAGAGCACTATTGACGTAGAAGTTACGAATCTGCATTCAACCGACACATTAAACATGGTAGTCTCTGTAAAAACCCATGATGAAAAGCTAGTTTTTTCTAATAATAACATGACAATTTTCCAAGAGGTTAGTGTTGGTCCCAAAGAAACTCGGAAATTAAAGTTCAATGTCAGATTGTTGAGTGGGGCGCTTGAAGGCAAATACAGCATAGATGCTTCTGCTAGAGAGAAATCTTCTATCGTTGGAGTTGAAGATACAATCTACCTGAATGTCGAATCTGAGAGATAGATTAAATTTTTCCAACAAAATAGCCTGCGATAAAACCAACGGCGAATATAATGAGCAGGGCAATAAGGATAATTATGAATTTTATGAGTTTCCAAAACATGTTTATCTATTTCCGAGTATTACTTAAAAATCTGCAAAATTCAGGGCATCTGAGATATTAAAGCGTATTGGTATGTTGGATATTTTTTTAGAGTGTTTATCTCTCAATATAAACCCCAGGTTTCATCGGCAGGGCATACTTTGATTTATTCTCAGGGTCATGGGTTATATTCTTCTGGACGTCAAAATTGCAGTTGAATTCCTTTTCTAAAAAGTTTTTAGCTTCCCGTAATGCGTTAAACTCATGATCTCTAGTTAATAAAAATTTTGGCAATTCATCCTTTCTTGTCTGCATCATTTTGGAGATTTCTTTTCCATATTGCTTAAAAGAGGGATCATTCATTATGTCCTTTATTGTCTTCTCTGACTTAATTGCACTATATACCGTATACTTCCATTCCGGCGCTATGTAGAGATAAATGTTCGTTGGCTTGATTTTAGTCACTTCGATAATAGAGCTTATGTCATCTATCAGATTCTTTATCATTTCTTCTTGAGTTTCAATGATTGGATTTATCTTGCTTTCATCAGGTTCTGGATATGTGGCATTAGAAACAAATTCCTTGTTCCCAAGCCTCTTCCAGAGTTCCTCTGAGATGAATGGTATGAATGGAGTCATTAGCCTTATCCATACATTAGCAAATTCCTTTAGTATACTTGGATTTTGCTTATCGACCCTTCTTGAATACCAGTTAAAGTCGTTAATTAAATTATAAAACGCATACTGGACAGCCCTACGGGCTTTTGATGTGTCTAATGATTTTCTGGTTTCTATTACAGCTGTTTGTAATCTGCTTAGTAACCAAAGGTCAATATCTCTTAATAGAACATCATCTTTTAGCCCGATTATACTGCTAACTATATCATAAAACTGCACGATTCTTTTCTTTGTATTCTCTACCTGGGAGCCCCGCCAGTCCAATGTAGTCTCTGGATCAGCTGCATATATCAAATACAATCGTACTGTATCTGCTCCAAAAGATTCAACACTCTTTCTTATCGGGATTACATTGCCAAAAGACTTTGACATTTTTCTACCTTCAGCAATCAGCATCTCATTCAGGCTTATCTTCTTTGGCCAGATATTCCTCGGAAAAATAGCCACATGGTGGAAAAGCATAAAAGTTAGATGATTTGATATATGGGCAGTTCCTGTTCTTCTTTCGTCCATCGGATACCAATACAGAAATTCATTTCTTATAGTCTGGAGCATTTCCTCATTTATTTTCAATCTCTTTGCAACTTCTTTTAAATCGCCAATGCCGAGCATTACATAGTCAAAAAGTTCAATAGTCATTTTTTCTGGAGCTATCTTGTAAAAATTCAATAGATGTGAAATAGTGTAAAAAGTCATGTATATTGTAGAATCGGACAAACTCTCAATCATCCATCTCTCATCCAGCGGGAATTTTGTGCCAAGGCCTCTGTTTCTGGTGCATGGCCATTCATGGAGCCATTCAATTGTA